>Ga0181536_10007853_pt1 | contig 10403 bp, 10 predicted proteins | sample PEATcosm2014_Bin_41_FD_121105 | JGI IMG/M metagenome (GOLD analysis project Ga0181536, IMG submission 121105) | Peatland microbial communities from MTU Mesocosm Facility, Houghton, MI, USA - PEATcosm2014_Bin17_60_metaG | ecosystem: Environmental > Terrestrial > Soil > Wetlands > Peat | place...
GGTCGCGAAACTCATGCAGGCGGCGGGACAGGAAATCCGGCTTTCCGCGACCGTGCGCGGCGACGGGCTCAAGGAGCGCATCGCCTGGCAGCTCGAACGCCTCGAATTGGCCACTAGCCGAAAGATCTCGCGCGGCACGGGCGTGCTCGCCACGATCGGGTCCACCGCACCGTTCGTCGGGCTGTTCGGCACGGTGTGGGGCATCATGAACAGCTTCATCGGCATTTCCAACGCGCACACGACCAATCTCGCGGTGGTGGCGCCCGGCATCGCCCAGGCCCTGCTCGCCACCGCGCTCGGGCTCATCGCCGCCATCCCCGCGGTCATGATCTACAACATACTGGCGCGCTCGACGGCGCACTACCGCACACTCCTCGGCGATGCCTCCGCTCAGGTGATGCGGCTCGTCAGCCGCGATCTCGACCGCGCCGGGCTGCCGCTGGCGCAAGCCGCGGAGTAAAGCCATGGCGATGCGTCTCGATCACGGATCCGACGAACTCACCGAGGTCCACGAAATCAACGTCGTGCCGTTCATCGACGTGATGCTGGTGTTGCTGATCACCTTCATGGTGGCGGCACCGCTGGCGACCGTCGATGTGCCGGTCGATCTGCCGTCCTCGAATACGCAACGGCAACAGCGCCCCGACAAGCCGGTCTTTCTCACGATCAAGGCCGACCTTAGCCTGGCCATCGGCGATGACCTAGTCACGCCCGGCGCGCTTGCGGCCGCGCTCGATGCAGCGACCGGATCCAATAAGGAAGAGCGCATTTTCCTGCGCGCCGACCGCGCGGTGCCGTATGGTGACGTCATGCAGGTGATGAACGCTCTGCGCGCGGCGAGCTACCTTAAAGTCGCCTTGGTCGGCCTCGAATCGCGGGATACGAAATGACCGCACCCGCGCTGCCATGGTTTGAGGACGAGGACCCGCGCGACCTGCTGCGCTGGGCAGTGGCCGCGGCTGCCGTCGTCGGCATCCATGCCGCGCTGATCGCCGGCTACCTGCTCTGGCATCAGCCGGACGAGGACATCGGCGACGATACGCCGGTCATATCAATCGAGCTTACTGCGCCTGAAATCGATCAGCAGGAGCAGGCGAAGGTTGAGGAACCGATACCCCCCAAAGAGACCTCGTCCGACGCCGTACTGCCCGAAGAGCAGCCGCCTGAGAAGGTCGAACAGACGAGCCCGGCTCCGCGCACGACAGTGCATGCCGAGGCCAGTGCGCCACGCATCGATCCATCATGGCAGAGCCTGCTCCTCAAACACCTGCAACAATTCAAGAACTATCCGAGCGAAGCGCGGGAGCGGAACGAGCAAGGCATGGTGCTGCTGGCCTTCAGCATCGACCGCGATGGCCACGTGCTGTCACGGCACATCGTGAGCGGCTCCGGTTACGCCGATCTCGACGCCGAGGTGATGGCCTTAGTCGAGCGCGCGCAGCCGATGCCGGCGTTCCCAGCAAGCATGATGGAAGCGCGGCTTGATCTGACCGTTCCGATCCGCTTTTCGCTGCGCTGACAACTGACTATCCTCCCCGCTTTCGCGGCGGAGCGGGACCATGCCAACGGGTCCGGCCCGAAGCGGCCGGCCCGATGACAGGCTCCGCATGGAGGAGCGGGCGTGCAGCAAAGAGGATAAGCCTCGCCGCCGCGGCCCCCTCCACCGCGATGCCGCCGGGGTGGGGATGTTACCGCGGGCGCATCGCCGCCGCCGTCGAAACATGCTGTAATATCGGCAACGAACGTTTCCCGGGAGGAGAACGCCGTGTTGGCGCGGACCGCATCCATGCAGGCTCGCATTGCCATGTATAATGACAATGCCCTCAAGATCGGGCTTTTTGGCGCCAATTGCTCGTCCGGCCGCTGCGCCACCAAGGTGCTGGAGCGCTGGTCGGCGAGCTGGCCGGACTGTCTCGCGCTGGCGCGGCTTGCGGATGCAGCGGGCATCGATTTTATGCTGCCGATCGCGCGCTGGAAAGGTTACGGCGGCGACACCGATTTTCACGGCAGGACGCTCGAGACCATCACCTGGGCGGTCGGGCTTTTGGCGGCGACCAAACACATGACCGTATTCGGCACGATCCATGTTCCGCTGTTCCATCCATTGATCGCGGCCAAGGAATTCGTCACGGCGGACCACATCGGCGAAGGCCGCGTCGGCGTCAATATCGTGGTGGGGTGGAACGAAGGCGAATTCGAAATGTTCGGCGTGAAGCAACGCGAGCATGACGTGCGCTACGACTACGCGCAGGAATGGATCGACGTCGTCATGCAAGCCTGGACGCGCGACGGCACCTTCGATTTCGAAGGCCATTTTTTGCAGATCAAAGGCGCCCGCGCCTATCCCAAGCCCTATGGCGAGACGCGGCCGCTGCTCATGAATGCCGGCTCATCCGACGCCGGACAGGCCTTTGCCTTGCGCAACTGCGACGCCTTCTTCGTGGCGACCGCCGGATCGCGCACGTCACTTGCGGGCAGCGCCGCCAAGGTGGCCGAGACCAAGGCCGCCGCGCAAAATCTCGGCCGCGAGATCGAGGTCTACACTGTCGGTCAGGTCATCTGCCGTCCGACGCAAAAGCAAGCCGAGGAGTACTATCGCCACGTCAACATCGACAACGCCGATTGGGGCGCGATCGACGGCATGTTGGCGAACCGGAATATCACGCCGAAAAACACTTCCGCCGACGAATACGACGCCAAGCGCCGCTATTTTGCCGCCAACGCGGTCGGCGGCTATCCGTTCGTCGGCACGCCCGATCGCGTGGCGGAAGAACTCGAAATTATCAGCAAGGCCGGCGTGCGCGGCATCGGGCTGTCCTTCGTCAATTATCTCGGCGAGGTGCCCTATTTCTGCGACGAGGTGCTGCCGCGTCTGGTACGCCAGGGCGTGCGGGTCAAGCATGATTGGTGACGCCGGCCCGCCGGCCGGTGTCGCGTCAAGTTCGGCCGTCGGCGCCGCGACCCCGATCGCCAGCGTGATCGTCGGCCAAAATTTCTTGCTGTCGCCCGCCGCGCAATGATTGACCCAGGCGTAAGCCGTGCAGCAGGATATCAAGGGACGCAGGCGCCCGTGCGGCACTCATCAGGGAGGACATCATGAGCACATGGCGACGCCGACGGGGCGCGTTATCGCACGAAAAATTGATGAATTGGATCGCGCATCATGCGGCAATCAACCTCGGTGCGAGCCATGACAGTCTGGGCAATCATAACCGGCATTCCCGATTGATGCGGATGCGGCGGGCAGCGGACCGGGCCTCATGACAGCTTATATTCAAGGTCGCAACGTCAACCTGACATTTCGGCCGTCGAACCGCGGGCCCGTGCGCGCGCTCTATGGCTTCGACATCGACGTCAAGGAAGGTGAATTCCTGTCGATCGTCGGGCCGTCCGGCTGCGGCAAGAGCACGTTTCTCAATATCCTGCTCGGCCTCGTCAAGCCGGATTCCGGCCAGTTGCTGATTCATGGCAGACCGATCACCGGGCCCGGCACCGATCGCGCCATGGTGTTTCAGGAATTCGGACTGTTGCCGTGGCGAACGGCGCAACACAATATCGAGCTGGGTCTCGAGCTGAAGAAAGTGCCGGCGGAAAAGCGCCGCGCCGTTGCCGGCCGTCTGATCAATCTCGTGGGGCTCGCCGGCTTCGAGGCGCATTATCCGCACGAACTATCGGGCGGCATGAAGCAGCGCGTCGGCCTGGCGCGGGCGCTGGCGACCGATCCCGAGGTTTTGCTGATGGACGAGCCGTTCGCCGCACTGGACGCACAGACCCGCGACCTGATGCAGGCCGAATTGCTGCGCGTCTGGCGCGAGGCGCGCAAGACGGTGCTATTCGTCACCCACCAGATCGACGAGGCGATCTATCTTTCCGACCGCGTCATGGTCATGAGCAAGCGACCGGGCCGCGCCAAGAAGACTTTCGCCATCGAGCTGCCGCGTCCGCGCGAATACGAGATGCGGGTGACACCGGAGTTCAACGAGATCAAGCTCGAAATCTGGAATACGCTCAAGGACGAGATCACGGTCTAGCCGATGGCAGAGGACGCCGCACCGCGCCTGAATTTCGCCGAGCGTTACCGCAAGCTCCTGCTCGGCGGCGTTGCCGTGGCATTATTCTTCGCCGCCTGGCAGGCAATCTTTGTCGTCGTCCCGTTCAATCCTCTGTTCATCAGCAAGCCGAGTCTGATTGCCGCGGGTTACGTCGATTTGATCGAGAGCGGCGATCTGTTTCACGACCTCGCCGTCAGCGCCGTCCCGTTTGTCTACGGCTTGGTGGCGGCTGTGGTCGTCGGCGTTCCGCTCGGCATCGTCATGGGCTGGCGGGTGCGGGTCGGCTATGCGCTCGATCCGCTGATGACCGTATTCTATGCCAGCCCGCTGGTCGCACTCGCGCCGCTGGTGGTGATCTTCTTCGGCGTCGGCGTGGGCGGAAAGGCTGCTATCATCTTTTTCCTCGCGGTCTTCCCCTTTGTCTTCAATGCCTGTGCCGGCGTTCGCGCGGTCGACCGGCTGCTTGTCAATGTCGTGCGCTCGCTCGGCGGCAGCGAGTGGGATCTTTATCTGAAGGTGATCTTTCCGAGCGTTCTGCCCTATATCGTTGCCGCCAGCCGCATCGCCGTCGGCCGGGCATTGATCGGCGTGCTGGTCGGCGAGTTCTTCGCCGCCTCCGAAGGCATCGGCTACGCCATCTCTCGGTTCGGCGATATTTTTGCGCTCGACCGTATGTTCGGCTGCATCCTCACAGTCATGGTGATCGCCGTGGCGCTGACCGAAGGCATACGCTGGGCCGAACGCGCTGCCTTCCCCTGGCGAGCTGAGCAGTAAGCCATGACCGAAATCCAAGCCGCCGATGTGGAAATCGCCGCGACCACGGCTGACGACGCTGGTGCGCCCCGCAAGGGCGTGTGGCGGCGCTTCGAGCCGACCATCCTCGGCACCGGCACGATCGTCCTGCTGCTGTTGGTCTGGGAATTCCTGCCGCGCATCGTTCCTATGAAGGAAGGCACCAAACTGTTCTTCGCGGTGCCGAGCCAGATCGCCGGAACATTGTGGGACATGTTCGCGACCGGCATGATCTGGGCGCCGCTCGGGGTGAGCGCCTCCGCGTTCGCAATCGGCCTTGCGTTCGCGATTGTCGCCGGCCTGCCGCTCGGCATCCTGCTCGGCCGTTCGGCGACGCTCGACGCCATGCTCGATCCGTTCATTACGGCCTTCAATGCGACGCCGCGCCTGGTTTTTCTGCCGTTGCTGCTGCTGTGGTTCGGCATCGGGCTTTGGTCGAAAGTCGCTGTCGTCTTCCTCGGCGCCTTGTTCCCGCTCCTCATCAATACCTACGAGGGTGTACGCAACGCCGACAAGCTCCTGATCAATGTCGTGCGTTCGTTCGGCGCCAAGGAATGGGACATCGCGCGGCTCGTCGTGGTGCCGAATTCGCTGCCCTATATCGTCGTCGGGCTGCGGCTGGCGATCGGCCGTGCCGTCCTTGGCGTCGTGGTCGCGGAATTCTTCGGCTCCGAGGACGGTCTCGGCGTGGTCATGGTACGGGCCGCGAGCCGCTTTCAGGTCGACGTCGTGTTTGCCGGCCTGATCGTGTTCGCGGCGCTGTCGTTGTTGATGACCGGGCTGGTCAAGCTGCTCGAGGATCGAATGAGCCGCTGGCGGCCGGAGCACGTCAACGCCAATTGATCGCGTTGCGCAGCGACGGCAAAGCCCTGGTCTTGCGGCCCGGGCTTTGTTCGTCATGTTGCGCCGACGCGCCAAGCTCTCTCAGTTCGCCTTCACGGGCGCCTCGATGTTGGTCGGCACGTAGCCCATCTCCTTCAGCGTCGGATCGAGCAGATTGCGGGCCAGGAACTGTTCGGGATCCGGCAGCGGCTTGTCCTCCGGCCACTGCCGCGCGGCGATCATGGTAAGGCGGCGCGATTCAAAGATTTCGCGGAACATATCCTTGGGTACCTCGGCGCCGTATGTATCGTGGAGCTGGTCCCAGATGAGGCCTGCTTCTTCGTCGGTCTTGATACCGAGGTGATGTTTGAGCACCGCGACCGAGCCTTGCTTGTTGTCGCGGAAGTACATGACGGCCTTGGCAATGGCGCGGATGATCTTCTTCACGGTTTCAGGGTTTTGCTCGACGAAGGATTGCATGCACCAGATCGTGCCGCCGGCGCGCGGGATGTAGTCGCCGGTGCGCAACAACACTTTTAGTCCGGCTTGAACGGCCACCGCGGCGTGCGGGATGGAGAGCGCGGCGCCTTGGATATCGTCGTTGACCATGGCCGCAATGCGCTCAGCCTCGCCCTGAAAGGAGATGACCTTGTAATCCTTGCCGACGTCCATGTGATAGAAGCGGTGCAGCACCGCTTGGGCCTCATCGTAGTCGGCGCCGCCGGCGCGGCCATAACCCAGCGTCTTGCCTTCGAGGTCCTCCGGCTTGTTGATCTCCTTGCGCGTCGTGATGGTCCACTGCGATTTGAGCGATTCACCGACGATATACATGATCTTCGCGCCGCTCAGCGCGGCCTGGGACCCTCCCGACGGGATCGGCGCACAGTCGAGATTGCCGGAGAGAACCGCGGTGACCTGGGAACTCGCCTGCAATTCGATGAGGCTGGCATCGAGGCCTTCCGCTTTGAAGAAGCCTTCATCCAGCGCGACGTAAGTCGGAACGTGGAAGCCGTCGCCGCCGATCACCTTGCCGATGGTGACCTTGGTCTGCGCATTGGCGCTCACAGCAAGCGGAAGCGCCAACGCGACCGTGGCGGTGAGAGCGAGCAGGCACCGGAACATCCGCATGATACATTCCTCCCTTTTTGGCCGATCGAATGAGCGGCAGCGATACTACGCCTTTGTGGCGTTTGAGAAACGGATGGTACCTTAAACCGGCGCCTATACTACTCAAAGCGTGGGATGCCCGCCATGGCAAGAAAGGTTCGCGGTAGAGCCGACGCTTGATTTGACGTCGCCGGCGGAATTCAATCCCCGTCGCTATCACGCCATCGGCCGCTCGACATGTCCGCTCCCGATCCAGTGAACGTTCTTGCCGGGCTGCTGCGCGCAGCCGGCCTCGGCGATGCGGCAATGAGCGAAATTGAACTCACCGGCACTGAGCCGGTGCTTCCCTCCTCATTCGCGATCGGGACCGCCGCGCAAGCCACAATTGCGGCGGCGGCGTTGGCTGCCGCAGATTTGTGGCGGCTGCGCATGGGTCGGCGCCAACGCGTCAGCGTCGCCATGCGAAACGCGGCAATCGAGTTTCGCAGCGAACGATATCTGCGCATCGACGGCAAGCCGCCTGATGAATATCACGACGACCTCGCGGGTCTTTATCGCTGCGGCGACGGCAGTTGGGTGCGGCTGCATACCAATCTGCCGCATCATCGCAGCGGTTTGCTTGCACTCCTGGACTGCCCTCACGATCGGACCGCGGTGCAACGCGCACTCGACGGATGGCAGGCCGAGGCGTTCGAGACGGCGGCCGCCGACGCCGGTCTCGCGGTCGCCGCGTGCCGGTCATTCGCCGAATGGGATCAGCATCCGCAGGGCCGCGCCGTCGCCAGCCTTCCGCTGTTCACCATCGAGCAGATTGGCGATGCGCCGGCAGAGCCGCTGACCGCGGCCGAACGCCCGCTGAGCGGCATCAAGGTGCTCGACTTGACCCGCATCATTGCCGGTCCGGTGTGCGGGCGCACGCTTGCGGCGCATGGCGCCGATGTGCTGCTGGTCACCGCTTCGCACTTGCCGTCGCTGTATCCGCTCGTCATCGACACCGGCCGGGGAAAATTGTCGACCCTGCTCGATTTGCGCGAGAAAACCGCACGCGAAACTCTCGCCGCGCTGGTGCGGGACGCGGACATTTTCGTGCAGGGCTATCGGCCCGGCGCCATCGCCGCGTTCGGTTTCGGCCCGCACGATGTCGCGCGGATGCGACCCGGCATCGTCTACGTCTCGCTCTGCGCCTACGGCCACGAAGGTCCATGGGCGGCCCGGCGCGGCTTCGACTCGCTCGTGCAAACGGCAAGCGGCATCAACGTCGCGGAAGCCGAAGCATTTGGCGAGACGAAGCCGAGACCGCTGCCGGCACAGGCGCTCGACCATGCCACCGGTTACTTGCTGGCGTTCGCGGCGATGGCGGCTCTGGCGCACCGCGCCGAGCGCGGCGGCTCTTGGCACGTGCGGGCCTCGCTGGCGCAGACCGGCCACTGGCTGCGCCAGCTTGGCCGCATCGATGGCGCGACGTGTCCCGACCCCGGATTTGACGAGGTACGTGATTGCCTGGAAGACACCGCGTCCGGCTTCGGCCGGCTCACGGCCGTCCGCCACGCCGCCGTCATGGCCGCAACGCCGCCGCGTTGGGTGCGGCCGACCGTTCCCCTCGGCACGCACGCGCCAGCATGGCCAAAGTAGTTTAATCCAAGTTTCAAAACTCTTCGAGCAGGCGGCCAAAACCGGGAACCTTGTTCATGATTCCGTTTTGGCGCAGTGCGTGCCAATAGGTCGCCGTATTGATGGCGATAACCGGCTTGCCCAACCACATCTCGGCCGCGGCGGCAAGGCAAACCATGCCGAGGTTCGTTCCGACCTGGATGATCGCATCTGTATCGCGGCTGTCGCCGTTCAGTTCGATCAACTTTTGCCCCAGCAGGTCGGGCGTGACTTCGGCAATGGCCGTCCGACTTTTGCACGCAAGATAAATATCGCGAACGAATGGCCGAAGCGGAGTGACACCTCAACAATCTGGACAAGGGCTACTCGGTACAGCAGGATGTCGGCATGAGAAAGGTGCATATGGCGCCACTCATCAGGGAGGAAATCATGGGCAATTGGAAACGCCGACGGGGCGCGCCATCGCTCGATGACGTTGCCGGCAACGGCCTGATCAATCGACGCGCGTTGCTCGGACAAGGTTTTGCCATCGCGGGCGCGGTTGGCGCTGCAGGAGCCGTGACGAGCGCTGCCGCCGAGCCGCTCGTCGATGCGCCGTGGGGCCTAGAAGTCGGCGCGATCACGCCGCCGGTGCAGACGCCGTCACCGTTTGAAAAGAACGTGGTGCGGGCGCTGAGCAATCCAAACGCCGATTTCCGCACCTCGCATGCGCGCACGCCGCACCAACTGCTCGGCGGCACGGTCACTCCGAACGGGCTGCACTTCTCCATCAACCATGCCGGCATACCGAACATCGATCCGGCCCAGCACAAGCTCGTGATCCACGGCATGGTGCGCCAACCGCTGGAATTCACGCTGGAGTCGCTGTCGCGCTACCCGCTGGTCACCCGCATGGCGTTCGTGGAATGCGCCGGCAATTCCGCGGGAATGTTCGCCAAGGAACCGTTGCAAGCCCCGGCAGGGTTGCTGCACGGCCTGGTTTCCAACGCGGAATGGACCGGCGTGCCGCTGTCGACCCTGCTCGACGAAGCCGGTGTCGATCCCAAGGCGAAATGGCTGGTCGCCGAGGGCGCCGATGCGCATTTCCTGGATCGCAGCGTGCCGGTCAAGAAAGCCTATGACGATGCGCTGGTCGCGATCTATCAAAACGGCGAGCATCTGATGCCGGGCAATGGCTATCCGATGCGCCTCCTATTGCCCGGCTTCCAGGGCAACATGAACGTAAAATTCTTGCGCCGCATCAAAGCGATCGATCAGCCGGCCTATACCTACTTCGAAACCAAGAACTATTCGCAGATCCTGCCGGGCGGCAAGACCTGGCGCTTCCACTTCGTCATGGAGGTCAAGAGCTTCATCACCCACCCCTCGTTCAGCCTCAGCCTGAAGGAGCCCGGCCTCTACGCAATCTCCGGCGTCGCCTATTCGGGCACCGGACGCATCTCGAAAGTGATGGTCTCGGCCGACGGCGGCAAGAGCTGGGGCGAAGCCGCGCTTCAAGGCCCGATCCACGAAAAATCCTTCACCCGCTTCGTCATGCCCTGGCGCTGGGACGGCCAGCCGGCGATCCTGCAAAGCCGCGCCTATGACGACGGCGGCAACGTGCAGCCGCTGCGCGCCGATTTCGTGGCGATGCGGGGCGAGGCGACCAATCCGGTGACGACGCCGCTTGCCTTCCCCAATCAGCACTACAACAGCATCACCAGCTGGGCGGTCGACAGCAAAGGGGAGATCAAACATGTATACGCATAAGTCACTCGCCGCCGTCGCCCTTGCGCTCGCGTTCAGCGCCGGGCCGGCATTCGCCCAAAGTGGCGGGCTCGGCAAGCCGATCACGGAAGCAGACATCAAGCAGTGGGACATCGCCATTCTGCCTGATGGCACCAACCTGCCGCCCGGCAGCGGCACATCGGCACAGGGCGCCAAGATTTTCGCGGAGAAATGCTCGGCGTGCCACGGCGATGCCGGCAAAGGCGGCGTCGCGCCCTTCTACCCGGCGTTGGTCGGCGGCGCTCCGCTCAC
>Ga0181536_10007854_pt1 | contig 10400 bp, 17 predicted proteins | sample PEATcosm2014_Bin_41_FD_121105 | JGI IMG/M metagenome (GOLD analysis project Ga0181536, IMG submission 121105) | Peatland microbial communities from MTU Mesocosm Facility, Houghton, MI, USA - PEATcosm2014_Bin17_60_metaG | ecosystem: Environmental > Terrestrial > Soil > Wetlands > Peat | place...
AACTGATTTGGGAATCCCCAACGTACCGGCGGCACTGCAAAATAGAACGGTGTTCCGCGTTTGATTCTGATCCGTTCTCGTGCAAAGCCCGCCTAACTGAAGACAGGCCCTAGTTGATAAAGGATTGCGGCCAAGAGACCGATAGCCCGAGGCAGCCGTTCCTCGCTTGCGTGGTTTGCCGACCGGAGGAGGGACCGATGCATTGTATCACTGCGAAAGGTATTGCCGCAGTCGTATCCCTGCCGCTTCTCGCCACGCCGGTACGGGCGGGGATCGAATATCCCTGGTGCGCCCAATATGGTGGCGGCGACAACGGTGGCGGCAGGAATTGTGGCTTCTCCACCCTTGAGCAGTGCCGCGAGACGGTTAGCGGCATGGGTGGCTCGTGTGAGCCGAACCTGTTCTACCCAGGATCGGCCAGCGACACTTCACAAAGCAAGCGCAAACGTCGGCACTAGTGGCGCGATGACGTGAGTGGAGACGACATGAAAGTCATTTGTTTTATGGTTGCCTTGGCCGTTTCGGCCGTCCTTGCCGCAGATCCAGCGCTGGCGCGCGCAAAGCATAAGGCGCCAGTGCATTGCATCGGGCGGCCGCAAACCTTTTCCTGGAGTGGGATATTGCTAAATCCGCGGCCGCAGCCGAACGGCTGTGCGCCGCCGGTCTATGCACCTGGCAATAATTATGTCGGGCAGGATCCCGACCCCAATATCCGCTTTCAGCTTTTGCGCGATCCTCAAACCGGCTACTCGCCATATTAGCATTACCGGCCTACCGAGGTGACAGCTCTGTCGCCTCGCTCTCTGTCAGGAGCACATGACCCGTGGCAGATCAGGACATCGTGCCGCGTACTAATCGCCCATATTGCCAGCTTGCTTCTTCAGGCAATCGGCGGTGATATCAGCGAGAAAATCCACCACCTTTGCATCGCATCCGCGCTGTTCGATCAGGCGCGCCACCGCGTAGCGACCCTTGCGTCCGCACTTGTCGCAGGCGACCTCTAGCGCGTCGAGCGTGCCGGTCAGGTCACTGAAGGTGATCGCGCCGTCACGGGGCATAGAATTAGTTCTAAAGGAATTCACTATGCTGACTATTCAGGTTAAAGTTCGTTCTGGTTAGACTCATAAACGCAAGGGCAGATTATGCACACGGCAGCAAGAATTGTCGCCTGCATGCTATCACTCGCGCTTGCTGGATGTTTTGAGGGGCCGCAAGGTCCACAGGGGCACAAGGGCGACAAAGGCGATCCAGGAGTCGCTGGTGCTCAAGGGCCCAAAGGCGATAAGGGGGACCGAGGTGAGCCCGGCGTATCTCTTCAACTTCGCGCCAACGATTGTGCGGATAATGAAATCATGGTCAGCGCCTATTGTGCTGCACGCGCAGGAAATTCTGTTCAAATGCAGCCGGCCGGAGATCGAGGGGCGCGTTGCGTAACCCCCGGCGGGGTCTCAAATCCGGGAGGAATATCAGCAGTCGTCTTTTGTATGAAACGAGAATAGCCAGCAAGTCATTGCAGACCTGGAAAATGCTATTGACGCTACAGCAAGCACCCTAAGCGGCGCGTTTCTTTTTTGGCAGCGGTGCGACCGTGATCGTCAAGCTGCAATGCTGGCATTATTCTTTGATATCGGCCTTCGTCGCCGCACATCGAGTTTGCCGAACAAGTGGCCTGAAATAGTCGCGCCGTTGAGGGGCACGACTTTAGGTTCGGATTGGTAGCCGGGTTTCTGGAGTGGAACGGCGGGCACCTCAAATGAACGATGAAAGAGGCCAGCCAGCCGCATCTGGGGGCCGCAATGGTGAGCAGGGACCACCATCGGCCGGTTACATGCTGGTCGTCGCGATGATCTTAGCGTTAGCGTGCTTCGGAGCCTATTTTTTTGTATTGAAGCTGATTGATATGTCGCGTCAGGAAGATTGCTTCCTGTCCGGCCGCAAAAATTGCGCGCCACTACAGGTGCCTTACGACCGCTAAGCGTTTACGCCGAACACCGAAAGTGATTGCAGCCTCAAACGAAACACTCAAAGCGCTCTTTGCGCCCGCACTTGTCGCTGACGACCTCTAGCGCGTCGAGCTTGCCGAGCAGGTCGCCGAAGATGATCGCACCGCCACGGGGCATTGCGCATGCTCGTTGAATAGCAGCCGCCAGCAATTGGCCCCATGGGGCCAGCCAGAATGAACGCACGGGCGGGCATTTATGGGGCTTTGGCGGGGGCTGCTACCGAGGCGCTACCAAAGCCTTTTTTGAAGTTCGTGCGTCGCGTCAATTTCTTCAGAAGTGCCTTATTTTACTTGGTGAGCGCGATGGGACTCGAACCCATGACCTACTGATTAAAGGTCAGCTGTTCTAACTGCCGCCTACTATCGACTAACCTGTTCCAGAGTTGATCTGGGGAATGCCGGTTTCATCATTCGAGCAAGGTTCAGCGCCGGTCAAATCCCACCCGAGCAACTCGCTAACAAAGACGCTTTTCTTAGCCAGTCGATTAAGGGGCAATTTGCGTGAGCCGCCCGATGGTCATGCGTTCAGGAGGAAACAACAGGAGGACTGCGTCCAAGTGCCAGGGAAAATGGCCAGATCGACCCTTCGACCACTGTTTGGGCTGCCTAAGATGACGGTAGCCTGCCGTAGATTTGTGATGTTAGCCTGCGGTCAATCGCGCAGGCCCTCGGAACAGCGGACGGGCCCGGGGGTTATCTGCCTGACCGCCCGGCGCTTAATGGCTTCGGGCAGAAATCGGGAGAACGTCGTGTTAAATGCACATAAATTTTACAGGGCGCGGCACACTTTTGGCGCTGTGGCTCTTGCCTTGACTTTCACCGCCATCGCCACTTTCGCACAAACGCCGCCGATGCGCATTCGCGGCCAAATCGAAAAGGTGGACGGCAGCATGCTGACCATCAAAGCGCGTGACGGCAACACTATGATGGTAAAGCTTGCCGACAACGCGCGGATTACGGCGATGGTCAAGTCCTCGGTAGCGGACATCAAGCCGGGGTCCTTCATCGGCGTTACCGCCATGCCGCAGGCTGACGGCAGTCAGAAGGCGATCGGACTGCATATCTTCATGGATGCGCAGCGCGGCGTCGTACCCGAAGGATTCCGTCCTTGGGATCGCGAGCCCGGCAGCACCATGACCAATGCCAATGTGGACTCGAAGGTCGCCAGCGTGGATGGCGACACTATTGTAGTGAAATACAAGGACGGCGAAAAGAAAGTGATCGTTCCACCGGGTACCCCGGTGGTGGCGTTCACTCCCGGCAGTAAGGACGATCTCAAACCCGGCGCCATGATGATCATCATGGGCGCGCAAAAGCAGCCGGACGGATCGCTTATGGCGCCAGCAATCAATGTCGGCCGCGGTGGCGCCGCTCCACCAATGTGATAGCGGCACAAATGGGCCGGCAGCATCAGTCATACCATCTCCGGCTGATCAATTCTTGGCGGGCTGACGCGGCCACCAGTGGAACAGGGTGCTGTCGCTACCATTCGGCCACGCCTTAGGTGCCGCAGGTCCGCCATTGTCACGTCGGGGCCGTACTGAGCGATCAAAGTCTCTTTGCGATATTGGCCCTTCCGGTCGCAACGCGCACAGACGAGCCGGATAATGAGCTTTGGGTATTGCCCGAGCGTCATTGACGAGTAGCGGCGAGCGGGCGACATGACGGCACTATGATTTTTCGGCGACGGCAGGCTTCAGGGCTGTTTGGGCGTGTAACCCTGGCAGACGCTCCACTTATCGACGCGGAGATTCTGTTCAAACAACCGGGACCACCTCTTTGCACCATTTAGGACGCGATTGAACAACAACGGACAAACGTCGATTTTGGCCCGCGACGGCTATGACATGAATGGTAGAGTCGAAGAGAGGCGCGGTAGCTTGGGCCATTCGGCAACGCTCCGTTTCCTCTCCCCGAAAGGGTTGTCGGGTCGGCCTGCGCATTGTCGTTTTCGAGGATTGCTCAGCGTTCACTCCGGCCTGCACACTCGCGCTGTCACCAATTCGTGACACGCTAATCGAAGGCTTCAGCCACTTCGTTACCTCCGTGACTGCTCCGATTGCTTCCGGCTGGAGCGGTTGCCGGGTGGGGCTTACACCCACTGGAAAGCGCCGCCTTTTCACGGCGCACGCCCGAAGCGGACATTTCGGTACGGGTTGGTGCGGCAGCTAGGAATTCTTGCGCTTTTTTTGTGCTACATTCTTTTTTGGTGGAGGATTTACAAACCGATTGAAACAGGTAAGCCGCTCATCCTCTTCCTTTACAAAGCGGCAATCTTGCACAGTCTTAGCTGGAGTAGAAACCTGCTTGGGCGCTGGTGCTATCTTCTCGTCATAGCAGTCAAGACGCTCCTTGCTTTGATCTTCAATCTCGAGGCAAGTACGCAGCGTCTGTAAGGGAATTTGCGCCACTGCGAAAGTCGGGAGATATATTCCGGCGATGGCAAATAATGCAGCAACGATTTTGCGCATGTTGTCCCCCTTCGAGGTTTATAGCAGCCGAGTTACTCAGGCCACCTGTAGTATATTGAAGTCTGCCATTGGCACAAAGCGGGCGTGCCAACTGCACCGATGAATGTCTGCTGTCGTTGAAATATCATCCGCGGCGGTCGATGACGTCAAGCGTCACGGGCGCCAGACCCGAGAAGCCCAACACGCTCGGCACTGGCGCGGAATACATCGATCGCGATTGCCCCAACAGCGACATTGGCTGTGCACTGCGGCAATGGTTTTGATGCCGGTTTCAGCCCCTATCAAAGTACTCGTTTGAGCCGATACAATGCTGCCTCCTGAGCTTGGGGTCGGACATGCAGCGGCGCGAGTTCATCACGCTCTTAGGCGGTGCGGTAGCTCGCATTGCGCGCGCAGCAGCCGGCGATGCCGCACGATAGCCAAGAATCCGCCAGGAAATGCATCGGAAAAATGCTTATCGAACATGCACCGGAGGAACGGCACGATGCTCAAAGAATTGAACGCCAAAAGTCCGGTGCACCAAACCGACCGGGAAATACTCGGATACAGCCGCTACGTTGTGCTTGTGGCGGCGTTCTTCGCCATGTTCATCATCAGTCCCTTCGAATATGCGTGGAGTTCCATGTCCGGCCACATCGGCGCGATCTACGGATGGTCGCACGAGCAGGTCGCCCTGATGTTCACACTGTTCATCATTTTCCAGTCCGTCGGCATGCTCCCCGGTGGTATGTTGCGTGACAAATTTGGACCGCAATGGACCACGGCCATCAGCGGGCTGTTCTCCGGACTGGGCATCCTCGCCATAGCGCTTGGACCATCCTATCCGTTAGTCCTCGTCCTCTGGAGTATCGGCAGCTTTTTCACCGGGTTCATTTACAACAACGCCGTCACCACCGGGAATAAGTGGTTCTGCGACCATCGTGGACTTATGACCGGTCTGATCGCTGGAGCGTTCTCGTGGGGCTCACTACCTTTCATTTTCCCGATACGGGCCATACCGAACACGGCAGCGCCCGAAGTGTTCTTCCACGTCGTCTACATCATGGCGGCCATCGTGGGCGGCGGGTCGATTATCGCCGCCCTGTTGATGAAGGATCCCCCGTCTGGCTGGAAGCCTGCAGGCTGGACGCCCAGGACCAAGGCAAGCACGCGACCGTCAGACCATAATTACTCGGTCGGGGAAGCCCTAAAGACGTGGCAGATGTGGATCCTGATCGTCTCTTTCATCCTGGTTTCGAGCGCTGGCCTCGCGGGCATGAGCAAGATCGTCGACTATTCCAATAGCTTCAAATTCGCGGCGACCGCGGCGACCGCGGCCGCTGGCGGCATCGCCATTGCCAATGGCTTCGGCAAGCTCACTCTCGGCGCGCTATCGGAAAGGCTCGGCTGCGAGAATACGATGATTATCAGCTATACTATGTGTGGCCTGTTCCTCTTTCTGACGATCTTTGCCGGGATGACACACGGCGAGCTGCTGTTCGTGTGCTCGGCGATCCTCGCGATCTTCTTCTGGGCCTCGCTCTTTTCGCTGTTCCCGATCATCATCGGGCACTATTTCGGCGAAGCGTCCGCGGGCGGCAACTATGGCGTTCTCTATGCGATCGCGAAGGGCTCTGGCGGCCTGTACGGTGGCATCCTTTCGACGCTGCTCATAACTCAACATGGCTTTTCGTTTGCCATCGCCACTGCTGGGGTCATGGCGATCGTCGCTGGCCTCATTCTCATTCCATTGAAGTTCAGCCCACCCGTCTGGAAGAATGCACCGAGCATGCGGGCAAGCGACCGGTCCGCGATGGTGCGTGCGTAGGCGATCCTTTGTGGTTGCGGTTCGATGTCGGTCGAGACGAGGAACGGCGCCGTCCCGGCGAGGATGGCCATCTTGTGCTGCTTCCCAGTCGCCATCGTGCCGCTCCGATTATCCCAGCTCTGTGTACCGAAAACCTCACATGGGGATTTCCGAGTCAAGGAGAAAAAAATCATTAGTGCATGAGTTAAGACTCCGGTGCCTATTTCGGTATCCAAGGTCCAAGCCCGATTCCGTGATCTGGTTGTTCCTCGCCAGATCAACCTCACTCTGCCAGAGTGCCGGTCGCTATCCACTTCCCCATGGGATCTAAACCCGGACATAGTGGTGATGAAGCCCGCCGAGGATCGCGTGTGACTCGATGTTCCCGATCCGCTGAACGGGGGCGAAATGCCGGAGCCAACTTATGATGTTTGTCACATTTCTTATCGAGTGTTTAGGTCCGTGGGCGCTCGAAGCCGAGATCAGCGAGTCGAGGGGGTGTCTTTATGTGCAGTGTTCCGCAATACGCCGCTGTCAGTTTTTGATCTTCGCTTGAAAGGACGGCGACGCCAGCAGACGGCAGTAGTCCAGGCCACCATTCTAACCAAGATGATTATAAGTGTAATTTGGAACCAGACAGACCCCCCAATCTCTCTCAATACAATCTCGATCTGATCTCCCCATGGATAGGGAAGCATGCCCGAGGCCATTTCGATTAGCCCCATTGATTCTCGCAAATACCATTTCAGCAATTCCGGGCGATATAAAAAGCAGACCCCCAGCAGCAGTATCGTCAATAGGGCTGTGGAAGCCCGAAAGACATGAACACGTGCCCAACTTTTCAATTCGGGACGAATGCGCATCGTGGATCACAATTCGTCTATGGCTGAACTTATAACCGCGACTATAAGATAGGTCAGGGCTCTTGAGAGCGATATCGGGAATTTTTCAGAAATATGACCCATGACTAGCACCACCGATTTGACGGGCCCCAAAAAGGCTTAGTGATTGAGATCTGGAAGACGCTCGTTTCAGTACTTACATCTAATTTTGTCTAACCATCGCAATGGCAGCAATAATCTATGTCAGCCTTGTCCCTCGTGCTTAACCTGCTGTGGATTGTGTTTGGCGGCTGATGGCGGGGCTGGCGATCCTCAGACACATGCACGACCTGTCAGACGAGGTCTTGTGCGAGCGCTGGATCAGCGTCTATCCTGCGACTAACGTCGAGGCTACAGTCGGTGGTGGCACGGTCACGGCTAGCAATCCTCAGCGTGGGGCCCAATCTGATTTCAGCGCCCGCAAGGCGTCATAACAGGGAGAAGCTGCAATGAGTGATCAACCATCGTTGGTGGTCGATCGAACGGCGATGATCTGCGACATGAAGGCGGCGTTGCATATCGAGCCGACATACTCAGCGGTGATTACGATCGACTGCCAGCGCGGTAATCTCGACCCGACCATTGCCTCGCTGCCAGTGCCTGAGGCGGAGTGCACACGTGTCCTCGCCGGGCTCAATCGTCTGATCGCCCGCGCCCGCGCGGAGGCGATTGCCATCATCCATGTGGATACCGTCTATGAGCCCTCGCTGCTCGGGACACATCCATTCGAGCGCGCGATGCTGGAGGCAAAGCAGTCCTTCACGCCGCATAAGCAGAGCAACTTCTCGCGCCACAAAAGCCCCGGCTCGCCGGAAGCCGCGTTTATGCCGGGCCTCGATGTGCGCGAGCAAGACTACCGGATCAGCAGTAAGCGTACCTTCGACAGCTTCTACGGCACGCAGCTCGAGATTCTGCTACGTTCGCTGCACATCGACACATTGTTGATCGGCGGCTGCAATACCAATACCTGCGTGCTGGCCACCGCATTTGGCGCCTATGTCCGCGGCTTCAAGGTGATTGTGATCTCGGACTGCGTTGCTTCGGCCTATGGCGAAGACCTGCACCTGTTCGCGCTCACCAACATCCAGCGCCGTCTCGGTTGGGTGCTCACACTCGACGAGCTCGACGCCAAGCTTGCACCCCCACGCAGGCGCGTCGCTTAGTCTGGACGCCTGTGTGTACCAAAAACCTAAACCCGAACGTAATGGTGATGAAGTTCGCCAAGGATTGCGATTGATAGAAATTTTGCGCACAAAAAGGTAGGCCGCTTCTTTAGGCAGCCTACCCAGGCTATCCCGAACCTTCACCCCACGTGGGCAATGCGCTTCTGGGCGTCTGCCTCAGCCGCGGTCATTGGCTGTGCAGGTAGCTGAAGCACTGTAGCCTCCTGACCCTCGTCTAGTTGGGTCAGAAGTACGATCTGTCCGTCCGGAAATTCGAGCGCATCGTGGTGTGTCAGCAGGTAGTCCTTGTTGACTTGTCGAAAGATTGCTGTCCTGTGGCTTAATGTTTTCGTTTTCGTGCGAAAATAGCCAGCCCACAGGTACGCCACGTTATTAGCAAAGGCCAGTTCCGTTCCTGGCAAAACGCAAACCGCCATATTGCAATCTTCCTGCGCAGCGAACCCTCGCGTGCCCGTACCAAAGTAATGTGTTATGAGCTTGTCGCCAACCTTCGCAGGCCGCGACCTGACGTATTGAAGGCTGTAGTCACACATTTCTGGAACTCCCATGTTGGAAGCCCGGCAGCCCAATTAAAGATTAGCGCACTTGTGGTCCTCACGCATCACAAAATTTTAGCCAGCATCCGATAAGCGTCTCGGGCCGGATGAGCGGGCGCTTTCCGGCAGTGTGAGGACCTTCTCCCTTCCAGGTGAATTCTCCACTGTACCGTAGAGCGCCCGCTCTTTCTTTTAATAATCTCAGCACGGGTTCTTGGAATATCGTGCCAAAATCAGATCACATTTTTGATCTTGAACGGAGGCAGCAAGTGCTCGAAGAGGAGATTGGTCGAGCTCTTTCGCATTGCTCAGCCGATGATCCGATGGTCGGCGATCTCAAGCGCCGCATGCTGCATCTCAAAGAAGAACTCCAACGGTTTTGTAATAAGGCGATTGCGGACAGACGCCTGCATTAGCTTTAAAGCGGCGTCTAGAATCGGATACTCGCTATTAAAATGCTCAGACGCTTTTAAGTTTCTAAGCGCGCTGAATTACAAATAGGGCTTCCGATCTGGACGTCACCGATGCAGAAAAGACACGAACACTCTGATCCCACGTTACTGAATGAAACTTGTTGGATCGATGTTGGGCAGAATCAGGCGCCTATAACTTGCCGCATCAGTGAAATTTATACTCATTGGGCGTGGATCAAATGTCCTGCTTTCAATCAGGTTCCAGATTATTTTTCCCTGCTCTTTACCGCTGATGGTCAAGTCTCTCGCAAATGCCGGTTAATTTCGCGTTCAAATTCAATGCTGGTTTTGAAATTCTTGGATTGAGCCACAATGATCAAAATAGCGCGTGGCTTATATCGAACTCATGGCAGCGGTGGATTTTCCAATGACGCTAAGGTTACTACTGCAATTTCTAGATTCTATATTACGGAAGCCGTTTACCGCGAGCGTGGAATCGAGCCGAAGTTCGACGATTTACCATGGAAGGAAGAATACGACGCTGCCAACAAAACTTGTCCATGGCTTCCAATTTCAAGCGCGCCATCCAACGCCGATCTCGAAGTCTGCGTAACGGACAATCACGGAATTCATGAACTCGTAAGCCCCTGCCACAAAGATGAAACTGGATGGATCGATAACTTGACGAAAAAACGCGTCGACATCCAGCCGACGCATTGGCGAAAATGGGCTGACGGCTAATAGACCGAGCGTAGTTTCCGCTTCCGTAAGACTTTGGAGCTAGTTGCGTCTGAGAAGCCAAGCGTCAACGCTGAACCGCTTGCTATTGCAAACGAACAGGAAGCAGAAGCCGCCCATTATCGCCAAATTCTTATAGAAGTTCAGTTCCTGGATGCGCCGCACATTGACGTCAGTGAACTGCCAATAGCGGTGCGAGGTGAATGTCGCCACAATCATGAAAACAATCATCACCAGCACGACGTAGCGAGTCGCAAAACCAAGAATCAGCGCGATACCGCCGAAGAACTCGACCAGAATAGAGATGTAAGCGAGGAAAATTGGAATTCCGCGTCCCTGCAACATGGCGGCATATCCGCCCATATCAAAGAGTTTCCCATAGCCGCTGC
>Ga0181536_10007855_pt1 | contig 10400 bp, 9 predicted proteins | sample PEATcosm2014_Bin_41_FD_121105 | JGI IMG/M metagenome (GOLD analysis project Ga0181536, IMG submission 121105) | Peatland microbial communities from MTU Mesocosm Facility, Houghton, MI, USA - PEATcosm2014_Bin17_60_metaG | ecosystem: Environmental > Terrestrial > Soil > Wetlands > Peat | place...
AATTGGCCGGCAGTTTGAACTCCTCGGCGCCCCACATCGCCCAATTGGCCGGCGGGCTCTGGACGGAGGGCGCTTCGAAGTCATCCGAGAAAACCACATTGGTGTCTTCGCCCCAGCAAGCCCAAGCAAAGACGGCAGAGAATAGGAGGATCAGCAGCTTCATACGACATCCAAGGTTCCAGCCATCGTTGCTAAGTTCGCTCCGTAGGCGCTGGGGCTGGAAACGGGTTCGGCTCTGCTGGACAGTCATGAGCTGGGCGCGGTGTGAAATCGAGACGGGAAGCAGGTGGAGCGTCGGCACGCTGCGGGTCCTAGAAAACCCTGCCGTTTAGTTGATGAGAGTGGGATACGACTTCCCGAAATATACCTTCCCACGGGTCCAACAAACTGACTGCGCTCGGCCGCTGCGGCGGGTCCATCAGAAGCATCTTTTGTATCAAACTCTGTACCGTTAATCCGACGGAGCATGAGATGTGCCGAACGCCAAGCAACCTTACGGGCTCCAACAGCGTCTTAGGCCGTCGTGATGGATTGACGCCTGTAAACATCTCCGCGATAACTAGGCCGAGCTGGAAAACGTCGCTCTTCGCGGAAAGATCTCCCTCGCCCTTCGCATATGCCACTAAATCGGGCGACCGGTAAGCATAAGGCATCCCTGGCCCGGCTGCCTGCCTATAGATCTCGCGCTCAGCCTTAGTTTCTCGCTCCCCGTCCAAGAACTTCATGAGCCCGAAATCGCCCAGGACGCACGATCGTCCTTTCACGAAAATGTTTTTCGGCTTGATATCGCGATGAACGATGGGCGGGTTGTAGTGCTCCAGGTAACACAGGGCGGAAAGAAGCTGCAGCGTGTAGCTGACTCGCTCAGCCGTAGTCATCGGCTTCCGCATCGCTTGGTCTAGCGTTTCCGGAAGGTAATCCACTATCACAAACGGGTAACGCACGGCGTCGTTCCCCGTCCCAGGGTGATAGACGCCGTTGTCGTAGATCCTCATGATGGAGGGGTGGGTACATTTCCGCAGGAACTCAGCTTCCTGTTGGAACCGTTCTAATCGTTTTGGTTTGGACACACGGGTAAAGACCTTGAGAGCAAACAATACACCATGTGCCTCACCGTTGAGGGCGAGGGCTAGGTATACAAGCGAATTGCCTCCAGCACCAAGAGACTGAACGATGCGGTAGTTGATGGCGTTGAGAGACCTAATTGTGGTCCCAACTTCTATCAGCAGCTTGTGCATCGCATTTAACCTCTGTAGTCAAGGCAGGGGGCTACGCTCGATGCTGCGGCTCCACTTCAAGGGCCCACGTTTTCACGGCAAGATGTGCCAGCAGACCCTGTCTAGCCTCTATGGCGTGACGATTCCACTGCTCGCGGCCGGAACCGATATTTCTGGTTACCAGGAAATGCGAGCGTCTGTACTCGTCGGCCGCTCTATCAAAAGATGTGGCCTGTGCAAGGCCCGGAACAAGATCTGGCTCTATGAGGCACAGGTTTCCGAGACGGTACAGCCTCTCGCTCAGGATGTCGGGATCCTGATCAACAACGTGTTTCCATCTGCCGGTCGGATTCTTTGGCAAAATAAAGTTTACACTGGCTTCCGGAGCTTGGCGAGCAAGGTCGTCAATGTCGGCCGGGCTGCAACGCTCGAGTCTTCTTTGGGTGAGCTCAAGTGCCGTGAGAAAATAGAGGGCGCGCGACGCTTTCTTGTCGGAAAACCGCATGAAGTCGGCGCGGAACTCCTCATCGGTCGGCAGAATATTGGTGACGCTTCCGTCGAGAGCCTTGACGGTTCTATATTTCCCGCTTGAGATGTGGTTGGCCAGCCTTGCGGAGGAGATCTCAAGTGCTCCGGTGCGCCGACGTCCAACGACTTGGTACCTTATCGTTAGGACAATCAGGAGCCAAAGCAAATGCTCCATCTCGGGGATTGCAAATCGGCTGACCGCAGCCATAATTGGAATTCGCACCTGCTTATTCCCCAGGAGGATTAGAGTCTGAATCCGTTTCCGACAAATCGGTCCGTACGGGAGCCATGCCTCGTGTTGCGGATCATCCAGGGCGGTGTAATGGTCGGCAGCAGTGGCAAGTTGATCAACGAGCTTCTTCGCGCCAGACGGGCCGGAGTACGTCGCCTTAACTTGATTGAACAAGAGGTGCTTTTGCACTCGGCCAAACCGAGATGTCCAAAAGACCCGCAGAAAGTCATCGGCGTTCTTTTCCTCGATCCGTTCAGCCATGGAGAGCCACGGGACCCTCACCGACTGCAGTTCCGCGCTAGGAACGCTCCCAAAGATGTGGTTCTTGACTAGATCTAGCGACGACAGTTCGTTGCCGCGCGCGTTCAGCGCCTCAAAAATCATGAAGGCGTTCGCCTCTGATAAGACATCCAAGGCAACCACTTTGACGTGGTCTTCGAGATAGGATGAAAGGTTAAACAACCGTGCGGCCTGCTGGTTCGATCTTGAGGCTCCTGTTTCGGCGTACCTCTTGACCATATGCCTGCACTCATGCACCGCTTCGATAAGCAGGCGGTTTGATGATCCTTTAGGCACCTCTCTAAGGCGCTTCTCGATGAGGTCGCTCGGAAATGTCTTAATCACCATCTCGAGAAATGTGTCCTGATTCTCGACGTTCAGACTGAGCCGAGGGTGGTAACCTCCGCCTAGTTGCCGGACTCCGATGAACTCGGATTCAATCTGGTCTGCGTCCTTGGCATAGTCCTGCCGGCCAGCCAGCCAATGGCGAATCGCGGAGTAAATCATTGTTACGGTAGCCAAGCGCTGTTGGCCGTCCAGGATCTGCCATGCTCCCTCGCGAGGTCCCATGAGGACCACAAGGCCTATGAAGTAATCCGGATCCTTATACTCCATCGCATTCCTGACGTCCTCGAAGAACTGCTGAATGTTCGATAGATCCCAGGAAAAGTTTCGTTGATGCTCAGGGACCTTAAACAATTTGCGTTGAGTTATGAGTTGTCCGACACCAAATGTTTTGGAATCCAGATATGAAGTTTCCATAGACGTCAGCCTTTCAGTGGCTCCCGGCAGTGGTTCGTTTGAGGTAAACGGTCCCGCAGGGCTTAATGGGCGGCAGGCCGTCGGCCCGCGCAACTGACGAAGGGCCGAAGGCCCTTCCATGCAGGTGGCTTCTGCCAAGCGGAAGACTCGGCGTCACTGGCTGCGGGGTCGGCGCTCCGGAAACATGGGGCGCCAGCGATTCGGGGGGCGTGTGGAAGTCCGGGTTTACAAATGGGCTACCGGCCCGATAGCCCCTCCAGGGCCGGACCCAGGTTTGAGGTTGGCAGGCATGCCGCCGGTGACTGATAGCACTTCCGCTGGGGGACCGGTACGGCGCTGTGGGGGATCTACTCATGGCGGCTCAGTGGCTTGGGCTCATTTGGGAGCGACGTCATCGGGGGTCCGGGCTCGTGGAGAGCGCCTTTGGCCGCATCGATTCTCTGTTTGGAGATGCCACCTTCCAGAGCCGCTCCGACGGTCGGCTTCAACTTCTGCCCTCTGCCGGCAGCGAGCTTGGACAGGACGGCGGCGTAGAAATGCGTCCACTTCTGCGGGAGGACTTCGCCGGTCCCGGCCATGTTGGCGAACGTCAGTTGCTCCGGCTTTTTTGCGTCGGGTGGTTTCCTGCCATCCGGCTCGTACCGGCGACCTTGTGGCTGTTTGCGCGGCTCGTCTGTCCTTGGCCGAAGGGCGCCCGGGGTGGTCTTGGATGTTCTAGGTGGGCTTCGGCGGCTTGCTTGGTGATGGGGAACATCTCCTCGGAGAGGCCGACGTCCGTCGTGGTCGGGGTCTGGTTGAAAGAGAGGGGTCTGCAGTCGCCTTCGGCCGTGTTGCCGGCGTAGGCCGGCAGCCCGTTGGCCGCGCCACTCGTACAGGTCTCGCGGATGGCGTGGGCACCAAAGATGGGCGGGAGCTGCGGCGAGGCCAAAAAGGCGTCGCGGACGGATTTCCATCAGCGCGAGTTTCTCCGGCGTGGGTACAACCTCAAGCACCCCGCTTGTCTGGGGGCCGTTGCCGGCAACCCTCAGCCCCTCCCCCGCGGGCACGGTGACGACGACCTCCACGGGCTCCGGGAAAAGTGGGCCGCGGCGGCTCTTGTTCTGTTTTTGCTCGGCCGGATTCACACGACATCAACCCTCGCACCAGCTGTGTACAGAACCGTTTACAGGAATTGGGCGCCGAAAGCAAGGAAAGACTCACGTCCCGCACCAAACTCCGCGGCGAGGATCGGCGGCGTCACTTCCCCTGTTTTGGCGGTGGCCGTTGGGGGGTAAGATCGGCGAAGCCGGGCCAACCCCAGTGGCGGCTGGGCGGATTGCCGGCGGCGTACGGGTACATGCTCCCGAAATCGAGATACGGAGTCAGATCACCCAGCTTGGCCAGGCTGTCGTGTTGCAGGGTTTCGGATCGAAGGCGGCTCGTCCCGGACCGGCGTCTTTGGAGGCTTCTCACCATCCAATTTAGGTCTTGGCAGCAAGCCGGATTTGTGTTCTATTTGCACCGGAGACTCGGCTGCGAGCAACCCTTGCTCTTCGGGAGTGAGGGGGGCTCAAAAGCATTGTCTCCTTTTTCATTTTCTGGGGAGGTAGAGATCCGGCACGCAGAAGATGCCGAAACTCCGGTAGGTTCGAAAGCCATCATAACCTTCGCCCTTCCACTTCAACTTCTCGATGCGCGCTCCGAAACGCGCCTCGATCTCCGGCCGCGTCGGCGCAGTCATCTCCGCAGGATGACGGTAGCCCCAGTTGATCGCGTAAATCACCACGTCCGCAACCTGTACCGGCAAGGCCATGTCCGACGCGACGAAGAATGGCGACGGCACAATCCACCGCGAGCGCTCCCGTCCGTTGGCCGTCTTGACGAAATACTCCTGAAGCCGCTGGACAAAGCGCCGATCTTCCTGCTTCTCCACCTCGTCAAGCACCAGCAACCCCATCTGGCGCTCGTGCTCCAGGAAATAGAAGAACCGCTCCAGGAGAAAGGTGTGGTCCTTGCGCAGAATATCCGGTGGAGGCGGCTCGCCCCGTGGCGGTTTGCCAGTCTCCCGCGGCACTGCGGACGCGAACAGGAGCGCCTTGTGCCGATCCAGGAGATCGAAGATACCCTCCACCATCCCCAGTGACGCCTGGCCGTAGGCCGTCAACTGCTCCCGGGTCGGTGGGCGCTTCTCCAGCCCGGCTTGCAGCAGTGCCCGGCAGTGGTGCTGTCGCTCGTCCGCCTCGATCTCCGCCATTTGTCCGGCGTGCTCGAAGCGATCCTTCGACAACAGCTTCATCCCTTTGATCTCGGACTTGTAATCCGCCAACCGGGCTCCGAAGCACGACAACTCAAGCCGCAGAACGTCCTGGACGAAAGGCCAGAGCTGCGTGTCCGCCAACGCGAAACCGCCACGCACCTCGTACGGCAGTTCCTTGTGGCTGTGCCCGCTCTCGTCCATGAAAAGCAACCAAGCCATAGTTCAATGCTTTCACACTTCGGTTTCCCCGTTCATCAGCCGTGGCGACAGCAGGTCGCGTGCGGCGCGGAGTTAGGCGTTTGGCAGAGCCAGATTCTCGCTCTGAAGGAAACACCCTCTCGCGACCTCGCCGGGAAATGCCCCTGCACTTGAGGGAATCCGCCACAGTGGCTTCAACTTCCTCGCGCGACCAAGCCCGTTCCGAATCCGGTCAGCATCTGACACCATTTTGAGTCTCCTGGCAAGCTCCACTGAGCACTGCCCGAGTCGCGGTTTCCGAAGGCGACCGTGGCGGGGCGCAACGGGTGTGTTGGCTAGTGTTCAGCGACCCGGCACGCAGATGCTCTCGCATCCAGGCAGCGTAGGGGTCTGACGGCCGCAGGTGAAGCACCATAGGTCCCAATGGCCGTCAATGTAGTTGGCGTTCTCGGGCAGCGGGCAGGCCTGGGCGTAGAGATACCATTTGCCCTCGATCTGATACATCGCGGGCGTGGCCATGTGGTAGATCGCCTCGTCGCGATATAGGCCCTGCCACCTGGTCTGGAGGAGTTCGTCCACGTCGAGCTGCGACCGGCCGGTGGTGGGGTGCTGGCTCACCGCGATGACAGGACGCCAGCGTTTCCCGGCCGAGGTCCCCACCTCGATGGATACTTCGATGAACGTGTTCAGGTCACGAATCCAGGCTTCGCCGTAGCCGCTGCCCGCATTGAAGCCGCGCTTGAGGAGGTCCTTCGCCATCTGATGCACATCGCTCAAGGTCTGGTCAGCGAGAATCTGCTTGGCGAGCTCTGCTTGACCGGCGCCGGGGGAGCCGATCGCCGGCGCCGCCAGGGCAGAAACAGCCGAAAGGCATATTGTGGCGATGACCGCACGGCAGGAATCGAAGAGCTTGCTCATTTTCTAATCGTTTGTTGCGGCGGTTTGATCTCGACCAGCAAGACTTCATCGGGAACTGCGAGCTTTACCTCGCTCGACGCCGCAATCCGTTCCGTGGGTTCGGCAGAGGCGTTCGGGCGAAAGAGGCGAATCCCGGGCGCCCTCCACGGCAACGTAAGGCTCACCGTGACGGCCGGCGCCTCGAGGTCGCGGCGGGTCTTGGCATCGTAGGAGGCGGCTTCCTGGAAGAGGGCGAGCCAGAACGTGCCGTCCCGCTTCTGCAAGAGCGTGTGGTGGAGGTTGTTGGTCGCTCCTGAGAGTTGGAAGGCCAGCGAGCCGCTCGGGGCAGCCGAACCGGGGTCGGCCAGGAGGTGCAGCAGGTTCTTCTCTGGCAACAGCTCAATACTCACCTTGCGTTTGCCCAGATGGCCTTGATCGTCTCTTCCTGGTTGAAGCCCTCGGGTGTCGCTGAGCTGCGGGTGTTGGCCCAATACCACCACTGGCTACCGAGGGGCGCGTGCAGGGTGCGGCTGCCCGGCATCTCCAGCCAGCCGTTGGGGTCGTGCTCGCGCAACCAGTTCCACGCATAGCGCAGCCAATCGTTCCGATACGCCTCCGGCTGATGCGCAAACCAACTGATCTCGTCGTAGCCCCACGTGAAATAGGGCGTGCCCGGCTGGCCGGGCTGGCGGCTGACGCCGTAATTGTCCAACTCGACCAGGTAAGGCAGGTGCGCGCAAGACCAACCGCTCGGGGTCAAGCCTCCCTTGCTGCGGCCATAGATGGTGTCCAGGTGGCCGATCTTGAGCACGCCCTCCTGCGGCTTGTCCGGCACTTCGGCGACGCGCAGCGGGAAGGAGTGGAAATCCAGGAGTAGCCGGCCATCGTGAACGATCCCGCCACTCGGCACGTGGGCATCACAGAGGACGAAGCGCCGCCGGGCGTGTTGCGTGGCGTAAGCGCGCACGCGGGCCAGCAGGTCGCCCCAGTGGACGTGGTCCTTGTCCCGCTCGTCCATGATCTCCACCTGGCCGAAGTGGATGGCCTCGACGCCCAGGTCGAGGTAAGAGGCGGCCAGGAACAGGAACCACATCCGGGTCTCGAGCTGGCTCATGTCCGGCACTGACCCGCCCTTGCTCCACTGGTCTTTGCGCCGCCCGTCCGGGTAGAGCATGGCCTCGTAGCGGAAGGTCCGTTGCTCGACCGGCAGGCCGAACTCCCGGAACACCCACTCGGGCACGGGCAGCTTGCCGACGCTCGTGGTGACGATTTCGAAACACGCAGCCTGGAGGATCATGTCCCGGTCCGCCTGGTGCGCCTGGCGGGCGATGGGCTTGGCCGTCTCGAGCAGCGCCGGCAGAGCCTCTTCGCCGCCCCAGCGGTAGATGGCGCGTCCAACGAACTTGGCCCCGGTATTGGTCAGGAACCGCAGATTATCCGCGACGTTGCCCTTGCCGTGGAGGAAGTCGGTGAACGTTACGGCGCGGGAAAGATAGTTTTCCAGCACCTCGCGGGAGACCTTGCCGTCGAAACGGTAGTCGCGTTCCGCTGCGCTCGAGGTCAGGGCGAGCGCCAGCATTCCAGCCGCCAAAGTGACACCTGTCATACGCATGGCGCCGAGCATGGCATGCGGGTCCGCCCGCCGGCGAGTGGGAAAAGTCGGCGTCCGGTGGGAACAACCCTCCGGTGTGCCAACCGTTGAGAGACCAGGGTCTGGCCGCTTGTGTGCAGGGGCTGGCAGGCGCATCTTGTCAGGAAACAGCAACCTCCGAGGAACCAGAACGAACCGACTCGGGAAGGTCTGGAATAGACTCTGGATGAGACCATGATCGAGCAATCCATCCTGGAAACGGAACACCTGGCGCTGCGGCCGCTGACGCCGGAGGATGCGCCGACGGTGGCCCGGTTGGCAGGGCGGCGCGAGATCGCTCATACGACCATCTCCATCCCCCATCCCTATTCCGAAGACCAGGCCCGGGAATGGATCGCCAGGCACACCAGCCCGTCGGGCCCCGGAAGGGAAATCGTCTTCGGCATCACGACCCGGGGCGAGGGGCGGCTGATCGGAGCGGTGGGCCTGCGCGAGATTGACACCGAGCATTCTTAACGAACCGCGATGCAGAATTCTGTCCCCTCGAACGCTCTCAGCGGGGATAATAAGGAAAAGGGCATCGCTGATATGAACGACTGGCAACTCTTGCAGGACTACGCAAAACGCGGCTCTGAGGCGGCGTTCCGTGCGCTGGTCGAGCGGCACCTCGGCGTCATCCACGCGGCGGCCCAACGGCAAGTCAACGATCCCCAACTCGCGGAAGAGGTGACGCAGGCCGTGTTCACCCTGCTGGCCCGGAAGGCCGGCAGTTTTCGACGGGAGGTGGTGTTGCCAGGCTGGCTGTTCCGCACGACGCGCTTCGTAGCGGCGCGCGCCGCGCGGTCGGAGCGCCGGCGCCAGCAGCGAGAACGGGAGGCCTTTGAAATGCAACAAGTCCAATCCTCGAAAACCCCCAGCCCGGCACTGAGCCCGTTGCTCGATGAAGCACTCGCCCGGCTCGGTGAGCGGGACCGAAACGCGGTGCTGTTGCGGTTTGCCCACGACCAAAGCCTGCGCGAGGTGGGCGCGCACCTCGGCGTCAGCGAAGAGGCCGCCAAGAAACGCGTGAGCCGCGCGTTGGAGCGGCTGCGCTCCTTTTTCGCGGGCCGCGGTTTTGCCGTCTCGCTGGCGGCGTTGGCGGGCGTTCTTTCGCAGAGCCTGGCGCAAGGGGCCCCTGCGGAGCTCGCAGGCCGTGTGCTGGCAAGTTCGCTGGCGGGTGGTTCCGCGGGCGCCACCGCCCTGCCGACACTGGCCCAAGACACGCTGGAGGCCTGGCGTTGGACGAGGTTGAAAGTGGCCGGCTCCTGGACTGCCTTGCTCGCCGGGCTGGTGTTGGTCGGTGTCGTGCTGGCGCTGCAGGTGCGGCCGGTTTCCGCCCCGGGCGCGAAGGGCGGCGGTCGCGAGCCCTCGGCCGCGGCGCCGGCAGCAGCGTCCCAGGCTGCGCCGGCAGGCGCGCCAAGGACACCGGCGCGGTCACACCAGCGCGTTCTGAACTTCCGGGTCGTTGCCAAGGACACGGGCGAACCCATCACTGGCGCCCCACTGGCCGTGAACACCGTCACCGCGGGCGAGTGGAAGCAACGCTTCGATCTGGCCACGGACGAGAAGGGAACGGCCGAAGTGCCGTATCCGCCGGACACTGGCCGGCTGGATGTGGGTGTAGTGTGCTCGGGTTGGGCAGCACGGTTCGCCACCTGGCGGACCGACCTTGATACGGCCATTCCGGCGGACTACACGCTGCGGATCGATCGGGTGACGAACTGGATGAGTGGCCGGTTGCGGGACGAGAGAGGGAAACCGGTGGCCAACGCGGTGGTGGAGATGGAATTCTCAGCCAGCGACATGGCGCAGGAGGAGAATCCGCGCGAACGCTTCGGATTTCTTGGTTCGGCCCCAGTGGCCAGGTCCGATCAAGACGGACGGTGGGCTTGCGCCGTGGTGGACCGGAATGCTCGGCGGATTCCCGGCCTGCGCGCACGGCATCCTGATTTCGCGCTCGCCAGGGTTGCCTCCGCAACCCGGGCTGCCGATTCGGACGGCGCGCAGGGCCAATCGACGAATCTTCTCTGGTCGGGCAACCTGGTGACAACCATGAGCGTGGGGCTGAAACTGACCGGCAGGGTGGTCGACGAGCAAGGCAGACCGGTAGCGGGCGCCCGGATTGACCATGAGCCGGCTTTTTCCGAGCCACTTCACACCGAGGCGGATGCTCAAGGCTGGTTTGCCTTCGGAGGACTGGCAGCGGCTGGTTTCGATTTCTACGTGACCGCACCCGGCTTTGCGCAGGATTATCGGAACGTGACCGTTCAGGCGGGGATGGGGACAGTCGAAGTGAGGCTCAAGCCGGGAGCGGTGCTTCGGCTCCGGCTTGTCGATGAGTATGGATATGCGGTGTCCGGCGGGCGGGTGGCCTTGACCGGACCGGGCGGGATTTATATGCCCGGCCTGAACTGGAGCGCC
>Ga0181536_10007856_pt1 | contig 10398 bp, 3 predicted proteins | sample PEATcosm2014_Bin_41_FD_121105 | JGI IMG/M metagenome (GOLD analysis project Ga0181536, IMG submission 121105) | Peatland microbial communities from MTU Mesocosm Facility, Houghton, MI, USA - PEATcosm2014_Bin17_60_metaG | ecosystem: Environmental > Terrestrial > Soil > Wetlands > Peat | place...
AAATCGCACAGCCACGAAGGGAATAATTTACCGCCCCTGCCGTTATCGGCCCGAGCCACAAAAAAGCGGGAGGGGGTTGGCCCATGAGCACCCTGATCGGAACCGTAACCTTGGCGAGCACCCTTTGCGGTGTCCTGCTCGGACAGATCACCGCGGGGGCGGAGTTCGCCGGCGTCGTCATCGCATCGCTGGTGCTGATCACCCTTCGCGTCTGATCCGACAGGTTAAGTTAGTCATATAAGCAATTGCTTTTATGGCGGTTCATCGTTTTGGCTGCCGGAAACGTCCAGCGCGTCGCTACGCTCTGGCGAAGGTGACGTAGCCGCTAGACCGGTAGGAATATCAGGGCAGGCGCCGAATTCCGCTCTCGGCCTCTCAGACCGCGCGTTTCCTCGGACGCTCTTCGGACGCGGCGGCCAAAAGGTTGCTTCGGTAAACGGGCTCCGCCGCCTCCACCGCGCGAGGCCGATGCAGCCCTGCCATGACAAGGATCGAGAAACCTTAGTCTCGCCATAAACGTTGTTCGATTGATATGGGTTCCGCGCGGCCAGCGCCGCGCTGGCGCCGCAATTCAGCCAGCATCGTGTTGGCTGATCGCGCTTGGCTCTGAATAAAATTATCGAAATCACTGCCGTCTACACTCGTAGGTTTGTCTATCCGGCGGGCGATTTAACTGTTGAGCTCTGCAGCGCGCTTCGACCTTGGCGGAATCCTATGGGCTCGGGCGGAACGATTTTGATATCCACGAATGCTGTGGACAACATTGTTGGCAAGCGGGGCCTTGGGCGAGTAACGATAGATAAATTGCGGACTTGACCCGTCTGCCTAAAATATGACCACGCCGATTAAGTCTCTGGGCCTCTTATATTTATTTTTTGTCAAGCACAAATTCTTTAGGGCAGCCCGGACCGCGCCGCCACAGCCAATGATTGTGCCGGCTACAACCGCGCCTGTGAACAACCCGGTCGGAGCGCCACGCGACGGATTCCCGTCTCTGCCATAGAGCGGCGCTCCGATGTGAGGAAACGCGATCCGTCTCTCCCAAGAACTGGCCGCAAGCTCCCCTATTATGGCAGGAGCATAGAATTGGTTGATTTGGGAAAACCTGGTAAAGAACTCAAGATCTGCCGAGGTTATAGCGGATTAGTAATAATAATGAAATGTCAATCGGCGCGGTAATACGGGCATTCCGTTTGTCAAAAAATTGATCGGAGTTACGGATTGATACAATCTCTTACAAAATCTTTCTGGAAATACGGACGCGAGGGTCGTGTAATCGGATCGGCGTTTGTGTTGCAACGATGCGAGGCGACCAATGATCTCCGCCTGGGTATCCTACGGCACGGCTGCTGGCCTGATCGGTGTGTTGGCGCTGATCGAGCTTCTTGGAAAGTTTCACTAAAACCCAACTGTAGATATCCGGCGTGGCAGGCCAAGCTAGAGCGCCGGGCGCCAGAGAGCTTGCCGGCTTCATTGCGTGTTCGCTGGGCACCATTCTCAATTGTAAGCGGCGACGGCTGTTACCGGATTGAGCCGCACCAGCGCCACGCCGTCCCGTCGCGTTATACCGGGCCGGCGGGCGGCGGCCTTCGATAGATCGATGATGCGTCCGCCAAAATAAGGTCCGCAATCATCGATCTTCGCGGCGACGATGATGACGATGAGGATGAGGTCGAAGAGGTTCGCCGGATTCATCCTGCCGACCCCCGCTACGACCCGAACATTCTGTCGTTCGCCGTACACAGCGGCACGCAAGAAGGCAAGATCGCGAAACACTTCCAAGAGCCGCTCAACGAATCGGGAACGGCTGCCATCGGCTATTTGCAGAACCGCTTGATCGCGACATCTTCCGATGGCAGAGCCTTCGTCAAGCAGGACCTAAACCCACCGTACCAATATCAGGTCATCGCGAGGTTCAGAGGCGCCTGGACCATCTTCCGGACGCACGCGCGCGAGGCGGATGCTCTCGCGGAACTGGAGCGTGTCTCAGCACTCGAAGGGATAACCTAATCATGCAAGACCTCTGCGACATCCTGACGAAGGATAAGGACCTCCCCGACTTCACTCGTGCCGGCACGAGTGAGATCCTCGCCTGGTTGAAGACGCTCACACCGGAGCAGTACGCCAAGGTCCAAGCGGAGTTCCCGCCGACGGGACAATGGCGCCCGAACGTCGGCGCACAGTTTGACGCATACCACGGTCCTGCTGACATCCTGTGCACGACTGATCCATTCCTGCTTCGTCCATGGCTGGACCCGAATCACCCGCTCTATCCGGCGAAATTTGGCGCGCTCGTCTACTACGTGCGGCTCTCCAACGGCTCGCTCACTGAATGCGCAGGACCGGAGTCCGTGATGGTCGGCAAGAAGCTGCTGAATCCGTTCAGCGTGACGTTCATTCCGCTGAAACCGGAAGAGATGACGCGCGAGGCGATGTACCACATTTATGCGGAGCGCGCCGGCAAGCCGCACCAGCCAGTCCAGACATCGAGACAACTGGAATTCGCCGCGGTATGACCGTCATCCGAGGGTAACGCTCAGCCTATGGGTCGTGCCGTCGTCCACCAGCGGGACCCGGACTGGCCGTTGCGGCAAGACTAGGCCGTCGATGTCGGCTCGGGAGACGCCTCGGCTAACCCCGCGGGGGTTCTCGACGTTGATCTCATAGCGCGCTGAGCGGAATCGGAACACGATCTCGAAGTGGCTCCATGTTTTCGGTACACACGGATCAAAGAGAAGATCGTCTCCTCGCAAACGGAACCCAAGGATCCATTCGAGCGCCGTTCGGTACATCCATGCGGAGGATCCGGTGTACCACGTCCATCCGCCACGCCCGACATGCGGGGGCTTGCTGTAGATGTCGGCGGCGACGACATAAGGCTCAACCTTGTAGCGCCGAGCCGCCGCCTGCGTCGTTGAATGATTGATGGGATTGCACATCGACAACAGTTCAGCGGCCTTGTCGCCATCGCCGAGCAGTGCGAAGGCGATGGCGGACCAGAGCGCCGCGTGGGTGTACTGGCCGCCATTTTCTCGAATGCCCGGGGGATAGCCCTTGATGTATCCGGGGTCGAGTGATATTTGATCGAATGGTGGCGTAAAGAGGAGGATCATTCCGTCATCCCGGCGGACGAGATGCTCCGCTACCGCTGCCATGGCGCTGGCCGCTCGGGCCGGATCGGCGGCGCCGGAAATAACGGCCCAGGACTGCGCGATCGAGTCGATGCGGCACTCGCTGCTCGCGGCTGAGCCAAGCGGCGTGCCGTCGTCGAAATATCCGCGCCGGTACCAGCCGCCATCCCAGCCTTCACGTTCAAGCGCTTCGCGAAGGCGGTCAGCGTGTCGCCGCCAAGTCGCCGCGCGCGCCTGCTCGCCCCGGGCCTCGGCCAACGGCGCGAGCGCCGTGAGCGTCGAGTGGAGAAACCAGGCCAGCCATACACTCTCGCCCTTTCCCAATTCTCCGACCCGGTTCATCCCGTCATTCCAATCCCCGGTGCCGATCAGTGGCAGGCCGTGATCACCGACGGAAAGACTATGATCAAGTCCTCGGGCGCAATGCTCGAAGAGCGTGGCCTGCTTGTCGGCGACCATCGGCTGAAAGAATGATTCGTGTTCGCCGGGCCGTAGCGCCGGTCCCTCGAGAAACGGGACCATCTCGTCGAGAACGCGATTATCGCCGGTCGTCTCCACATAGGCGGCGACGGCGTATGCCAACCACACATGGTCATCGGACGCCCGCGTGCGAACGCCCTGGCCCGATTGCGGCAGCCACCAGTGCTGGACATCGCCTTCGCCGAACTGGCGCGACGCCGCGCGCAGCAAGTGCGCTCGCGTAACCGCCGGTTTTGCCACGGCAAGCGCCATCCCGTCCTGCAGCTGGTCGCGAAAACCGTAAGCGCCACTCGCTTGGTAGAAGGCCGATCGCGCCCAGATGCGGCAGGCAAGCGTCTGGTAGAGAAGCCATCGGTTCAGCAAGATATCCAAGGAGCGATCGGGGGTCGTGACCTCGACCGCGCCGAGCACGTCATCCCAGTGCCGGGTCACCGCTTCCAGCACCGCATTGAGATCGGCGTTGCGGTAGCGGGTGATCAGGGATTGCGCCTCCGCTTTGGTTGCTGCCTCGCCGAGAAAGAAAACGATCTCCGTTGCACCCTGCGAATCCAGCTCGATGCGAGTTTGCAGCGCGCCGCAGGGATCGAGGCCTGCGCCGGTCCAATTCGACAACGGCGTTGTGCCGGCGAGCGCGGCGGGATGATCGAGCGCGCCGTTGCGCCCCAGGAACTCCGTACGGTCGCCCGTCCAGGTCTGTTGACGTCCGGCAATGTCTGCGAACGCGACGCGAGCGCCGAACTCGGTGCGCCATGGATTCCTCGCCAACATCGCTTCGGTCCCGGCGTCGATCTCGGTCACCACGAAGGGGGCAGAAGCCCCGCGGGATGTCCCGAGCACCCATTCGACATAAGTCGTCACCGAAAGCCGTCTCGGTCGTCCGGAGTTGTTTCGGATCTTCAGCCGAGAGATCTTGATCGAATCATTCAGGGGCACGTATTGCAGAAGCTCGAGCGTGATCCCGTGTCCGGCATGCTCGAACCGACTGTAGCCCTGGCCATGCCAGGCGAGGTAGGGCGCGCCCTCTTCGCGGATCGGCGCAGCCGTGGGGCCCCAGACATCGCCGCTGTCGAGGTCGCGCACGTAGATGATCTCGCCCGGCCGGTCGACGATGGGGTCGTTCGACCACGGCGTCAGCTGATTCTCCCGACTATTGGCCGACCACGTGTAGCCGCCGCCTTCGGCCGACACCTGGAAGCCGAACGCGGGATTGGCGATGACGTTGATCCAGGGTGCCGGCGTCCACTCGCCCTCGCCTAGGATCGTCACATATTCCCGTCCGCCCGCGACGAAGCCGCCGAGGCCGTTGAAGAATTCAGGGTCGGGCAAGCCCAGAACCGGCTCGGGCGCGCGGCGCACCGAGGAGCGTCGCGCCGGCGGTTTGGCGGCGGGCTTGGGTTCCCTCAGGCGCTTGACCTGCTCGGAAAGGCCCCCGCGGCGGCTCAATAGCACGGCTCGTGCTATGGTTTGGAGGGCGATGCGCGCCTCAACTGTCGCCAAGTCGGCACGCACGATAAACACCGCACCGCGCGCGGCCTCGCCGGTGGCCGGCGCGCGCGGCTGATGCGAGCGGACCACGGCTTCGATCGCGCTCTGCAAGTCCTGGGCGTAGGAGGGCGGCCTTTCGTTGAGTATCACGAGATCGACGGCCAGCTGTTTCATCCGCCAGTATTCGTGGGCGCGCACGAGCTGGCGAACAATCCCAAGCTCCTCCGTCTCATCGATGCGGACCAGAACAATTGGCAAATCGCCGGAAATCCCGTGCGGCCATAGCACCGACGGACCGAGCGCGTTTTGTTTGAGCATGTCCGATGATGGCCGCAACGTAGGGTCGGAGTAGAGGACGCGGTTGGCGAGACGCTGGAAGAGATGAGCTTCATCGGATGAGATTCCGAGATGTTGCAGCTGCACCTGAGCTTGCGTCCACGCCAAGGTCACGGCGCGCTCGAAGGCCGTCGGATCGTGGTGCTTGTCGGCGAGATCGAGCGCTTCGCTGCGCAATGACGCAACCAGCGTCCAGAAGGCAATGCGTGCTGTGCCGCCAGGAGACAGCCGCACGCGGTGGCGCAAGCTGAAAATCGGGTCGAGCACGGTGCCGACCGTGTTGGAAAGTGCCCGGCCGTCGGTCACCGCAATCGACGTCGGAATGCCGCGACCGCGACCGACGAAGCGAGCGCGGTCGGTCTCGAATTGCACGTCGCCAACGACCTCGCCTTCGACCACCGCGAGATGCGCCGCCCACACCTCGGGATCGCTCGGCGATCGGCGCCGGCGCGTGGCCAATAGGGTGCCGACATCGGCGACGAACTCGGTTTGCACGAACAGCTTGGAGAAGGCGGGATGCGCCAAGTCGGCCGAATGGGGCGCCAATACGAGCTCCGCGTATGAGGTGACGTCGATTTCCCGCGGTTGACTTCCGAGATTCGATATCGACACGCGGCGCACTTCGGCGTCGTCTTCCGGTGAAACCGCGACCGATAGCGTCGTCACGATCGTGCCATCGTGCCGGACGATCTCGGCGCGATCTTCGGAGAACGTCACGTCGTAACTGTCTGGCTCGACGGCGCTCGGCTGGTAGCCGGCCGACCACACGTCGCCGCTGCGCGTATCTCTTAGAAAAATATAAGAGCCCCAGGGATCGCAGGTGACGTCCTCGCGCCAGCGTGTGACGGCCAGATCGCGCCAGCGGCTATATCCGGAGCCGGCGCTGGTGATCATCACGGCATAATGGAAGTTCGAGAGGAGATGCGTGCGGGGAACGAGATCGTGCGGCGATTGGAACCGGCGCAGGACCGGCGGGACGAACTCGCGGACATTCGCCGCCGAGCGCACTTCATCGACCCTTAGCCGGGCGACGGCGACGTCGCGGGCCGGTCGCTCCTGCAGCAGGAGCTCCGCCGCCTGAATCATCGGCTCGGCGTGAAAACGCGTGCGCATGGCTCCGTCCTGGAGCGCGTTGACGAGGGCGAGCACGGTCATCCCCTGGTGATGCGCCATATAGGCGCGAACGACCGCCACCTTCTCGCCCACGGCCAGGCGCTTCGGGGTGTAGTCGAGCGCCTCGTACCAGCCGTATCGCCCACGGCCGCCGACGACCGCCAGGGCGGAGAAGTTCCGCACCGCGGCTTCCGGATCGACCATGGCCGCAAGCGCCGTCGCGTAGGGCGCGATGACGGCGTTCTCGGCGAGGCCGCGCTTGAGGCCCAAGCCCGGAATGCCGAAATTCGAATACTGGTAGGTGAATTGGAGATCGCGCACGTTATACGCCGATTCCGACACACCCCAGGGAATGTCGAGCTCCGCGCCGTATTTTATCTGTCGGCGGACCACGAGGCGTGCCGATTGTTCGAGCAGGCTGCCCGTCGGCGCGCGCATCACCAGCGATGGCATCAGATACTCGAACATCGATCCCGACCATGAGATCAAGGCCGAACCACGATCCACCGGCGTGACGGCACGTCCGAGCCTGAACCAATGCCGAGCCGGCACGTCTCCCTTGGCGATGGCAACGAAGCTCGCAAGCCGGGCTTCGGAGGCAAGCAGATCGTAACAGCTGGGATCGAGCGCGCGCTCGGTCACCTGGTAGCCGATCGAAAGAAGCTGGCGCGGGGGATCCAAGAGAAAACCGAACTCCATCGCCTTGACCATAGCTTTCGCGACATCGCCGAGCCGCTCCAGCCGCTGGCCGAGCGACCGGGCAGCGCAAGCCGAGCAGTTGAGGGCCGCCACGAGCGCGCCGGCGCGTGCGAGCGTGTCGTCGCTTGCCTTGGCCTGTGTCGCAGTATCGTCGCCGCGGTACGTCAATGTTCGGATGGCCGCCTCGCATCGCGCCGGAAGATCCGCCAACGACGGCATCGTGCCGAAGAGCCGCCGCACCGCCTCGTTCGCCGCCGCGGACGCGACGATGTCCGCATCGACGGCGAGGAAAGGCGCCCATGGCAAGAACTGGGCGACATCGTTTCGGTGGCTTTGAATGGAGCCATGCAAGGCTTCGGTCCAAACCAACAGGTCCGCGCCGACCTCGTCGTTTCGCTCTTGGGCCAGCCGCCGCGCGAGTTCGCCGGCACTATCGGCATGAACCGCAAGTTCGGCTAACTGGCCGGCGACCGCCGCCGGCGCCGTTGAAGGGTTTCTCAACGAATTGCTCAGGCGATCGAACACGTCGCCCAGCTGCTGTCGCGTCGACTCTTGCACTCGCCCGTCATCGGGCAACGCAAGCAAGGACTCCCGGGCGAGCTCCAGCGCGTCCTCCAATCCGGCAATCCAGTTTGCGCCTGCCACCGAGCGCCCGATCTCTCGACAGGCATTGGAAAGCGCGATCAGGTGTCCGGCGAGATTTCCGCTATCGACCGAAGAAACGTATTTCGGATCAAGCGGCCGCAGGTCACGCGTCTCGTACCAGTTGTAGAAATGGCCGCGAAAGCGCTCGAGGCGGCTCATCGTCTCGAGCGTCGCCTCCAGCCGCTCCACCGTCTCGAGCGTCCCCAGCCAACCGAAATCACGGGCGGCGATGATGGATAGGAGATAAAGGCCGATGTTGGTTGGTGACGTCCGATGGGCTACCACCGGTTTCGGCGTTTCTTGGAAATTATCCGGTGGAAGCATGTGATCTTCGGGCGTTACGAATGTCTCGAAGAAGCGCCAAGTGCGGCGTGCGATCAAGCGCAAGGCGCGTGCATCCGCGACGGAGACCGGCTTGTGGATCGCCATTGGCGGCGGCAGGCTCGCCCAGCGCGCGACGGCCGGCGATGCCAACCATAGAACGAGGAACGGCGCCGCGACCGGCCACGCGCTCGGCCGTGTCCAGGCGACGACAATCGCCGCTGCGACGGCAAGGACCACGGCCCCTGCCATCTGCCGATAAAATCCACCGATAGCTAGACGTGGGCTGATCTTCGATTGAGCGGCGGTGACCCATTCGAGCAGATTTCGACGCGATAGCAGCACGCGAAACAGCGTGCGCACGACGGCATCGGCCATCAACCAAGCCTGATGCGCCAGCAAAGTCACGTGAAGCGCGATCTGCAACAGCGCGAGCTTGAGATCTCCGACGATCGCTAGCAGGTGGCTGCGTTTGGAGATGCCGCGTCGTCGCGGCAAAATGCCGGCAAGCAGGGGGAGGAGAGCGGGCGTCGCGATCGTCGCAAGGACGAACCCGGTCCAGATCCGCGCGGAGGCTGAAGGAACCGCCCAGCCCACTGCCAACGCCAGGAAGGTGGTTGGCGCTGCCAGTGTTCTCCGGAGATTATCGATCATCTTCCAGCGGCCGACCAGCGGGATCGCAGTCTGTCGGCGATCACCCATGGACGTTCGTCCACGGCCTACAATCCAGGGCAGCAGCTGCCAATCACCACGCGCCCAGCGATGCTGGCGGGCGGCAACGACGTCGTAGCGTGACGGAAATTCCTCGATCAACTCGATGTCGGAGGCCAGTCCGGCGCGCGCGAAGATTCCCTCGAAGAGATCGTGGCTCAGCAGTGTGTCGTCCGGAATCCTGCCTCTGAGCGCGGCTTCAAAGGCGTCCACATCGTAGATACCCTTCCCGGAGTACGAACCCTCGCCGAAGAGGTCCTGGTACACGTCCGAACTGGCGAAAGCGTAGGGGTCCATGCCGCCGGGGCTGGAGAAGACGCGCTGGAACAGCGATCCCTCGCGACCGGTCGGGAGGGACGGCGTGACCCGAGGCTGCAGCACGGCGTGACCCTCGATGACGCGGCGGGAGCGCGGATCGAAAGTCGGGCGATTGAGCGGGTGAGCCATCTTGCCGACCAGCCGCTTGGCGGCTCCCCTCGGCAGGCGCGTATCGCCATCGAGGGTGATGACGTAGCGGACGCCGTCCGGCACGATCGGCGAGAGCCCGTCGGCCGCCACGAAAGTCGTGTCGCGCGCGCCACGCAACAATCGATTGAGCTCGTGCAACTTGCCGCGCTTGCGCTCCCACCCGATCCACTTTCCCTGGCTCTCGTCCCACTTTCGTCGGCGATGAAGCAGGAGGAACCGATCGCCGTCCGGCGGCGGTTCATGGCGGCGGTTCAGTTGCGCGATGCCTTCAACCGCTGCTTCGAGCAGCTCGTCGTCGTCCGGCGCATGCTCCGTGGCAGCGTCTGTCCAATCCGAAAGCAAGGCGAAGCGGATGTCGCCGTCCGCGCTCGCGAGATGGTGGACCTCCAGGCGCTCGATCTGCTCCGCTAGAGCGGCGCGCGTCGTCAGCAAGGTCGGTATCACGATCATCGTCCGCAGCTGCGGCGGTATGCCGCCGCGTAACTCCAGACCCGGCAGAATTGTCGCGCTGAACTGGGTCGCCGCCAGGCGATTGACGAGGGCCATAGCCGCTTCCGACGCGGGGATCAGCGCGACGAGAGCAAGCGCGCCAAGCACCGCACCGGTTTCGGACGCAGTGCCCCAGATAAATGTCGCCGCGACGACGGTCGCGGTTATGATCGCGATCGTCCCGAGATAGCCGGAGATCCCGACGGTTGCGTTGGCCCTGACGAGCCATTGCTTCATGGGAATGCGGAACCCGAGCGTCTTCTCGAAGTCCCGGCGGCCCTGCGCAATGAGGTAGTAGCCGGGGTCCTCTTGCCGCGCGGTGGCGGCATCGCCGTCGCCTTCTCGCCCGTCACGGGCACGTCGCGCGGCCAGAAGCGCGAGCCGAGCGACCTCGAGTTCCGAGCGCATCGAGCCGCGCGCCAGCTCCTCGATCGCGCGCCGGTAGAGATCTCGGGTGGGAAAATTCATGTCGGCGAAGTTGCTCTCGGCTCGCAATAGCTCATCGACAAGGCTCATGCTT
>Ga0181536_10007859_pt1 | contig 10395 bp, 7 predicted proteins | sample PEATcosm2014_Bin_41_FD_121105 | JGI IMG/M metagenome (GOLD analysis project Ga0181536, IMG submission 121105) | Peatland microbial communities from MTU Mesocosm Facility, Houghton, MI, USA - PEATcosm2014_Bin17_60_metaG | ecosystem: Environmental > Terrestrial > Soil > Wetlands > Peat | place...
AGCCCAGCTGTCTTCATCAGCGCAACATCCTTGTCGAGCCGCGCTCCTTGATCGCCGGGCATGTACTCGTTGTAGTAAGCGGCGCCGTAGAGGACAGTGGGAAGGTCGAGATCGGGACCGGCCGCCGGCGCAGCGCCGGGGGCAGTTTGCGCGCCGGCCATGGCACAGGTCAGGAAGGATGCCAGCGCAACACCGAGAAGGCCCTTTTTGACTTCGCTCCAAACGTGCTTTCTTCCCTTCATTGATCTGCTCCTTCCTTTCGCGTCGTCCGTCACGCAGTCTTCCGTTCTTTTGCTCAATGCGCCTTCGAGGCGCCCCGATCAGCCGGCGCGCCAATCACTTGTAGAATGGCCGCAGCCAAATCGCCGGGATGCACCCCGCCAACCCATCGATCACGAATCTGCCCGCTTCTGTCAATCAGCACCATTGTGGGAACGGCCTTCACCCCATAGCTTGACGCCGCGCTGGCGTCAGGGTCTTCGGCCAGAGGTACTTGCAAGCTCCAATCGTAGGTCGTGTTCAGGAGATCTTCGCGGCGCGGTGCGGCTACGGCGGGTCGCGCAAGCCGCGTCGCATCGATGAGCACGACTTCCAGTCCAGCCGCGCCATACTGCCGGTCCATGCTTGCAAGCTGCGGAATAAGCGCGCGGGAGGAATTCCCCGCACCTGCATCCGGTTGTGTTTGCACAAACGCCAGCAGGACAGGTTTGCCGCGGTGATCTCTCAGCCGGAAATGCCCACCCCGCACGAGGTGCAGATCGAGATCGGGCGCGGTTCTGTCACGATTGCTGCTGGCGGCCGAGGCTTCCTGTGAGCCGGGAAACATAAGCGCAGCGACAGCGCTTTGCGCAGCCGTAACTGGATTTGAGTGAAGGATCAGAATGAGGATGGCAGCGCAGGAGACTTTCAACGGATGGGCCGAGACGTACACGATAGGCCTCTATTATGCGAGAGAAAACCTTTTCCGAAGAACCTTACCCCCGGCTTAGCGGCTTGTCAAGTCCCGACCCCGGGGGTACTGCTTTGTTTTCCGGCTCCACTGCGCCAGGATTTCCGTCGCCAAGGCGCCCTGCTGCAGCTACCACCAGACCAGGTTGAGAGCCAGACACGCTGCTAGCAGTAAGACACTCAGGACTCCCGTGATGAGCGTTGGGCGCAATGCGGAGACCGTCATCGGCTCGAGAGGAAGCTCTACCATGGCGGCGCTTCCCTGACGCGTGCGACTGCCGACGCGAAAAGCGACCAGCATCGAAACCGTGAAACTGAGGATGGCGATGTAGAAGTTGGCGTTCATCTGGCTGCCAAAGTGAATCGCCTCCAGGCGCACGCAGACTTCCAGCGTAATTCCGGTCATTACTCCCAGCAGAATTCCGGCAAGCGCGTCGCGCTCCCTCGCCTGCTTCCGGAACATGCTGGCCAGAACCGCAGCCAGCAGTGGGGCATAGAAGAGCGAAAGAATGAGTTGAAGAAATTCCATCAGGTCGCGGAATTGCGCAGCAAGATACGCCGCCAGCCCGGCCAGAAGAAAACACATCACCACGGCCCAGCGGCCCATCCGGATGTAATGTTGCTCTGGCCTGCCGGGCCGAATGCGAACTCGGTAGATTTCCTGGGTCCACGCGGCTGCAAAGCCCGCGGCATTGCCGGCGAACCCTGCCATCAAGCCCGAAAGCAGCGCCGCGACACCCAGCCCGAGCAGCGTGGGCCCGTACACTAGTGACAGCAGCGCAGGCATTGTTTCATCGTGCGAAGCGGCGTGTGCCCCATGCAGAAGCATGGGCGCGGCAGCACCGGGCAGCACGATGAGAAACGCGATGGCGAGTTTGCCAAACCCGGCCAGAATGGGGACCTTGCGCGCTTCTTCCACGCCTCGTGCGGTCAACGCTCGCTGCACGACCACGAAATCGGTACACCAGTACGAAAAGCTGACGACAAAGCCCAGGCCTGCCACCACGCCCAGCCGATCGAGGCTCGCGTGAGGCGCAAACAGCGGCAAAGGCTGCCACAGATGCCATTCTTCCCGCCGCTGCGCGAAGGTCGCGAGCCTGAAGGGAAACGTCGCAATCAGCAAGGGAAACAGTCCTGCGATCACAACAAAGAATTGGAAGATTGAAGTGTAGATCGTGGCGCGGATTCCGCCCAGCAGCACATAGGCCAGCACCACCATGGCTGAAGCCAGCGCTCCCAACAGCAGGTTGCATCCCAGAACCACATGGAGCACGTGAGCGATTGCATAGAGCGCCGCCCCTGCAAGGCTGGCCGTACCCACCATGGAGATACACGCGTTGAGAAGCCGCACGCGGGGACCAAAGCGCCGGTCGAGATATTCTGGCAGGCTGCGTGCGCCGCTGCGGATGTATACCGGCAGCACAACCATGGCAAAGAAGACCATTCCCGGAATTCCGCCAATCCAGTAGAAGTGCAACGCCTGTACTCCGTATTGAGAGGCCATCGCGCTCATCCCGATGATTTCGATGGAACCGCAATTGTACGCAAGAAAAGAGAGCGCCGCTGCCCATGTGGGCAGCGAATGGGTAGCATTCAAATAGTCATTCGCGATGGCGGCGCGCCGGCGCGACACGATGCTGATGAGCGCGAGGCCAGCCAGGTAGATGGCAATCGCCGCAAATCCCCACGGGCTCAAAGCCTGAAACTTCATCTTCCGCCCTGATATCGAAGATGCATTCGAAGGACGTCCCAAGTAAACGACATGAGCAATAGCCGCGGCGCTCGCTGCAAATTCGGGCAGTCGCTCTATTCTCGGCTTTCAATCCCACAGCGGCAAACACGGCTCAAGCCTGGACAAAGGCTCGTGAATATTCGGTTTTCTACCAGGACATGAATTGCCGGCGATCTAATCGAAACAACCTCGACTGCGCGGCAGCAAATTTGAGCGGCTGACGAATGCGCCAGCCTTCGCCGTTCCGGCTCGCCTCAAAAAGTAATCGATAGTCCTCCGTCTACCGTCACAACGGAGCCTGTAATGTAAGTAGCGTCAGGTCCGGAGAGAAACCACGCCACTCCGGCAATTTCTTCCGGCTCCGCTGCCCGCTTCAGTGGGAGACGGCCGTAGCGCACGTAATTGTCGCGGAACCATTCAGTCTCCAACTCATTCGTGCCGTCCTGCTTGATTGACATTGGCGTTCTTACAAATCCGGGCGCGATGGCGTTTGCCAGGATGCCGCGCGGCGCCAGTTCCAATGCCAAAGAACGAATCCACTGTGTCAGCGCCGCTTTGGCCATGCCATACGCTGAAGACCCGACGGCAACTCTCTCGTGATGAATGGATGTAATTTGAATGATGCGCCCATTGTCGCGCAAAATCGGGACTATCGCCCTGCAAAGATGCACACTGCCGTAGAGCATCACATCCAGTTGACGGTTCCATTCGTCAAAATTGCTGTCGATTGCTCGATGCGACTCCGAGATCCCCGTGCTGTTCACCAGAACATCTGCGCCGCCGTATTTCGCTGCAACTTGGTCCCTGAGCCTCTCGCTGTCCTCTCGCAGCCGCACATCCATCACCACTGCCAGATGATTGCTGCCATGAAGGTTCGTGGCGGTCTCAATCGTCTTTTCCGCGTCAATGCCGGCCACTACAACCTGCCAGCCTTCCCGCGCAAACCGGCATGTGACGGCCTTGCCTATCCCTGAAGACCCACCAACGACTACCGCCACTGGGCTCTGCTGATTCGTTCTATCCACGTCGTTCATCGTTCAAAGCGTTCCACGCACAATCCGTTCGCGATGACAAGCTTACGGTTAGCCGGTTTCCCCTTTTTCTGCTTCGAATTTCCGACCACTATACACCGAAACCCACTTGCCATGCTCTTATGGGCCGAGCTGGCTCATCGTTTGTGGCACCAAGCGGATTGATGTGCCGATTCTGCGTCTGACTTGACACGCACTCCGGGGAAGCTATACCGTTCTGGCGCATCAATCCTTCGCGAGACCAACGCCGCAGGACGTTCTTGCTGCGCTGGCAGTTTTTTGGCGTTTTCACGAAAGCGGCAGGTGCGGGCGTCGTTTGATGCGAAAGCCCTTCCTTGCCGCCGCAGAGGAGCTTCTTCCGATGAAAGAATCGCGTCGCGATTGCCTGAAGCAGATGTTCCTGAGCGGTGCCTCGCTGCTTGCTGTGGCAAGTTCGGCGGAAGTGGAAGCTGAGGCTCGAGCCGGTGCGCCGAGCCCGGCGGATGACCCGTTCGCCCCGACACGCGATCAGCGCATGGCGTGGTGGCGTGACGCACGCTTCGGCATGTTCATGCACTTCGGCTTATACAGCGTGCCCTCGCGTGGCGAATGGCTGATGGCGGTTGAAGATATTCCCGCTTCAGAGTACGCCAAGTTTGCGAATGACTTTCATCCGGCGCCCGGTTCAACGCGCGCCTGGGCGCGCACCGCACGAGACGCCGGCATGAAGTATGTGGTGTTAACGACTAAGCACCATGAAGGTTTTTGTCTCTTCGATACCAAGCTGACAGATTACTGCGCGACGAAGATGGGGCCGAAACGCGACATCATCGCCGAGTATGTGGAATCGGTACGCGCCGAAGGACTGAAAGTTGGCTTCTACTTCTCCCTGATGGACTGGCGCCACCCCGATGGGATGCGCTGCGCAGAGGACGGCGCGGCACGGCAGCGCTTTGTGGAATTCGTTCACGGCCAGGTACGGGAGCTGATGACCAACTATGGCAAGATCGATATCCTCTGGTACGACATGGCGTATCCACTCGACGCCAAAGGTTTTGAGTCGGACCGGCTCAATCGCATGGTGTTAAGCCTGCAACCCTCCATCGTTGTCAATAACCGGAGCGGGATGCCCGGTGACTTCGATACGCCCGAGCAGAATACGAATCCAGGCAAGCGCGACTGGGAATCGTGCATGACGCTGAACGACAACTGGGGCTACGCCCACGCGGATCACAACTGGAAGAGCGTGGGGACCGTCGTGTCGAACCTGGTGAAATGCTCAATGTACGGGGGCAACTACTTGCTGGATGTGGGGCCAACGCCGGAAGGCCCTCTACCGGACGAATGCTTGAAGCGGCTGCACGAAGTGGGCGAGTGGATGCGACGTTACGGTGAGTCAATCTATGGCTCGCAGCGCAGCGCAGTCGGGTATAGTTCATTCGGACAGTTCACTCAACGGGGCAACACGCTCTACGCGCACGTGGACGAGTGGATCGGGACGGAGATGGTGCTTGCGGGCATCAAGGCGCGCCTCAAGAGCGCGCGTTTTCTAGACAATGGGCGGCCGGTGCGCTTTGAGCAGGATGGCGGCCGGATTGTGCTCAAAGACTTGCCGCCCGAGCCGCCTTACGCGCCGGGACCGGTGATTGCGCTGGAGTTTGCCCAGCCGCCTGTGCAGGACACTATGGCGACACGCATCGTTTACAAGTGCCTCCCGGATCTCAAGCCGCCGGAAGCCAGGGCTTGAACGGAAGCAACGGGAAATAAGGAAATGCATGATCGTTCCACCTGCAACGCGGCGCGATTTCCTTAAGGCGGCCGGCCTTGTTACAGGCGGGCTCGGCTTCGGACCGGATTGGCTGGCCGCCGGTGGATCTCTGTTCGCACTGGAGAACGCAAACGCGGCGTCGGCGCAGTCGCCCGAAGCGGAGGAATTTGCCTCGTTCGACGAAGTCTTCGCCGGGTCTTGCAGTCCCTTTTTCGGAGTCAAGATGGAGAGCCGCACTGATTCCTTGGGGAACGGCACGAGCGGCGAACGGCTAAAGAGGGTTGCGCGCGATCCCGACACCTACTATATGGCTGGGGGCATCAGCGGCGAAGAGGAGCCGCACAGCTTCTTTCTCAGCTTTGAAATCAGCAATCAGCAGATTCTCTGTTCCGCAACTTCCACCGGCTGCCTCAGGAACCCTCTTGTGTATTCCAGACTGGTGCAGGCGCATCGGCGCGGCAGGAGCTTCGAGAGTCCGGAGCTGGTGGGCGGCAGCGCCTGGAGCTTTGGCGTGCAGCGGCAAGGCGATGAACCCCTCCGCCTGCTCACCACCCACGGCTCAACGGTCAAGCTGCTCAACGCTCTTTATCCGATCTTCGAGCACGAATGTGCGGGGTTGCGCTTTGCGACGCTCCCCTTTGCGCCAGAGACCGGCGCAGGCGTCGCGGAGAATCCTCGTGCGATCGTTGTCGCCATTGCGGTAACCAATCCCACCCAGGAAACCTGGAAGGGCAGGCTGCTGGCTCCAATGCTTGAGGACGCGGATGGAGCGGTGACCGAGCGATGGATTGCAAGTCCCGCAGAAAGTCCGCATCCGCGATTTACTGAGAATCCCGTGCCCATCGCGCCCGGATTTGAAGCGATGATCTGCCTTGAAGGGACCCAATGGGCGACACAGGCGCCCGCAGTTGCGATGGAGATTGCGGCCGGCAAGACACACACCTTCACCTTTGCTCTATTGCTGGACAGCAGTGCGGAACGAGTGAAAAAGACGGCCGTATTGGTGCGGCAAAAGAGCGCGCTTGGCTGGTTCAACTTGACTTGGCAGGCGAATGCGCGCCGCTATGGGTCGTTGTCAATCGACGGTGGCGAGTTTTTTGAGGAGTTGCCGCGCCGCATGGTGGAAGAAGACCGCAGCGCCGTATTGATGTCAGACACGAAAGAGATCTTTGACGGCGGCCCGAGCGGCGCAACCTTTTCCCTGGCGTACTTTCAGCCTGAGATCGCACGGCACACGGTCACTGCGCTGAAAGGATTCAAAAAACGCCCGGCCGGAGAGCCACCTTACACGGATGTCTCCTATTCGCTCACCAACTCGCTTGGGGCTCTGCCATGGGCTGGCCTCTACTACCGCATGAGCGGAGACGCCGAGAGCTTTGCTCAGACGCCTGCCTTTTTGAATTACGCCGAGGAAACCCTGGCCGACATTGCGGCAACGCGCACGGGCGATTTGTGGTTATTCCCCTCAAAGATGCTGTGGGACGGCCCCACCCCTGGCGACTACAACACAGGCGCCAACATTCTTGCGTGGCTGGGCTTCGCTAGTGCTGCGCGGCTAGCCGATGAGATTTACCATCGCTCCGATCTCGCCATCCGCTGGCGGCAAATCGCCGCCAGCATCCATGCTGACCTCTACAAGCACTGCATCGGTCCCAGCCCGCTTGGGCCGTCCTTTTACCAGGGCGCCAATCTTGACGGAAGCTTCGTGCACGGGCACGACGGCGAGGAGGCATTTACCACAATGGCGGCCTTCTTCGGATTCTGCGATGCAGATGAACCGGCGCTGATGCGCTACGCAAAGCTAGCGTTCACACGCGACAACCCGCTCTATGCTCCGGAGGTAGACGGGATCTGGTGGGACTCGAAGACCTTTGGTAACGGCACCACCATGCCGGGTCAAATGGCCAAGCTCATTGCGGCTGCCGACGAGCGCGAACTCGCCGCAAACCTGGCAGGACTCCGCAAGATCGTCGATCTGGATGGATCGTTTTGGTGGTGGCCCTATCTCTATCCGTGTTCGGATCCCAGGATGGTGGAGCGGCGCGGCCAGCCGGCTGACACCAGCAAATGTGGCTACGCCGCGGCGGTGTACACCGTGGTTTTCATCACCAATATTCTTGGAATCTTCAGCGATGCGCCTGCGCGAAGCATCGCCTTCCGGCCGTTTGCGCTATGGCCGGGAATCCACTGGAAAGATTGCCGGCTCGGGTCAGCACACTTTGATTTTGACCAACAGCTCGCCGGACCATCATGCTCGGCATCCATCCTCAACAAGAACGCATTCGAATACAAAGCGACACTCGAACTTATGTTGCCGGCGGGCCACACGGCGGCACGTGCCAGTACAAACGGCATATCTGGAGCTGTTGTGAGCAAAACGTTGCGGTTTGGCAGGCCTGCAGTGCGTGCTACGGGGACGTTAGCCCCCGGTGGGAAAGCTGAATTGATGCTCGACTTAACCTGAAGGATTATGGGAGCTGCCGTCTAAGTCGTTGGCGGCCACGGTCGCGATCTTCAGCGAACTCCGGGGAGCGCGTTGCGCTTGGCGTTTGATACACAAGTAGGAAAGGTGTGAACAATGAGCGGAAGCCAGTTGGAACCAATTTCTCTGAGCCGGCGGGCGTTTGTCCGCAATGCCGGACTGCTTGCTGCAGTCGGCCCCTTCTTCTCCGACTTTCCAATCATAGGTGCACAAAGCGCCACGCAAGCCATCGCAGAGGTCTCACTCGACCTCAACTGCATAAAGAAGTGGGACGACTCCAACGGCGACACATGGGATCCCTTCTGGGCCGACGATGGCGCTCTGTATTCCTTCAATTGCGATGGCCGCGGCTTTGGAGTCAAGCCGCAGAACCTGGCCTTTAATGCTTTTAGCGGAAACGAACTCGTAAGCATCACCGGCAGTCAGGTAAATCCAATGTCTGAATACGGGCCATCTGGTCAGCGTGGCCCCGACCACGCCACCTGGAAGGCCTGCGGGCAGGAGTGCATTGACGGGGTCTTTTATGCATTCGTGGCACGAAACGTTTATGGCGACCAGAGCCACGATCCGCTGATGCGCCAGACGGCGTTCAATTCCAGTTTGATCAAATCAGAAGATCGCGGCAAGACGTGGACGCGCTCAGCAGGGCAAAACTACTCGCACCCCATGTGGCCTGGCGAGCGTTTCGGTGCGCCATTCTTTGTTCATTACGGGCAGAACGGCGGCCAGGCACAAATGGATGGCGCAGAAGAGTTCGTCTACGCCGTCGCAACCAACGGCTTCTGGAACGACGGCGACTTTCTGGTGTTGGGGCGTGTACGCCGGATCCGGATCGCGCGCCTTGACCCTTCGGACTGGGAATACTATCGCGGCGGCGACGGCACGAGCGCAGCCAGTTGGTCTGGCAATGTCTACGAAACCACGCCCATTCTGGCGCGGCCGGCCCGATGTGGCCAGACTCCTATCACTTGGGTGCCGGCATTGGGCCGCTACCTGCTCATTTCCTGGTACAACCCTGAGCCGTTGGCCAAATGGTACCAGCCGACAGAAATGCGCTACGACTTCTACATGGCCGAGCATCCCTTGGGGCCGTGGTCGCTGCTTGCCTCCTTCAGCGACCGCTTTCTTGCACCCGGCTACAACATGTACGGCCCCTCGCTCTGCGCCAAATATCAGGTGGCAACTCGTGATGAGGTGGTGGTGCCGATGTTCACGGCGGGATGCCAGTTTGAAGACAAACCAACCGGAATCTACAAATGCTGGATGATCCCTGTGCTTTTCCGTACTGCACCTTTGCCCGCTTACACGCCGATGCGCTTTGACGCCCCCCCCATTCGCAGGGAAGGAAATTGGAGCCAATTGTCGGCCTCCGAAGGTCGTGATAATGCGGCCTTGCAGAGCAGCCATCCAGGCGATGCACTCGAAGTTTCATTTGAGGGAACGGGTATCGAATATCTTGCCCGCAAAGCCGCGGGCTACGGAAATGTCACATTGCTTTTGGACGGTAAGCCGGATGCCACCGTCGCCCTAGGTACGCGGAATTTCCCTGAGATCTCCGGTGTTTCAGTCTACCGGAAGCTGGACTTGCAGCCTTCGCGTCATCTGCTGCGCCTGATCAACGTGGGTGCGGACCCCGTGAACCTGCAGGCTGTGAATGTTTATCGATAGGCATTCATCGAAATGTTTGCTTTAGCGGTGGTAACAGATGAAGCCATTGCCGTCTTGATGTACTCGGCAATCTTTCGTGAACTGCACAGTAACAGATTCTGATCCAATGCATGCTCCTTTAATCACGTCTCAGCGAGCTCATGCCCGCCACCTGACAAAGACGTACATTGAGGTTGTCAATCTGGAAATTGTGTCAGATATTGGTAAATCCCCTTTTACCATGAACTGAGCGGCCCGAGGAGGAGTCGTGGACGGTTGGCCGCCTTTGCATCAGCTACCACTTGTGTACTATCCAACACGGTCTCGGCGCGGCGACCGTGCTGGGTATCGCGACAGTTGTGGTTGCGGTATTTTACCGTCCAAGGCGGAAGCATTCACTCCAGCCAGAATTGTCCAGCCAATACATGCAATAGAACTCCGAGTAGAGGAGAATCTGAATAGCGGTAATATTCTCTCCTCATTACAGGCGCTTTCGAGGATTACTCCCGTAAAGTCGATCAGTGTTTACGAATCCAATCCACTTGGCCGTAAAACCGGCTGCTCGGACAAGTGATCGCTGCCAATTGACTCGTTGCAGCTTTCTCGATGAGCGCACTATGGCCGAGGCGCGAAGTGAGCGGATAGGTTCCGAAATGTCGACTACTTTTCGCGGATCACAGCAACTGCCGTTGCCCGTTAGTGTTGTTCTGTTTCCGAAGGTATACCTTTTGAGACGGCCGGATCGGTGAGATCCGGCCGTGTGTTTTGAGGGGTTTACGGGGTGGGTTTTCTGCGCCCTTTTGTTACA
>Ga0181536_10007862_pt1 | contig 10394 bp, 7 predicted proteins | sample PEATcosm2014_Bin_41_FD_121105 | JGI IMG/M metagenome (GOLD analysis project Ga0181536, IMG submission 121105) | Peatland microbial communities from MTU Mesocosm Facility, Houghton, MI, USA - PEATcosm2014_Bin17_60_metaG | ecosystem: Environmental > Terrestrial > Soil > Wetlands > Peat | place...
CAGACCGGGGAACTGACGCTCGGCCGATTCGCGCACGACGAGCGCGCATTCGTAAGGCGGAAAGTAGTGCTGGTCGTCTTCGAGTACGGTGACCGGCAGCACGGAGAGCATCCCGTCGGTGCTGTTGCCCGCGACCATATCTGTCTGGCCTTTGGACAGCGCCTGATAGAGGAGGCCGAGGTCCATCGTCTTCACCGCTCCGCTCAGGCGCATCCCGTAGACCGCCAGCAAACCCGGCAGTCCGTCCTCGCGATGCGCAAATTCATAGCCCGCGCCGAGCCGCCAGGGACCGCCGCGCGCCGCGTCCGAAAGCGTGGCGACACGGCGTGTGCGGGCGTCTTCGCGGCGAATCGCCATCGCGAAGGTATTCTCGAAGCCCAGCGGGTCGAGCCATTCGAGATGCCATTGCCGGTAACCCTCGCGCACGGCCGCGAGCACGGCCGCCGGATCTTTCAAAGGCTTCTCTTTTAGTACGGCGGTCAGCGCCGTACCGGTGTATTCCGGGTACACATCGATATCGCCCGCGATCATGGCCTGGTGCGCCAGCAGAGTACCGCCAAGATCGAGCCTGCGGCTGACGTGTCCGTGCAGTCGGTTTTCCAGATGCTGCGCAACGATTTCTCCGAGCACAAGCTGTTCGCTGAAGTTCTTGGACCCAACCCGGAGGCGGGGCTCATGACTGCATCCTGTGGCCAAAAGCGCGAGACACGCGACCGCACATCGCAGGCGGAACCGCCTGCTTTGCAGTTGTGGGGCAGGCGGTTCCGCCTGCCGAGCATGGCCACTCAGCGCCACGCGCATTTTCTTTCTACCCAGCCGAGCGCTCCGTCGGCGGCAAGAGCGAGCAGTGCGGCCGGTATCGCGCCCGCCAGAATCTGCAGTTTGTCCACCGAGGCGATACCGCGAAAGATGAAAACGCCGAGTCCGCCCGCGCCAATGGCAGCGGCGATAGTGGCTGTGCCAACCGTCGTGACGGCCGCAATGCGCAGGCCCGCGATGATGGTGGGTGCGGCGAGAGGCAGTTCCACCATGCGCAGAATCTGGCCTCGGGTCATCCCCATGGCGAGCGCCGAATCGCGCACGACCGCGTCGACCCCGAGAATGCCGGTGACCGTGTTACGCAGGATCGGCAGCAACGCGTAGATAACCAGGGCGACGATCGCGGTGTGTTGCCCGATGCCGCCGATAAACGGAATCGGGATCAGGAATCCGAACAGAGCAAGACTGGGGATGGTCTGCCCGATACTCGCGATCGCCAGCGCCCAGCGGCGGCCACGCGGATGCGCGGTGAGCAGCACGCCGGCGGGGATTGCGATCGCCGATGCGATGAGCATCGCGCTCAGTACCAGAACAAGGTGCTCGCCCAGGAGCTGGACGCCTTCTTCGAGCAGGTCCTGGAGGACGTCACTCAGCATTTGTCACTCACCGGGGCCCGCCTCCGTCAGAACGTCGAGAAACGCACGGGCTTCCGGATGGGGGCTGTCGCGGAACGCGCCGGGCAAACCCAGGAAAGCCAGGCGGCCTTCGTGCAGCAGAGCGATGCGCGTGGCGATCTTCATGGCCTCCCGCACGTCATGCGTTACGAAGACCGAGGTCTTGCCAAGCTCGGCGCGGAGGCGCAGGAATTCGCGCTGGAGGTCGAGGCGCGTGACCGGATCGAGCGCGCCGAATGGCTCGTCAAACAGGAGAATTTGCGGATCGGCGGCGAGGGCGCGCGCGACTCCGACTCGCTGGCGCTGGCCGCCGGAAAGTTCGCGCGGAAAGCGCTGGGAAAAATCGCGCGCGGGAAGATTGACGCGCTCGAGCAGATCGGCCACGCGCTCCCCGATGCGTTTCGGCTGCCAGCCTTCGAGCAGAGGCACGAGACCCACATTGCGCGCGACGGTGAAGTGCGGGAACAATCCGCCTTCCTGAATCACATATCCGATCCCGCGCCGCAGCCGCACGGGATCCCATTCCAAGGTGGGCTTGCCGCCGATGCGAACCTCGCCGGAAGTGGGCAGGATCATGCCGTTGATGAGGCGCAGTGCGGTCGTCTTGCCCGATCCGCTGCGGCCGAGCAGGACCAGGGTTTCGCCGGGCTCGACCGAAAGCGTCAGATTGTCGAGGATGGTGCGGCTGCCGATCCGGTAGTGGACGCCGCGGAACTCGACGGCGCTCATTTCGGTTGAAAGAGCGTCTCGGCGAAGCCCCACTCGCGGTCCACCCACTGGCGCGCGCACGCCCAGCCCGCGCGCGCGCCGAGGCGTGCGATATCTTCGGCGCGGAACTTGTGCGAAGACTCGGTCCAGATAGTTTCGCCCGGCGAGAACGATACCGTGAGGTCGAGGGCGTCGATGCGGACTTGCTGCGCGATGCGCGAGCGCAGATGCATTTCCACTCTCGACCAGCGGTCGTTCCATCGCGCCTCGTGGGCGAACTGAACGAGGTCGAAGTGTCCGCCGAGTTCGCGATTGATGCGGGCCAGGAGATTGAGATTGAAAGCGGCGGTGACGCCGGTCGGGTCGTCGTAAGCGAGGAGGAGCCGCTCGCGCGATTTGACGAGGTCCGCGCCGAGCAGGAGAGAATCGCCGGGACGCATGTGGCTTCGGACCTGGCGCAGGAACGATGCCGCTTGGGTGCGGCTGAAGTTGCCGATGGTGCTGCCGAGGAACAGAATCATGGCGCGTTCGCCGGCACGCCGGTGGTTCGCAGCGAGTTGAATGCCGTCGAGATAGGTAGCTTCGATCGGCTCGACGCGCACGGCGTTCATCGAGCTCAGAGTTTTCGCGCACCGATCGAGGGCGGCGCAGGAAATGTCGATTGGAAGGTACGTGACGGGGCCACAGCGAACAGCGGCATCGAGGATGGTTCGCGTCTTAGCGCCGGAACCGCTGCCGAGTTCCACAAACAGACGCGGACGATCGGCCGCGCGAACGATTTCTCCGGCGGCAGAGGCGAGTAGACTGGTGTCCGCGCGCGTCAGGCCGTATTCGGGCAGCAGCGTGATCACGTCGAAGAGCGCCGAACCGATCTCGTCGTATAGCCATGATGCGTGCATGAATTTCCCGCGCTCGCGGTTCAGACCCGTGGCAACATCGCGGGCGAAGGCGGTATCGGGCGTGAAGACCGGGGCCGTGGCGAACATGCGATCAATTCTCCACGACGCGGAAGCCGGCATACATGTATGGGTAGTCCGGACGGAACCAGTTGCGGAAGCTCGGGCGCGTGAGGATAGACGCGGTCCGCGGTGAAGCGCCTTTCAGTACGTAATGTTCGCCATCGAAAAAGTCCGTTGAGTAGAGGGGATAGGCGGGATCGGACTCAAATCCGGCGAAGGGCGCGAAAACATCGCGCGTCCACTCCCATCCGTTGCCGGTCATCTGCATGGGTGCGGCCGCATCGGCCTGCTCATGATCCGCATCGACGGCAATCGGGTCCCAGTGATGAAATCCGAAATTGTCGCGCAGCGGATCCGGCGAGGTCAGAGCGGCGGCGCGATGAAACTGCGCTTCAGTCGGCAGGGCTAATCCCCGCCACTCCGCATAAGCGGAAGCCTGCCGCCAGGTGACCCAAACCGGCCAATCGAGCGGAAGCGGCATTTGCGCGAACATCCCGCGATAAAACCACTGGCCGTTTTCGCGAGTCCAGAAGTGCGGCGCCGGGCCACCCTCGCGGACGAAATCCAGATATTCGCCGTTCGAGATCTTGAATTTTGAAATGCGAAACTCCGGAACGAAGATGTCGTGCGCGAGATGCTCGTTGTCCCATCCGAAAGATTCGCGGGACTTGCCGAGCATCGCCGTCCCGGCCGCGACAGAGATCGGCGGGTTCAGCGGCGCAGCCCGTTCAGCCGGCGGTTCGCCGGAACCCGGAAGTTTGCGGTCGTAAGGCAGCGCGTGCAGCAGGTATCCGAGCGTCTCCGCATGCATTTGCCGATGCTCGACGACCAGTTGCCGCAGCCACGGAGACAAATCGCTCCAGTGCGAATCGATCCATTCGCGGGTCTTGCTCCCGTACGCCTCAACTTCGGCCCGCGACGGCCAGTCGCGCGGGGAATCCTGTCGCGCCCGGCCTGGAGCGGGATCGATTCCGCGCTCAAAGAGGCGGTCGAATTCCGGGTGGAAAGAGGACTGGCCGAGACTGAAGCGCGCGAGCACATTCCAGTCGAAGGCTTCGAGATGTCCGAGATAAAAGACCAGACGGTGACGTTCGGGTATGGGCCGGTCGTAGAGAGCTTCCGGCGCGATCATGCGAAACAGCGCGTCGGTTTGTTTTCGCGCGGAGATCAGTTCCGTGCGAAGCGCCTCGGAGCGGTCGGTGATCGCGGCGCTGGCCATCGCAGGAACGATCCTACCAGCCTCGATGGCCTTGTGGAAACCGGGGGTGGGTTTAGTCCCGGACATGCGCCGCGTTCACTCTCCGAAAACGTGGTATCACAGAGTAAATGTTCACGCTCAGCCGCAGAGACTTTGGCAGGATCATGCTCGCCCTGGGCGCCCAGGCGCGAAAACTCGGGGCTTCTCCAGCCAGCATCGACGAGACTCTGCGGACGGGTATCGCGCGGCGAAACATCCCGGCGGTGGCCGCCATGGCCGCGACCGCGACGCAGACGTTCTATGCCGGCGCCTTCGGCAAGCGTGATGGCTCCTCCCGTCTCGACGTAAAGCCCGACAGCATCTTTTCGATCGCTTCCATGACCAAGGCGATCACCTCCACAGCCGCGATGCAAATGGTGGAGCGGAAAAAACTCCAGCTCGATGAACCGGCCTCGAGGCATCTGCCGGAACTGGCCATGGCGCAGGTGCTGCACGGATACGACGCGTCCGGAAAGCCCGTCCTGCGCCCGCCGGCCAGGCAGATTACGCTGCGGCACCTGCTGACTCACACGTCCGGCTTCGCTTACGATACCTGGAACCGGGAGATGTTCGAGTACGCGCAGAAAACGGCCGGCGCGGCGGGCACGGCTTCGTCCCTCACGCCGCTGATGTTCGAGCCGGGGACGCGCTGGCAGTACGGCACCAGCACGGACTGGGCCGGAAAGCTGGTGGAAGCCGTCAGCGGCCAGACTCTTGAGCAATATTTTCAGTCGCATATTCTGCAGCCGCTGGGAATGAAGGACACCAGCTACATCATGACGGCGGAAAAATACGACCGGGTCGTCAGTTCGTATCAAAAACAACCCGACGGAAGCATGAAAGAGAATCCGCGCGGGCTGCCCGCGCCGCCCAAAACCTACGGCGGAGGCGGAGGCCTGTATTCGACTCCGGGCGACTACGTTCGCTTCATGCAGATGATTCTCAATCGCGGGCGCGCCGGCAAAGACCGGATTCTCGAAGCCCGGACAGTCGACCTGATGGCGACCAACCAGATCGGCGAACTGGGGGCGGGACGGCTCATGAGCTTCCGGCCCGACCGGTCGGCCGAGGTGGATCTCCATCCGGGCGCGGTGGACAAATGGGGACTGGGCTTTCTGATCAACACCACGGCCTACGAAAAGGGACGTTCGGCGGGCAGTCTGGCCTGGGCGGGAATCGACAACACGTTCTATTGGATCGATCCGAAGCGCGGAATCTGCGCGACGGTGATGATGCAGTTTTTGCCCTTCGTGGACAAGGAAGCTGTGGGGCTGCTCGGGGATTTCGAGCGGTCGGTGTACGCGAACCTGCCGAGCTGACTACTTCTTCGGCGGCTTCCAGTTCAGCAGCAGGTGGATGGGTTCGGTGGTCGTGTCGAACAGGTCGGTGTTGACCAGAAACCGGCCGTCGCGCGTGACATCGTACTGCTGCCTGATGTTCCCCGGTGTCATGTGAGTTTGGAACAACGCCTCAGGCGTCCCCGGCGTGAATGTCTCGCCCTGCGCCCCCGCTGCTGCCGCCATGAGCTTCAAATCCGGGGCCAGGTAATACAGCTCTTTGCCGTCCTTCCGCCAGCGCGGCATAGTCCCGCCTGCCGTGGATACCTGCCACTGCCCGCCCGGCCCCGGAAATGGCCGCACGTAGATCTCAAACCGGCCCGATTCGTTCGACTGGTAGGCCACCCACCTGCCGTCGGGTGAAAAAACTCCCTCCCCCTCGTGGAACGGCGTGCTGAGAAATGGATACGGTTTCCGGTTTCCGGTCAGCGGCAGCAGCATCAGGTCGCCATTGTTCTGCGAACTCCAGTAAAGGATGAAGCGTCCGTCCGGCGACCAGGAATTAGGCCACTTGGTTTCCGCCGATTGCAGCAGGAGTTCCTCGCCGCCCGAACCGTTGGCCGATTTCTGATAGAGATCGTAGGCTCCCCTGGGGTTGGACGAGAACACGACGCGGGAGCCGTCGGGTGACCAGATCGTCAGCCGCTTGTCAGCCGGGTCGAGGGTGAACCGAGTGGTGCGCGTCTCCTCCTGCATCCAAATATCGCCCGAACCCACCGACCCGCGCGAAATGGTTGCCCGCCTGCCGTCCGGCGAGAGCTCGGGACTGAACGGAATAGAGTCGTCCGGAATCCCGAATGCGCCCAGGTTCTGACCGGAGCGATTGAACCAGATCAATTGCCTGCGTGCTGCATTTCCGCCCCGCCACGCGATTGTCCCGGCAGGCGACGTTGAGAAGAAGCCGACCGATGTCAGCGGATCGACGCCCACCCCCTGCGCCAGCGGCACAGGGTCGCCGGAGAATTGGCCGCTGCCGGTATCGAAGCGTTGTGCCAGAAGAACGTTCCCCCGCACCCGAACCAGCCATCCCGATGCGAGGTATTCGCCTGCCGAATCGGTGGTGGTCTGTGCGAATGCAGTGATTCGTCTGGGATCGGCGCCATCCAGCGAACCCAGCCAAATCCCCGAGTCTGCGCCCAACACGCCGAAAAAAAACTGCCGGCCGCCGGGAAGAAAGCGTGGCCCCCTGTGGGCGGCTTGCCCCTTACCGAGCTTCGTTACCACGACCGTCTGGCCGCCCGAGGCCCCTACGCGGGAGAGCGGGCCGTTGATGCTCGAACTGAACAGGATCGTTCCTTCCGCGCCCCACGTGCCTGCTATGGTGTTGCTGGCGTTTGTTTCTGCCAGTGCCTGTGGTTGCCCGCCGCTGAGATCGATTCGTTTCAGCTTGTCGTCCGCGAAGAAACCGATAGAGCGGCCGTCGGGCGACCAAAAGGGTTGCACCGCGCCATCGGTACCCGGCAATGCCTGCGCAACAGTCGAATCCAGCGAGCGCACCCACAGGCGCGGCGCGCCATCGCCCGACGCCGCATAGGCAATTCGCCGTCCATCCGGGGAAATCGCAAAGGACCCGGGAGCGTTGGTCGGTGGCGTAACGATGTCCACCCGCGTTTCGGGGGCGGTAACGTTCGTTGTGCGGAAAGCATAGAGTAAAGCGCCGGCCGCAATTAGTGCCATCGCCGCGACCAGAGCCCATGGCAGCTTCGAAGCGGCGCGCGAGGGCAGGTTGGAAACCTGCCCCACGGCCCACAGCAGTGCCTTCTTCAAATCCGCTGCATTCTGAAACCGATCATCCGGGTCCTTCGCCAGACAAGTCCGGATCACACGATCCAGCGGCGGTGTCGTTTTCAGGGGCTCCGGTTCTCGCTCCAAAATCGCCGCGACTACGCTGGCGGCCGACGATCCCGAAAACGCCCGGGCGCCGCTCAGCATCTCATACAGCACACAGCCGAAGCTGAAGATGTCGCTGCGCACATCGGCCTCTTTGCCCTGTAACTGCTCCGGCGCCATGTAGTGCAGGGTGCCGGTGATCTGCCCGTCCACGGTCAGCGCGGGTCCGGTGACGTCGTCGGGGCCGAGCGTCTTCGCCTGCTGCTTAGCCAGACCGAAATCCAGCAGCTTGATGCCCTGCTTCGTGACCAGAATGTTGGCGGGCTTGAGATCCCGGTGGGTGAATCCTTTGCGATGCGCCGCGTCGAGCGCATCGAGAATCTGCCCGGCGTAAACAACGGCCTTTTCCACTGGCAGAGGGCCTTTGAGCGGCACGCCGTCGATCAGTTCCATCACCAGGTAATCGGGACCGACGTCGTAGAGCTGGCAGATATTCGCGTGGTTGAACGCCGCAATGGCCTGTGCTTCCCGTTCAAACCGGTCGGTAAACCGCTCGTTTGAAATCTTGATCGCGACGTGGCGGTTCAACCGCGTGTCGCGCGCTTTCCACACTTGGCCCATGCCGCCCGCGCCGATGGGCGCGAGGATCTCGTAAGGACCCAGTTTGTCTCCTGGCTTCAGGTCCATTGGAATTTACTATACGGCAACGTGTAAAATGATCGACGCAACTAAGGAGATCTTTTTATGTTCAGCTATTCACGCCTTGCCGCGCTTTTGACGGTCTCGATCGGCCTCGCATTCCAGGCGTTTGGGCAAGCGCCGCCGGCAGCCGGGCAGCCACCCGCGCCAGGACAAGGCCGGGGAGGCCCCGTCGGAACCGAGACCGGCTTCCGCACCTTCCAGACGAAATGCATGACCTGTCACGGGAACCCCGACGTTGAGCGCGCGCCCTCGCCCAACGTGATCCGGCAAATGTCGCCCGAGCGGATTTACGCAGCGCTGACTACCGGTCCGATGGCCGCGCAGGGACAAAGCCTTTCCGATACCGACAAGAAGATGCTGGCGCTGTTCATGAGCGGCCGCCCGCTCGGCAGCGAGGAGCAGGGCGATGCGAAGAACATGCCGAATCAGTGCGAGAGCAACCCGCCCCTCGCCAACCCGGCATCGGGTCCCGAGTGGAACGGCTGGGGCGTGGACGCTTACAACACCCGCTATCAAACGGCCAAAGGCGCGGGTCTGACGGCGGCGCAGGTACCCAATCTTAAGCTGAAATGGGCGTTCGGATTCCCCACGGGTCTTTCGGCATTCGGTCAGCCGACCATCGCCTCGGGCCGCGTTTTTGTCGGTACCGATATCGGCTACGTCTATTCCCTGAATGCCCAGACGGGCTGCGTCTACTGGTCCTTTAAGACCAAAGGCTCGGTGCGCAACGCCATCAGCATCGGACCGGTGAAGGGGCAGGGCGCGGCGAAGTACGCCATCTACTTCGGCGATTCGCACTCGAACGTCTATGCGGTCAACGCGCAGAATGGCGCGCTGCTCTGGATGACTCCCGCCGACGATCACTTTACCGCCCGCATCACCGGCGCTCCCGCGCTGTACGAGGGCCGCGTGTATGCGCCCGTGTCCTCATCGGAAGAGCTCTCGGGCTCGAACCTCGATTATGCCTGCTGCACTTTCCGCGGCAGCGTGGTCGCGCTGGATGCGAATACCGGCAAACAGATCTGGAAGACCTACACCATCCCGGATGCGCCCAAGCCGACGCGGAAGAATTCGAAGGGCATACAGCAGTATGCGCCCGCCGGAGCTTCGGTGTGGAATACACCTACGGTCGACGTCAAACGCCATGCGCTCTATTTCGGTACGGGCGACTCGGAAACATCGCCGGCCGCCAATACCTCCGATGCGGTGATGGCAGTGGATCTGGATACCGGAAAGATGCTCTGGGCGTATCAGGCACAGGCGAACGACTCCTGGCTGGGCGGCTGCAACGGCGCGGGCAAGACCGACAACTGCCCGGATGAGCAAGGGCCGGACTGGGATATCGGCAATTCGCCGATTCTGCGGACACTGGCCAATGGCAAGAGACTTCTGGTCGCCGGGACCAAGAACGGCGATGTCTTCGCGCTCGATCCCGACAAGAACGGCGAGAAGGTGTGGAGAATTAACGTTGCCAACAAAGAGCGCAGCGGCATCGTCTGGGGCGGCACGGCCGACGAACGCAATGCCTACTACGGACTTTCGGGCGGCGGAATTGCAGCGGTGCAGCTTGCGACAGGAGAAAAAGTCTGGTTCAACCCGCTTTCGCCCGACCCCAACGCGCGGGTCTCCAACGCGGCTGCAGCAACCGCCATTCCAGGCGTGGCCTTTGTGGGTGGCTCCGACGCCAAACTGCATGCCGTGGCAACCTCCGACGGGCACACACTCTGGGAAGTGGACATGAACCACGAGTTCGAAACAGTCAACAAAGTCCCCGGAAAAGGTGGCTCGATGGGCGCTCCCGGCGCCACAGTGGCTGGCGGAATGGTGTTCGTAGGCTCAGGGTATGGCGTGCTGGGGGCCATTATTCCGGGCAACGTGCTGCTGGCCTTCTCGGCGGAATAACCTTCCGATGCGCGCTCCGGTGACGGCGCTGGCGTTGCTTTTCGCCCTTCTCGCACCGGCGCGCGCTCACGACGTTTCGCGCAGCGAATCGAAGGTCGATATCGACGGACGCGAAGTGCGTGTATTGTTCACGCTGAATCCGGCCCAGCTGCGTGATCCGGTTATGCCCGCGCAGGTGCCCGAAGCCATCGGTTCCATCTACGCGTTAGTGCAACAGCACTATTCGGTGCGAAGCCCGGCGGCCGCACGCGGAGAAGAGCCGCGCGTCAGCCTCGAAAAGTACGAG
>Ga0181536_10007863_pt1 | contig 10393 bp, 7 predicted proteins | sample PEATcosm2014_Bin_41_FD_121105 | JGI IMG/M metagenome (GOLD analysis project Ga0181536, IMG submission 121105) | Peatland microbial communities from MTU Mesocosm Facility, Houghton, MI, USA - PEATcosm2014_Bin17_60_metaG | ecosystem: Environmental > Terrestrial > Soil > Wetlands > Peat | place...
CTTCGCGGCAAACTGCAAGACGATTTGGTCAGAATTCACGCGACGTTGAGCCGAGCGACGCCGCGAAGCGTCATCATCATGAATGAGATATTCAATTCGACGACATTGCGAGACGCGATATTTCTGGGGACGAGAATAATCGAGCGGATAACGGAAATCGGCGCCCTGTGCGTCTGCGTGACGTTCGTCGACGAACTGAGCGTGTTGAACGAGCATATCGTCAGCGCCGTGAGCACGATCGTCCCGGGACAACCGGCCGCGCGCACGTACAAGATCGTCCGAAAGCCCGCCGACGGGCTCGCCTACGCGATGTCCATCGCGGAAAAATACGGCCTGACGCGTCGCCAAATCCGAGAACGGATTCGGTCATGAAGGCCTATCTCATGCACCGGGATCGCGATTTCGCTCTCGACGCCGCCTTGCCGCGACACAGCGAAGCGCTGATCCAGGATCTCGAGTTGAACGTCCTGTTCGGCGCGATGGCGCTGGGCGACCGATACGTATACGAGGTGGCGAGCAAGGCCGTTCTGCAAAGTCTGCGGGACGAAGACGAACTGCGCTATCGCCAGGGCGTTCTTCGCGACGTTCTCGCCAATCCGTTGTTGGTCAGACAACTCTACGACTTGACGATCGAGGCGCACGAAAGGGAGAAAAAGTCGCATATCTGGGCGTACAGCAAATCTCCCAGCTCGATATTGGCGCAAGCCGTCGGCGCGTTGCAGAAGTTCGTGGCGCTGCTCAAGCAGTTGAGAGGGATAGGAACCTACAACGCCCACAGGTTTTCGTCCGACGGCTTCAAGACGTTGTTCGCCATGTTCGACCGGGAACTGAACGACGATTATTTTCTGAGCGTTCAGGACCATCTCCAGCGGCTGAATTTTCGCGGCGGGGCGCTGATCAGCGCGGAATTGGGAAAGGGCCACAAAGGCGCGAATTACACCCTTCGCAAGCCGAACGAACCGCCGCGACGTTGGATAGCCCGGTTGATGGCGCCGAGGCCGCCGGCCTATACGTTCCATCTGCAACCGCGCGACGAAAGCGGCGCGAACGCCCTCGGGGAATTGAGAGACCGGGGACTCAACCTCGTCGCCAACGCCCTCGCCCAATCCAACGACCATATTCTCAGTTTTTTCGCGATGCTTCGCACCGAGCTGGCGTTCTATATCGGTTGCCTGAATCTGCGCGAGCAATTGGCCAAGAAGGGGCAGCCGATCTCTTTTCCGACATCTGCGGCTCTCGGCGAACGCAAGTTGACCTTCGCCGGATTGTACGATGTATGTCTGACTTTCACGACCGATCGGCGCGTCATCGGCAACGACCTGCAAGCCGACGGCAGGGACTTCGTGATCGTCACGGGCGCCAATCAAGGCGGCAAGACCACCTTCTTGCGCAGCCTGGGATTGGCGCAATTGATGATGCAATGCGGCATGTTCGTCCCGGCCGAATCGTTCAGCGCCAATCTGTGCAGTCATCTCTTCACGCATTTTCGGCGTGAGGAAGACATCTCCATGCGAAGCGGCAAACTCGACGAAGAGCTCAGCCGATGCAGCGAGATCGTGGATCGGATAACGCCTGACGCCGTCGTGCTGTTCAACGAATCGTTCGCCTCGACCAACGAAAGAGAAGGCTCGGAAATCGCGCGGCAGATCACGTCGGCCTTGCTGGAAAGGCGCGTCAAAATCGGTTTCGTCACCCATCTCTATGATTTCGCGCGCAGCGTTTACGACAAGCCTGCCGAGACGACGGTTTTCCTGCGCGCCGAGCGGCAAGCCGATGGCGGACGGACCTTCAAATTGCTGGAAGGAGAGCCGCTGCAAACCGGTTACGGCGAGGATTTGTACAACGAGATATTCGGCGCGAAGGGAAACCCTTGAGCACAGTCGCATCCGTTCAGGCGTGCGAGATGCTTGATTCGCGGGCGGTCAGCGGTGCGCGCCGATCCACTCGAGAACGTCGGCCGACTTGCCCGACAGCAGCTTCAGCCATTTCGTCGCGTGCATGGTTTCGCCGTCGCCGCGACGCCAGAATTCGGTGACGACGACCAGCTCCCACGCCGAACGCCCCGTCGCCGGCATGCGGATGTGGAGAACGTCGGCGTGGAACCCATAGACCTCGCCGGCGTAGCTGTGACGATCGATCGAGCACTCCGCCCCCTTCGCGATCCACCTGCGCCGCCCGAGCGCCGGGCCGGGACTGTTGATCATGAGATCGATATCGCCGAGCACGCGCGCGCGGGACAATCTCAACATGGTTGCGGTCCCTCACAGTTGTCGGCGCCGCTAGGCTTGACTTCGATCGCCTGAAATTCCGCGGAAACGCTCGACAGCTCCATCACGCAGCGCTCCGCCTGTTCGGCTTCGGCTTCAATCGCCCGCGACCGCGCGATGCGGCGTTCGGCTCTTCTCCGGGTCGACGATCCCCGATCGACCGCCGCCAAGGCTGTTGACGCAGGTCAAAGCATCCCTTCCCCCTCGGCTTATCGAGGGATACAGGTTCCGAAGTCTTCATGACGAGACTCCATCGGCGCCGAGCCGCGGCGCGGGCATGGGGCCGTCCTCCATGATCGCGCAACGTCGTCGCCACGCCAGCCCGAAGGACGCCACGCATGAGCAAGATCGCCGCCATCCAGGCGCTCGAGATCCTCGATTCCCGAGGAAATCCGACCGTCAGGGTCCGCCTGGGCCTCGACGACGGAACCGTCGTCACGTCCTCCGTTCCATCAGGCGCCTCGACCGGCGAGCACGAGGCGGTCGAGCTTCGCGACGGCGACAAGGCGCGCTACGGCGGCAAGGGCGTGCGCAAAGCGGTCGCCAACGTCGTGGACAAGATCGCCCCCGCCTTGATCGGCCGCGATCCGGCGCGCCAGGGCGAAATCGACGCGGTGATGATTGCGCTCGACGGCACGCCGAATAAGGGCGCGCTCGGCGCCAACGCCATTCTCGGCGTGTCGATGGCGGTCGCCCGCGCGGCGGCGAGCGCGGCGAAGCTGCCGCTCTACGCCTATCTCGGCGGCGTCGGCGCGACGCGCCTGCCCGTGCCGATGATGAACATCGTCAACGGCGGCAAGCACGCGGAGAATTCGGTCGACTTCCAGGAATTCATGGTGATGCCGATCGGCGCGCCGAGCTTCGCCGAGGCGTTGCGCTACGGCGCCGAGACGTTCCATGCGCTCGCCAAGCTGCTCAAGGGCAAGGGCTACGCGACCTCGGTCGGCGACGAGGGCGGTTTCGCGCCCAATCTGGGCAGCAACGAGGAGGCCTGCGAGCTGATCGTCAAGGCGATCGAGACCGCAGGCTACAAGCCCGGCAAGGACATCGCCATCGCGCTCGACCCAGCCGCGAGCTCGTTCTATTCGGGCGGCGCCTACGACCTCGCCAAGTCGCGCGGCGGCCGCAAGAGCAGCGACGAGATGATCACCCTCTACCAGAAGTGGATCGATACGTTCCCGATCGTATCGATCGAGGACGGCCTCGACGAAAACGACTGGGCCGGCTTCGCGCGCCAGACCGCGGTGCAGGGCGGGCGCATCCAGATCGTCGGCGACGACATTTTCGTCACCAACCCGGATTTCATCCGGCGCGGCGTCGCCGAAAAGGCCGCCAACGCCGTGCTGATCAAGCTCAACCAGATCGGCACCGTCACCGAGACGATCGAAGCGATCGCGCTGTGCCGCGAGGCGGGCTGGGGCTACGTCGTTTCGCATCGCTCCGGCGAGACCGAGGATGCGTTCCTCGCTGATTTCACCGTGGCGATGGGCGGCGGCCAGATCAAGACCGGCTCGGCGAGCCGCAGCGAACGCATCGCCAAATACAATCGCCTCTTGGAAATCGAAGCGGAGCTCGGCGCCGCCGCGACGTTCAAGTCGCCGTTCGCTTAGGCGGGACGCGATTTCGCGCCGCTTCGTCTGGCCCCGAAACTCGGCGGACGCGCGGCGCGCAGGCGTGGAGCCATGACTCTCGGCGAGCCCCGCGCAAGTTTGGGAGTTCAATCTTCGTCGATCTCGGGCCAATCGGGCCGCTCGCCGCCCTGCCGCGACGGCGCGCTGGGCGCGCGTGGGTCGACCGGGGAGCTTCAACTTGCTCGCATCACGATTTCGGCGTCTGACGATCGCGGCGATGATCGGCGGGTTCGCCGCCGCCATCCTTATCAGTCTGGCCATCGTCGTCGCGGTCGCGGCTCACGCGACGTTCGCGATCGAGCAAATCATCGCGGCGTCCGGTATGGCGGCCTCCAGCGCCCAAGACGCGGCCAAGGCCGAAACGCGCTTCCTCATCCCGACGATCGCCGCCACGGCGGGGCTTGCGCTGGCGATCGTCGTCGCGGCCCTGCTGACGATCCGGGCGATGTTGGTGAAGCCGATCGCCGCCGCCGCCGCAACGATGACGGAATTGGCGCGGCTCTCCCAGCGACGAGAAGCCGAAACGAAGGCGCAGATCAACCTCGACTCCAATCTCGACGCGTTGCGGCAAATCCTCAACGGCTTGGGAAAACCGCGGCGCGAGGGCGGTGAACTCTATTTCGGCGACCGCTTGATCAACGGCGCCAACGAATATGTCGATCAGATCAAGGATCGGTTCGGCGGCGCGGCGACAATCTTCGTCGGCGACGTCCGCGTGGCGACCAATGTCCGGCAGGCCGATGGATCGCGCGCGATCGGCACCAGACTCGCCGCCGGCCCCGCCTATGACAGCGCGCTCACGAAGGGGAAAATCTATCGCGGGGAAGCGGAGATTCTCGGAGCGCACTACATAACGCTTTACGAGCCGATTCTCGTCGGGGCGGAGGTCGTCGGGATTCTCTTTGTCGGCGTGCCGAAAGCGACGGCGTCCCGCCGCGACGAAGCGGGACAAGCGACCCTCGCCAACGAAATGATGCAAATTCAGGCGGCGCTGGCGACATTGCGCGAAGCGATGGCCGCCAAGGACAAGGCCGAACAAGACGGCCTCGAACAGCGCTATATCGCGGCCGACGCCGGCCGGCGCGCGGACGCCGTGACCCGGTCGTTCGCGGCGGACCAGCAGCGGGTCGTCGGCGCGCTGTCCCAGGCGCTCGAAAGCCTCGCGATCATGGATCTCACACATCGGATCGAGATCGAATTCCCCGAGGATTATCGCAACCTCAAGACCAATTTCATGGCGGCCGCGACGATTCTGCGCGATACGATGCGGACGATCGGCGCTCAGGCGGACGCGATCCACGGCGTTTCCGGAGAAATCTCCCAGGCCGCCGAGGATTTGTCCCAGCGAACCGAGCGTCAGGCGGCGACGTTGGAGGAGACCGCGGCCTCCCTCGATGAAATCACAGCGACCGTCAAGCGCACGGCCGATGGGGCGAATCGCACGCGCCAAGTGGTGGCGGCCATGCAGGCGGACGCCGAAAGTTCCGGCGACATCGTGCGTCGCGCGGTGACGGCGATGAGCGAAATCGAGCAATGTTCCCGGGACATCGGCAAGATCCTCGGGGTGATCGACGAAATCGCCCTCCAGACCAACCTGCTTGCCCTCAACGCGGGCGTCGAGGCGGCGCGCGCGGGGGAATCGGGGCGAGGCTTCGCCGTCGTCGCCGTCGAGGTGCGGGCGCTCGCCAAGCGTTCCGCGGACGCCGCCAAGGAAATTCGCGGTCTGATCTCGACGTCCGCCCAGCAAGTCGAACATGGCGGCAAACTCGTTGGCGAAAGCGGCGCGGCGCTCGAGCGGATCGTCGCGAAGTTGGCTGAAATCGGCGCTGCCGTTTCCGACATCGCGACCGCAACCGAGCGTCAGGCCGTCGGCCTCGCCGAAGTCAATGCGGCGGTCGGCGCGCTCGACCAGGTCACGCAGCAGAACGCCGCGATGGTCGAACAGACCACGGCCGCCAGTCGCGGCCTGGCCGACGAGGCCGAAGAGCTGACCCGACTCATCGGGCGGTTCGAAGTCGGAGCGGACGCCTCGGGCGAACACGCCGAAGGGGCGCCGCGCCGCGCATCGCCGGAGAAATTGCGATCGGCCGCGGCCTGAAGCGGCGCGACCGCAGAGCGCGTTCGCCTGCAATCAAGGCTAATCAAGATCGGCGCGAAGATCGTTGGCCGCGGGCGCCCATGTCGACGGCGCAACGCGTTCGAACAAACTCGAGGGGCGAGAGGCGCGCGTTAACGACTTGGCGCTACAAAGCGTCGCTCGAAAACGGCAATCTCGGCTTGGGCGAGGCCGGAATCGGGCGGACGTCCGTTCACAGAGAGCCTGGCATGCACGAGACGCCATCCGACGCGCGCGCGACAGCGGCGCTTTATCGCCGCGTCGCGCTGTCGCTCGTCCCCCTTTTGCTGCTTTGCTACGTCGTCGCGATGATCGATCGCCTCAATGTCGGCTACGCCAAGCTGCAGTTCATGGCGGATCTTCATTTCGACGAAGCGGTGTTCGGCATGGCCGCCGGAAGCCTCTACGTCGGTTACATCCTGTTCGAAGTGCCGAGCAATCTGATGCTCGAACGCGCCGGCCTCAGGCTCACGCTATTGCGCATCATGAGTCTTTGGGGCGTGTTCGCGATGGCGATGGCGTTCGCCGCCAATCGCTGGGGCTTCTATGCCACCCGTTTCATGATCGGAGCGGCCGAGGCGGGCTTCTTCCCCGGCGTGCTCTTCTATCTCACGCTGTGGTTTCCGAGCGGCTGGCGCGCGCGGATCACATCGCTGTTCGCCATCGGCGTTCCGGTCTCGGGCGTCATCGCGGCGCCGGCGTCGAGCTGGATCATGACGCATATGGCGGGCGTCGCCGACCTCAGGGGCTGGCAATGGCTGTTCTTGATCGAGGGCGCGCCAGCCGTCGGCCTCGGCGTCATCGCCTATTTCCTGCTGCCGGATCGGCCGGCGGCCGCGCGTTTCCTTTCGGCCGACGAGAAGGCGAGAATCGAGCGCGATCTCGAAGACGACGACGACGCCGAGACGGCTTGCGGCACGTTTGCGCAGGCGCTGCGCAGCCCCCGGACCTATGTTCTGGCGCTGGTCTATTTTGCCTTCTATGCGACCCAGAGCATCCTGCTGCTGTGGGTTCCGACCCTGCTGCGCAACGCGGGCGTTCGCGACCTCGGCGAAATCGGCTGGCGCACGTCGTTGATCTTCGTGAGCGGCGCCGTCGGGATGGCCGCGATCGGATGGAGTTCGGACCGCACGCAAGAGCGGCGCTGGCATCTGATGAGTTGCGGAATCGTCGCCAGCGCTTCCCTTTTCCTGCTTCCCCTCGCCGCGCGAAGCCCCAACGGCACGAGCCTTTGCCTGATCGCCGCTTCCGTGACCATATTCGCCTTCCTCGCCCTGTTCTGGACGGTGCCGACCGCGGTCTTCGGAAAGGGCGCGCGCGCTGGCGGCATCGCCCTCGTCAGTTCGATCGGCGCGTCAGGATCGGCGCTGAGCCCCGCGTTCATCGGCTGGACGCAAGTTCTCACCGGAAGCCTGTTTGGCGCGATAGCGGTGTTGGCCTTCGTCTTTTTGTCGAGCATGGCGGCGCTGTACGTCTATGCGCCGGCGCCTGCGAAGGCCTCAGGGCCCAAGGCCGCGGCTTTCCTCGAACCCGTCTCGCCGGCTCGCGGCGGCAAAGACGGCTGAGCCGGCAATCTCCCGATCGTCGCCGCGCGCTTGCCCGCGCGAGGCGCCGGGGCGAAGCCATGCGGGTCGCGCGCGCCCGTCGCGGCCACGAGCCCTTCGGCGTTTCGCAGCGCGCCGGAAACGAGCTCCAGGCCGAGGAAGCGCGCGCGATCGACCGGGCCAGGCAGGGCGAGGCGCTCCGTCGGCGACGCGGCGAAGCCGAAGCGCGCGTAATAAGGCGCGTCGCCGACCAGCAGGATCGCCTGATGGCCGCGCTCGGCGGCGCGCGCGATCGCCTCGCGCATCAGGCGCGCGCCGACGCCGACGCCGCGACGGGATCGAGCCACCGCGAGCGGGCCGAGCATCAGCGCGTCGACGCCGCCGGCGCGCACCGACCAGAGCCGCACCGTGCCGACGAGCGCGTCGCCGTCCTTGGCCACGAGCGCGAGGCCGTCGGCGGGCAGGCGTCCGGCGCGCAGGCGCTCGCTCGTCTTCTCGAAGCGCTGGGCGCCGAAGGCGGCCTCGAGCAGCGTCTCGCGCGCGGGCGCGTCCTCGGGCGCCTCGGCGAGGATCGCGAAATCCCCGAGAAAGGGAACGGCCGCGTCGAGCGCGGCGAAGTCGAACGGCAAGGTCATCGGTCCCTCCAAGGGGAAGCGCAAGACGACCCTCGCGCCTTGCGGCGCGACGCGCCGAAGGCCGGACGGGACAAGAGGAGGCGGCTTGGCGGCGGCGAAACGACGCGTCAGATCACGTAGGATTTCAGCGGCGGGAAGCCGTTGAAGCCGACGGCGGAATAGGTCGCGGTATAGGCGCCCGTTCCCTCGATCAGCACTTTCGCGCCGATCTCCAGGCTCACGGGCAACAGATACGGCTCCTTCTCGTAGAGAACGTCGACCGAGTCGCAGGTCGGCCCGGCGATGACGCAAGGCGACATGACTTCGTCGTCGCGGTCCGTGCGGATGGGATAACGGATCATTTCGTCCATCGTCTCCGCGAGGCCGTTGAACTTGCCGATGTCGAGATAGACCCAGCGCCTGGGATCGTCGTCCGACTTCCTCGAGACCAGGACGACCTCGGCCTCGATGATTCCGGCGTTGCCGACCATGCCGCGGCCCGGCTCGATGATCGTCTCCGGGATGCGGTTGCCGAAATGTCTGCGCAGCGCGCGGAAGATCGTCTGGCCATAGGTCCGCACGCCCGGCACAGGCTTGAGGTAGCGGGTGGGAAATCCGCCGCCCAGGTTGATCATCGCGAGCTGGATGCCGCGTTCCGCCAATTCCTTGAAAACCGCCGCCGAAGCCTTCAGCGCGCCGTCCCACATGCGCGGATTGGGCTGCTGCGATCCGACGTGGAACGACAGGCCGTACGCGACGAGCCCCAGGCGATGGGCGTGCTCGAGCACTCTGGCGGCCATCTCGGGCGCGCAGCCGAACTTGCGCGACAGCGGCCATTCCGCGCCGGCGCCGGAGCACAGGATGCGGCAGAACACTTTCGAGCCCGGCGCGGCGCGCGCGATCTTCTCGACTTCGGCTTCGCAATCGACCGCGAAGAGGCGGACGCCGAGCGCATAGGCGCGCGCGATGTCCTTCTCCTTCTTGATGGTGTTGCCATAGCTGACGCGCTCGGGCGTCGCGCCGGCGGCCATCGCCTGCTCGATCTCGACCACCGAGGCGGCGTCGAAGCACGAGCCCAGACGAGCCAGGAGATCGAGAATCTCCGGCGCCGGATTGGCCTTGACGGCATAGAACACGCGCGTGTCCGGCAGCGCCTTGGCGAAGCCGAGATAGTTTTCGCGCACCACTTCGAGATCGACGACCAGACGCGGTCCGTCTTCGCGGTTGCGAGCGAGGAATTCCTTGATGCGATCGGTCATAGCGGCATCCTCCGTCGCGCGGGTTCTTCCCGCGCTAGGCAAGGCAAGGGATCGGAGGCGATGCGTCCGCCGGCCGCGCGTTGGAGACGCGAACCGTCGACGTTGACCCGCCACCGCGACCGCCCGCTTCGCGCTTCCCTAGCGGCGGAGAGCCGCGTGAAGCGCTTGTCGCGCGATCAGATGCTGCGCCGTAGCCATGTTTCCGTCGCGGGCGAGCCCCGTCGGCGAAACTCACAGCCATCGTTTGGAGGGGAAAGACCCTTCCGCACACCCGGCAAGATAGACAAGCCTCTTCGGTAAGCCGACCTTTGGAGGGCCGACAGAGACGAAAAAGCCCGGTCCGTCGTTGCTTCAAGTCGCGTCCCCCGTTTGGCGGGGTGCGCCGGTTTGCCTCCGGCTGCCGGTCTTTTTTAAGGGCGGTTGACTGGCCTCTTGTCCAGATCCCCGCCAACCGACACACGACCACAGGCACGTGCGTATTGGGCAGGACGGTTATTTGTGCGAATCGTCTGGGAAAGCAAGCATTTTTTTGCGCTCGCGGCGCTTTTTTGGTTGCGTCACAAAACTTTCACAGACGGGGAGCGGCGGACGGCCGAAATTGGCCCTTCGCCGAGCGGAGAAGACCCGCCGGCGCGCCCGACCGCCAAAGCAGGAGCCGAGCGCGCCGCGCGTCCTCGTGTCGCCCGAAGCCGATCCAATAGATCGACGGCGCAAAGCTTATCAGAACTGCCTCCAACGAATATTACCTCGGTGTGAGACAATTGTCACGTCACAAAAGCGTATGTTTGTGATTGCTTGCGGCGACTTTAGTCGACAAAACCCGATTATATAAGTTTACATCACTTTTTTGAAACGTTCTAAAAGAGCGAAACTTTGTTGCGCGGCCAATTTTTCTTGGGTAAGCATGGTTTGGCGACAGCGGACTTTGACTCCGCGGGTTAGCGAGGCGATCATGAGGCGGA
>Ga0181536_10007865_pt1 | contig 10390 bp, 11 predicted proteins | sample PEATcosm2014_Bin_41_FD_121105 | JGI IMG/M metagenome (GOLD analysis project Ga0181536, IMG submission 121105) | Peatland microbial communities from MTU Mesocosm Facility, Houghton, MI, USA - PEATcosm2014_Bin17_60_metaG | ecosystem: Environmental > Terrestrial > Soil > Wetlands > Peat | place...
ACCAGCAAAATGTTCGCGAGATTGAAGATCGCACCTCCAACCAATGCCGATATGATGGAGGCGCTCGAGGCTTGCGCCAGGTCGGCGAGAAACGGGCGCCCCTCGGTACCGCTGCTGCCCATCGTCAGGCCGAGGATCAGCGTGAAGAGCAGCACTCCCAGTGTATAGTCCCAGTAGAACAGCTCGAACCGCCAGTCAGGGCGTGCCAGCTTCTTGGCATTTGCCCATGAACCCCAACCAAGCATCGTGACCACACAGAAGATGACGGCCAATGGATAACTGTGCACAACAAACATGGCATCAATCCTTTTGAAAATGTCACGGTATCAAACGAGGCGGCGAGCACAGGCCGCCTCCGTTGGGTTTACCACCGAGTTTTTGAAGGGGATCTGCCAGATTCCGGAGATCAGATTCACCCGCCGACTCGGCACCGGTGCGCGAGGCATGTAGCGCGGATGGGAGCGGGCTATGTAAAACTTGCCGCTTACCGGGAAACGGTATAGGATGCGCATATGGCAATTCAGGGATTCAAATGCAAGGATACCGAAGAGCTATTCAAGACGGAGAAATCGCAACGTTTCGGTGCGATACGCAAAGTCGCGACTCGCAAGCTTACGATGTTGGAGGCGGCGACCGTGCTTGAGGACCTGAAATCACCGCCGGGTAATCGCCTCGAAGCGCTGGTAAGTGATCGAGCGGGACAGCACAGCATCCGGGTTAACGATCAGTTCCGGGTCTGCTTCGTTTGGACCGATACAGGTCCGACAGACGTTGAGATTACCAACCATTACGCGTGAGGGACAAGATTACATGACTTTCAAAAACGGAATGCGGCCGGTTCACCCTGGCGAAGTGCTTCGTAATGAGTACTTGAACCCCTTGGGCTTGAGCCCAAACGCGCTTGCGAAGGCTCTCCACCTGAGCCCGTCACGCATTGGTGACATCGTTCTGGAGCGCCGGGGCGTCACTGCCGATACCGCTTTGCGACTCGCGCGCTACTTCGGCGGCACCGCGCAGTTCTGGCTGAACTTGCAATCTATATACGATCTGCGAACGGCGGAGCGTTCTGCCGAAACGAAGCGCGCCGTACGGGAGATTGAACCCCTTGAGCGCACGGCGGTGGCCTGAAAAGACGCGCCGCCCGGCGGCCGGTGCGGGACGCGCTCGACCGCCGACGCGACACCCATGGGCATTCGCCGCGTTTAAATGGCGTCCCCACGGGTACACCAACTTAACCCCCGTAAATACCAAACAAGCCGCAAGTCTCGCCAGAACGTCCAGCCGATGTGAAAGGCAGTGTAGATCAGAGACTTATGAGTATTGCAGAAAGAATTGCCGAGTTGCGCGCCGATTTTCGGCTGCAGCCGGTCTAATAAATCAAACGACCGCCGCCAGTTCGATACGCGTCGCAACACGTTTAACCACCGTGCGTTTGCCATGTCCGGCGTTTGAAACCTTGCTGGTGGTCACGAGACTTTGGCTCTCGAGCAGCGCCACGTCCCGCCGTACCGCGGAGGGATCACGCGCCAGGATCAGAGCCAAGGCGCTCAACGTCATCGGCTCGGTGGAGATTTCCCGCAACAGGCGGACCCGGGCCGGAGTTATCACTTCCAAAAAATCCGCAGGATCTTCAAAAGAGAGATAGAAGCCGGGCTCGACCGCTTTGCCGCGGTCAAGATCGATCGCATTGTCCTTCATGCGCGAAAAAAAATCGTCCATCGACTCAACGCCGACTCGAGTGGGCGCCGCCCGCCTAGCACGTCCCCGTTTCAAGATACTGGCGGACTTGCGCTTCAAACTGACCTTCGAGCTTTTCATAGGATTCAAACTCCCCACGATCTACACGCCCAAAATAGTGCCGGTGATGCTGTCCATGGGCATTGTCGTAGCCCACGACTCGCCCATTGTCTAAAGAACGCGATAAATCGATGAGCGATAACGAATACCGAAGCAATTTTTCGGCACGCGAATAATCGACCTGAATTCGGACAATCAGGCCCCGCTTGCGTCCTTTAGGGTAGAACACGTCACGGACCGATCGCGCCGCATCGACCGCGGCGAGGTCTGACTTCTTAGCCATCCGGAATCATGCCAGAAGGACGCCAAATATCCTATCTGTCAAGAGCCACAGACAAACCCGGTCGCAACCGGCTGCAAGGCGAAATACGCGCAAAAGTGAATAAGTTGCAAACGACCAGTCTATAGACTAGTCTTTAAATATCGAAGGGAGGCAGTTACTCATGAAGATTGAAATCGGCGCATACGAGGCAAAAACGAAACTCCCGGAGTTGTTGCGCCAAGTCCAGGCGGGCAAACGATTCACCATTACAAATAGGGGCAAGGCCATCGCGGATCTCGTTCCAAGCGAGGGCCAGACTGCCAAGGACCCAGCGGCAGCCATCGATCAATTTCTCGCATTCAAGAAAAGCAACCCGGTACGCGCGAAAATCGACATCAAGGCCGCCATCGAGGAAGGTCGCGAATGAGATTTGTTCTCGACGCCTCGGTAACGTTGTCATGGTTACTACGCGACACTGCCGCGCGCGACGAGGCTTACCCTTTGGCAGTCTTGAATGCCCTACGAGACCCCGGCACTGTGGCCATGGTACCAATGACCTGGGGACTCGAAATTGCCAACGTGATCGCGCGCAGTGAAGCCAAAGAACTGGTGACCGCAGCCCAAAGCGGATCGTTCATCTCGTTGCTCGAAGGCATATCGATGGAGGTCGATGCCGACACGTTCACGCATGTCCTTTCCGATACCCTGCAGCTATCACGACGCTATCGGCTATCGTCCTACGACGCATCGTATCTGGAGCTTGCCCTGCGCAACGGCGGCCCGATAGCAACTCTTGATGACGACCTACGGCGCGCAGCGAATAAAGCAGGCGTCAAAACATTCAAACCGACATGACGCGGCTCAATTACCGCATGGAGAGTGCGACAGACCGGAGGCCGGGTTGCCCGGCGTTTAAAAATGGCGTCCCCACGGGTACACCAACTTAACCCCCGTAAACATCAAACATACCGCGGGTCTCACCAGAAAGCCTGGCGGGTATGAACTGCCAAAAAGATCAGAGACTTATGATTAGTGCGTCGGAGAACCATTCGAACCGGCAATTTACCGCCCCCGCCGGACAAGATGAAACCGAAGGCCCACGGGGAGAAGGCTATGACCTCAGGGTCTATGAATAAGAATTGTAGATACCTTTTGAAGTAACTGCCTCGCGCCGATGGCTCGAAGCGCCATGCTTCGAGTCAGACGGCCCCGTCATCGCGACGAAGCCTCTGGCGAACTTTCACCAGGGGCTTTTTATTGCCCTAAGTGACGACCATGAAGGGATTGAAATTCGACTTTGAGAGAAGTACAGGCGAGCCTGGGGGCTTGCCCATGTACTTGGCGCTGCGTGGCGACCTGTCCGACCCGGGTGAGACGCTCTTGAAGCTTCGAGCGCTGCAGTCGTTCGATCGAGGCGCCGCGCGCTATGCGATTCACCGCACCGTGCGCTGCGCCGTTCGTCGGCCCTTGGACGAGGTTTTCGACGATTTGGCGTTGCACTCCGATCTCGTCGCTCAGCGCATGGATAGTACGTCGCTGCTGCTCGACGGGCCCGGCATATTCATCAGCGTCGAAGGCAGCCGCAAGATCGATTACGGCTCCTGCACATTTCACATCTGGGCTGAAAGCATGAACCGGCTGGACCAGGCGCGCGCGAAGATGTTGACCATCGTCGGCGAGCAACTGGTGCGGCACGAGATGTTTACGATCGACTGGCAATTCTCCACTGGTCGGGGTCTCTCGAGCGCATCGTTCGACGAGATGGCGGACCCCGCCCCTTACGATGAAGCCTAACCGACTCTGGCCGAGCCGGTGTCAACCTTCATTGCGCATTACCTCGCGTCGCGCGAGACCGTGTTGATTCTTCAGGGGCCACCGGGCACCGGAAAGACGAGATTGGTGCGCGCTATACTGGCCGCGATGTCAGCTCGCAAGGCGGACAGCGCTCAAGTGCTCTATACCGCTGACATGCGTGCACTCGAGAACGACGAGATTTTCGTCGATTTCATCACCGGTAACCACGACGCGTTCGTGATCGAAGACGCGGATCATCTGTTGATGGCGCGATCGAACGGCAATATGGATTTGCACCGCTTCCTGGCCGTGGCGGACGGAGTTGTCCGCGCACAGGGCCGAAAGATCATCTTCACCACTAATTTGCCAAACATCGGAGACATCGACGAGGCATTGGTGCGGCCGGGCCGCTGCTTTGCGACGGTGCGCACTCGGGCTCTGGAGCGATACGAGGCAGCATCGTTGCTGACGCGGATTGAAACCGCGCGCGCTGAACGAAATGACCCTGCGAGTGCGGTGGCGTTGGCCGCAGAAATGCGCTCGATGACGCTCGCAGCGTTGTATCGGCTGGTGGATGCTACGGGTTGACCGACGGGGCCCGGTCAAAACTCCGCGTCGTTGAGCGGCGCGGGGCGAGGCCGGAGCCGTCATAACCGGCGTAAATGCCTCCTGGCCCCTCGAATATCTGTTGATCTGCGCGGTTAACTCGGGCCGTCGCCGGGCGCTATAATGGGTTGATGAATACTTCTTTATTCGACCAAGTTCGCCAGCTGTCGGTGGAAGAGCAGCTTGAATTCGTCGAGGCACTTTGGGACAACATCGTCGACCGAAATGCCGTGCCAGGTCCGACAAACGCTCAGAAGGCGGAGCTCGACCGGCGGCTTGCCGACCATGCCGCCAATCCGGACGATGTAGTTACCTGGGATGAGGTAAAGGACTCTGCGCTGACGCGAATCGGGAGATGAGCCTATCGGTTACGTTTCGTCGTGCAGCCCGCGCGGAATTCATCGAAGCGGCAGCATGGTACGAAAGCCAAAGGCCAGACCTTGGCGTGGACTTCATTGTCGAAATCGAACGATGTGTGGCTGCCGCCGCTGAGCGGCCTATGACCTACTCGGCGATTCACATGGATGTTCGCCGTGTCGTTGCCAATCGGTTCCCATTTGGCGTCTACTTTCGAGCGGAAGAACGACGAATCGTCGTTTTGGCGGTGTTCCACATGGCAGCCGCGACCCCGCGATCTGGCAGCAGCGGACGTGACGAACGATGCCTGCATGCCGTCGTCCATCGCGACGCTGCCTTACCGGGGTTAATGTGGCGTCCCCACGGATACACCAACTTAACCCCCGCAAATACGGCGGTAGTCGATGCGCGACGGTCGGCAGAAAAGACATCCCGGTTCCGTAGGGGCCAGGGTCACCTTTAAGGTTTCTTACGGTACTGATCGCGGTGATGCCGCGGCGAATCCCGCGAGGATACGCGGAGTTCGGGCTAACTCGAAGGAGTGCTGACTTTCTCGCCGCGGAACGCGGCTCGGCTTTCCGCCGCTCCGCGTTTGGCGGCCGTAGCTATCTCGTGTCCCACTGCCTTTGCGGCGATCGCGACCCGATGCGCGCCCTCCTTGCAGTCGTCGCCCAGCACCTTCGTATCGCGCTTCACGGCCGCTCCAAAAGACCTCGCGTGTGTCCAGATGGCGGATTCGCGCGGCTGATCTGCGGCTGCCATATAGGGCGCGAGGAGCAGGCTCCATCCAATTAACAAGGCGGGTCCGCTGTGGCGCACAGAGCGTTCTGCATCAATTGTCGTCGTGGTCATGCCCGTCATGCCCGTGGTCACGCTCGTCCCCGCCATGCCCGTGCCCACCCCCGCGGTCGTTATCCCGGCCCTTATTCCATTCGCGCTCTTGCCAGCGCTGCCGCTCAAGTTCGCGCTCGTGCTCATGATCTTGATCTTGATAGTGACGCTGGTACTCCGGATCGTATTCCCGCGATCGAACGAAGTATACGGGCCGATTGCAGGCATTGTATTCATGGCAGTGCCTCCGCCAATTTTTTGCATGCTCAGGTGGCACGTGCAGATAAATGGGAGGAGGAGGAGCTGGTTGCGGCTCGATCAACATGGGCTGTGCGTAGACGACCGGCGGCGGACGTTCGCTGCCGATATTCACTTGACCGTACAAGCCGGGCGCCACCTCACCTGACAACAGCACGTGAATATCCAGGCCGCCCGCCTGACTAACGCCGGTACCGACGAGTAACGCCGCGGAGAGCAAGATTAGACGCATATAAAAATTCCTTTCAGTACCCGTGAATGCGCGGTGTCGGCGAATCTCTCACGGCGCTGCGTGAGCGCTTCGTCTGTGCCCAAGATCGGCCGGGCATGCGGTCCGGCGAATGATAACGGACGGTTAGAGAATCTGACTTATTTGCAATGAAATTGTGAATGACATCACGAAAGTGAGTCGCTTCAACCGGCGAGCGCGCCTGGCAGTGCGTTCCCGAAAAATGTCGTTTTACAAATAGTCCCAGGCCCGATTTACGGGCCTCGGCCGAAGCCACTATTGCCAACTCACAAAGGCAGAACATAAGCGCGATGTCTACAGTTGGCCGCCAGCGCGTCGTTCAGTAACGCCGATCGCGCAGCAATTCGATTACGGCCCGCACCCGCGATCTCAGCGACGATACGGGGTCCGATCAAGGAAGCCGGCGAAACAACCCGGCATTGCAGGTTTGAATGTCGGCGGCCCGGCCCTGACGCGACCTAGTGCGACGTTTAAAATGGCGTCCCCACGGGGATTCGAACCCCGGTTCTCACCGTGAAAGGGTGGTGTCCTAGGCCTCTAGACGATGGGGACGCAGGCCTGAAATCGCTTCATCACATCGACAATAGCCGAGAATCTGGTGGAGCCAGGCGGGATCGAACCGCCGACCTCTTGCATGCCATGCAAGCGCTCTCCCAGCTGAGCTATGGCCCCACATGGAGGCGCGGGACGTTACCTGACGGCGACCATTTCGTCAAGAAAATGAACGGGCTACGCACCCCAAATCGATAGCGCTGTGGCTAGTCTGGACAATGACTCAGCTTTTCCCAGAATCGCCAAGGTCGCATCGATGGGCGGCGAGACAGTCCCACCGCATACCGCGAGACGAATGGGCTGCGCGAGTTTACCCAGCGAGATGCCCTTTGCCGTCGCAAAACCGCTGATGAGTTCGTGGATGGCCGGCGCCGACCAATTCTCCAACTTGCTCAGCGCGCCCGACGCCTCGGTCAGCAGGGCCAGCACATCAGAAGTCACGTGCTTACGTACCGCCTTCTCATCATAGGCGCTGGGGGCCCGGAAAAAGAACACGCTATTGGCCGCCATTTCGCGCACCGTCTTTGCACGCTCGCGCTGTGACAGAATGATTTGCTCGAGCTGCGCATCATTGGTGGCCTGAACTCCCTCGCGATCCAGATGCCAGCGTAGGACTGGCACGATTCGCGATGCGGGAGCGCGCATCATGTGCTGCTGATTGAGCCAGCTGAGTTTCTCCAAGTTGAAGGCCGAGGCCGATTTATTGACATCGGCGATATCGAATAATCGGATCATTTCTTCGATCGAGAAGATTTCCTGGTCGCCGTGCGACCAGCCCAAGCGAACCAGATAATTCAGGACGGCCTCGGGCAGGAATCCCTCGTCGCGGTACTGCAGCACGCTGACGGCGCCGTGGCGCTTCGAGAGCTTGGCGCCGTCAGCACCCAAAATCATGGGCAAGTGGGCGTAGATCGGCGGCCGATGGCCCAAGGCGAGCAGCATGTTCAATTGTCGCGGGGTGTTGTTCAAGTGATCATCGCCACGGATCACGTGGGTGATCTGCATGTCCATGTCATCCACCACCACACAGAAGTTATAGGTAGGCGTGCCGTCGGAGCGCGCGATGATCAGATCGTCTAGCTCGCTGTTTTGAAACACGACGCGGCCGTGAACGACGTCATCGACGATCACCTCACCCACGAGCGGATTTTTGAAACGCACGACGGGTGCGACTCCCGGAAGCGAATCGGTACGCTCGCGCCAACGGCCGTCGTACCGAGGCTTTTCGCCGCGCGCAATCTGTTGCACGCGCATCTGCTCCAGCTCTTCCTTGCTGCAGTAGCACCGATACGCTTCGCCGCCGGCAAGTAACTCTTCGATGACGTCCTTGTAACGGTCAAAGCGCTTGGTTTGATAAAAAGGCCCCTCGTCGTGGTCAAGCCCGGCCCAATCCAGACCGTCCAGAATCTGCTGGATGGCCTCGGGCGTAGAACGCTCCAGATCCGTATCCTCTATCCGCAAAACGAACCGGCCAGCATGACGTCGAGCATACAGCCAGCAAAACAACGCGGTCCGCAAACCACCGATGTGCAAAAAACCGGTTGGGCTGGGAGCAAATCGGGTTCGGACGATCATGGATCTTCGGTCGGGAAATTTCGGGAGGCGAGTTTAGCAGAGCCCCGTCGACGAGCGCAGGCAGGTCTGTATACATCGTTTGTTTTAAGGTTTTGCTGATGTCATACTTTGGAGTCAATTTATGGGCGGTTAGCTCAGCGGTAGAGCACTGCTTTCACACGGCAGGGGTCACAGGTTCAATCCCTGTACCGCCCACCATATAAATCAAGACGTTACGGAAAATCAGGCACGTGGTGCTGTTCATTGGGACGCGCCTATGGATTTTAGGCGCGCACTAACCGCTCGGCACCTCCCGCATTGGCGGAAACCATTGACCTCAGCGGCGCGGCTTCGACGATCTATGTCGTCAATTAGTTGATGGTCTTACTCGCCACCGCCGAGGCGTTGCTCTCCACATTGGCGCTGGTATAGGACCTTGCCGAGAAATACCAGGTGCCGGGTGACAAATTGGAGACTTCGTAGGTGACGATGTCGGGATTGGTGATTTGCACGGTCTGCGTCATGGCAGTTGCGCTGGTGCCGTAATATATCCGGTAACCCGCGAGGTTCGTCAGGGCAGTGCCGTTGGTGTTCTCCGTCGGCGCCACCCATTGGAGAGTGGCGCTGCCGTTGGCCATCTGCGTTACCGCGATCGGGAAGGCCGGCAAGGAGACGCTCGTTGTGCCATTGCTGACGCTGATGGTGATGTTCGAGTACGTAGCCACGTCTGCCTCAGTCGGAGTGCCCGACAATTCTCCCGTCGCACTGTTGAATGTGGCCCAACTGGGCGCGTTTTTTACACTGAAGGTCAGCGCAGCGCCGCTCGGATCCGTGGTCGTCGGGGTAAAGCTATAAGCGTTACCGGCGACAACGGAAGCAAGGGGTGTCCCGGATATGGTTGGGCTCTCGGGTGCGGCGGGTGCGGCAGGCTTTGACACAGTGATGCTGAATTGCGCCAGAGCGGCGCTCAACGTCCCGTTACTTACGCTGATGCCAACGCTTGGATAGCTGCCGACTTCCGTGGTCGTCGGTGTGCCTGACAACTCACCGGTCGTGGTGTTGAAGCTCGCCCACGCTGGACGATTGACGATGGAAAACGTCAACCTTTTACCTTCGGGGTCCGTCGCCATCGGCTGAAACCCGTAAGTCTGCCCTGCCGTCACGTGGGTTGCCGGCGTGCCGCTGATCTTCGGCGCATCCGGCGCCGTGACCGTGATCGTGAATGGCGTCAATGAAGCGCTCGACGTCCCATTGCTCGCGCTGATGATAATGTTCGAGTCGGTGCCGGTCTGCGCGGAGGTGGGCGTCCCTGATAATTGACCGGTCGTGGTGCTGAAGGTCGCCCAGCTCGGGACGTGGGCGATAGAGAACGTCAGCGCCTTGGAAGCCGGGTCAGCGGCGGTGGGCTGAAAGCTGTACGCCTGACCGGCCACCACGGAGGTCGCCGGAATGCCGCTGATGACCGGCGTGTCGGACGCGCTCAGCGTCACAACGATCGCAAAACTGCTCAGGCTGGCACTGGAAGTTCCGTCGCTCACGACGATGGTTATGTTCGAGTACGTACCCACCTGCGCCGAGCTCGGCGTACCGGACAGCTCGCCGGTCGACGTGCTGAAAGTCGCCCAGCTCGGGCGGTTGCTGATCGCGAATGTCAGTGCTTTACCGGCGGCGTCGCTGGCGCTCGGCTGAAAAACGTAACTCTGTCCCGCAATCACCGCCGTGGCAGGAGCGCCGGCAATGACCGGTGCTACACTCGGAGTCGGCGCCCCGGTCTCAGCGTTGACGCGAATCGTAAACGGACCCAATATGCCGGTAGCCGCGCCATTGCTGGCGATGATGGTGATATCCCCGCTGACTCCCACGTTGGCCGCGACCGGCGTGCCCGAAAGCGTGCCGGTGCTCGTGTCGAAAGTAGCCCAGGACGGTTGTCCTTCGATAGCGAAAGTGACGGCGCCGCTGCTGGAAGACACGCTTGGCCGGAAGGAGTAGTTCCCACCTACTGTCACACTGCTGGGCGGCACGCCCTGGAAGAGGATCTCGCTACTCGACGCGCCGGTGACGGCAGCGACCGTGGCGGCACCGCTCGCGGCGTTGGTAGCGCTGCCGCTGCCGCCGGAGCAACCAGAGAC
>Ga0181536_10007867_pt1 | contig 10389 bp, 9 predicted proteins | sample PEATcosm2014_Bin_41_FD_121105 | JGI IMG/M metagenome (GOLD analysis project Ga0181536, IMG submission 121105) | Peatland microbial communities from MTU Mesocosm Facility, Houghton, MI, USA - PEATcosm2014_Bin17_60_metaG | ecosystem: Environmental > Terrestrial > Soil > Wetlands > Peat | place...
GATTGCTGATTGACGGAAACCGCTCCCTGACGGTCGCGGCTCGGTAAGCCTTGCGAAATCATCGCGACTGTTACCGAGCCGCGACCGTCAGGGAGCGGTTTCCCCAAAACGGTTAAGCACCCCACCCTGAAGAGTGGCGTCCTGGAGAGCGAGTCTCGTGCTATAATGCACGTCTCCGGTCCTATTCCCCGTCGAACGGTTTCCGGTTTCAGACGACGTCGTGGAATATGTCCATGCCAGCACAGTCCGCCGACCGCCCCATGCCGGCGCCCTTCTCCGAATATGAGATCGACGCCGCGTATGACGAGATGTTCCGCGCCAAAGGACGCCCCCGGCCGCATTACAAGCACCTCTATACGCACCTCCTGAATCTTCCATCCGAAGAATTGCACCGCTCGAAGAAGGAAGCCGATCTCTCGTTCTTCAACCAGGGCATCACCTTCACCGTGTACGGGCGCGCCGAAGGCACCGAGCAGATCTTTCCGCATGATTTGCTGCCGCGAATTATTACCAGCTCGGAATGGGCGACCATCGAGCGCGCTCTCACGCAGCGCATCACGGCTCTCAACCTGTTCCTCGCCGACGTTTATCACGAGCGCCGCATCCTGAAGGACCGCATCATCCCCGGCGAGATTATCTATACCTGCAAGCACTTCCGCAGGCAAATGCACGGCGTCAAAGTTCCGCGCGACGTTTATGTCAGCGTCGTCGGGACCGACCTGATCCGCCTGCCCGACGGCCGCTTCGTGGTTCTCGAGGACAATCTGCGGGTGCCCAGCGGCGTTTCCTACATGCTCACCAGCCGGAAAGTCATGAAGCAGATCTTCCCGGCGCTGTTCCGGAAATGCGGCGTGCGGCCCATCGAGCAATATAGCCAGGCGCTCTTCTCCACGCTTCGTTCGCTTGCGCCCGAAGGCCGCTCGACTATCGTTCTGCTCACGCCGGGCATTTACAACTCCGCCTATTTCGAGCACGCATTCCTCGCCCGGCAAATGGGGATCGAGTTGGTCGAGGGCCGCGACCTGGTGGTGCACGATAACAAGGTCTACATGCGGACAACTTCCGGTCTGCAGCGCGTCGACGTCATATACCGCCGCGTGGACGACGATTTCGTCGATCCGCTGGCCTTCCGCGCCGACTCTTCCCTCGGGGCAGCGGGGCTCTTCAACGCCTACCGCGCGGGGAACGTGGTGCTGGCGAACGCTCTGGGCACGGGAGTGGCCGACGATAAGGCGATCTATTCTTATGTGCCGAAAATCATCCGCTACTATCTCGGCGAAGACCCCATTGTGGATAACGTCGAGACCTTTCTGATGACAGACCGCACGCAGCGGGAGCACGTCTGCGCAAACCTGGAGAAGTATGTGGTAAAGGCCGTGGGCGAGTCGGGGGGATACGGTATGCTCATCGGTCCGCACAGCAGCCGCGCGCAGCAAGCCGAATTCCGCGAAAAGATTTTGGCGGATCCCAGAAACTACATCGCACAGCCGACGCTGACGCTGTCGGCCGCTCCCTGTTTTATGAACGGCCGGATCGAGCCGCGGCACGTGGACCTGCGGCCCTACGTGCTGTTTGGAGAGAAGGTCACCATCGTGCCGGGAGGCCTGACGCGCGTCGCGCTGCGCAAGGGTTCCCTGGTGGTCAATTCATCGCAGGGCGGAGGTTCCAAGGACACATGGGTACTGCAGAACTAAGTGGGGCAGGCTCTCAGCCTGCGGCGGCCTCTCAGGCCGCCCTTTCCGAATTACCGAACACTGGAGTGCTCCGATGCTTTCCCGGGTAGCCGATAGTCTCTACTGGATGAGCCGCTATTTCGAGCGCGCCGATCACTGCGCGCGCGTCTTGGAGGCGAATTACAACCTGATGCTGAATCCTTCGAAGCTTTCCACGGAGGAAAGATGGCATCGCATCATGACCTCTCTGGGCATCCCCGAGACCGCCGAGGGGATCGACCCGCAGATGGCCATGATCAAGCTGACCAGCGACCCTGCCGACGAATCGTCGATCGTATCCTGTATCACGGAGTGCCGCGAGAATGCCGGCCAGGTTCGCGAGCAGATCAGTTCCGAGATGTGGGAACGCTTGAACCGTTTGTATCACTTTGTCACGCAGGCCAATTCGAGACTGGAGACCGACTCCGATCCGCTCCGGCTGGTGACCGCCGTGCGCGAAGGTGCCTACGAATTTCACGGTGTCACGGACGCCACCATGAATCACGACGAAGGCTGGCATTTCATTCAACTGGGCAAGTATATGGAACGTTCTTGCGCATTGCCGGTTCTGCTGGAGGCCTACTTCGCGGCGGGTGGGCAAGCAGACGACCTGGATTGGGTGGGGCTGCTGTCGAGCTGCACCGCTTTCGAGGCGTACTGCAAGGTGTACACCGCCGATCTAAAGCCCGACTCGATGGCCGAGTTCCTGTTGCTGAATCCCGAGTTCCCGCACTCGGTGCGCTATGCCGTGGAGCGCATGAGCGCGGCGATTGCCGCCATCTCCGAAACCTCTTTGACACGCGCCACTGGCCGCATCGAGCGCATTGCCGGGCGGCTGCGCGCATCTTTGGCTTACACTCAGATTGCCGACATCATGGCGGGCGGGCTGCACCGTTATCTCGACAGCGTCATCGAGCAGTGCAAGAGCCTGCATGCGGCGGTTCACGAAGTGTATATCGATTATCCTATCCAATCCGCTCTGGAGGCCTGATGTTCTACGCGATCCGGCATTTCACCCGTTACCGGTACAGCCGTCCCGTTTGGCAGAGCGTCATGGAATTGCGCATGCAGCCGCGCAGCGAGCACACGCAGCGGTGCTTCACCTTTCAATTATCCGTAAGTCCGCAGGCCAGGGTTTTCTCGTATCAGGACCACCTCGCCAATTTCGTCCACCATTTCGACGTTCCCGGCCAGCATCGGCAACTGACGATTATCGCCGACGCTCTGGTGGATGTGGAAACTCCCCCGCCCCTCCCCGAATCGCTCGGCCCCGGCGCGTGGGACGAACTGGATGCCATGATCGAACGCGACGACTACTGGGACATGCTGATGCCCAGCCGCTTCGCCCGCACTTCGCCGGAACTCGAAGCGCTGGCGGCCGAATTTGAAGTCGATCGGCGTGGCGCGCGCGAACCCTTGGAACTGTTGACCACCATGAACCGCAAGCTCTACCACCATTTTTCTTACGTGAAGCGCAGCACCCACGTCGATACGACCAACGAAGAGGCCATCCAGTCCCGGCAGGGTGTTTGCCAGGATTTCGCGCACATCATGATCTCGATGGTGCGAAACTTGCGAATTCCGTCCCGTTATGTGAGCGGCTACCTGCATCGCGATCCGGATCATGCGGATCGCTCCGATGAGGGCGCTACGCATGCGTGGGTGGAGGCGCTCATTCCGCGTATCGGCTGGGTGGGGTTTGACCCGACCAATAACTTGATCGTGGGCGGCCGGCATATTCGCACCGCGATCGGGCGCGACTACGCCGACGTGTCTCCCACCGTAGGCACCATGAAAGGATCGGCGGAAACCGAGTTGCAGGTGCGCGTCCGCGTGACGCCTTCCGATGCCGTACTGCCTCCCGACAAAGAGTTCGCCGCGGACGAGGAATGGTCGCGCTTTCTTGAAAACGACCAGCAGGCCGAGAAGTTGCACGCGCAACAGCAGCAACAACAACAATAATGGAGGGCGGGCTTTAGCCCGCGCGGGGCTTGAGCCCCGCTCTTCATCACATGGCCATTCAAGTCGCGCTTCACCACAAGACCCGCTACCGGTACGACCGGCGCGTATCTCTCGCGCCTCACATCGTCAGGCTGCGCCCCGCTCCGCACTGCCGCACGCCAATCCTCGCCTATTCGTTGAAAGTTCTCCCCGCCAACCACTTCATCAACTGGCAACAGGACCCGCAAAGCAACTATCTCGCGCGGCTGGTCTTCCCCGAGCCAACCACGGAGCTATTCGTGGAGGTCGATCTGGTCGCCGAAATGGCGGTGTACAATCCGTTCGACTTCTTCCTGGAGCCCTACGCGGAACAATACCCTTTTTCCTACGACCCCCTGGCCGCCCGCGAGTTGCGCCCGTTTCTCGAAACCGAGCCGGCCGGGCCCATGCTGTCCGCCGTTCTCGCCAAAGTGCCGCGCGCGCGCGCCCGCACCATGGACTTTCTGGTCGGCCTCAACCAACTCGTGCAGCACGAAATCGGCTACGTCATTCGCATGCAGCCGGGCGTGCAGACTTGCGAGGAAACCCTCACGTTGCGCAGCGGCTCCTGCCGCGATTCGGCTTGGCTGCTGGTCCAGATCATGCGCCATCTCGGACTCGCGGCGCGCTTCGTTTCCGGCTATCTCATCCAACTCGTAGCGGACGTGAAGCCGCTCGAAGGACCGGCCGGTCCCACCGTCGATTTCACGGACCTGCATGCCTGGGCCGAAGCGTACCTGCCGGGCGCCGGCTGGGTCGGATTCGATCCCACCTCCGGGCTGCTGGCCGGCGAGGGGCACATCCCGCTCGCCTGCACGCCGGATGCTTCCAGCGCCGCGCCCATCTCCGGCCTGCTCGACCCCTGCAATACCGAGTTCGCTCACGAGATGACGGTGGAGCGGATTTACGAATCCCCGCGCGTCACCAAGCCATATACCGCCCAACAATGGCATGCCATCGAGAAGCTGGGCCACCAGGTGGACGCCGATCTGCGCTCTGGTGACGTGCGGCTCACCATGGGTGGCGAGCCGACTTTCGTTTCGCTCGACGACCACGACGGAGCCGAATGGACCACCGCCGCCCTCGGGCCGGCGAAGCGCCTGCGTGCCGTCGAACTGCTGGGCCGGCTGCGGCAACGTTTTGCGCCCGGCGGCCTGCTGCATTTCGGACAGGGCAAGTGGTATCCCGGCGAGCCGCTGCCGCGCTGGGCATTCGGCTGCCACTGGCGCAAGGATGGGGTTCCCATCTGGGAGGACGCCAGCCTCATCGCCGAGGACGGCAAAGATTATGGTTACACGGCGGCCCACGCGCGGCAATTTCTGGAGGCCCTCACGCGCCGTCTCCAGGTAGATACTGCTTTCACCATCGCGGCATACGAGGACGTCTTCTACTATCTGTGGAAGGAACGCAAGCTGCCGGTCAACGTCGATCCGCTCGATCCCAAGCTCGCCGATCCCATCGAGCGCGCCCGTGTGGCGCGCATTTTCGAGCAGGGCCTGGACCAGCCCGTCGGCTACGTCCTGCCGTTGCGCCGTATCCCGACCCGCTCGGGCACGCCGCGCTGGACCAGTCAGCCCTGGTTCCTCGCCGCGAAACAAATGTTCCTGGTCCCAGGCGATTCGTCCATGGGATATCGTTTGCCGCTCGAATCTCTTCCGTGGACCAAGCCGGAAGATGTGATGTATTCCTACGATCCGGATCCCTTTGAAAAGCGCGCGCGCCTTCCTTTACGGCCGGAGCGCCGGCCCGATCTTTTCAACACGCCGACCGACTTACCGAGCCGCGACCGCCTACCGACCCGCGACCCCTTACCAAACCGCGACCGCTTACCGAACGGCGACCCCTTACCGAACGGCGACCCCTTACCGAGCCGCGACCGTGAGGGAGCGGTTCCCAAGAAAGGCGAATCATCGCCCTGGATCTCCCGTCCCGCCCTCTGCGTCGAACCGCGCCAAGGCAAGCTGTTCGTCTTCATGCCGCCGGTCGAGTATCTCGCGGACTATCTCGACCTGGCTGCCGCTATCGAAGATACGGCCGCTTATCTCAAAATGCCCGTGCTGCTGGAAGGCTACGCGCCTCCCGCGGATCCCCGCATCGCCGTGCTGAAGGTGACACCCGATCCCGGTGTCATCGAAGTCAACATTCATCCTGCGGCATCCTGGGACGAGCTTGCCGCAAACACCACGGCGCTCTACGAACTCGCGCACCAGAGCCGTTTGAGCACGGAGAAATTCATGCTGGACGGACAACACTCCGGCACCGGCGGCGGCAACCACGTGGTGATCGGCGGTCCCACTCCCGAGGACAGCCCCTTCTTGCGCCGGCCCGATCTGTTGCGCAGCCTGATCGGTTACTGGCACAATCACCCCTCTCTGTCGTACCTGCTCTCGGGATTGTTTATCGGTCCCACCAGCCAGCATCCCCGTGTGGACGAGGCGCGCACCGATTCCATCTACGAACTCGAGATCGCCTTCGACCAGATCCCGGACAAGGACTCTCCCGCGAGCCCTCTGTGGCTGGCCGATCGCGTCTTCCGGCACCTGCTGACCGATCTGGCGGGCAACACGCATCGCGCCGAATTCTGCATCGACAAGCTGTACTCGCCCGACGCCGCCGGATCGCGGCTCGGCCTGGTCGAGCTGCGCGCGTTCGAGATGCCTCCGCACGCGCAAATGAGTCTCACCCAGCAATTGCTGGTGCGCGCGCTGACCGCGCATTTCTGGGAGAATCCCTATCGCCGCAACCTGGTGTGGTGGGGAACCATGCTGCACGACCGCTTCATGCTGCCTCACTTTGTGCAACTCGACTGGGAGGACGTCATGGCGGACCTGCGCGAAGCCGGGTACGAGTTTCAGACAGAATGGTTCGCCCCGCATTTCGAGTTTCGATTTCCGCAAATCGGTTCGGTAACAGCGAGCGGCGTGCGGCTGGATCTGCGGCACGCGCTGGAACCGTGGCACGTGCTGGGCGAAGAGGTGTCCGGCACTGCAACGGTCCGCAACGTGGACTCGTCCGTCGAGCGGCTGCAGGTGAAGGTGTCCGGCATGACCGGCGAGCGCTTCGTGGTCGCATGCAACGGCCGCCGGGTGCCACTCCACTCCACGGGTGTTCGCGGCGAGTTCGTGGCGGGCGTGCGTTATCGCGCGTGGCAGCCCCCGTCATGCCTCCACCCCACCATCCCGGTGCACACGCCCCTGGTGTTCGATATCGTGGACACCTGGGCCGGACGCGCGGTGGGGGGCTGCACGTATCATGTGACCCATCCGGGCGGCCGCGCCAATGAGCAGTTCCCCGTCAACGCCAACGAGGCGGAGAGCCGCCGCCTGGCCCGCTTTCGGGCGACCGGCCACACCCCCGGCACGATGGCTGCCCCACCGGAGGAGCGCAATCCCGAATTCCCGCTGACCTTGGACTTGCGCAGGTAGGACGGGCCTCCTGGCCTGTCCTGGATTTATGGCGAGCCTGCCACGATTTCGAGAAGCTGCTCCCGACCGCCCGGCGAAAAGGCGCAGATCCTGAAATGGGTAATTCAGGAACTGAGCGATTCATTTCCCGCGATCGACGCTCGCCCGCATGTATGCGGCGGCGAGCCATGTATGGCTCGAACCCGCATCCCGGTTTGGCTTCTCGAGCAGCCTCGGCGCCTCAAGCCAGCGGCGAGCAGGCGCTGCTGGCGGCGTACCCGTCCCTCCACGCGGAGGACCTCGCTAACGCACGCCATCCCCAATGGCTGTTGAGATGCGGGAGAATATATACGGAAGGATTGCGGAATGGACAAGTCCACAGTCATAGCCAAGCTTCGCGAGCACGAACCGGAGCTGAAAGCTGCCGGCATCGTGCGCCTGTCCCTGTTCGGCTCGGTCGCGCGCGGGGAGGCCACCACGCAATCGGACGTTGATCTGATGGGCGATTTCGACCGCGCGCGAGGCCTTACACTATTCGACATGGCAGGACTAGAAGTGCGCCTCGGCGAAATTCTGGAAACTCGCGTCGATCTGTCAGACAGGCACACGCTGAAAGAGCCGATACGGCTTCGCGCAGAACGGGAAGCAGTCCTTGCCTTTTAGGGAATCCACCCTTTCGCTTCGCGACATCTTGGAAGCCATCGACATGATCGACGCTTTCACTTCGGGCATGGATTTCGATGCGTTTCGGGAGGATCCCAAAACCGTTGCCGCTGTAGAGCGGAAGCTTCTCGTTATCAGCGAAGCCGCCGTAAGGCTCGGGGAACGCGCTCTGGCACTTTGCCCCGATCAGCCATGGCACAAGATTCGCGCAACTGGCAACTGGCTGCGGCACGCGTATGAGCGGATTGACCTCGAAACCGTGTGGGGAACGATCAAGAATGACCTGCCGCCGCTAAAGGCGGCTGTCCTTCGTGCGTTGACGCCGCCCTAGGCAGACCCAAGCCGGCCGTCACTGACCTCATGCTGAGGCGCGCGCGGACCCGGTTTCGCACGATGGCGCTTTTTCCCTCGAGAGGATTTCCCGAACAGCGCTTCGAAGGCAAGTTGGATAGCATCACGTACCGGCAGTCGCCGCCATGTACGGAAACTGCTCTGCCCGAGACGCCCGAATCCAGCGGCAAACGCAAGCGCAAAACAGTGGCCGCATAGGGTGTACGAACGCCATTGATTTCCGTTCGGAAATTATTCCTCCCGTGAAACGCCGGTCACGACAGTTTGGCAAGCACGGATTCTGGCCGTTTGGCCGTAACGTCGCCATGCTGGCCACCGACAGACCATGCGGGATCGAGCGCGGCAGACTCCCCCGCCATGAGTTCAACCCGCTAGCGCCTCCAACACCGCCGCGCGGTTCTTGGCGATCACCGCGAGGTATGCGCGGGTCGTTGCGTCAGGTTTTCTCCGTCCTTGCTCCCATTCCTGTAATGTTCTCGGATTGATACAAAAGGCGCGCGCAAACTCCGCCTGCGACATTCGCGCCTTGGTGCGGATGCGCTTCACGTCGACTTCGTCCGGCAGCACGATACGCCGTGTAGGCAGTCTCACGTCGCCCTTCACGTGCGCCAGAATTTCCTTGGCGCTCCGCTCCAGCACCATGCCGAGCTTCGTCCGGCCCTTGGTTCCAGTGTTCCCAGCCCGCAAACCCATGATTATCGTCCTCCCTTTGCTGCTTTCTTGATTTGTGCCGCGAGTCTTCGAAGCACGTGCTGATCGGCCGCCGAAAGGGTTTCCTTTCGCGATTTGGCGTAGATCGCAGCCATATAAATCCGCCCCGGCGCAGTCAGGAAAAAATAAATCACGCGCAAGCCGCCGCTCTTCCCTTTGCCTCGTCGGGCCCACCGAGCCTTGCGAAAACCACCGGCGCCTGGGATGACCGGATGATCTTCCGGCGCACAGGCGATATAGAACTCCATCGCCATCCGCTCATCCTCCTCCAGGAGGGCCGACACCTCAGATTCGTATCCCGCCAGGCTTACGATTTCGGCGATCACGTTTCTTACTATACGGCATTGCCGTATATCCGGTCAAATTGAGCTAGAGCACCAGTGTCACCGGCGTTCGGCGGCCTTCCGATTATTTGGGGCGGGCGCCCACGCCTGCGGCTGGTCTCCAGACCCGCCGGCGGAGCGAAGCTCGCCCCTTTTACGCCATGAATCGCTGGTGGGCCGGAGCCTTCAGCCAAACGGCCTTCCACTGCACGTTTGCGGCCTGCCGCATAGTGGGCAGCCCCCGCGCCAGGGCGGTGCAGCGACCGGAGCATAGTCATAAGAGTACGCCCGACTGGATGCGCCTCGCACTTCTACCGGTAGCGCGTTTTCCGTCAGGGTGGTCGAAGCGATGTTGCATAAATGGTCCTTTGTGCAACACGATAAAACAGGTTGACACCCCCACCGGGCCGCGCGGACTTTGTCGCGGGTCACGGAGAGAAGCAGAAACCTGATCGCCTTTCTTTCTCGCACAAAGGACCATTTTTGAGACTGGTCCGGCATTACCAGTTGCGTTGGGCCAGGACGACACCTCGAAAGCGGCAGTGGTGGTAGAATTTTGGAAGGCTTGCTCAGCGAACGAGGTGAAGTATGCCGAGCTCTTGGAAGAAGATTGTTGGTCTGACCTCAATGGGCGCTAGGTGCCGGAAGTGCGGCGAGCGAATTCACCCGCAATCTACAGACTGTCCGTTCTGTCTTCAGCCGAACCCTCTTAAAAGAACTGGCCTGCTCACTGGCCTGCTCAGACGTTCGGCCAGTCTGAAACACTCTCCCCCGCAAGAAGGAGGCACTTTGCAAAAACCGAGTTGGCCGAAAATCTCCTCACCTAACTTTCTTGTCCCCGTTCTGCTTGGGGGAGGAGTGCTCTCCGCATTGCTTTACCTTTTTATCATCTCGCTCCCACGAGATAGGATCGAGGGGGAGGCCATGGTCAGGGAGCACGCTTATGAGGGGTCACAGTTTATCGAGCTGATAAGTACTGCGCGGAAGTGCAGCAAAGAATCCCTTGCTACAAGATTAAACTATCCGGCACACTCCCTTGTCATTTATACCTGGATCCGGCGTGAAGATGCGGATTTAGGCCGGGAGGGGCTTCAACTTGGCGACCCTGGCGAGTATCGTTTGGGCGAAGCTTTCTGTCATAGTTGACGGCCCGAGCCTGAGGATCGGCCGGTTTTGTGGGCGGACCAGTTCGCCGGGAATGAGAAACAGCTTATAGCGGAGCTTCTGCAGCGTTAGGTTTTGCCA
>Ga0181536_10007869_pt1 | contig 10388 bp, 8 predicted proteins | sample PEATcosm2014_Bin_41_FD_121105 | JGI IMG/M metagenome (GOLD analysis project Ga0181536, IMG submission 121105) | Peatland microbial communities from MTU Mesocosm Facility, Houghton, MI, USA - PEATcosm2014_Bin17_60_metaG | ecosystem: Environmental > Terrestrial > Soil > Wetlands > Peat | place...
CTGCGCCATCCACCCGTCGATCACGGCTCCCAGCTTGGCCATCTTCATCAGGGCCTCGGCCGGCACGGCGGCGGTAGAGACGTACTTCTTGATGGACGCCAGCTTGGCTTGCGCGGCATCGTCTTTGTCGCCCATCTTGGCGATGCGGCCGAGGATCTCGGAAAGATCGATCGGTTCGACCGAGATGCCGTTGTTCTCCAGGATCTTTTCGCTGTAACGGACCGTGTTGAAGGCCGCCGGCCGCGCGCCGATGGCGCCGATGCGCAGCCGCCGCAGGCCCTTCACCACGCGGCAGACGGCGGCGAACCACGCTAAGTCCTTGGCGAACAGATCGGAACCCGGCGCTTCCGTATGCAGCGTAGTCAGCGAGTACGGAATGCGATACTGCGTCAGGTTGTTGCAGGCCGACATCTTGCCGCAGAAACTGTCGCGCCGGTCCTTGATGGTCATCAGCCCGGGCGTGTCGGGCGTGGCCTGCACCAGCACTGGAACCGTCAGGTTGGCGGCGCGCAGCGTGTTGGCAATCGCGCGCTCGTCGCCGAAATTCGGCAGTGTAATCACGATGCCGTCGATCTGATCGCTGTGTTTGCGGAATAACTCCGCAAGGCGGGAGGCTTCGGCGAGACTCTCGACCGCTCCATGCGTGGTTTCCTCCGGCCCCACGGCAACCACGCCGTGGCCGGCCTTCTCAATGGCTGCGATCATCTCGGTGCGCCCGCTCTGGGCCAGATGACCGGGAAAAAACCCGCGATTTCCGACGATCAAACCGAACGTCATCTTGCGGGGTGTGCTGTTGGACATTTAGTGATTCCTCCCTGGCCGAAACCTCAACGAATAGAAAAGCCCCATGGCGATCAGCAGACCGCCCCACCAGATTCCCGCGTGCAGCTCGGCCAGCACCAGCGGGTGCGGGGGCGGATACAAGAATTCGAAGATGCCCGCACCCAGGATGAGGATTCCGTAAGCCAGCAGCAGGATGCCGATAAAAAACCATATGGAGAGCATTCCAGGTCGATGCATGATTCATCCTTACCAAAAAACAATCTGTATTACTACAAACGCGCACGATACCACGCCCGCCCAGAAAATCGGCCGCTGCCACAACGGGAGATGGCCTTCCGACGGGATTTCCGTGCAGCCGTAAACCAAGCCGACCAGTTCGGCCTCGGTCTTCGGCTTGGTCATCAGACTCACGACCACCGTTACGATGACGCAAGTCATGGCGGACCAAAGAGCCCGGAACATGTTTTCTGCCATGGGCTTGGCTGCCGGCGACAAGGCGATGTACTGAACCGCCGAGGGCACGCTCTTCACCCAGGCCCACATCCCGATGGCCGAAATTGTCCCCGCCAGCAAGCCCCAAAATCCGCCCGCCGACGTGGTCCGCTTCCACAACATGCCCAGCAGAACCGTGCCGAACAGCGGCGCGATAAAGAAGCTGAACAACTCCTGCACATAGTCCATGATGCTGTGGGCGTGCAGCGCCAGGTACGCGGTGCCGATGGAGACCAGCACACCCCCGATGGTGCACCAGCGGCCCATGCTGACGTAGTGGGCATCGGTAGCGTTCTTGCGGAACATGGCGCGGTAAATGTCGTAGGTCCACACCGTCGCGAACGCGCTCACGTTGCCCGCCATACCCGACATGAAGCCCGCAATCAGCGCGGTGATCCCCAACCCCATCAATCCAGGTCCGCAGTAGCGCGCCAGCATAATCGGCAGCACCTCGTCGTAGGTATGCAGCACCTGACCGTGGCTCAGGGCGTCCGCGGCCGCCTCTCCGCCTACCAGGAAATGATGGCCCGGAGTGTCCAGCATTGCCAGCCCCAGCAGGCCAGGCAGAATCACGATAAACGGCACGCACATTTTGAAAGCCGCGCCGATCAGCGGCGCCAGTTTCGCCGCGCGCAAGTCTTTGGCCGCGATCACTCGCTGCACCACCAGGAAGTCGGTGGTCCAGTAGCCCATCGAGATCACCGCGCCCAGCCCGAACACGATCCCCACCCAGTTGATGCCCATGGGGTTGTCCTGGAATGACCCCAGAGTGCTCCACGCGTGCGTGAAATTTTGTGCCGGAAAATTAGCGTGTATGCGCGCCACCATGCCGTTCCATCCGCCGGCCTCGATCAGCCCGATGATGGAAATCAAGAGCGCGCCCAGCCAGATCAGAACAAACTGCAGCACTTCATTAAAGATTGCCGAGAGCAGTCCACCCAAAGTGACGTAGAGGGCAACCGTAACCGACGACACCCAGATGCTGAAGTAAATGTCCCAGCCCAGCACGACCTTGAGTACTACGGCCATGGCATACATATTGATACCGCTCATCAGCACCGTCATCAGGCCGAAGGAAACCGCCGAAAGCGCCCGCGCCGGTTCGCCATAGCGCAGCTTGAGGTATCCGGGCACCGAGTGAGTCTTTGAAATGTAGTAGAACGGGATCATCACGATCGCCAGGAAGACCATGGCGGGGATCGCACCCACCCAATACCAGTGCGCGGCCAGAATGCCGTATTGATAGGCATTGCCCGCCCAGCCCATCAGTTCCAGCGACCCGAGGTTGGCCGCCAGAAAACTCAGGCCGGCGACCCAGGCGGTCATTTCGCGGCCGGCCAGGAAGAAATCTTCGCCCGTCTTCGTGTACTTCTTCAGGTAGAAACCGATACCCAGCACCGAAAAAAAATACAAAACAATGATGGCGACATCGACTCCGGAAAGGCTCAGCAGATGCGTCGAAGCGGCCTGCAAGAGGAGAGCTGGCGCAAAGGAATTAGCTGTAATCGCTTGCACCAGCTTATCGTAGGAACATACTTGGACAATGTCAAGCGCGAGGTGGCGCGGATGAAATGAACGTGAGAGACGCCATGCCGTGAGACAGTCTCAGTGGGTGACGGATTTCGAAGGGCCGGACCAGGGGGACTGCCCCGCTTTATTTTCCCGCCGGCGCCGGGCCCGTCGAATCCCGCAGCACGAATTCCGGATCGATCACGATCTCCGCTTCGGCCACGGCCGATTTCCCGGCCTTCGACATCAGCGATTCGCAAATGATGTGCCCGATCTGCTCGCGCGGGATGTGCACCGTGGTCAGCGCCGGATAGCAGAATTCCGACAGCTTCACGTTGTCGAACCCGGTCACCGACACGTCCTGCGGAACGCGCAGCCCCCGCTCGCGCAATTCGCGCAGCACGCCCACCGCCGTGACGTCGTTGACGCAGATGATGGCGGTAGGCTGATAGCCGTTGGAGAGCAGTTGGCGGGCCGCCTGGCGGCCGCCTTCCAACGTGTCGGCATCGGCGGCCATGCGTACCTCCAGCGAAGGGATGCGCGCCACCGCGTCCATCACCGCCTTCATGCGTTCGTTGATGGGGCCGAGAATCGCATGGTGCCCAATGAAACCGAGGCGGCGATGGCCCAGGCTGTAAAGGTAATCCACCACCTTTTCGATGCCCCGCCGGTAATTCACGCGGATGTTGGTGACGTTGCCTCGTGGCGTGCCCACGTCATAGAAGACCACCGGGATTCGGGCGTCGTTGAGTTCGTCCATCAACTCCGGCGCCATTTCCGAAACGATCGCCGCCAGACCGGCCACCCGCCGCCCGATCATCAGACGCACACTGGTGACCAGTTGCTCGCTCCGGTAGTCCGTGTTGGCCATCACCACTTCATATCCGCGGGAGTGGGCGTCGCTCTCGATAGTCTTGTAGATGTCGAAAAAAAACGGGTTCTCCATGTTGGAGACGATCACACCGATCGTGCGGCTCTTGCCCCCCGCCAGGCTGCGGGCATGGAGATTCGGATGGTATTTCAGCTCCTCGATGGCTTTGACGACGCGCGCACGGGTCGTGCCTTTGACTACGCTTGCATTATTAAGCACCCGAGAGACCGTCGCGGTGGAAACCTTGGCCCGCTGGGCCACCTGTTCAAGATTCATGGCTATTGCCTCTATTGTACGCGGGTTAAATCCCCTTTTGTGGCCAACGAAGTTACAATTGGCCCACAGATTAGTCTTGGCATAAATCGTGACAGCGCTTACAAGGGGTGCCGATGCGCGCGGCTCCGGCCGGCACTACATGACGCGGCCTCAAACCTAATCCGGCAGCGCGAACAAATAAGTCGTCAGGTTTTCCATGTCCTTTGGGGGAAGCGTGTAAGGAGGCATCAGCGAGCCCGGTGAAAGCTCCGCGGGCTTGGCAAAATGCGCCTCCACCCAGCTCAGGCTGTGCCGCTTGGAGAGTCCGTTCAGCGGAGGACCCATTTTCATCCCCATTCCGTTGACCATGTGGCAGGCGCCGCAGTGGTTGGCCTGGTAGACCAGCGCGCCGGCCGTCGCGAAGTCCGGCGCATTGCCCAGAGCGGTGGCATTCGCCGGGTTCAGCTTCAACAGAAACGCGGCCAGCGAATTCAACTGCGCGTCGTTCAACTGAATCGGAGGCATGGAACTGCCGGGCATCATCGCCGAAGGCCGCTTGAAATGCTGGATCATCCAGGCTGCGTCTTTGCGGATGGAAACCTGAGTCAGGTCGGGCCCCACCTTGGCGCCGCCTTCGCCCACGGCGTGGCAGCTCACGCAGTGCTCCTGGCGAAAATAGGCCACGCCCGCCATCTCTTCGGGTGAAAGCTGCATCCAGTCGGTGGGCGCCGAATAATCGATCTCGGCCAGCGGCTGGGGCTTGGGAGTGCCCGCCACGGCCGCAGCGGTCAACCCGCCCCACCCGATGGCCGCCAGCACCACTACCCCGATCGCGAAAGTGCGCCGCGTCACTGCAACTACCCGGCCGCGGTCGAGAAAGGGCACCAGAATCAGCGCCAGCACCGCCGCGCCGGGCAGGACCACGCTGCCCACCATCTCCAGCGGGCCGGTGAACAGCTTCAAAGTCTGGAACAGGAACAGGAAATACCATTCCGGACGCGGGATGTAGGTGGTGTCGGTGGGATCGGCCAGTTGCTCGAGCGGCACGCGCACCGCAACCGCCATCAGGAACAGAACGGCGAAGGCCAGAAAAATCGCCGCCGTGTCTTTGAAAAGTTGCCGTGGGAAAAACTGCTGCCTGGGCAGGTTTTCGTCACCCGGCGCCGGCGCCACTCCGTGCTTGCGGACCAGGTAGACATGCACCGCGATCAGGAAAAGAGTGGCCGGCGGCAGCAGCAGCACGTGCAATCCATAGAAGCGCGCGAAGGTCACCACTCCGACGGCGCCGCCGCCGCCCAGCAAGCGCGTCAGGTACGGTCCCAATACGGGCGCCTGCCCGGCAATCTCGGTGGCTACCACGGTCCCCCAGTAGGCGCGGTTGTCCCACGGCAGCAGGTATCCCGTGAGCCCATAGGCCAGGGTAAGCAGCAGCAGCACCACGCCCACCATCCAGGTGGCTTCCCGCGGCTTCTTATACGCGCCGTAAAGGAAGGTCTGCGTCATGTGCAGCACCACCACCACGATCATCATGCTGGCGCCCCAATGATGCAGCCCGCGGATGAGCCGGCCGCCGGTAACCTCCGTCAGGATGTAGCGCAGGCTGTTGTAGGCTTCGCCGGGCGTGGGTGCGTAGTTGAAGGCCAGCAGGGCGCCGGTGAACGCCTGGGTCAGGAACAGGAACACCGCGACGCTGCCGAATACCTGGTGCCAGCCACTGGACGCCGGAATTTCTTCATAAAGGAACTGGCGCACCGCCGTCTGCGCGCCGGTGCGATGGTCCAGCCACTCGGTGAGCGCAGCCCAGCGCCGCTTCATGATTTCTTCTCCGGCGTCAGCAACGGCCCCAGCCGGAGTTTCCGGCCCTCGACTTTGGTTTCATAACGGTCGAGTGGTCGCGGCGCCGGGCCCGACACCACCTGCCCGTCAATCGAAAACAGCGACGTGTGGCAGGGGCAGAGAAACTCGCTCTTGCTTTCGTCCCAGTGGTAGGCGCATCCCAGGTGCGTGCACTGCGGCCCGAATGCCACCATGCTGTCATCTTCATGTTTGACCACCCAGGCCGTGCTTTTCTCGCTGGTGACCTTCCAGCCGTCTACGCGGTTCCGGCGAAATGTGACTTCCACCGGCACATTGGGAGTGAACCGCGTGATGTCTCCGGCCTCCACCCACTCGTCGCTCTTGCGCAGCTTGGGCGGCAGGAGCAGATAAGCCAGGGCCGGCACTCCCAGCGCCGCCATGATGGCGGCGCCCATCCCATAGATGGCGCCAATGTAAAAGCCGCGGCGGGTGAGACCATGGTTGGGCTGGGACGGGGTCTCGGGCGGTGGCATTTCATCCATCGTATACCGGGAGCCCTCGGGAGCTGATGCTACGAATGTATAAAGTTTGCAAATTCTACATGGTTCGGTGGGCGTGAGGGACGGCGGGTGTTCGCGGCGATTCTGCGGCGGATCTGGGCGCTGCCTTACCGGCGGGGTAAGCGCTGACGGCTTGCCGGGGCGAAGGAGTAGCGAAGAAAGAAGGGAGGGTGGGTGGAGTGTCCGAGAATTGCGCAGAAAAACGCCCAAGTTGCAGGTTGGCACCCGTCTGGAAGGGAACGGTACCCATCTCATGGGTACTAGAACTCAAAATGCTGTGCGCTGCAAGAAAAGTTGGTCGCAATCGAGGCGACTGCTGTATACTTCTTAAAGCCAGGATGCCAAAATGGAAATTCTGGCCTGAACCCTTAGGAGGATGAGAACGATGAAGAGAGTACTATTCGCTATCGGAGCCGTACTTGCGATCTCGGGTTTTGCCACACAGGCGAAGGCCGGCTTGATTACGTTTGTCGGGGGAGATAACGCCGTCACGAGTCTGTCGCAGATGACAAATTCCCTAGCGGCGGAGGCGTCTTGGGCCGCGGCCGTACCGGGCGCCAGCGTCATCACTTTTGAGACGGCTTTGCCTGCCGGCGTGAGCGTGTCGGGCGGCAGCATCACCAACGACTCGGGTTGTGGCGCGCTTTGCGGTTTCAACACCACAGCCGGCGGCGCGTATTTTTATTTGGTCGAGGGGGGCACGGCAACCTTCACGTTCACTACCCCGATCAACGCCTTTGGGATGTACATCACGGGACTGCAGACCGACCTGGTACCGCAAGAAACGCTGACGTTCAACGATGGTTCGAGCGAAACTATCAACACGCCAGCCTCCACCGGGGGCGGCGGTGCTTTCGTCGGTTTCACAGACTTCGGACAGAGCATCGTGAGCGTGAGCTACAACGCTACGGCTGACGTCGTCAGCCTCGACGATGTAGGCTACTCCTCCGGCGCGCCGTCAGTACCTGAGCCTTCTTACTACATCCCGCTCGCGTTGCTTGGCGTTTTTGCCTGGGCGCGGCGCCGGGGCATTCGCGTATCTTGAAACCAAGACGAGAAGTTATACCAGCAATGCCAGCAGCCCTTTGAGTCCTGACGACCAGGTCCGCCGCGTCATGCGCGACGACGGGCGGGAATTCAGGAGCCGGTTTGCGGGGGAAGCCGGCATTGCTGGTTCATATCTTTGCCCGGAATTCCCATTTAGCCTCCCGGTATCCTGCGGTTATACACCTAGCCGCCAAGTTTTGATCCTCCAAAGCACAGGTTTTTAGTAGCCGTACTAGGACCCGCCAGCCGCCAATTTCGCCCTGCCGGGGAAACCCACAACCGGCAACTGCCCGATTTCCCGCCGCGCTACTTCATGATGGGGTCTTGCGGCGTGGCCGCTTCCGGACCGTAATGCTCATGCACCGCCATGCTTTGGTCGGAAAAGAACGTCCGGCTGCCGCTGGTCCCATAGGGTTCCGGTATTGCGGAGATGGTGTATCCACCCTGCAATCCAGCCACGACAAACTTGTAGCCTTGCTTGAGGCCGGCCGCCAGGGTGGCATCAACCAGATCGGCCGACCCGATGTTGGCATTCCCGCTCGCCGGCGGTCCCAACTCCGCCAACGAAGTCGCGTACCGTCCGAACTGCGAATAGTACTGCACCTGCGCCGTGTGGATGGTCCGAATCGCCGCGATGGCCGCGGTTTCCTGCGCGTACATGCGCGCCCGCGTCAACTTGGGAAGCGCAAAGGTGATGATAATCAGGATGATCGCGATGACGATCAGCAATTCAATGAGGGAAAAGCCCCGGCGCCTTCTCAGATCAAACATAGGAGTCCCTTCTTATTCTATGACGCGGGGAACCGCGGCGGCGTGGAGGGAGTTGTGGGGCAGGCAATCATGCCTGCTGCCTTTCAGGCGGCTTCTCCGGACTAAGAGGCGAGCCATCCCGCACGGCAAGCGCCGGCTGAAAGCCGGCGGCAGCCAGGCTTGGCTGCCCCACGTTACGCTTGCGATTTCACCAGCTCGTCGATCGCCCGCAAGCGACCCCAGAAACCGGCCAGCAGGCTCAGCCGCAGAGCGTTGGGGCCATCGGAAAGAGCCCGCTCGGGTTGGTCGTGCACTTCCACGAAAACTCCGTCCACCCCCGCCGCCACCGCCGCCCGCGCCAGCGGTTCGATGAACTCCGGCTGCCCGCCCGAGGCGTGACCCGCGCCGCCCGGCACCTGCACCGAATGGGTCGCATCGAAAACTACCGGCCAGCCGCTGTCGCGCATCACCTTCAGGCCGCGCATGTCCACCACCAGGTTGTTGTATCCGAACGACGAGCCACGCTCCGTCAGCACCACCCGGCGGTTGCCGGTCGCGGCCACCTTGTCCGCCGCGCGGTGGATATCGTGCGGCGCCACAAACTGTCCCTTCTTGATGTTGACGATCCGTCCGGTGTGCCCGGCCGCCACCAGCAGGTCGGTCTGGCGGCATAAAAAGGCCGGGATCTGCAGGATATCGGCGACCTCGCCCGCCGGCTCAGCCTGCGCCGGCTCGTGAATGTCGGTGAGGATCGAAAAGCCATCGGCCTTCAGACCGGCGAGGATGCGCAGGCCCTCGCGCAGCCCCGGACCGCGGTACGCGTCGCCGCTGGTGCGGTTGGCTTTGTCGAAGGACGCCTTGAAGACAAACTCCCCGACTGCCTCGCGAATCCCCCGCGCCATGCGGTGGACGTGCTCCTCGCTCTCGATGACGCACGGCCCGGCAATCAGCACCAGCGGCCGGCCGTGACCGAATCGCTCGAACTCAATCGCCACGCGAGTAGCTTACCTCCGACCGGGCCTCCGCATGAGGCTCCGCCAGCGGCGCCAGCCTGCGTCGCCGGTTCTCATACGCCGCGCCAATGAAGGCTTTGAACAGCGGATGCGGCTCCATGGGCTTCGATTTGAACTCGGGATGGAACTGGCATCCCAGGAACCACGGATGGTCCGCAATCTCGCAGATCTCCACGTACGTGCCGTCCGGCGTCTCTCCCGTAATCCGCAGCCCGGCCGCCTTCAAACGATCTTCGTACTCCCGGTTGAACTCGTAGCGATGCCGGTGGCGCTCCTGGATTTCGCGCGCGCCATATGCCCGGTAGGCGAAGCTCGCTTCGGTGAGCCGGCACGGCCAGCTGCCCAGCCGCATGGTGCCGCCGAGCTCGTCGACGCCCTTCAACTCCCGCAGCTTGAAAATCACCCGGTGTGGCGTGCCGGAGTTGAACTCGGTGGAATCCGCGTCCTCGAGGCCACAGACGTTGCGCGCATATTCGATCACGAGGGTTTGCATGCCCAGGCAGATCCCGAAGTAAGGCACTTTCCGCTCCCGCGCGAACCGGATGGCGTTCAGCATGCCGTCGATGCCGCGCTTGCCGAAGCCGCCCGGCACCAGGATGCCGTCGAAGTTTTCCAACTGGCGGTCCCACTGGTCGCCCACCACGCCTTCGGCCTCGATCCAGTCGATATTGACCTTCAACTCGTGGGCCAGCCCGCCGTGCAGCAGCGCTTCCTTCAGGCTTTTGTAGGAATCCTCGTACTCCACGTACTTCCCCACCAGGCCAATGTTGACCTCGTCCTTGGGGTTGGCGAGACGCTCCAGCATGGCGTTCCACCGGCTCAGATCGCGCGGCGGCGCGTCGAGCCCCAGCAGCCGCAGCACAATCTCATCCACGCTCTCGGCGGCGAACATCACCGGCACCTGGTAGACCGATTTCACGTCCCGCGCGGTGATGACGGCTTGCACGTCCACGTCGCAAAACAGCGCGATTTTTTCCTTCATTTCCTGCGGGATAAACCGTTCCGAGCGGCAGATCAGGATGTCCGGTTGAATACCGATGGCGCGCAGTTCCTTGACGCTGTGCTGGGTGGGCTTGGTCTTCAGCTCCTGCGCCGCCGCGATCCAAGGCACCAGCGTGACGTGCACGAAAAGGCAATTCCCGCGGCCCTGCTCGTGACGCATCTGGCGGATGGCTTCCAGAAACGGCAGCGATTCGATGTCGCCCACGGTGCCGCCGATCTCGGCGATCACCACGTCCACGTCCTGCGCCACCTTCTTCAGGGCGGCTTTGATTTCGTTGGTGACGTGCGGAATCACCTGCACGGTCTTGC
>Ga0181536_10007871_pt1 | contig 10386 bp, 6 predicted proteins | sample PEATcosm2014_Bin_41_FD_121105 | JGI IMG/M metagenome (GOLD analysis project Ga0181536, IMG submission 121105) | Peatland microbial communities from MTU Mesocosm Facility, Houghton, MI, USA - PEATcosm2014_Bin17_60_metaG | ecosystem: Environmental > Terrestrial > Soil > Wetlands > Peat | place...
CGGCGGCGGCGTAAAAAACAGGGACTAGGGAGTAGGGAATCGGTAGTAGAGAACCGAAGACGAGGGTCAAGTGATTCTATGGCGGCCAAGGCACAACCCATCATCGTGATCAGGAAGAAGGGCGGTCACGGAGGCCACCACGGCGGCGCATGGAAGGTGGCCTACGCCGACTTCGTTACGGCGATGATGGCGCTGTTTATCGTGTTGTGGCTGATGAGCCAGAGCGAAGCGGTGAAGAAAGCCGTGGCCGGCTACTTCAACGACCCCAAGGGGACTTCCACGCTGATGGGCGCGACCATGTCGGGTACGGGCAGCGGCAGCGCACCGGCGCTGGACCCGAATCAGCAGCAACTGCAGGAGCTGAAGGAAAAGCTGGAGCGCGAAATACAGGCGCGCAAGGACCTGGAGAAGCTGAACAAACAGATTGAGATGACCATTACGTCGGAAGGCCTGCGCATCGAGCTGCTGGAAGACAAAAACGGCACCTTCTACCAGAGCGGCAGCGCGAAACTGAGTCCCAGCGGCCAGGAGTTGCTGGCATTACTGGCCAGGGAGTTGAAGACGCTGCCGAACCAACTGCAGATCGAGGGCCACACCGATGCAGCGCAGTACTCGAACGACGCCAACTACAGCAACTGGGAGCTTTCCGCCGACCGCGCCAACTCCGCGCGCCGCCTTCTGCAGCAGGATGGGGTGCGCGCCGACCAGGTAACGCAAGTGCGCGGCTACGCCGACCAGCTGCTGCGCGTAAAAAGCAATCCCTACGACCCTTCCAACCGCCGCATCTCCATCCTGGTGAAGAACAACGACAATGCGCCGCCGCCGCCGCTGGTTCACGCGCGCGTGGTAAGTGGCGGGACTGGGCCTGCTCCCGGAGCACCGGCCAAACCTGCCGCATCGTCGCCCCCGCCGGCATCCGCCTTGAAGAACCAGCACCCATCGATGCAGCCAGGGGCGAAGAAACCGTAGCGTCTCAACTATTGAAAATGTGCTGGAGACGATGCCAGGCAGCGCTGCGCAAATGTCTGGACCAGGACATTTCGGGCGATGCTACAATTGGCTGATTTCACAACCCAGATGCGGCGCGACCACTGCGGAAGGAGGGGCCAGATGCCCAAAACGCGAAGAGACTTCCTGCGTTCCGGAACCGGCCTGACCATGGGCATGATGGGGATGGCGGTAGCAGCTCATTCCACCGAACGGCCCATTGGCGAGCCTCCGCAAACCGCCCCGGCGGGGCAAGAGGCAGCGACGCCAGCCGCCGCGGCGCCCGATGCTGGTCCCAATGTCCAGGTCCCGAAGATGAAATTCGGCGGCGCCGAAATCGGCCGTCTCGTGCTGGGTTGCAACCCGATCAACGGCACCTCGCATTTCAACGCAACGTACAACGGGCTGATGCGCGAGTGGTTTACCGCTGAACGCGCCTGCGCAACGATGCAGCGCGCGGTTTCGTATGGGATCAATGCGTTCCAATACAGCAACAATGGTCATTGCGTGCAGTACTGGAAACAGTTCGAGGCCGAGGGCGGCCGAATGGTTTTGATTGCCGGCGACCAGGGCGGTGATGACCCGGTTGCGACGGTGAAAAACCTGAAGCCACATGCGTTTCATCGCCAGGGCGAGGTGGTGGATGTTGCCTTCAAGACCGGCAAGATGGGCGACGTGAGGGAGTGGTGCAAGCGCGTCCGCGACACGGGAACGATGGTGGGTGTGGCTACGCACAAGCCGGAGGTGATCGCACTCATTGAGGAGCAGGACTGGGACATCGATTACTTCTGCGGCTGCGTTTACAACCGCACGCGGACTGAAGACGAGTGGAGAAAGGTCCTGAATGGCGAATTGATGGAGTCACCCCGCGAAATTTATGTGCAAAGCGATCCGGCGCGCATGTACAAGGTGATGCGGGAGACGCCCAAACCCTGCTTTGCCTTCAAAATCCTGGCCGCCGGCCGGGTTGCGCCGGACCAGGTGGAGCAAGCCTTCCGCACCGCGTTCTCCAGCATCAAGCCAATCGACGGCGTCTGGGTCGGCATGTTCCCGAAAGACAGCGACCAGATACGGCAGAATGCCGAAATCGTCCATCGCATCCTGACCGCGGCCTGACTGCAGGACCGCGGCATTGAGAGATCGGTCTCTCGAAGCCAAGACGCGCCCCGCCGCCATGGTGTAGTCTGATCTGCGGATCAGGAAGCGTTTACTGGAGGCAAGTTCCATGGCTATCGTTGCCGGCGTGGATTTCGGCACACTCAGCGTTCGCGTGACTCTCGTTGACAGCAAGAAGGGCCCCATCGGCACCGCATCGGCCTCGTACCCGCTGCACCGCCGCCGCGACGATCCCAATTACGCGACGCAATCGCATGCCGACCAGATGGCGGCTCTGGCTGCGGCCACCAAGGACGCGCTCAAGGCTACGGGCGTGAACGGCGCCGAGGTTGCCGCCATCGCGCTCGACACCACCGGTTCCAGCGTGATTCCGGTGAGCGAGGGGTTGGAGCCGCTCGACGAATACTACCTGTGGTGCGACCATCGCGCCTTTGCCGAGGCCGAGGAGATTACGCGCAAGGCGCACGAGCTGGGATTTGAGGGCATCGCGTGGTGCGGCGGCATCTACTCCCACGAGTGGGGTTTTGCCAAACTCTTGCATTGGCTGCGCCACAATCCGGAGAAGCGCGCGCGCTTTGTGACCGCTCTCGAACACTGCGATATGGTTGCGGCCACGCTCTCGGGCGTGACCGAGGTGAGCGCGCTCAAGCGCAGCGTTTGCGCCATGGGCCACAAATGGATGTGGAATCCCAAGTGGGGCGGCTTGCCGCCGGAGGAGTTTCTGGCCGCGGTGGACCCGCTGCTGGCCGGCGTGCGCGCCAAGATGGGCGGCGAATACCTGACCAGCGACAAAATCGCCGGGCATCTCTCGGCAAAGTGGGCGGCGGAACTCGGGCTTCGCGCCGGAATCCCCATTCCTGTCGGCGCCTTTGACGCGCACTGGGACGCCATCGGAGCCAATATCCGCGAAGGCGACGTGGTGAACGTGGTCGGCACGTCGACCTGCGTGATCGCCATCGCGAAAAAAGCGGAGCTGATTCCAGGCGTCTGCGGCGTGGTGCCGGGGAGCGTGCATCCGCAGTACACGGGCATTGAAGCCGGGCTGTCGGCGGTGGGCGACATCTTCGACGCTATTGCCAGGCGCGCCAACACCACGGTGGCCGCGCTCTCGGAAGGACTGGATGCATGGAAGGCCGGCCAGACCGGACTTCTGCGGCTGAGCTGGGACAACGGCGATCGCACCGTGCTGGTCAATCCCGAGCTGGGCGGTGTGACGCTGGGCTGGAACCTGGTGCACACCGCGCAAGACGAGCTCTTCGCTGCGATTGAAGGCACCGCATTCCACACGCGCATCATCCTGGAGCGCATGGCCGAGCACGGCGTGCGCATCGATCGCTTGATCAATGCAGGCGGCATTCCGCAAAAGAACGAAATTCTCAATCGCGTCTATGCCAACGTGCTGAACAAGCCGGTGCTGGTGCCGGCAGGCATTCCCACGAGCCTGGGTTCGGGGATTTTTGCGCTGCTCGCTGCCGGAGCGTACAAGACGATCGAAGAGGCGCAGGATGCAGTCTGCCTGCCCTTCCGCACCGTGGAACCGGACGCGAAGGCCGCCGCGGTGTACGAGCAGCTTTACCCGCTCTATCGCGATGTGTATTTCGCGCTGGGCACGCGTGACGCGGCGCCGGCCGCGCTGGGCAGCGTGTTGCCCGAGCTGAGACGAATCGCCGCCCAGGTGCGAAAGGCCGGCTGAGGGTCGTGGTGTCCCACCCTTTCGCATAGAGCGCGAAAGGGGGGCACCCGCTGACAGGATACGATTCGGTTTAAAATGCTGCGTGGCAGGAGAACGTCATGAAAGTTATGGAAATCTTTCTCCGTTTCGCCCTCGTTGCAACCACGTCCATGGCCATCTTTCTGCCGGTTTGCGGCGCACCGGCTGCACCGGCGCAGACTCCGGCTGCGACCAACGACATGAATGGAACCTGGGTCAACGTCGATCCCGCGACGCGCGGCCTGGTTCGCATCGAGATCAACGGCAACAAGATCCATCCCTATGGTGCGTGCCATCCCGACCCGTGCGACTGGGGCATTCTGAAGGCCAAGAGCTTTGCACAGACTGTCGATTCGGGAGGTGCCGTGGCATTGCTCGCCAAGCAAACCACAAGCTTCAGCCGCGTGGAGATTACGCTCTCGCTGGAGCGCGATGGAAGGCTGCGCGCCGAGGTGTTCACGCACTTTACCGACAGCAGCGGGCGGGCGGACTACCGCACGGTCAATTACTACACGCGTTTCCGGCCTGCGTACGCTCCCTAAAGCCGGTTTTCTTGCTGCATCTGGACGGCGCGGCACGCCACGAGGCCGCTGGAGGGTGGCGCACTGTTCCCCGCTTGCTCATCGGCGCCAAGCGGTTTAGTGTGGTTTTCACAATCTATAGCGGTTCTCCAATTGGTGTGGAGCGAAGCCGATACGGTCAAGTGGCGTTTTTCCTTAAGAAAACGCCACGTTGCTCGATCGAAAAACTCCACAGGAATTGGAGAACCGCCGTAAATCGCCGGGTGCCCTGTGCCTTCTTCATTTCTGCGTATTCATCTGTCCTGCCTGCTTGCCGCCCTGATGGCATCGGCATTGCCGTCTGCCGCGCCCGCGCAATCGTTGCCGGAAGCTCCCTATGCCGCGCCGTCGGCCGAGCCGTGGAGCGCGCCGCACTTCTCCATTGATCCCAAGACCCTGTACCAGGCCGCATCCGCTGCGCCTGCGCCGGATGGCGTGAACGTGACAGAGCTTTGCGAGGATGAGCGCTTTACCTTTGACGACGCCGGGCGGCTGACGCACGTAGGCCACTTCATCTATAATGTGCTGACGCAGAAGGGAGCCGAAGACTGGGACTCGCTCTCCGTAAGCTTGGAACCTTGGCATGAAGCCCGGCCCGTGATCCGTGCGCGGGTGATTGCACCGGACTTCACGGTGCATACTCTCGATCCCAACACCATCACCGAGGCCCCGGCACGCGGCGGCGACTACAAGACCTACAGCGACGGCAAGCGCCTGCGCGCGCCACTGCCGGCCATTGCGCCGGGCGTGGTGGTGGAAGAGGAATACACCGAGACGGAAACCGAGCCGCTGTTTGCGGCGGGCCGCGTGGGGCGCGTGGTGCTCGGCCAGGAAGATGTGCCCGTGGCGCACAGCCGCGAGGTTTTCGATGCTCCGGCCGCTTTGCCACTGCGCACCAATTTGCTGTTGCTGCCCGGCATCAAGCCGGAGCGCACCGAAGCTGGAGGGCGGGTCACGCTCACGTTCGACGTGGGTCCGCTGGATGCGATCGATGCCCGCGAGGCCTATCTGCCTCCAGAGGATGTGCGCTTCCCGATCGTCGAATACTCTACGGGCGCATCGTGGCAGAGCATTGCGACGGAGTACGGCAAGATTGTGGACAGCCGCGCCAACTCGCCGGCCGTCGAAAGCGTCGTGACGCCGCTGATCGCCCAAAAGAAATCCATTGCCGAAAAAGAGGCGGCCATTCTGGATTACCTCGATCGCGAGATCCGTTACACCGGGATCGAATTTGGCGAGGCTGCGATCCTGCCTCACGATCCGGCAGAAACGCTGGCGAAGAAATATGGCGACTGCAAGGACAAGGCCACGCTGCTGGTGGCAATGCTGCGCGCGGCGGGCATTCCCGCCTACGTGGCGCTCCTCGACGTGGAGTCGCGCATGGATGTGCCCGTGGATCTGCCCGGCATGGGCATGTTCGACCATGCCATTGTCTACGTGCCTGGAAAAAATCACCTCTGGATCGACGCCACCGACCGCTACGCGCAACTGGGCCAGTTGCCGATGGGCGACCAGGGCCGTTTGGCGCTGGTTACCAGCGACGCGACCACTGCACTGGTCAAAACTCCTGAATCCTCATCGCACGATAACGGCGTGGTGGAAACCCGCGAGTTCACGCTGACGGACAACGGCCCCGCAAACGTGGTCGAGATTACGCAGCCCAAGGGCGTTCTGGAATCGGGTTACCGCGCGTTTTATGCCGACAAGCCCGATAAAGACACGCGCGAGGCGCTGCGCAGCTACATCAAATCCGAATACCTCTGCGACGATCTCAGCAAGGTGGAGCGCACCGATTCCGACGATCTCTCGCAGCCCTTCAAGCTCACCATCGCGTGCGAGAAAGCGAAGCGTGGTTACACGGAGCTCGAAAGCGCACAGGCCGCCATCCGGGTCGACCGGCTCTTCCAGTTCCTGCCCGACGAACTCAAACAAAAAGACGACTCCGACGAGAAAAAGACCACCGGTCCCGACAAGCCAAAGAAGCCGCGCAGCGAAGATTGGTGGATGAATGCGGCGTTCACCACGGAGTGGAACTATCGCTTCATTCCGCCCGCGGGATTTGTGCCCAAGGAGCTGCCCAAGGATGCGACCATCGCGCTTGGTCCCGCACAGCTGACGGAGAAGTTCACCACCGAAAAAGACGGAGTGGTGCTGGCGCATCTGGTCTTCGATTCCGTGAAGCGCCGCTACACCGCGGCCGAGGCCACGGCGCTGCGCAACCAGGTGGCCGATCTGATCAACGGCCCTGCCATCCTGATCGACTTTGAGCCGCAGGGCGAGGCTTTGCTGCGCGACGGCAAGGTGAAGGAGGCGCTGGCCAGCTATCGCGCGCTCGTCGCGCTCAATCCCAATGCGGCCGTGCATCATTTGCAAATCGCCAATGTGCTGCTTCAGGCCGGGATGGGCGAAGCCGCTCGCTCCGAGGCGAGGCTTGCCGTGAAGCTCGACCCGAGCTCGGCGCTCGCCGAGCGCGTGCTGGCCGAGATCCTGAAACACGACCTGGTGGGGCGCGAACTGCGCGCGGGGAGCGAACTGACGGGAGCGGCCGAAGCCTATCGCGCCGCCATCAAGCTCGATCCCGACGATCATACGGCGCAGGGCGATCTGGCGATCCTGCTGGAATACGATTCCGTGGGGCGCCGCTATAGCGGCCAGGCGCACATGAAGGAGGCCGTCGCCGAATATCAGAAGCTGGGGCAGGACAAGCTGGCCGATCTCGGACTCACCGACAATCTTGCCTTCGGGCTCTTCTACAGCGGCGACTATGCAGGCGCGTACAAGGCCGCGCAAGCACTGAATCCCGAACCCAAGGCGCTGATGGCGGCCTGCATGGCCATGATGCAGGGCAGCAAGGCGGGCCTGGACGAGGCCAACAAACGCGCGACGGACGACAACGGTTTTAAAGAGACCGCGCGCACTGCCGGCGAAATGCTGATGAACATGCGGCAGTACGCGCAAGCCGCCGACTTTTACCAGGCGGGCGCCGGCGGCGACGATGCCGCGCGGACATTGGGCCTAGCGAACATGCTGCGCGGCGCGACCCACCACGAGGACATGCAATTCGCGAATACTCCGACAGATGTCGTCAAGCGCTTTTCCATGGTGCCCTTCGATCCCGATCTGACCAAGGACCGCTTCGCCACCATTCTCAGCCGCAACGCCGTCAAGGTGCTGAATGCCATGGACGCCGATGAGCTGAAGGAGGAGCTCGAAAGCGGCAAGAAGATGAACAGCGAACTGGCCCGCGAGGGAAGCTCGCTGGATGTTACGGAAGACATCGTGCTGCACATGCTTGACCCCAAGGGCGAAGGCGACGACACGACCGGCTATCGCGAAAAGGTCGAGGTCCTGGGCGGAAGTACCTTGACGATCTACATCGTGAAGGAGGGCGGGCAATACAAATTGCTCGACACCGAAGAAAAGCCGAACTCCACCGGACTGGAAATGCTGGATCGCATTCAGGCCGGCGATTTGCGGGGTGCGAAGGCGCTGCTGGACTGGATGCGCGAGGACGTGCACCTGGAGGGCGGCGACGATCCACTGGGCGGGCCGGTGTTTCCGCGCTTCTGGACCAAGGGCGAAGCGCCCGACGCGCGCAAGATGAAGCTGGCTGCCGCGGCGATTCTGGTGGGAAGCAAGCCCACCGTGGCGCAGGGCGTGCCGATTCTGGAGGCGGCGCTGAAGGACGCGACCGGCGATCGCGAGCGCACCAACATCCGCATTGCGCTGGCGGTCGGGTACTTGATCCAGAACAACTTCGCGCCCATGCTCGACGTGGCTTCGGCGCTGCTGAAGGACGAGCCGGAGTCGAAGACGGCCTTCATTGACAACGAACTGGCGCTCATGGGACTGCAGCGTTACGACGAGGCGCTGGCGCTGGCTGACGAACGGCTGAAGCTGCTGGAGAACGACAGCGACGCGTACGAAATGAAGATGGAGATCGAAGCCGACCGCGGCGATTTTGCGGCGGCGCGCGGCTGGGCACAAAAACTTGCCGACCTGGGCAAGGAAGACGCCATGCTGCTGAACAACGAGACATGGTACGCGCTCTTCACCGGCAAGGTGGAGCAGGCCGACATCGCCAAGGCGATTCGCGCCACCGAGATGCAGAAGGATTCGCCGGCCATTCTGCACACACTGGCTTGTCTCTACGCCGAAGCGGGAAACACCAAGGACGCGCGCGAGGTTTTGCTGCGCGCCATGGACGACTGGAATCTGGATGAGCCGAATGGCGAGGTCTGGTACGTGCTGGGCCGCATCGCGGAGCAGTATGGCGAGCGCGATATCGCCATTGCCGACTATCGCAAGCTGGAGAAGCCGAAGGAGCCGCTCTCCATTCCCACTTCAACGTGGCGGCTGGCGCAGATGCGGTTGAAGGCCATGGGCGCGGACGTGACGCCGGCCGCGAAGTAAGCGCTGCTCGCAAATCGCCTTAGTGCTGCTGTTGCTGCTGCGTTGCGCAGGAAGACGCGCCGAGGTGCACCTCACTCAGACGTCTTCCGCGAGCCGAGTTTCTCGCATGTTGCATCGACCACTACCCATGCAACTCGATTCGGATCGTGGGCATAAAACGAAAGCCAATAGGGCCGGCTTACGGTGATCGAGTATTTCTTCCGCATCGAAGAGAGATTCAGCTCGTACTCGATGGACCCCGCGACAGCCTTGGCGGTCGGCCGCAACGCGGATGGATCAATCGGCTCGCCATGGAGGTCAGACTCGATCAAATCAAGAGCGACGCGTTTCGGATCTTCAAATGCCCACGACCGCGACCCATCTTCTGCACTCTTTTGGGAGTCAAGGATAAATTTGCCGACATCCTCGGGGACCAAAAAATAATAGGTAACAGTCATTTTATGAAAGCCAGAAATCAAGGGCTCTGGGAGTGAGTAGGGATCGAGGCCCGGGCGGTCTTTGAAATCTGCATCTTTGACCTGCTGAATCGCGAGGAGCGTGCAGCAACCGAAATGCCCAAAACCACCCCATGCAGACTCCCCGTTCGGGTAAGTCTCCTTCCGCCCGGCAAAGAACCGGCCGATCAGCGTAGCGCGTGTCAGGGGTCCGTGCGGTCCGGGCCGATGAAGGCGCTGATCGAATCGTTTGAACACATCATCTTCGATGAGCGGGATAGAAACGCCATCGACCTCCAGTTCTTTCGGTCGGCTCTTGCCTGCTGTCGGGCCACAACAATAGACTGTGTCTGATTTGACCGTCCCGCCATATTCGAGCCAAATTTCGGGGTAGATATAGCACGTGGGGTCAAACAGCGTGAAGTCCTCGAAGCCCCACGAAACGAACGCCTCCAACTCAACCAGCTTGTGGTTGTACGCGGGCGGGTCATTCTGCAGTTGGCAGACGGTGACTCTTTGGGGTTCCTCGCACCGTGCACGTGCGGCGAGACAAAGGCAGCAGACCAGCACATAGACGGCAAGCCGAACTCGTTCCATCGACTCCCCTTAGACCACGATTAAACTGCGGGTTGCTCTCGTCGCGGCCTTCAGCTGAGAATCATACTCCGTGATGCGGCAAGGGGACGTTGTTGCCGCTAAACAAAAAAGCGGCGCAGCCTGTTCGGGACTGCGCCGCCTCTGTTTCAGCCGAATCCAGCTACTTCGCGACCTTGGCAACCTCGCCGATCGTCTTCACAATCTGCGAAACGATCTGGTAGGGGTCGGCTTCGGAGTTGGGACGGCGATCTTCAAGGTAGCCTTTGTAGCCGTGCTTGATGAAGTTGACGGGCATACGGATGGAAGCGCCGCGGTCCGAGAGGCCGTAGCTGAACTTGTCGATGGCCTGGGTCTCATGGAGACCGGTGAGGCGCAAGTGATTGTCCGGGCCGTAAACCTCGATGTGATCGGGAATGTTCTTCTCGAAGGCCGCCATCAGGGCGTCGAAGTACTCCTTGCCGCCCACTTCGCGCAGATACTTGGAAGAGAAGTTGGTGTGCATGCCGGAGCCGTTCCAGTCGCCCTTGATGGGCTTGCAATGCAACTGCACGTCGACTTCGTACTTTTC
>Ga0181536_10007872_pt1 | contig 10383 bp, 9 predicted proteins | sample PEATcosm2014_Bin_41_FD_121105 | JGI IMG/M metagenome (GOLD analysis project Ga0181536, IMG submission 121105) | Peatland microbial communities from MTU Mesocosm Facility, Houghton, MI, USA - PEATcosm2014_Bin17_60_metaG | ecosystem: Environmental > Terrestrial > Soil > Wetlands > Peat | place...
ATGCAGCCAACCCAGGGGCTGGGGAATCAATTATCAACATGATCAACGACGGCGCCAATGGGGCGCCCGCTCTGGGTCCCGGATTCGGCGGCGCCGCGGGAAACACCTGCGTCAACGTGTACGCTTTTGACCCGGGTGAGGAGTTGATCGCGTGCTGCTCTTGCCTGCTCACGCCAGATCAGGTCTGGAACCTGGGGGTTAACGCCGACCTCACGATCAAGACTCAGACCGGCGTTGTTCCGAGCTCAGTCACGATCAAGCTGCTCAACACGCTGGCCGGTGACGGCACGAAAACTAGCTGCACCAACTCCGCCGCCTTAGCGGGAACGGCCGCCTTCCCCATCATGCCCGGACTGGTTGCCTACGGCACGACCCCGCAGTCAATGAACGGCGGCGCCACGTACAACGTTGTGGAACGCCCGTTCATCCCGGCAACTCTGAGCGCAGACGAACTGGCCAGCATCACCGGCCGCTGCGGCTACATCATTGGCAACGCTAGCGGCTACGGCATTTGCCTGCAGTGTCGTCCGGGCGCTCTGGGCGCTGTCAAGCTGTAGCTCCCACCCGCCTGTTTCCAGCAGTTTCGGGTAACCGGGCTTCTCCCGGTTACCCTAATGTTCCCAGTATTGCTATTCTAGGAAGTCACGGAAATAGCCGGAATCGTTGAGAGAAAGTGCCCCCGCCTCGAACTGCTAGCACGTAAACCCCCCATCTTAATTAATCACTTTGAGCTAGCCGGTGCCACGCTCGAAAATCGGTTTGCGAAGTTCTCTCGCGGGCTGCTTGCGAAACCTGCGCAAGTCGTGGGAATTCAAGCCTCTGGCGGCCCTGCGTTGAGAGTGGAAACCTGGAAACTCGAAAATCGGTACGGAATGCGACCCGAACAACCCTGGATTGTCTGCTTAAGTATCCATGCGAGGCCAACCCGGGCTGTAATCTCCGCAAGCGCCTCGACCGAAACCCGAGCGTGTGGCGTTTTCGAAAGCCGACTCGTGCGGGGATGGGGGCGATTCCAATCCGGCGTCAAAACAATCCTATGCATACCCTCACAAACCAATCTATTCGCAAGACCGCCAGCGAGCACCTCACTCACCTCAAGGCGGCTGAAAGGTCGCCGGCCACGATTGAGTCCTACGAAACCAGTTTGGACCTGTTGGCCCGGCTTCCCGACCGCAGGGCCGCGCTGGAGACCTTCACCGCGTCCGTTCTGGATACGGCGGTTGCCGGCATGTCCGGCGCCGGGAAACCCGGTGGGCCGCAACGGTCGGAGGCGACCCTGAACCGCTACCGGAGCACGTACACAGGGTTCTTCCGATGGGCGTTCGAGACCGGCAGGATTCCAAGAAACCCGGCAGCGCTGCTGTGTCTGGCCCGGGTGGACTCGCCGCCAACGCCGTCCATTACGCCGGCGGAGACGAAACTGCGCCTGGACGCCATCCGGCACTCGAACGACCCGCTCAGGCACCGCGATGAGGCCCTATCCCTTACCTGCGCCTTGACCGGCTTGCGAAGAACGGAGGCGCTACGCCTGGACGTTTCCGACTACGATCAATGCGCCCAACCTCGACTCTGCCGGCGGCGCCCTTCGACGCAATAGTCCTAGAATACTGCTAGACTATTCCTAGAGGTGTTCTATGCCAACGCTGTACGTCGAGAACGTCCCGCCAGACCTGTACGAAGCCCTGCGGATGCGCGCTCGTGAACGCCGGAAATCCATAACGGCGGAAGTGCTCGCGCTGTTGGAGGAAAACGTTCCAACGGCGAAGGAGCTGGCCAGCCGCAGAGAACTTCTGAATCAAGCGCGGCGGATACGCGCGCGTCGGCCGCGCGCACCCGGCCCCTTCCCAAGCTCGGAGGCGATGCAACGCGAGGACCGCCGCCGGTGACCGCCTGCGTCATCGACGCCAGCGTGGCCGCCAAGTGGTTTCTGCCGGCATCGGGCGAGGCTTTCACGGTGGAGGCGCTGCGAATGCTGGAGAGTTACGCCGAAGGACGGCTGCGGCTGCTGGCGCCGGATTTGTTCTGGCCGGAGTTTGGCAACATACTTTGGAAAGCCGTGCGTCAGGGGCGTATCTCGCGAGAGTCGGCCGAGGAGGCTATTCAGTCGCTGGAAGACCGAAAGATCCCGACGGCTGCTTCTCTGCCCTTGTTGAAAGACGCCTTCGAGATCTCTGCCGCCTCCGGCCGCACCGTCTACGATGCGATGTATGTCGCGCTGGCAGTCGTTTCCAACGCGCCGCTGGTGACGGCCGATGAACGTCTGGCGAATGCACTGGCAGCACGATATCCGGTGCGGTGGTTGGGGTCGGTGTAGCGGAGCAGGGTACAATCGGTTCTATGAAACGATTGGCTACCGTTCTTGCTTTGACGGCCGCTAGCCTCGGCGCGGCCGCGCCCGAAGAATTCTCCACCTCCGCCGGGGCGCTTCGGCTTACGCCGATTCAGCACGCCAGCCTCATGATCCAGGCTGGAGCCAAGGTGCTGTATGTGGACCCGGCGCAGGGCAGCTACGCGGGGCTGCCGCAGGCCGATGTCATCCTGATTACCGATATCCACGGCGACCACATGGACCCGGCACTGGTGGATAAGCTGAGGAAGCCCACCACCGTGATTCTGGCGCCCAAGGCGGTGGCCGAGAAGGTCGGAGGCTGCACGGTGATCTCCAACGGAGAGACGAAAACCGTGGGCACTTTCAAGGTGGAGGCCATCCCCATGTACAATTTGAAGCCCGCCGCGGATGGACAGATCTATCACGAAAAGGGGCGCGGGAACGGTTACATTCTGACTTACGGCGGCAAGCGGTTTTACTTCTCGGGCGACACCGAGGGCATTCCCGAGATGAGGACGCTACGCCACATCGACGTGGCGTTCGTGTGCATGAACCTGCCGTACACCATGACGCCCGAAGCCGCCGCCGAGGCGGTGCGGGCATTTCATCCGGCCATCGTTTACCCGTACCACTATCGCGGGTCGGACACCAACGCGTTTGCCAAAGCCCTGGCGGGCACGGGCATCGAAGTGCGTCTGCGCGACTGGTACGGCAAGTAGGGTTTCGCCCGACTGTTACATGGGCGGACGGGCTTCGCTGGAGGGCGGCACCACACCCTTGAGGCGCATGTAGACGGCCAGGTAGCCGTACTCCTCGTTGTCATGGATGGTGTTGCCGATCAGCGCGCCCAGCTTGGAACGCTGGCTGCGGCCCCCGAGCATCTCCGCGGCATTGGCGTCGGTGATGCTGGCCCAGGCGGCGTCGCACTCATCGAACGAGGCCTTGAGCGCGGCCACCAGGTCGGCCTTGGCGGTCTTGGACGCGGCGTCGGCCTGTTTCTGCTCGCCCTTGACGGCGGAGCAGGTGCGCATTTGAACATCGGCGATGTGGGCGATGGTCGCGCCGAAGGTGCGAACTTCGGGCGTCGCTTTGAAACTGTAATTCTCGTCCGACATCTTGTCGGCGGCCTTGGTGAGGTTGGTCTCGATGGCGGTGTAGGCCCGCTTGGATTCCGCGATGAGCGGATTGGTCTGGGCCTGGAGCGCGCAGCCGCCGGCGAGGGCGGCGGCGAAAATCATCACGACAGATCGGTTCATCTCGATATTCTCCTTTGATATTCTATACCAGCGGGCAGTGGGGAGGGCGGAGACGGCTCGGCGCGCGTGGCATAATCGCAGATATGGAGATCACCTGGCTTGGACATGGCACATTCCTGTTTCATCTTCCCTCGGGCCAAGTCATCCTGATGGATCCGTGGACCGAGGGCAACCCGGCGTACCCCAAGGGGTACCAGATCAAGCGCGTGGACACGATTTGCATCACCCACGGCCACTACGACCACATACACGACGCCATACCGCTGGCGCACCGTTTTTCTCCGGAAGTGCTGGCGATCTTCGAGACCTGCAACTGGCTCGAGTCCAAGGGCGTGAGCAACATCCGCCCGATGAACAAGGGCGGCTCGCAGAAAGTGGGCGCGGCGACCGTGACCATGACCCACGCGGTGCATAGCTGCGGGATTCTGGACGACGGCAAAATCATCTACGGCGGCGAGGCGGCGGGCTACGTGCTGCGCTTCGCCGATGGCCGCGCGCTATATTTCGCGGGCGATACCAACGTGTTTTCGGACATGCACCTGATCGAACAACTCTACCATCCGGAGCTGGCGATTCTGCCCATCGGCGACCTGTTCACCATGAGCCCGCACGAGGCGGCCCTGGCGTGCAAACTGCTCCGCGCGCGCCAGGTTATTCCGATGCACTTCGGCACGTTCCCGGCGCTCACGGGGCGGCCGGAGCAGTTGGGCGAGTTGGTGACGGACCTGGAAACGGAGGTTTGGGCGCTGGAGCCGGGGGAAACGGTTGAATGGTAGTTACGGCGCTACGAACTTGGCGATGTCGTCGATGACTTCGGGGGCCACGTGGCCGGGTTTGCGATATTCGGCCTCGCTGCTCTTGCCTTCGCCGGCGACGAAAAGGTGGTTGAGCGTGGGATAGCTGCGCATGGTAACGGCCTTATTCGCGCCCACGGCCGCCTTCCAGAGCGCGAAGTCTTTCATACTGACCTGGAAGTCCCGCTCGCCCTGCAAAATCAGCATGGGGAGCGCCAGTTTCTTCGCCAGGGCGGCGGGATCGTATCCCTTGAGATCGAGCCAATAGGCGACGGGCACGCCCATTACGGGGGGAGAATCTTCGTCACCGGGTTCGAGACTCTTGATCTTGGCGGCCACCGCCTTGACCGTTTTCAGGTTGTCGGCGGTCACGCCCAGATACTCGGCTTGATCCACGACCAGGTCTTCCGTCGGCCGCACATTGCCGGCGAGGACGACCAGGCCGGCGAGCTTGCCATCCTCCTCCGCGATGCGCGGCGCCACATAGCCGCCGAGGCTGTGACCGAGCACGAAGACGCGCTTGGGGTTCACTTCCGGCTGCGCGCGCAAGAGAGCCGCGGCCTTAACGGCGTCTTCCACGGTTTCGTCCTCCACCGTGAAGCTCGCCAAGCCGGCCATGACGCCGTTATATTGCCGGGTCCGTTTTTCATAGCGCAAAACCACCACGCCGCGGGACGCCAGGCCTTCGGCCAGATCCTTGAACACTTTGGTTCCACCGACGGTTTCATCCCGGTCGTTGGGACCGGAGCCGTGCACGAGCACGATCCCCGGGAACGGTCCTTGTCCAACCGGCACGGCGAGGGTACCGGGGAGCTTCCACTGGCCGTCGCCGACCGTGACCTCGCGTTCGCGGAAGGAGTCCGGCTTGACGTAGGTGGGCCGCTGCCACGCCGTTTCGCCGGGAAGAAAGAACATTCCCGCCACCAGGCCGTCGCGGTCGATGTTGAAGCGAAGAATGACGTTCTGCGTGGCGGCCTTGACCGGGAAGTCCTCGATGGTGTTGGGACCGACCTTGCGCGGGGATGGGTCGCCAATCTTTTCGACGGCTCCCCAGGACTTGATCTGAGCGCCGATTTTGCCGAGGGCTTCTTCGGGGAGCGCCTTCTTCATTTCGGCGGTGAACATTTGCGAGAGTTCCGGGTAGTTGCCGGCAAGCAGCAGGTCGAGCGCCTTCCTGCCGAGAGCGGCGGGGTCTTGAGCCGGCTGCGCCAAGAGCAGTATCGGCAGTAGGGGGAGCAGTTTTGTCAAGCGAGGGAGCATCACCTAATAGGATAACCGGGATGGCGGAGGGTGGCGGCTTCTTGCAGCAACTGCCACGCCCGCTCTACATGCGCGCTCGCGGTGGCGTAGTTGCCAATCGCCAGGTGCAGGGTGAAACGGTTGTTCAGGACGGTGCTCGATATGAAGACGTCGCCGGCGGCGTTGACATGCTCGAGGATGCGGCGGTTCGCGTCGTCGGTGCCTTGGTAGCGGAAGTTCACCACTGAAAAGGGGACCGGCGCGGCCAGCTCGAAGCGCGGATCGGCGGCGACCTGGCGCGCGAATTCCCGCGCCAGGCGCACGTGCTCCCGAATGACAGCGGCGAGGCCCTCGCGGCCGTACGAGCGCAGGATGAACCACAATTTCAGGGCACGGAAGCGGCGGCCGAGAGGCACGCCGTAGTCCATGAAGTTGACGGCGCGGGGGTCCTGCTCGGTGCGCAGGTACTCCGGAACCAGGGAGAAGGCGCGGCTCAGCACATCGGGGCGGCGCGTATAGAACACACTGCAATCCGCGGGGGTGAGCAGCCATTTATGCGGATTCGTGACCAAACTGTCGGCGCGCTCGCAGCCGGCGAGAGCCCAGCGGAATTCCGGCGCCACGGCGGCCGAACCGGCGTAAGCGGCGTCGACGTGAAGCCAGAGGTTATGGCGCTCGCAGATATCGGCGATGGCCGGCACGGGGTCGACGCTGGTGGTGGAAGTGGTGCCGACGGTGGCGGCGACGCAGCAGGGGCGCAGGCCGCTGGCGAGATCGCGCTCGATCATCTCCCGCAAGGCGTCAGGCAACATGCGGAATTCGGCGTCGACGGGGACCAGGCGCACGTTGTCGTGGCCGATGCCGACGGCGATGGCGCCCTTGGCGATGGAAGAGTGCGCCTGTTCGGAGGTGTAGACCACCAGGCCGCGGGCCACGCCCTTGGAGCGCGACTCGGGGTCGGCGGCCTGGCGCGCCGCGGCGATGGCGTGCATGCTGCTGGTGGAAGCAGTGTCGTAGATCAGGCCGAACCAGTCGTCGGGCAATCCGGTCCAGTTGCGCAGCCAGCGGAGGGTCACCTGCTCGAGCTCTGTTATGGCGGGCGAGGTTTTCCATACCATGCCGTTGCCATTGAGGGCGGCCGCGAGCAACTCGCCGAGGATGCCTTCGGGCGTCGCCGAATTGGCGAAATAGGCCATGAAGCCGGGATGGTTCCAGAGCGTAGCCGCGGGCACAATGAGACGCTCGAAATCGGCGAGGATGGCAGACATAGGCTCGCCGCGCTCCGGGCCGCGGGCGGGCAGCGCGTCGGTGAGCTGGCCGGGCTTGACGGGCGGCAGCACGGGATAGCGCTCGGGATGCGCCAGGTATTCGGCGATCCAATCGATCGCCTGATGGCCGAACAGACGGAATTCTTCAGGAGTCATGAGACGTCAGCACGCGCTCAGCGCGAAACCAATCTTCCGAGGGCGAGCCGCCCCCGCATCCACGAGCTTCCCAGTAAGAATAAGCCAGCCGCGCGATCTCCTCGTGCGTGGGACGGCGCCATTCGCGGCTGTCTGCCTCCGGCTCGGCGGAGGAAAGACGGGTACGGAGACTGTGCATACTTCCACAAAAATGGGGCATAGGGTTTCGAGACAGACTATTTATAACAGACGGCGCGGTCATGCGAGGGGGTCTTCGGGCCAGGCGTGCTTGGGATAACGGCGGGCCAGCTCCTTTCGCACTTGCGGATAAAGGCGCTGCCAGAAGCCGGCCAGGTCGCTGGTGGTCTGCACCGGGCGCTGATTGGGGGCCAGCAAGCGCAGCACCAGGGGGACCGCGCCACGGGCCACGGCGGGGGTTTGGGACATGCCGAAGAAATCCTGAAGGCGCGAGGCGACCGAGGGCGGCTGGCCGGCTTCGTAATGCACGCGGGCGTGGCGGCCGCGGGAAAGGCGGATGCGTTCCGGGGCGATCTCATCGAGCAGGCGGCGTGCAGCCGGGGGCAGTTGCCGGTCCAGCGCGCGTAGCAATCCGCCATCGCGCGCGGCGCATTCCAGCTCGGCGAAACTCTTGAGGCCGGAGGCGAGCGAGCGCAACGCAAGCTCCACGTCCTCCGGGCCAAGCGGCGGCAGAGGGCCATGTTGAGACGCGAAATTCACGCGCGCCAGGAAGGCATCGATTTCCGCGGGGTCCGCGAAGCGCGCGAGGCCGGCTTCCAGGGCCTTCTCCATGAGGAGCGCGGCGGCGGCCTGGGGATCGGGGCGCCCTCTGGGCTCGGCGCGGTGAGATTCGATGGCGATCTGGTCGAACATCAGGGCGCTGACGGCTTCGACGCGCTCGGCGGCGCGGTTCCATTCTGTCTGCGCGGTCTCGCGGATGCGCTCCGGAAACAGGTCCAGCAGCCATTCTGGTTCGATTCCGCTCGCGATCCGCACCAGGGGCATCTTCTGGGGTGCCCTTTGGGCCCGGCGGTCCTCGGCCTCGACGGCCACCAGGAACTGGCTGGCGGTTACGGTGCTCGAAGGGGCCAGCAGGGCCGGCCCGCCGGCCGCCAGTTGGAGATCGCTCGATTCGCGGCGCCGCGCCACGCGGTCGGGAAAAGCCGCCAGCACGGAGATCAGCAGCGCATCCTCATTGGGATACTGCTGGCGCGGCGGATTGACGATGCGGTGCACCTGGCGGACCATCCGCTCGGTGGCTGGCGTCCACTGGGATTCCATCAGCACCAAAAGGTCGGAGCGCGTGGTGTGGTCGCATTTCGCGGGCAGCCTCTCGCCGGCGCTGAGCAGCGCGGCGATGGTCGAGCCCTGCTCCGCGACGCCGCGGCGGCGGGCTTCGACGATGAGCCGTGCGAGCCGCGGATGCAGAGGGTAGCGCGCCATCTCTTTGCCCAAGGAGCCGAAGGCGCCGAGCTGTCGCAGCAACTCCCCGGCCTGCTCGACGGCGGCGGAGGGCGGGGCGTCGAGCCAGTCGAGTGCGCCGAGACCATCCACACCCATGGCGTCGAGCAGCAGGGCCGCGGGGGCAAGATCGGCGCGCGCAATTTCGGGCGTGTCATGGGCGGGACGGCGGGCAAGGTCTTCGACCGGATAAAGGCGCACCACGCGTCCGGGACCGGTTCGTCCGGCGCGGCCGGCCCGCTGTTTTGCCGATGCCTGGCTGATGCGGGCCACCTGAAGAGTGGGCAGGCCCGACCAGGGGGAATGGCTGGCCACGCGCGCGAGGCCGCTATCGATCACGGCGCCGATGCCTTCAATGGTGATGGAGCTTTCCGCCACGTTGGTGGAGAGGATGACTTTCCGCTGCTCCGATGGCCCCACCGCGCGGTCCTGCTCTTCGGAGGATTGATCGCCATGCAAGGGTAATAGCAGCCAGCCGTTACGGCGGGCGAACGGCGCACAGGCGGTCTGCGCGCGCCGGATCTCGGCGGCGCCTGGCAGGAAGACCAGCACATGGCCCGCCAGCCCGCGCGCGGCCAACCGTTCCAGGGCCGCGGCCACCTGCTCTTCGAGCGGCGCCGCCGAATGCGGCGTGTACTCGATTTCCAGCGGGTACTGACGGCCTTGGGAGCGCATCACGCGGGCGCCGCCTAGAAACTGCGCGAGGGGAGCGGCGTCGAGCGTGGCGGACATGATCAGCAGCCGCAGGTCCGGACGTTCGGTCCGCTGGAGGCGGCGCAACAGCGCCAGGGCGAGGTCGCCCTCCAGATGGCGCTCGTGGAATTCGTCGAGCACCACGGCCGCCACGCGCGTGAGCGTGGGATCGGAGAGCAGGCGGCGGGTGAGCACGCCCTCGGTGAGGAAGCGCAACCTGGTGCGAGGACCGGCGACCTCTTCGAAGCGGACCTGGTAACCGACTGTGGCACCCACGGGTTCGCCGCGCTCGGCGGCCACGAAACGCGCGGCCAGACGGGCGGCCAGGCGGCGCGGTTCGAGCACCAGCACCTCGCGCTCCGAAAGCGCGAGCAGAGCGGGCGGCACGCGCGTGGTCTTCCCCGCCCCCGGCGGAGCCTCCAGAACCAGGTTCTCAGCGGCGCGCAGGTGGGCAACGATTTCGGGAATGAGCGGGTCGATGGGGAGACGCAAGCAATTCCATTATTGCCGCAATTGGGCGATGGTTTGTCTCATCCTGGCGGCCTGCGGCCAGTCGGGGTGATATTTCAGGAATTCCTCCAGGACGGCGGCGGCTTCGCGGCGCTCGCCGCGGCGCAGGTGAATCTCGGCCAGCAGAAGCTGGGGATGGGAGAAGTGCGCCGCATCGATCTGGCGCGTGCGCTCCAGGTACTTTTCGGCGAGGTCCATGCGGGCCATCTCAAAATAGGTCAGGCCGAGCTGCGAGTTGGCCAGGGCGTCGTTGGGGCGGAGGAGCACGGCCCGCAGATTGTAGTCGGCGGCTTCGTCGAGCTTGTGCACGGTCACCAACACGCCTCCGAGGTTGACCAGGGGCTCGAAGGCCCGCGGGTCCTGCTCCAGCGCCTGGCGGAAACATTCCTCGGCGCGGTCGAATTTGCGCGTCTGGTAGGCGATGGTTCCCATCTCGTTCCACGCCAGGGCGAACTGCGGCGCTGTTTCGACGGCGTCCTCGAGGCGCTTCACGGCGGCATCGGGATCGTGCCTTTCAAGGTCCTTCTGGGCCTGCTGGTATTGGCGCAGAGCGGCGTTCGGAATGGCCAATAGGCTGGTGGAGACGGAGTGCTGGCGTGCGGGGCCGGCGGGTTCGAAGTCGGAGTCCTTCAAATCGAGGGTGAAGGAAACCCGCCGGTGGGAGCCGGCTGCGGCGGAGC
>Ga0181536_10007873_pt1 | contig 10383 bp, 6 predicted proteins | sample PEATcosm2014_Bin_41_FD_121105 | JGI IMG/M metagenome (GOLD analysis project Ga0181536, IMG submission 121105) | Peatland microbial communities from MTU Mesocosm Facility, Houghton, MI, USA - PEATcosm2014_Bin17_60_metaG | ecosystem: Environmental > Terrestrial > Soil > Wetlands > Peat | place...
CGCTCGATACCCGTTCCAATGCGGACACGACTAGGGGCGTCAACGTTGACTGAGACGTGACAGCGGCAGACGGGATCTTTTTATTGAAGAACATTATGGGCCCTACTTTGGATATGAGTGGGAGTGACGGGAGAAAAAGCTATTCGACGCACTGACCTCGAGAATCCGCACATCGTGGCTGTTAAGGCGGGTGGGACACGTTCGATCACCGCGTAGGACTGATGGGGGCACTGTATCCTCGCTTGTCGCCCAACGACGTACCGACCTCGACGCTGTTGCTGGTGGAGCGGGACGATCCGACGGCCTTACCAAGAATCTGCATGTCACGGTTTTTCTGATCAGCTTTTGCGCTGAGATTCCCCTGTATCGGTCCACGTGCCATATTCTTGAGACGCCTGGAAGCGCACTGCGTCACACCTTGTACTCCCCAAACTCCGTGTGCGCACCGCCCCAAACTCCGTGTGCGCACCGCCCCTCTTTTACGTGATGTCACGCAACATCTACCTGCCGCCTGACGGAGGATGCGTCGGTGCCCGCGAGCCGGCGACGGCCTTTCCTGTTATTTAGTCCGTGCTCGGGTCCAGAGCTGATCGCAACCGGGACTGCTAGAGCCGAGACCGGTCTCATCGCGAGTACCCGCTCAAGTATTACGAATTCCCTGCCGACATGTTTATCTAACACGATGATGGTAGTCCGAGATTTGAAGGGCTGACTGTCGCATTAACTTACGCTGGGACAGCGGGTCTTGTGCTCATGGGTCGACAATCGAACCGACAGTCAGCAATCATGGTGATTTCGCCTGTCTCTGCGAGTCACGGTACTGCGGACGGCGCCTTTGAAGGCGGGCGGCGATTATTGCTGAGCCCGTTCGGTCAATGAAAGGCACAGGGAGCAGGAGCCAAGTGGATAAGAATATGATGGACGAGTTCTCAGTGACGCTGGCTCGCCAGCCGATACTCGCCACCGACCGTAGTGTCTTCGGCTATGAACTCTTGTATCGCGGTTCGCGCCTTGACTCGGCGGCTGCGACGGCGCAGAGCGCGCGCGTTCTATGCGAAGCGCTTGGCAACTTAGGGGTCGAACGAGTGGTGGGTAACGCCCACGCATTCGTGAACTTTGATCAGGAATTGCTCGAGACGGACTTCCCAACGCTGCTGCCGCCAGGTCAGGGCGTTGTGGAAATACTGGAAACCGTCGAGCCGAATCCACGCGTATTCGAGACGTTGAATCAGCTGCGCCGCCGCGGCATTGGGGTAGCCGCGGATGACTTTATGTTTCAGGCAAACGCCGTCCCGTTCCTGCCGCACGTCGATTACGTCAAAGTTGACATCCTACTGGCGGCAGACGAACTCGCAGAAATTGCGAAGCAGTTGCGCGAGTACCCCGTTCTCCTGATCGCCGAAAAAGTCGAGACTCATGAGCAGGCGGCGCGCTGTCAGCAGCTCGGCTTCAATTTCTTGCAGGGATATTTTTTCGCCCGGCCCGAGCCGATGCAGGCGCGGAGCATTGGTTCAACCCAAGTTGCAATCGTCTCGTTGATCGCCGAGCTGAATAACCCGGACAGCGAGGCGGTGCAGCTAGCCGAGAAGATCTGCACGGACCTGGCGCTTACGCATCAGATCCTAAAACTCGCCAACAGCGCTGCTTTTCGAAGGCAACGAGCGGTCGGATCGATCGCCGATGCGGTCATCTTGTTGGGGCAAGATGTGATCCGGCAGTGGGCATCACTGTTGCTGCTGACGCGCCTTGAAGATCGCAAGTCGCCGGCACTACTCTTGATAGCGCTGATACGCGGGCGAATGTGCCAGACCTTGGGAGCCGCACAGGTCGGCCTTGGATCGAATGAACTCTTTACCGTCGGCTTGCTGTCGGTTTTGGACGCACTGCTCGACCGTCCGATGTCCGCCGTGGCGAGCGAACTGCCGCTCGAACAATCTCTGTGCGACGCATTGTGCGGACATCCGTCGTCCGTGTTAGGCGACGTCCTTCGGCGCGCCATTGCGTATGAGAGCGGTGACTGGGTCGCTCTTGGGGCGCTGACGGCTGAAGAGCGAAAAAACGCAATGGTCGCTTATACCAACGCGACGCATTTCGCCCATAGCACCTTAGGGCGTTGAGGCTATCGCAGACTGAGCAGGAAATGGTCCCTGCCCATCAAAGCCGCCGCCGCAAATGTTGCGGTGGGCGCTCTCGCGCGCGCCGCTGCTGCGCTGGAGAGCAAAGCACGGGAAGGCGTCGTAGGTATTAACGACGTCGAAGCCTTGCATTTGGCTTGGCAAGACATACAGTGCCACTCAGCGGTTGAGCCGTTCGTGACTAAGGGCCGGCGGGTTGGATGAATGCCTGCGGGGCCTCGCGAGCGCATCAGCCATCAGGGCCGATCTCGCGGCGTGACTGACCGAGACCTGATTGGGTTATCTAGTGTGATTGGTCATGACAATTGCTGTACGTGTCGATACAGTCTACACCTACGGGATGCATTTTATGGAGACGTGGAATTGATCGGTCAAGTTGTGCGAATGCGAATCGGTTATTCATCTTTCCCACCGACGCGATCATTGAGACCACGGTCGCTTGATAGGTAGGTCACGGTGCTGCCCTCCGAGATTCTGAGCACTGCGCTCAATTTGGCTCCAGACGCGATATTGGTCGTCGATCCCTCCGGCTCGATTGTGTTTTTGAACCGCCAAGTGTTGGCGCTTTTCGGTTATGAAGCGAGTGAGGTCAAGGATCAGCGCATTGAGATGCTCCTACCCGAACGCTTCCGCGCCCTGCACGTCCAGCATTGCCAGGGCTTCGTCGAGAGCGGGGAACTCCGACCGATGGGCATCGGCCTTGAGTTGTTCGCGGTACGCAAAGACGGTGTGGAGTTTCCGGTTGAAGTCAGTTTGAGCCCGATCGTCGATGAGATGGGAGTATTGGTCATTGCGGCCATTCGTGACCTCACCGAGCGCAAGCGGGCCGAGGCGGCGCTGCGCGCCAGTGAGGCCCGCCTGCGTACGATCGTCGAGACGGAGCCTGACTGTGTGAAGGTCGTCAGTCCCGATGGCCAAGTGCTGGAACTGAATGCTGCGGGCCACGCAATGTTCGAAGTTGATTCCATCGAACAAGCGAACGAATATGGGCTCCTGAACTTTGTCTGTCCGGAATACCGGGCTGCTTTCCGCGATATGCATCAAGCGGTAATGGGTGGCGTTATAGGCAAACTGGAGTTCGCTATCGTTGGACACAAGGGGACCCGCCGCTGGCTGCAGTGTCATTCGGCGCCGATGCGGGATGCGACGGGCGCGGTGGTGGGGCGATTGGCCATAGTCCGCGACATCACCGAGCGGAAGCAGCTGGAAAGCGCTCTGCTCAAGGCGAGCAATAGGGAACAACAACGGCTTGGGCACGAGTTGCACGACGGTCTCGGTCAGGACCTCACGGGTATCTCATTGCTGGCTGCGGCGCTCGGATCTGCTGCCTCCCAGGGCAAAGGGCCGGGTGCGGATGAACTTTTGCGCCTTGCGACAATGACAGGGCGTGCCATCGCCACGTGTCGAGCCATTGCCAGAGGATTAGCACCGGTCAGCGACGCAACCGGCGGCCTGGTCCAGGCGCTGCACGAGATGGTCACGCTACAGCGCGACTCCCACCGAGTCGACGTACGATTCGAGGCAATAGCTGCCGCACCGATTCGCCTGCGGTCAGATGCGCAGGATCATCTGTACCGGATTGCACAGGAAGCCGTGACGAATGCGCAAAAGCATGGCCGCGCAGAACTGATCAAGGTCACGTTGAATGTCCAGCCCATGCTGGTTCGGCTTGAAGTTCTGGACAACGGCCTTGGGCTCGCTCCGGAAGGTGCCAAGTCAACCGGTATGGGTCTGAAAATCATGCGCTACCGCGCCGCGATGATTGGCGCGCGGCTGTCAATCGAACGAGCAGATCCGGGCGGCACCGTCGTAGTCTGCCAATGTTCACAGCCGGAATAGCAGATAATTGGCGCGGCGCGGGCATGCGGATAATGCGATGAATCGGTTAAAACTAGCCGATGCGGAGTTTTTATTGACTCAAACGGGCACTTTTACTTCAATGGGCGGTCATTGCGCGCTTATTCCAGATTGATTGCGAAATACGGCTGGGCGCTGTTGGCCCAGTTCTACACCGCACGGCGGACCTGTTGTAGATCGCGCCCACTCGCGGTTTGTACCTACTTGCCGTTTACTTAACGTTCGTTAAGTATAGACATGTCTCGACTGAGCAGGCTGAATGATTGTCAGCGCTACGACGTCGACAATGAACGGAAAGTGTCATGAAACTGCAAAACTGGTTGCTTATATCCGCACTATTGGTCGGCGCGAACGTATACGCTGCTAAGGAATCTGCAGCAAAGGCGGATGAAGCGGCCACCGCGTCTGTCCAGAAGTCCGAAGACAGTGCGAACAAGTCAGCTGCGGAAGCCAAGGAGGCCGCGGAGAACGCAGCTAAAGCCGCCCAGTTGGCCGCGCAAAAGGCTGCGCAAGCTGTCCGTGAAGTGAGCCGCCTGTCTAGCCGCTTCAGCCGCGTTCTGGGACACCGCCAAAGAGGCCGCCAACAGGGCATTGGAAGCGCTGGTCGAAATAACCGAGAAGGCGAAACACATCATCAACAAGTAGCCATTGCAAGCTCGTCCCAACCCCGGATTGACCTGCGTACCCTGACATATCCTCGAGAGTGAGAATGGCCGCAAAGAAGAAAAGAACCACGAACTCCAAAACGCGTGAGGAGATCCTCGAACGGTCAATCCTGCTCTTCGCGAAGTCAGGCTACAATGGCGTTTCGATGCGTGACGTTGCGGCAGCGGTCCGGGTTACGCCCGCCGCCATTTACTACCACTTTTCCGGCAAGGAACAGCTCTATCTCGATACGCTGCGGCATGCGCTCAAGGAAAAGGCCAGCGCGTTAAATGCCACTCTCGACGGTGAGGAGAAGCCGCCGTGGGCGCGGCTCGAGGCGTTCGTTGGCGCACTTGCCCAGGTGCTGACGCAGGAAAAAGACTTCCAGCGCCTGCTGCAATGGGTGCTTCTGGACCGTAATGACAAACGCCTGCACAAGCTCGGGAACACGGTACTCAAGGATTCGTTTGTCGCCGTTTACGGTCTGGCTGAGAAATTGGGCAACGGCCTTGACCCCCATCTGCTTGCGATGTCGATCATCAGCCTGGTCGTGTTTCCATTCGAAGCGGGGCATGCCCGCCGGTTCCTGCCGGGCTTTAAGCCACAACACGATGATCCCGGTGTTCTTGCGCGCCACGTGATTGCCCTACTGCGTCATGGTTTGTCACGACGGGGCCGGCACTGATGAGCTCGCACGAACTGCCTGCACTCTTAGAAAGGACCCCCATGCGCCGGATCTACCCAGAGTTCCCACGGCGCCCTATCTCAGTCCCTCCTAGCATCTCTGCCGTGTATGGCCTCAGGCGCCGTGCGTGGATCAGTTTCGTATTTGGGGTCGCGATGGGCTGGATGTTAGGCGGCTGTACTTCGCTGGCTCCGCGGCACCAGACGGTCGCACTCCCCGTGGCGGCCCACTATCCGGCCGACGTAATCAGCACCCCGGCCGAGCACGGCACGGATGCCGCCGCCATTGGCTGGCGCGACTATTTCTCCGATCCCCGCCTTCGCGCGTTGATCGCGCAGGCACTCGACAACAATCGCGACCTGCGCAGTGCGGTGCTGCACGTCGCGGAAGCGCGTGCCGCATACCGCATCCAGCGCTCCGCCGAGTGGCCGACCGTTGGCGTCGATGCCATCGGCATCCGCACGCTCGTGCCGGCGGGCACGTTGACAGGCGAGTCGCTGCTGCTCAGCGAATACGAGGTGGGCATCAGCGAGCTGTCTTGGGAACTCGACTTCTGGGGGCGTGTGCGCAGCCTCAAGGACTCGGCATTGGAGAGTTTTCTGGCCACCGATGCAGCACGGCGCGGCGCGGCGGTGAGCTTGGTGGCGCAGGTTGCAAACAGCTACTTGAGCCTGCGCGAGTTGGACGAGCGTCTGATGCTGGCGCGCAAGACCGTGGCAAGCCGCGAGGAGTCGCTGCGCATATTCACGCGTCGCTACCAGGTCGGTTCGACCTCGAAGTTGGACCTGACCCAGGTCGAAACCCTGCTCACACAGGCGCAGGGCTTAAGTGCCCAGCTTGAACAAGAGCGCGCCGCACAGGCGCACGCGCTGACACTGTTGATCGGCGCCCCGGTAGATTTGGCGCCGCAGAGCGAGTTCGATGATCAGTCGGTGCTGCGTGAACTGGCGGCCGGCGCGCCCTCGGATCTGCTTCGCAGCCGTCCGGACATCGTCGCCGCGGAGCACCAGCTCGAAGCGGCGCACGCCAATATCGGCGCCGCGCGGGCTGCCTTCTTCCCGCGCGTGACACTGACCGGCGCCTTCGGCAGCGCCAGCGCCGACCTTGACGGCCTGTTTGGAGCCGGCAGCCGCTCCTGGACCTTCCTGCCCAGCATTTCGCTGCCAATCTTTGACGCCGGGCGTAACCGCGCCAACCTCAATCTTGCCAAGGTGCGTAGCGATCTGGCCGTTGCCAATTACGACAAGACGATACAGGGCGCGTTCCGCGACGTCTCGGATGCCTTGTCCGCGCGCCGCTGGCTGAGCGAGCAGGTGCGCATCCAGAGCATTGCGCTGGCGGCACAGACCGAACGCGCGCGCTTGGCCAAGCTGCGCTACGACAACGGCGCTGCGGCATTCCTAGAAGTGCTCGACGCCCAGCGCGATCTTTTGTCGGTCGAGCAGCAGTCGGTGCAAACGCGCCGGGCACTGCTGTCCAGTCGGGTGAGTCTGTATGCGGCGCTCGGCGGCGGTTCGATGGAATTTATATCCGCACCGGCAAGCCATACCCCCTGACCCCGCACGAGGGAGAATCACTCCATGAATCCGACCGACACGCCATCAACTGAGCAAACTGCATCGGCCGCGGCGCCGGCTGCTCCGCCTGCAGCCCCGGGCGTTTCGACCGTGGCGCCGGTGATCACAACGCCGAAGAAGTGGAAGAAATGGCTGATTCCGGCCGTCGTTGTCGTTGTCCTTATGGTCACCGGTGTGGTCGCCTGGACGTTGCTGCGTCCCAAAGGCCCCGGCGCAGGCTTCGTCAGCGGTAACGGCCGCATCGAGGCTACCGAGATCGACGTCGCCACCAAGCTTCCCGGGCGGGTGCAAGAGATCATGGTCAACGAAGGGGATTTCGTACTGGCCGGTCAGCCCTTGGCGCAAATGCAGCTCGACGTGCTCGATGCGCAGCGCGACGAAGCGCGTGCCCTATATCGGGAAGCCGGCAACGCGGTGGCGAGTGCCAAGGCGCAAGTCGCCGTACGCCAAAGCGACAAGGCCGCTCTGCAAGCGGTGGTAGGACAGCGCGAAAGCGAATTGGATGCCGCGCAGCGGCGGCTCGCTCGTTCCGACACACTGTCTCGGGAAGGCGCCGCCTCGATTCAGGAGCTCGATGATGACCGCGCCCGAGCGCGCAGTGCGCAGGCGGCGTTGATCGCCGCGCAAGCTCAGGTCGGCGCGGCGCAGGCCGCAATCGAGGCCGCGCAGGCCCAGGTGGTCGGCGCCGGCTCGAGCGTGGCGGCGGCCGAAGCCACCGTCGCCCGCGTCGAGGCGGACATTACGGACAGCCAGCTCAAGTCGCCGCGCAACGGCCGCGTGCAATACCGCATCGCAGAGCCCGGCGAAGTACTGGGCAGCGGCGGCAGAGTGCTGAACCTGGTCGATCTCGGCGACGTCTACATGACCTTTTTTCTGCCCGAGACGGCGGTCGGCCGAGTGGCGCTCGGCAGTGAGGCGCGCATCATCCTCGACGCCGCGCCCCAGTATGTGATTCCGGCGACGGTCTCCTATGTCTCCAGTACCGCGCAGTTCACGCCGAAAACGGTAGAGACCGAAAGCGAGCGGCAGAAGCTGATGTTCCGCGTGAAGGCACGCATCAGCCGCGAGTTGTTGGAGAAACATCTGCAGTTGGTGAAAACCGGTCTGCCTGGTGTGGCGTGGCTCAAGCTCGATCCCAACGTGCAATGGCCCGCGAACTTGGGTGTCAAGGTGCCGGAATAATCCAGCCATGATGGCTCAATAATCATGGAGCCCTCAATCTCCGCATCGGTTGCGCGTCTGCTCGGAGTCGGCCTGCGCTACGGCAAAACTTTCGCCTTGGACGACATTTCGCTGGACATCCCCGCAGGGCGCATGGTCGGTCTGATCGGCCCGGACGGCGTGGGCAAGTCCAGCCTGTTGGCACTGTTGTCCGGTGCCCGGCATGTGCAGCGGGGCAGTGTGCAGGTCCTGGGCGGCGACATGGCGAGCGCCGGCCATCGCAATACGGTGTGCCCGCACATCGCCTACATGCCGCAGGGCCTGGGCAAGAATCTCTATGCCACTCTATCGATGGAGGAGAATCTGCAGTTCTTCGGCCGCCTGTTCGGCCAGTCCGCCGTCGAGCGCCGCCGCCGCATCGACCAACTGACCCGCAGCACCGGCCTGTATCCGTTCCTGTCGCGGTCCGTGGGCCAGTTGTCCGGCGGCATGAAGCAAAAGCTCGGCCTGTGCTGTGCGCTGATTCATGACCCGACCCTATTGATCCTGGATGAACCGACCACCGGCGTCGATCCGTTGGCGCGCGCGCAGTTCTGGGATCTGATCGGACACATCCGCGGCGCATCGCCCAGCATGAGCGTGATCGTGGCCACCGCCTATATGGAAGAAGCGCAGCGCTTCGACTGGCTGATAGCGATGGACGGCGGCCGGGTGCTGGCCACCGGCACACCGCAGGAACTGCTCACCCGCACCGGCAGCGCATCTCTGGAGAGCGCCTTCATCGCGCTGCTGCCCGAGGAAAAACGGCGCGGCCATCGGACCGTAACGATTCCGCCGCTGGCCGCCGATCATGGCGAGATCGCCATCGAAGCCAAGGATCTGACCATGCGCTTCGGCAATTTCGTCGCCGTGGATCACGTCAGTTTCGTGATCCGCCGCGGCGAGATCTTCGGTTTCTTGGGCTCCAACGGTTGCGGCAAGTCGACGACGATGAAGATGCTGACCGGCCTGTTGCCGGCCAGTGAGGGCCACGCCCGCCTATTCGGCCGCGAGGTGAACCCCAAAGATATCGACACACGCCGGCGCGTGGGCTACATGTCGCAGGCGTTTTCGCTCTACACCGAGCTGACGGTGCGCCAGAACCTGGTGCTGCACGCGCGCCTGTACCAAGTACCGCACGCCGACATCGCAACCCGGGTCGACGAGATGGTGACCCGTTTCGGTCTGGGCGCGGATCTGGATGCTCTGCCTGACGCTCTGCCGTTGGGCGTGCGCCAGCGCCTGTCGCTGGCAGTAGCCATGATTCACAAGCCGGAATTGCTGATTCTGGACGAGCCGACCTCGGGCGTGGATCCGGTCGCGCGCGATTCCTTCTGGCAGTTGATGGTGGACTTGGCACGGAACGACCGGGTCACGATCTTCATCTCCACGCACTTCATGAACGAGGGCGAACGCTGCGACCGTATTTCGCTCATGCATGCCGGCCGGGTGCTGGTGAGCGACGCCCCGGCCGAACTGGTGCGCCGGCGCGGCGCGGCCACGCTCGAACAGGCTTTCATCAGCTATTTAGAGGACGCCGGCGCGGGCGGCACGGACGAGAATCCGGCGGCATCGCCACCGCCGGCCGCACCGGCCACGGCGTCGGCGCGGCCGCGCCGCTTCAACCTGGGCCGTGCCTGGAGCTATACGCTGCGCGAGACGCTGGAACTGCAGCGCGACCCGGTGCGCGCCACCATGGCCTTGCTCGGCTCGGCCATCCTCTTGTTCATCGTCGGCTACGGCATCAGCCTGGACGTGGAAAACCTCAACTACGCTGTGCTCGATCGCGATCAGACCATGTTGAGCCGGAACTACGCACTGAACCTGTCCGGCTCGCGCTACTTCATCGAACGCGCACCCATCACCGACTACGCCGACCTTGATCGGCGGATGCGTGGCGGCGAACTGGCGCTGGCCATCGAGATCCCGTCCGGTTTTGCCCGCGATCTGGAGCGCGGCGACGCGGTGCAGATCGGTGCCTGGGTGGACGGCGCCATGCCGCTGCGGGGCGAGACCGTGCGGGGTTATGTACAGGGCATGCACTTCGGCTGGCTGCTCGACATGGCGGCACACCGGCTCGGTGAGCACGTGTCCGCCGGCCCAGCGACGATCGAGACGCGCTTTCGCTACAACCCCGATGTCAAAAGCCTGCCGGCCATGGTGCCGGCGGTGATACCGTTATTGCTGCTGATGATCCCGGCCATGCTGGCTGCGTTGTCGGTGGTGCGCGAGAAGGAGCTTGGCTCGATCATCAATCTCTACGTCACGCCGGTCACCCGCAGCG
>Ga0181536_10007876_pt1 | contig 10380 bp, 9 predicted proteins | sample PEATcosm2014_Bin_41_FD_121105 | JGI IMG/M metagenome (GOLD analysis project Ga0181536, IMG submission 121105) | Peatland microbial communities from MTU Mesocosm Facility, Houghton, MI, USA - PEATcosm2014_Bin17_60_metaG | ecosystem: Environmental > Terrestrial > Soil > Wetlands > Peat | place...
CAATGCGCTGATGGCCGGCCGGCGCGGCCAAATCCTCGGCTTCGATACCCGCGACGGCTGGGACGGCTGGGACGTGGTGCGCGCCAAGATGCCGGAAGCGGAAATCGGCGATCTCATCGTCGAGATTCGCTCGGCGACCGCCGGCGCCGGCACTTTCACCTTCAAGTTCGATCACATGGCGGAACTCACCGGCCGCACCGCCGATCAGATCATCGCGGCGCGCCGCGCGGCGGAGTGATACGCACCCGTACGGCCTTGTTTCCCGGGCTCGGCGGTCTAAACTATGGCGATGAAGACCATGATGCGCCTGGTGATTGCGGCTGCCGCTTTGGCGGCGCCAATGTGTTTTGACGTTCCAGCCAGCCGCGCCTTTGGCGACGCGCCTTGGTGCGCGGTGAAAAACCTCGGCAGCGACGTCTCTTGGGACTGTGAATACCGCTCGGTCGAAGAATGCGCGCCGAACGTGGTGGCTGGCGATCGCGGCTTTTGCAACATCAACCCGGCGTGGCGGGGCCCGGCTACGCCCGCAGCAGCGGCACACCATCGAAAACGGCGGGTGCAAGAGCATTAACTCGGAAAATTGCGAAAAAATCGCGCTCAGGCATTAGCCTTTCGCAAAGGATATTTCATATCGGAGCGGCCGCATTAACGCTACCGCCTGATCTCGCCAGCCATAACTTGTCCGTGAGGATGTAACCCGCCGGCGGAACGCCGCCGGCGTCGTTTGCGGATTGCCATGCTGCAGGCGCTGCGCAAGCTGTTCGAGTTGGAGCCGGCCGAGCCCGAAGCAGGCGACGGCAAGGTGACGCTTCGCGACGTGCTGCGGCGGAACTGGTTCGAGCTGTGGTACCAGCCCAAGATCGATCTGCGCTCCAAGCGTCTGGTGGGCGCCGAGGCCCTGGTGCGCGGGCGGCGGCCGGACGGCAGCGTGGTCAGCCCGGGCGTCTTCCTGCCCGGCGCCAACGAGGCCGACATGCTCGCATTGACCGAGCGCGTCATCCTCACGGCGCTGCGCGACTTTGAGGATTGCGCGGCGCACGGCGCCTCCGTCAAACTCTCGGTCAATGTGCCGGTATCGGCTCTCGTCAAGCTGCCGATCGCGCGGATGCTGCGCGAACAGCGGCCGGCGGCGCACAATTGGCCCGGCCTCATTCTCGAAGTCACCGAGGACGAGATCCTGCACGATCTCAAGATCGCCAACGCTGTCGCCGGTGAGTTGCGCGCGCTTAATTGCACGCTCGCGCTCGATGATTTCGGTGCCGGCTATTCCTCGCTGGCGCGGCTGCGGCAATTGCCTTTCAGCGAACTCAAGATCGACAGGAGCTATGTCACCAATTGCCATTTGGACAATGTGAATGCCGGATTGTGCGAGACCATCGTTGAACTCGCCAAGCGCTTTGAACTCAAGACCGTCGCCGAAGGCATCGAAACGACCCATGAAAGCCATAAGCTGCAGGGTATCGGCTGCGACATCGGGCAGGGCTATCTCTTCGCCAAGCCGATGCCGAAGGCCGAATTCCTGGCCGCGCTCAGCCGGCGCCTGGTGCGAGGATCTAAGCCGGCGGCGAAATCGCGCACGACGACGGCCGGTCAGATGCGCGGCTTGTTCGCCGAGACCTAGAGCATTTGCAGGAAAAGTGGATACCGGTTTTCCGTAGAAAATGCGACCAAACAAAGAATCTAGAGCATGATCGGTTGCCATCGAAACTGAACATGCTCTAAGCATCCTCACTGTTGCGCTACCCCGCAAGGGGAGAGGGTAGGGAGCGGCGCACCTCAGGGGGACGGATAACGATTTACGCCGCCGCGCGCGGCTCGCCGCCGCCTGGCGGCGGGACCGGCAGGCCGTCGGCGGCGTATTCGTTGAGCTTGTTGCGCAACGTGCGGATCGAGATGCCCAAGACATTGGCCGCATGCGTGCGGTTCCCCAGACAATGCTTGAGCGTCTCCAAGATGAGATCGCGTTCGACCTCGGCCACGGTGCGGCCGACCAGCGCGCGCGAGACCTGTTCGGCAGCGAGTGCGGCATGGGCGACGGTTGGCGCGCTGCGCTGCTGATCGAGCCGGACGCCGTCCGGGGCGAGGATCGCCTCGGCTCCGATTTCGGCGCCGCTCGCCATGAGCACGGCGCGATGCATGGTGTTCTCGAGTTCGCGCACGTTTCCGGGCCAATAGTTGACGGCGAGAGTGCGCCGCGCTTGCTGCGACAGCGGCCGCGCCGACACGCCGTTTGCGGCGGAGTATTTCTTGATGAAATATTCCGCGAGTTCGATCACATCGGCCGGCCGCTCGCGCAGCGGCGGGATTTTCAGGTTGACGACGTTGAGCCGAAACAGCAGGTCCTCGCGGAACGTGTTGTCACGCACCGCCTCGGCAAGATTGCGGTTGGAGGTCGCAATGATGCGGATATCGATCGGCACCGGCCGCGTGCCGCCGACGCGGTCGATCATCCGCTCCTGAATCGCTCGCAGCAGCTTCGCCTGCAACCGCACGTCCATCTCGGAAATCTCGTCGAGCAGCAGCGTGCCGCCGTTCGCTTCCTCGAACTTGCCGACGCGACGCGCGACCGCGCCGGTGAACGCGCCCTTCTCGTGGCCGAACAATTCGGATTCCAGGAGGGTTTCCGGGATTGCGGCGCAATTGACGCAAATGAATGGTTTCTTGGCGCGGCCCGATCGGCCGTGAACGTAACGCGCCAATACCTCCTTGCCGGTGCCCGATTCGCCGGTGATCAGCACGGAGGCGTCGCTGCCTGCGATCTGCTGGGCGAGCTTGACGACGCGCGCCATCGTGTCGTCGCGGTAGATCAACTCGCGCCTGTCGTCGGCGACGGCGGCAAGCACGGCGGCGATCAATTCCGCGTCGGGCGGCAGCGGGATGTATTCCTTGGCGCCGGCATGGATCGCGGCGACCGCGGCGCGCGCATCGGTGGCAGTGCCGCAAGCGACGATCGGCGCGTGAATGTGCTCGGCTTCAAGGCCCATGACGAGTTCGCGAATATCGATCGCGACATCGACCATCAGCAGGTCGGCGCCACGGCCCGAGCGCAGCACAGCGAGCGCCTGGGCGTTATCCGCGGCGTGGGTGACGGTTGCGCCCTTGTCCATCGCGATTTTGGTTGCGGTGGTGAGCTGGCCATTGAGCGTGCCGACGATTAGGAGGCGCATGTTGTTATTCCTTTTTCGCTAAGGCCGACCAAATTGCGAATGGCGAGTAGCAAATGGCGAGTAGCGAGTGGGGAAATGAGCAGAAGCTGAATTCGCTAATCCGCATTCGCCATTCGCTATTCGCGCTTCACTTCGCATCACGCCCGCTCCGCCTTGATGATTTCCGTCATCGTCACGCCGAGTTTCTCCTCCACCAGGACGACCTCGCCGCGGGCGACCAGGCGGTTGTTGACGTAGATGTCGATCGCTTCTCCGACCTTGCGGTCGAGTTCGAGCACCGTGCCGGGGCCGAGCTTGAGCAGGTCGCCGATCTCCATGCGCGCCCGCCCGAGCACGGCCGAGACCTGGACCGGCACGTCGAACACCGCTTCGAGGTCGGCGGCGATACGCGTCGTCGGCCCCTTGGGCTCCGCTATGACCGGGACATCGGGTTGCGCGCCGCCGTCTTCGAGATTGGGCAGCGGAACCTTGCCATCCTCACTCATTCTCGGCCCTCCTCAGCATCTCGTGTGCAGCGGCGAATGGACCGGCGAAGTTGCGGCGCGCGCTGACATAGCTCGCAACCGCCGCGCCAATCGCCGCATCGGCCGCGGCGCTGTCGCGGTTGACGCCGCCGTCGGCCCATTCGATGCGGCAGTCGCCGACCGCAATGTCCGGTTCGGCGAGCACGACCAACCGACCTTGGAAGCTGCGCGCGCGCACGATGTCGTCAAGCTTCTCACGCGCAGTAGCGTAAAGCGCGTCGTTGACGCGCACGGCAAGGTGCGGCGCGGCGACGAGCTCGCGGAAGCAGTCGCTCGCAAGCGCCGAGATTTCGGCGAACGGTTCGCGTGCGATCAGCGCCGGCGCGAGTTTCCTGGCGACTGCCACCGCGACCTCGACCGCTTCGCACTCGAGCCGCGTTTCGATCGCCTGCAGCGCATTGATCGCTGCGGCGAGATTGACGGCGATGCGTTCGAGGGCGTCGGCCATGCGGCGGTCGGCTTCGACTTGGGCGTCGGCCTGGGCGTCGGCATAGCCGCTGCGGTGCGCGGCTGTTTCCGCTTCGGCAAGCTTCACCGCGTGCTCGGCGAGCGTGATGGTCGGCACGGCGGCCTTGCGGTCGGCGCCTGCGGCAAAGTCGACGTCGAACAGGAATTTCGCCGGAGCTCTCATTCCTGCGCTCCACTCACCCTCTCCCGCAATGGGATTGGGTTGGTTGCGCTGCTGCGTCGCCTCATGAGTGTCATCGCATCCTCAGTAGATCAGCTCTTCTTCGCCGCGGGTCTTGGAGATGATGATCTCTCCCTTGGCGGCGAGGTCCTTGGCGAGATTGACGAGCAACGCCTGTGCTTCGTCGACCTCGCGCAGGCGCACCGGACCCATTGCCTGCATGTCATCCAACAGCATCTTGGCGGCGCGCGTCGACATGTTGGATAGGAAGAACTGGCGCACCGGCTCGGTGGCGCCCTTGAGCGCAACCCCGAGCTTGTCCTTTTCGACGTGCCGCATCAGCGTCTGTGCCGAGGCGGTATCGAGCTTGGTCAGATCGTCGAACGTGAACATCAGGGTCTTGATGCGTTCGGCGCTCTCGCGGTTATCCTCCTCGAGCGCGGTGAGGAAGCGCGTCTCCGTCTGCCGATCGAAATTGTTGAAGATTTCGGCCATCACTTCGTGGGCATCGCGCCGGCGCGTCTGCGAGAGGTTCGACATGAATTCGGTGCGCAGCGTCTGCTCGACCCGCTCCAGGACTTCCTTCTGCACCGCCTCCATGCGCAGCATTCGGTTCACCACATCGAGCGCCAGGTCCTCCGGCAGGATGGCGAGTACGCGCGCGGCGTGCTCCGGTCCGATCTTCGAAAGCACCACGGCAACCGTCTGCGGGTATTCGTTCTTGAGATAATTGGCGAGCATCTCCTCCTGAACGTTGGAGAGCTTCTCCCACATGTTGCGGCCGGCGGGACCGCGGATCTCCTCCATGATGTTGCCCACCCGTTCCACCGGAAGGTATTGCTGCAGCAGGCGCTCGGTCGCGTCATAGTTGCCCATGACCGCGCCGGACGCAGACATGCGCGAGACGAATTCGAGCAAAAGGTTCTCGACGAGATCCGCGTCGATCGTGCCGATGGTCGACATCACGACCGAAATCTGACGCAGCTCGTCGTCGTCGAGCATGTTCCAGATCTTGGCGCCGTGTTGCTCGCCGAGCGTGAGCATGAGCACCGCGGCGCGCTCGGATCCTTTGAGTTGACGCTTGCCGGACGCCGCCGCGGCCGAACGGCCGGCCAGGCTCGCCAACGCGCTGGTGATCTCGCGCTGGGCGGCGTCGCTGTCACTTTTGTCGGCGGATGCGAAAGCCATGGCGTTGATCGATCAGGCGGCGTCGCTCTCATGCAGCCATTGGCGGATGATGGAAACGGTTTCATGCGGATTCTTGTCGGCGATCTCGCCCACCTTTTGCACCGATTGGGCGTGGACTTGGCCTCGCACTTGGGCGAGGTCGATCATCTTCGACGTTTGGCTCAACTCGGGTTTCACTGGTTCGCCGCCTTCGAAAACAGTGGCGGCGGCGGCAACCGCCTCTCTCGGCAAGCCGTCGCCAACGGCGACGCCCGCCGGCAGGGCCGCGAGGTTGCGCTCGTCCGGAGCGATGATGCGGCGCACCAGCGGCCGCACCACCATGAGCAGCACGACGAAGCCAAGAAGACCCATCACCACCATGTCGATGGCGCGCATGATGTCGTCTTTGCTGAACTGAAGCGCGGAGAGCCAGCCGCTCGGCTCGGCGTTCGGAGTGGCCGGCGTCTCGGCGAAGCGCAGATTGACGACCTCGACCTGGTCGCCGCGCTTCTGGTCGAAGCCGATCGCCGAGCGCACGAGCGCCGCGATCTGATCGATTTCCTCTTTGCTGCGGGGCTGGTAGGCGACTTCGCCTTTGTCGTTTTTGCCGTAAGTACCGTCGACCAGGACGGCGACCGAGATGCGATTGACGCGGCCGCCTTCGATCACTTCGGTCTTGGTGGTCTTCGAGATCTCGTAGTTGACGATTTCTTCCGATTTCCTGCTTTGGTCGCGCGGCGAGGCATTGGCATCGGCGGCGGTCGTTTGGCGCTGACCGCCGCCGGGAATTTCGTTGCCGACCGTTACCTGGTTGTCCCGGCCGTCGTTTGTCGCGGAGGTTTCCTCTCGCGTTTGGCTTGAACGCACGACGCGGCCCTCGGGATCGTATTTGTCCGAGGTCTGGGTGACGCGGTTGAAGTCGAAATCGGCGGTGAGCTGGACCCGTGCGTGGCCCGGTCCGACGACCGAAGTGACGATCGCCTCCACTTGTTGGCGCAGGCGCTGCTCGAAAGCGGCCTGCCGTTCGTCGGAACTGACATCGCCGCCATTCGGATCGTCACTGGCGCCGTCAGCCAGCAATTGGCCCTGCTCGTCGACGATCGACACGCGCTCCGGCTTGAGCCCGGTGACGGCGGTGGCGACGAGGTGGCGGATGGCGCGGACCTGCTGCGGCTCGAGCGAGCCGCGCACCTTGACTACGATCGACGCGGTCGCATCGACCTTGTCGCGCGAGAACAGCGGACGATCCGGCAGCACCAGATGCACGCGCGCGTCCTGGACACGGTCGAGCGAACGGATGGTGCGCGCGAGCTCGCCTTCGAGCGCGCGGACGTTGTTGATGTTCTGCACGAAGTTTGTTGTGCCGAGCGCGTCCGACTTGTCGAAAATCTCGTAGCCGACGCCGCCCCCTTTGGGCAGGCCGTTCTCGGCCAGCGACATGCGCAGCCGGGCGACGCGATCCTTCGGTACCATGACGATGTTGCCATCGTTGCGCAGCTCGTAGGGGACGCCCTCGCGATCGAGTTCCTTCACGATCGAGGCGGAATCGTCGAGCGTCAGATCGGTGAATAGCGGCGTCATCTGCGGCGCCGTCACGCGCATAATGAGCAAGGCGAAGAAGCCGACCAGCGCGATGGTGACGGCACCCATCGCGGCAATGCGCGGAGCGCCGAGCGTTTTGACGAACTCGACCAGACCTTGCACCGGGCTTCATCCTCCTCCGGGCGACGCTGCGCGTCGCAGTGGGCAAGATTTGCCGTGTGGATGGTTAGCACCCGGTTAATATCGGCCAAAAATGCATTATCCCGCGTTCAGTTACCCTGAGGCGCGCCTCCGGCGCGCGGCCCAGGATGACAGCATCGCCGGAATCAAACCGCCGGCCAAAGCGGCTGACCGTTGGTGATTTGGTAAGATCGATTAAGCGCGCGTTACTGACGGTATTGCTGAATGCGGGTCGTGCGCAGGCCGGCAAGGCCATGCTGGTCGATCGAGTATTGCCAAGAGAGGAATTCCTCGACCGTCAGCGTATAACGGCTGCACGCCTCTTCGAGCGAAAGCAGCCCGCCGCGCACGGCCGCAACCACTTCCGCCTTGCGGCGAATGACCCAACGCTTCGTCCCCGGCGCCGGCAAGTCCGCGATCGTCAGGGGGGAACCGTCCGGCCCGATGACGTACTTGACCCTCGGGCGATGGGGTTCGGTCATAGCAACTCTCACGAACTCGACACTACAGGCTGCGACATTACGCATGGCCACTTAAGATTTGCCTAAGCGCGCTGAGCGATTGGAGGCGGTTGCCCAGGAGAACCGCGCGGGGCGTTGCCGGCGCCATGCCGACGCTCGGATATGCGGTCGCGGCAGCGCGCACCGATCCGCTCCCTTGCAGCCGCGGTACGTGGATAGTCATGGCGGCAGATGGCTGACACTATTGCTACTGATCGATTGGATCTGGTTGATGGGGTAGCTCTGTCCGTCCACGGTGACGAGCGGCGGATTCTGGCTGAGATTGATGGCGCTGACGACACCTTGCACTTGCGTCGTGACGGTGACCGGTTGACCATTGGCGCCCGTTGCATTGATGGTCAGGGTGTAATTGCCATCGGGCCATGTGACGCCGTTGTTGCCCTGACCGTTCCAGGTGTAGCTCTGGCTCCCGGCGCTGAGCGACCGCGTTCCGGTATAGGCTGTCTGACCCGTCGAGCTGGTAATAGTGATGTTGGCCGTCGCCGGCGAGGCAGCGCTGAAGCTCCAGGTGGCCGGGGTATTGGTCGCGTTGGAAAGTGCCGCGGTGTTGCTGTTGATCGTGACGGTGGTGCCGAGGAATTGCAGCGCCGAGGTCGCCTCCGCGGTCTGCTGCAGTGAGATCAGGGTTTGCAGGTTGGTGTTCATGTCGACCTGCTGCTCGACCGAGGCAAATTCGACGAGTTGCTCGGTGAACTGATTGGTATCGAGCGGATTGAGCGGATCCTGGTTCTGCAGTTGCGTGGTCAGGAGCTGCAAAAACGTATCGAAATTGCCGGCGAGCTGTTGTGATCCGGTGGAGCCGGCGGCCTGGGCGGTGCTTGCCGTCGAAGTCGCCGTCGGGGCGGTCGAGGTCGTCGTTGTCATGATCCGTCCTCACACAATTGCTGCTCAAACGCGGATGTCGATCCCGCTGCCGAGGCCTGCACGGGAATAAATCTGCGTTGTTTGGATCGGCGCTTGATCGGCGTCGGGAAAGACAAGCTGGGCCGCACTCGACTGCCCGCCACCGCCGCTGTTCTGTCCGGTGAATGATTGATCGCGCAGCGTGAATTGCAGGCCGTTATCGGCGGTTTTCAATCCGGCCTGCTCGAGCGCGCGTTCGAGTTGGGGCTGCTGGCTCTGCAGCAATTGGAGCGTATCGGCGCGGTCGACGGTGACGTGCGAGGTCACATGGCCATCGCGGTCGACGTCGAGTCGCACGTCGATGCGGCCGAGTTCGGGCGGAGCCAGCCGGATGTCGAACTGGTTGGAGCCGGCCTGCGCGCGGGCAGTGATTGCGACCGCAAGGCCGGCAATCGGAACGGTCGCCGCTGCGGTCGTCGTAGCGGGCGTGGCAACGGCTGCGGATGGTGTCGACGCATTGGCCGCGGCGAACCCGAAATTCGGCAGGCCGCCGGTATCCGCCTTTACGCTGCTCGATCCAGTCTGGACACCCGATGATCCGGCGGTGTTGGGCACAGCCGGCGCGGCGAGAGCGTCGGCTCGCGGCGTGGCTTGATCGGTATTAGCCGCGGCAGTGCCGTTGGCCTGAGCCGGCACGGCGGCAGCATTGTTCGCTTGCGCCTGCCCTTGCTGCGGGGCGCTGCCGTTCGGCGCCGGCGCGCTCGATGGATCGTCGGGCGATCCGGATTGGTTAGTCGCGCCGCCTTCGACGTTATTGGCCGACGGCGTCGGCTTTGCCGGCACGGCATCTTTGGCGCCTTGCGCCGCCGCAGCATTGCGCTCGCCAACGGATGGCACAGCGGGCTCCGCGCGAGCTTTGGGCGACTCGCCGATTGTCGTGCCCATTGCTGGCGCATTACCGGCTGCCGGCACAGCGTTAGTGGGGGCGTTGACGGCGATGGCAGACGCGACCGGCTGCGGCGGATCGACTGCCTGCTGCGCTTGACCCACAGTCGACGCGGCGACGCTCGCATCCGTCCCGCTGCTGCTGCTGTCGCTGTGTCCAGCGCTGACGCGGTCATCAGGCGTGTCTGTCGCCGGCGCCGGCGCCGCAGCTGTGGGGGCTGTGGGGGCTGTGGGGGCGGCAGCATTCGGAATATTCGCTGCTGCCACCGTTGCGCTCGCGGTGCTGTCTGCGACCGCGGCGCCCGGCCGGGAAGGCGCGCTCGCGCTGCTCGTCGCCGCCGTATTCGGGCTATTGCTGCCGTTCGGAACTGCGGCGGCGTTGCCTGACGCGTTTGCGGTCGTGTTCGAGCCGTTTGTCGCATTTAGGATCTGACTTAACTTGCTCTTCACGCTTGTGGCGACGTTCGTCTTGCTCTTCGCGGCCGGCGGTGGATTGGCGGCGTTCGTCGCGGTCGCGGTCGCGGTCGGGTTGCTATTCGCGGTCGGAGTCGGAGCAGCGCCGTTCGTCGTCTTCGCGGTCGCGTTGCTCTTTGCGACCGTGGTCGAGTTGCTGCCGCTCGACGGGTTTGAGGTTGGGTTTGGGTCGCCGGTTGAGCCGCTGCCGGAATTCCCCGTCTTCGCTGCCGACCTGTCCGCTGGCGCAGGCGTCTGTAGGACGGCTTGCTGCGGGGTCGGCGCATTGGTCGTGTCCGGGGCTGACGCGGCGGCATCGAGCAAGACCGCGAAGGGCCCCGTGTTGCTATCTTGCGTCGTTACCGGCGTCTGCTGCCACTGCGAGGAAGCGACTGCGGGCGTGGCACTGA
>Ga0181536_10007877_pt1 | contig 10380 bp, 8 predicted proteins | sample PEATcosm2014_Bin_41_FD_121105 | JGI IMG/M metagenome (GOLD analysis project Ga0181536, IMG submission 121105) | Peatland microbial communities from MTU Mesocosm Facility, Houghton, MI, USA - PEATcosm2014_Bin17_60_metaG | ecosystem: Environmental > Terrestrial > Soil > Wetlands > Peat | place...
GAAGTGGCTCGCCGGCCTCATGACAACCCTGGCGGTGTTGTGCACGGCAGACATTCCCGCAACCTTACTTCTGGGCGTCATGAAGAGCACGCAAGTCGTCATGGACAGCGGAGGGGGAAAGCTGCTGACGGCTCTTGTCTTCCACCCTGCTCCGCTCATTCTACTGGCGACGGGCGCCTTCTACTTGTGGGCGTTTTTCAAGCGCACAGCCCAGGAAAGACGGGGAACCGCAGATGCGTGCGAACCGCCCAATACTCGGGTGGCGACGAATAGCGGGGAGTGCCTTTGACAAGCAGGAGCAGTTTGAATCAGGTGCGGGAAGCGCGCCGTTATTGGAACTGCTTGCCGTGTTCTTTCACTTTCCACCTTTGCATGGACGAGAGAGGTTTTGTTGAGCCATGTTATTGCCTTCCGACCTAAAGCAGAGTCAGTTTCTCAAGGAAGCTGAATTCGCGCTGACCGCGATTGCGGTGCTGGCGGCGTTAGTCTGTCCCCAGCTTGGCGCAAAATTCTTTGAGCGTGTGGAGCGAGGCTTCGGGCGGCTGTCGCGTCGCAGTGGGATATCCGTGTACGTGGGTTTAAGCGTGGTTGTGTTGCGTCTGGCCCTGCTTCCGCTGTTCCCCATTCCATTGCCATTCGTGCCGGACGATTTCAGCTTCCTCTTAGCGTGTGATACGTTTGCCCACGGACGCCTGACAAACCCCACTCCAGCGATGTGGACGCACTTTGAAAGTATCCATATCACAATGCAGCCGACATACCAGTCGATGTACTTCCCGGGTCAGGGCCTGCTTCTGGCGGTCGGGCAAATCTTATTCGGACAACCTTGGCTCGCGCTGCTTGCCATGGACGGATTGATGTGTGCGGCCTTGACGTGGGCATTGCAGGGCTGGTTGCCCCGCAGGTGGGCGCTTCTGGGTGGGATGATTGCGGTCTTGTGGCTCGGCCTGTTCAGCACCTGGATCAACACCTACCACACAGCGGCCCTGCTGAGCGCATTTGGTGGAGCGTTGGTGTTGGGCAGCTTGCCGCGTTTGATCAGGAAAGGATGGTTTCGGTACGGCCTATTGATGGGTCTTGGTATCGCAATACTTGTCCTGACGCGGCCCTATGAGGGAGCTCTTTTGTGCCTGCCGGTGGCTGTCGCCCTGGGCCGCTGGATGGTTAAAGGGAAGGCCAGGCCGCCACTCGGAAGTCTTGCGCGGCGCGCTGTTGCTCCGTTGCTTTTGATTTTCGCGGCGATTTCGTGGCTGGGGTATTACGACTACAAGGCTTTTGGAAATCCGCTCACACTTCCTTACACGATCAATCGGCAGACATATTCGATGGCGCCGTATTACATTTGGCAGCATCCGCGGCCCGATCTCCACTACCGGCACGCGGAAATGCGAGAGTTTTACCGGCGGATAGAATTGGGTTTCTTCAACTTGATCGATACGCCGTGGGGGTTCGTTCCTTATACGCTAGGGAAGGCCATCTTCACAGTCCTGTTCTTCACGGGGTATGCCTTGCTTCCCCCACTGCTGACGATGGGCTACGTTTTCAAAGACCGGCGCACTCGATTTCTGGTGGTTTGCATGCTGGTGATGTGCGCGGGATTGGCGATCGAGGCTTTTCTATTGCCGTATTATATGGCGCCGTTCTTGGTCGCGCTTTACGGGCTTGGCATACAGAGTATGCGGTACCTGAGAGCGTGGAAGCTGGGAAATAGCCCGGTGGGGCTTGCGATGATGCGCTTTCTCGTGGTCGTTTGTGTGGCGATGGCGGGCATTCGGGCGCTTGCCAGCCCGCTGGAGTTGACTCTCCCAAAATGGCCGCCGAGTAACTGGATTCTCACATGGTACGGACCGGAGCATTATGGAACAGAACGGGCTCAGATGGAAGCGCGTCTGGAGCAACTTCCCGGCGACCAACTGGTGATTGTCCGCTATTCCCCACAGCACTACCCTGTTGACGAGTGGGTATACAACCGGGCCGACATTGATCACGCAAAAGTGATTTGGGCGAGGGACATGGGTCCTTCCGGGAATCTGGAGCTGTCCCAGTACTATCGAGACAGAAGCGTGTGGCTGGTCGAACCGGACGCGATTCCGGCGCGAGTTTCGCCGTATCCGTTTCAGGAGCCAAAGCCATGATTAACGGAAAACGCATTGCGGTGGTGATGCCGGCGTACAACGCTGAGAAGACGCTGGAGCAAACCGTGCAGGAATTGTCGGATGTGGTGGACATCAAGATCCTGGTCGACGACTCCAGCAAGGACAGGACGGCGGAGCTTTCGCGCCAGCTGGGCGTGCAGACCTTCATCCACGACGCCAATTACGGCTACGGACGCAACCAGCAGACGTGCTATCGCGAAGCGCTGGCGGCGGGCGCGGACATTGTGGTGATGGTGCATCCCGATTACCAATACACGCCGTTGCTGGTTCCGGCCATGGCGGGCATGGTGGCCAGCGGCGTCTACGACATGGTTCTGGCGTCGAGAATTCTGGGCGGCGGCGCGCTCAAAGGCGGCATGCCGCGCTACAAGTACATTTCCAACCGGCTGCTGACGGCGTTTCAAAACGTGTTTCTGGGCGTGAAGCTCTCGGAATACCACACCGGATTTCGCGCCTTCTCGAGAGAGCTGCTGGAGACGCTGCCTTTGCTCGAGAACTCCGACGACTTTGTCTTCGACAACCAGATGATTGCGCAAGCCGTGATGTTCGGCTTCCGCATCGGCGAGATTTCGTGCCCCACGAAGTACTTTGAGGAAGCATCTTCGATCAATTTCAAGCGCAGCGTGGAGTACGGATTGGGCGTGCTGGCGACCACGGCGGGCTTTGTAGCGCACAAGCTGGGAATTGTTCACGCGGCCCGCTACTGCGCCACAGGTAGAAAGATTACTAGGCAGTACTATTCCGAGATTGGGTAGCGGCCCTGGCAGAAGGAGAGATCGAGCATGACCAAAGGGCGGTTCGACGGCCTCCTTTTGCTCGTACTGGGCGGCGTGATGTTCGCATCGTTGGGTTACCTCTGCGAGCACTTCTTTCCCGCCTCGATGGCGGATTTCAACGGCCAATACTACGGCGCGCGGTGCCTGTTGCAACACTCCGACCCGTACCGCGAAAGCGACCTGCTGCGCGTTTATCAGACGGAATACGAAGGCTACAGTGCAGCCCACGAGGGGTTTCGCCGGATCGTTACGCTCTATGTAAACCTGCCGGCCTCATTTCTTCTCTCTTCCCCTTTTGCATTGCTGCCCTGGGGCCCCTCGCACTTCCTGTGGATGATTGCGATTGCGTCGAGCACGATCCTCGCCGCTTTTCTGATGTGGGATCTGGGCGCGGGCGCCGCGCCCGCGATCTCGGGCGGCCTGATCGCCATCTTTCTTGCCGGAAACGAGTTACTCATCGAGATCGGCAATGCGGCCGGCATCGTAGTAAGTCTTTGCGTGATTGCCGTCTGGTGCTTTCTCAAGGACCGGTTTGTACCGGCCGGCGTTCTGTGTTTCGCACTTAGCCTGGCGATCAAGCCTCACGTTGCGGGCCCGGTCTGGCTCTTTTTTCTGCTGGCCGGCGGACTCTATCGGAAGCGCGCGCTGCAGACCCTGGCGATGACGGCCGTCCTTAGTTTGTCCGCAGCCTTTTGGGTCTCGTGCGTGGCGCCACATTGGATGACGGAACTCGAAACCAATTTGCAGACGATTTCCGCGCACGGAAATCTGAACGATCCGGGCCCTGCCGGCCTCGATCCCCGGCTCCACGGCGCCATCCAGATTAGTCTGCAAACTGCCGTCAGTGTCTTCCGGGACGATCCGCGCTTTTACAACCCGATCACGTATCTTCTTTGCGCTCCCCTCCTGCTGGTCTGGGCGATCACCATTCTGCGCAGGCGTTTTTCACAGGAGAGCGCGTGGTTGGCGCTCGCGGCCGTCGCCACTCTTTCCATGCTCCCGCTCTATCATCGGCTGCACGATGCCGGCCTCTTGCTGCTCGTCTTTCCCGCCTTCGCCACGCTTTGGGCCAAGGGCGGCCCAACCTCGTGGCTTGCGCTCCTGTTCACGGGTGCAGGCGCTGTGATGACCAGCGATATTTCCGTCCAGTTGCTCGCGATCTATAGCGCCCACCTGGGAAAATCCATTTCAGGGCTACCCGGCCAGCTTCTCACGCTGGTTTTTGCCCGGCCGGTCCCGCTCATCCTGCTCGCCATGGGCGTTTTCTATCTCTGGGTCTACGTACGGCACACCTCCGTCTCGGCCGTATCCACGGGGCCTGAGTGCTCGCAACAAGAGCCTCTAGCATCCGCGTTGTCGGGTAAGGCTCGTGTCTGAAGTGACTGTTTGCAGCGCGGCTTTGAACATTCGAACGGCGCTATACTGGCGGCGAGGCGGAACGCGAGATGCTGGTTCCGATCAGTCTTCATGCTGCGTGCTAGAGCGGCTCCAGAGTTAACGTGCCCTCTTTGGATCGGTAAGAGGTGGCATTTTCTTGAGGAAAATGCCACTTCGCATCCCGGTTTCTGGGTACACCAACTCTGGAACCGCTGGGAAAGCGCCTGGCGGGCCGCGCCGGGCCTGCTGCTCTGGTTCTGCGCCGCGATGGCATGCGGGCAAACACAGGCAGTGCGCGCGCCGGTGACCGTGTCGGTTATTGATGAAAACGGCGTCGCCGTCGACGGCGCGCAGGTGACGGTGACCGAGCCGGGGCAGGAGCCGGCGCACCTGCGGACGGATTTCGCAGGAGTTTGCAACTTCACCTTACGGCAGCAGAATCCCTATCAGCTTCACGTGGAGAAGCCGGGATTCTACGCCACCGACGCGAGCGGGATTGAAGCCGCCCAGACCAGCGTGAAGGTGGTGCTGGCGCACGAACAGATCGTGCACGAGCAGGTGAACGTGACTGCGTCGCCGCCGGGGATCGACACCGAAGAAATCCCCGACCAGACGACGATGAACACGCCGGAGATCGTCGACATTCCCTATCAAACTTCGCGCGACATCCGCTACCTGCTGCCGTTCTTTCCCGGCGTGGTGCAGGATGCGACGGAGCAGGTGCACGTAGCCGGCTCGGAGACGTGGGAGACGCTGGACACGATGGACGGATTCGACATCCGCTCGCCCGAGGGCGGTTCATTAAGTTTGCGCGTGAGTCCCGATGCGGTGCGTTCCATCGATTCCCAGACTACGCGGTATCCGGTGGAGTACGGCCGCGCCACGGGAGGCGTGCTGGCCTTCGCGACCGGCATGGGCGACAACAAGTTCCGCTTCAATGCGACGAACTTCATCCCCGCCTTCCGCGAACTGAACGGAATTCGCTTCGACAATTTTGTGCCGCGGTTCACGTTTTCCGGGCCGCTCAAGCGCGACCGGGCGTGGTGGTACGACGGCGTGGAGATGGAGTACGACAACATCTACATCTCCGAGTTGCCGGCCAACGCCGATACCGACCCGCTGGTGCGAGGCAGTAACCTGGCCAAGGCGCAGATCAATCTTTCGGCGAATGACATTCTCACCGCGGGGTTGCTCTTCAATGATTACCACTCGCCGTATGACGGCATCTCGGCGCTGACGCCGCAGCAGAGCACAACCAACCGCGACATCATCGCGTGGCTGCCGTATTTGCGCAACCAATGGAGTCTTGCAGACGGCGGACTCTTGGATTTGGGCGTGGGGTACATAAGATTCCGCGACGGACACGAGCCGCGCGGAAATACGCCCTATGAGATTACGCCGGAGGTGACGGAGGGCAGTTACTTCGAGAACTTGACCGGACGCTCCGAGCGACTGGAGGGAACCGCGGCGCTGTATTTGTCGCCGCGTCACTGGGCCGGGCAGCACGACGTGAAGATGGGCCTGGACCTGGACCACATCGGTTACAGCCAGGATCAGACGCGGACGGCGGTGAGTTATCTGCGCGAGAATGGAACGCTGGACCGCGAGAGCGTGTTTGCGGCGGCGCCGGCCTTTACGATGCACAACGGCGAAATCGGCGCATACATTCAGGATCGCTGGCAGCCGGCGAAAGGTTGGCTTGTCGAGCCGGGACTGCGCTTCGACTGGGACGAGATGGTGCGGCGGGCGCTGGTGGCTCCGCGGCTGGCGGCGGTGTATGCGCCGCCCGGCGACAAAGACAAGACCAAGATCTCGGCGGGGATCGGGCTCTACTACGAGCACACGCAACTCGAGTACCTGGCGCAGACCTTCGCCGGGGTGCGTTCCGACACGTATTACCAGTCGAACGGCGTGACCCCAACGGGGCCCTCCGAGATGACGGAATTCACGGCCAATGACGGTGCGTTGCGCGTGCCGCGGGCGCTCAACTGGAGCGTAGGAGTGGAGCGGGCGTTGCCGTGGTCGATCATGGCCGGCGCGAATTTCATCCAGAAGCGCACCACCGATGTGCTGTCGTTTGCGAATCAGAGCGGGACGGCGGCGCTCGCGGGCGATTACCTGTTGACGAATGGGCGCGAGGATCGCTACAGCTCAGAGGAATTTGACGCGCGGCGGCTGTTTGTTGGCGGATATACGGTGTATGTGTCGTACACACATTCTTCGGCGCGGACCAATGCAGCGCTCGACTATCTGCCGACGCCATCGCCGCTGGGAGTGCAACAAAGCGGACCGCTGGCGTGGGACACGCCGAATCGTACGATTTCCTGGGGATGGCTGCCGGTTCCGCTGGCGATGCTAAGGAAGCAATGGGACTTGGTGTACCTGCTCGACTGGCACAACGGATATCCGTACACGGCGGTGAATGCCGCGCAACAGGTGGTGGGCGCGGCGGGAGCGCAACGCTTTCCGGATTTTCTGAACTTCAGTCCCGGGGTGGAGTGGAAATTTCATTTTCGCGGGCAGTATTGGGGGCTGCGCGGTGTGATCGAGAATGCGACGGGCAGCGAAAATCCCGCGGTGGTGAACAACGTAGTGGATTCGCCGGAGTATGGAACCTTTAGCGAGTTTCAGGGGCGCGCCTTCACGGCGCGCATCCGGCTGATCGGGACGAAGTGAAAAAAGGCAGGGAATAGGGAGTAGGGAATAGGGACTAGGGACCAGTGCAGTCGGCCCAAAATCTCATCGTTGATGTTTTGTATCAGGGCACGACTTCAGTCGTGCCGAAAAGGCGGCATTTTAAGAATTGGGGCTTTAGCCCCTGAGGGATGTTTATTGATCGGCTCCGGTGATTGATGCAACGAGCTCTAGGGAGCAGACTGCGCGAGCGATGGAGAAGACGCCAATGAATGAAATCGGGAAATTGCTGCTGGGATTGGGACTGCTGATTGCGCTGGTGGGTGGACTGATTCTTCTAGCCGCGCGCATCGGTCTGCCACTGGGGCACTTGCCGGGCGATATCTCCTATAAGGGCAAGAATTTCTCTTTCTATTTTCCGCTAGGAACTTGCATTCTGATCAGCGTGGTTTTGTCGGCGATTCTCTATTTGTTGTCGCGATTCCGGCGATAAGTCATTCCCAACCGAAATTCGGCCCACGTACAGAATTTGCCTTCAAGCGCAGCGATGCCGCCCGAAGGCGGCATCGCGTGCAACACGTTGGACGGCAATGCCTTAGACGCCGACGCCGAATTCTCCCGGCTGCTGCTCGCCGGCATTCGAGTAAAAGTCGTAGGGCGTGCGCTTCTTGAAGCGATAGCGGCTACGCAACTCGGCACCTACGAATATGCCCAGCGCGGCGACGGCCATGCCCACAGAAAACCAGGTAATCACCCGCAAGGCAGTGGATCCCGGCTTTTCGGGCTCGGGAGTCTCTTCAACGAGCGTGAGGGAGTCGAGTTCCAAGGACATCGAGAGCAGCCTCCTGACACACCATAATACCGCAGAACGTGCTTCGCTGGCAGGCGGGGGCGGTGCGGAAAACAGGGGTGGTAATCACTCAATAGTGTTAATTTGGGCCAGCCATAAGGCCTTTTCGGCTTCGGGAAGAAAGCTGGCTTGAATGGAGTTAGCGGCGAGCCGGCGCAGTTCTTCGCGGGTAAACCCCTGCTCAGTATGAGCGAGGAGGAACTCGTTGGCGAGGTCGGAGCCGAAGAAGGCGGGATCGTCGGAATTAAGCGTGACCAGGAGGCCGCGATCGAAGTATTGGCGGAGGGGGTGGCCAGCGAAGGAGGGACAGACGCCGGTGCGGACGTTGGAGGTAGGGTTCAATTCGAGTGCGGTGGTGCTCCGCACCTTTAACTCTTGGAGTAGTTTCCCGTCATGAATAGCCGATAAGGCGTGGCCGATGCGCTCGGAGCCGATGGAAAGCGCCTCCCAGATGGCCTCGGGGCCGGTGGTTTCGCCGGCGTGGTTGGTAAGGCGTAAACCGGCCCGTGCAGCTTCAGCGTAAAGGGCGCGAAAGGGCTCAGAACCGGCGCGGCGCTCGTCGCCGCCCAGGCCGATACCGACGATAGATGGGTACTGCGGGCGCATCTCGGCGGCCTTGCGGAAGACGCGCTCGGCCTCTTCGACCGTGAAGTGGCGGACGGCGTCGAAGATCCAGTAAAGAGAGAGATTGAGCTCGCGGGCGGCGCGCTCGCGGGAGCGTTCCAGGCCGGCGAAGATGGGCTCAAAGGCGCGCGGATCGAAGTTGCGCCACATATAGATGACGCCGACGGAGATAAAGACCTCGGCGTGGACAACGCCCTGGGCATGCAGGTGTTGCATCATGCGCCATGCGGCCAGTTCGTAATCTTCGGGGTCTTTCAGGCGCCGCGTGACGGCCTTGAAGCACTCAATGAATTCCGTGAAGTCGGTGAAGCGATAGAGAGATTCGGCTTCGTGGAGCGTCAAGGGAAGGGTATCGTGGCGCGCACTGAGCTCTACCAGCGTCGCGGGCAGAATCGTCCCCTCGAGGTGCAGATGCAGCTCGGCCTTGGGCAGGCGGCGGATGAAGTCCTGAATGGCGGTCACAGTTCCAGTGTAGCGGCGTTAGCGGAGTTGGCGGAGTTAGGGATGGCTATGGAGCCTTGATGGTCGTGGCCTTGTCGTCGACGAAGGTGATGGTCCAGGTTTTGCCGGCCTGATCGTAGGTGACGGTGCGGTTGCCCTCGGAGGAGCCCTCCGACTGGATCTTCTGCCCGATGGACATACGGGTCTGGAGCTCGCTCATGCCGGGCAGCACCTGGTGCGCGTCGATGGCGGCCCAGACGGTCTTGGGCCAACTGTCATAGATCGTGTGGGGATCGTCGTAAAAGAAGAGAATGTCGCTAAAGTAGGCTTCCTGGCTGCCATCGATGACGCCGATGACGACGGCGTAAAGGCTTGTGCTGCTGGGCAGCGCGAAAACGGCGAAGACCTGGCGGCTGCCGTGTGAGATGCCGTCGTCGACCGTGGCGGGAGCCGCGGCTTTGATGACTTTCTTGATGTCGAGCCGTTGCGCGGAGGGGATGACACCGGCGGGTTTCGCGAAGACGATGCGGCCGGCTTCGTAGGGGAAGTACGGCATGGTATAGCCGTTTTTCATCCACACACGGGTGTTTTGGAGCTTGAGCGCGTCGTCGAAGGAGGTGGGGAACATCGCGCGCACATCTGCGACGTCGTCAGGGGATTCTGTTTGCTGCTGGGTGTTTTGGCCGATGACGCCGGGGTTCTTCCGCTGTTCGAAGACGACGAGCAGATAGATGCCGCCGATGCTGAGCGTGATCAGCGTGACGATGAGGGCTTTTTGCCAGTTCTTCATGGGAAATCCGTCGCGCGTCTACCGGGGCCGCGCAAATTCGGAACGGTGACGGCTGTAGAGGAAGTAAATGAACAAGCCAATAACGAGCCAGATGATGAAACGGTACCAGGTGATGATGGGCAAGCCGGCCATCAGCAGGAAACAGAAGATGACACTGAGGGCGGGAATGACCGGACCGCCGGGGACGACGAAGCCGCGATGACGGCCGGGCTCGCGGAACCGCAGCATGATGACGCCGATGGAGACTAGAACGAAGGCGAAGAGAGTGCCGATGTTGGAAAGGTCGGCGAGGGTGCCGATGTCGAAGATGCCTGAAGGAATGGCGACCAGGAAGCCGGCCACCCATGTGGAAAAGGCGGGCGTGCGGAACAGCGGATGGACGTTGGAGAAGACTCTGGGCAGCAGGCCGTCGCGGGACATGGAGAACCAGACGCGCGACTGGCCGATCTGGTAGACAAGGATCGACGAGATCATGCCCATCAGCGCGCCCAGCAGGACCACCAGGCGAATCCAATAGAGCGGATGGCCGCCGGGCAGAACGGAGAGCTTCTTGAGCGCGTTGACCACGGGCGCCGCGTCTCCGACCATGGACTGCCACGGAACCAGGCCGGTGAGGCAGACGGCCACGGCGACATACAGGACAGTGCAGACTACCAGCGTGGCGATGATGCCGATAGGAAGATCGCGTTGCGGATTGCGGCACTCCTCGGCTGCGGTGGAGACGGAATCGAA
>Ga0181536_10007879_pt1 | contig 10379 bp, 5 predicted proteins | sample PEATcosm2014_Bin_41_FD_121105 | JGI IMG/M metagenome (GOLD analysis project Ga0181536, IMG submission 121105) | Peatland microbial communities from MTU Mesocosm Facility, Houghton, MI, USA - PEATcosm2014_Bin17_60_metaG | ecosystem: Environmental > Terrestrial > Soil > Wetlands > Peat | place...
AAGGGCCTACGGACGGATCCCGGTAATCTGGTGCACGCCGACTTGCCGCTGCACCTGCGGGTACTGCGCGATCTGCTGCGGCCCGACGTCGATCGGGTATTGATCGACCAGGCCAATGCGCATCGGGAGATGCTGGAATTCGCCGCCACCTTCATGCCCGAGGCGATGTCGCGGTTGGAACCGTACGGCGAGGCGCGTCCGCTGTTCGAACTGCACCATGTCGAGGAGGAAATTCAGAAGGCCTTGGATCGCAAGGTCTCGCTCAAGTCGGGCGGGTACGTGATCATCGACCAGACGGAGGCCATGACCACCGTGGACGTCAACACGGGTGCGTTCGTCGGCCACCGGAATCTTGAAGAAACCATTTTTCGCACCAACCTTGAAGCGGCCGTGACCATCGGGAGGCAGCTGCGATTGCGCAATCTCGGCGGCATCATCATCATCGATTTCATCGACATGGAGGAGCCGGAACACCGTCGCCAGGTGATTCAGGCCTTGGAAAAGGCGCTGAGCGATGATCACGTGAAGACCAACATCTCGTCGGTGTCGCCTCTTGGACTCGTCGAGATGACGCGCAAGCGAACCCGTGAAAGTCTGGAACATCTGCTCTGTCAAGCTTGTCCCACCTGTGAAGGCCGGGGCTTCGTCAAGACGGCGGAGACCGTTTGCTACGAGGTATTTCGCGAGATTGTGCGTCAATCACGCCAGTTCGAGTGTCAACAATTGATGGTGTTGGCCCACCAGGACGTGATCGAGCGCTTGCTCGATGAGGAGTCTTCCGCGCTTGGGGAACTGGAATTGGCAACCGGCAAGCCCATTCGCTTGCAAACCGAAGCTCTTTATACCGTCGACCAGTACGACGTCGTTCTGATGTAGATGGCGCTGCGCAAACTCGGCAAGATCCTGCTCTATTGCTGCGCAGGAACATTGGGTCTCATGGTCGTGCTGCTGCTGGCCGTCAAGCTGGCGCTCGACCGCGTGCCGCACTACCAAACCGAGATCAAGGATTGGGTCCATGACCGAATCGGCTATCACATCGCGTTCGCGCACGTATCGCCGGCATTTCGCTGGTATGGACCTGAGTTGTATTTCGAACGGTTCGAATTGCGGTCGAAGGACGACCAGCGAGTCCTGGCGCGCGCGGCGGGCGGCCGCGTCGGGGCGGACATATGGCAGCTGATCCGCGGCGGCCAATTGTTCGCCGGACGCATCGAGCTCGATTCGCCGAACATCTCCATCACCCGCACGGGGCCGAGCCAATATGCATTGGCCTCCGAGATCAAACTGGGACGAGGAGACTCTTCCCTTCAGATGGTGAGACTCGAGGACTTGCCGGCCGGAACGCTGGCCATCCGCGGTGGCCTGATTACCGTCCTGGATTGGAACTCGACGCTGCCGGTGTTGGAGCTGCGCGACGTCAACCTGGATTTACGGCGCGGCGATGGAGTGGCCGCGCTGGCGCTGGCCGCTCACTTGCCGGCAGTGTTGGGCGGAGAGATCAGCATCAATGCAACAGCTCGCGGACTTGGGCGTTTGGACACGCTGAATTGGACCGCGCTGGCGCGTACGCGCAACTTGTCGTTCGGCGGATGGCGGGAACTTCTACCGGACTATTTGAGCAGGCTGGGTGCCGGCAGCGGGGGATTCGAAGTAGCGGCTCTCGGACGAGGCGCCGACATGACCCGCGCCGACCTGGATTTCGACGCCACGAATGTGACGATTCAGCTCACCAATGAGCCGGGCGTCAAGTTCGATCAAATTGCCGGCGCGCTGACCATCCGCCATTCCGGCGATCGCTGGACGCTTCTCGGGCGACGGGTGCGTGCGCTCTCCGCCGGACGGCGCGATCCGGAGTCCGCGTTCGACGTGAGCTGGCGCGGCGATGACTCCGGACTGGTCGAGCTGAAGGTTCGGGCGAGTTACCTGCGCGCTGAGACCCTGCTGCCGCTGGCCGGGCTGTTGCCGCAAAAAGACCTGCGCGAACGTCTGCAGGCGGTGGAGCCTACCGGTGAATGGATCAATACTCGGACGGACCTGATACGCGACACGGCGAGCGATCCGTGGCGGTTCAATGTGCAGGCGCGATTCCGCGACGTCGGGTTCGCGCCGCGAGGACGAGCCCCGGGCCTGCGAGGTTTGAACGGCGCGATCGCCGGCACCGAGAGCGGCGGCCGAGTGGAAATCGAATCCAAGAGCGCTGTGTTTGCGTGGCCTGCGGAGCTGCCGCAAGCGGTCGCTTTGCAGGAGTTCAACACGACGCTTTACTGGAAGCGCACGCCGCAGGAGCTGTTGATCGCGACGCCATCGATCGACATCAAGAATCAAGATGCGGCGGTGCACGGCCGCGTAGCCTGGCATCAACCCGCGGACGGCGATTCTCCGGTGTTGACGTTGGCGGCCTCGGTGGACGATGGCAACGCAGCGGACGCGCACCTGTATTTACCGCGACTGTACATCCTGCCATCGGCACTGACGTGGCTGAATCGTGCATTCGTCGCGGGGCATTTGTCGCACGCTGACGTGGTCATTCGGGGTCCGGTGCGGCATTTTCCGTTTCGCGACGGTACGGGCCTGTTTTTGGCCCGTGCTCATGTCGACGGCATGACGCTCGACTACCGGGAGGGCTGGCCACGGGCGGAGAATCTCGCACTGTCGGCTGAATTTCGCAACGAAGGCGTCACCGTCCAGCTGCTCAAGGGAAATGTCGGCAGTTTCACCCTTGATAAGGGCGATGCCCGCTTCGTCGATTTCAAAACGGCCGAGCTGCAAATACATGCGACAGCGAGCGGAGATGCAACCGCGGCGCTCGACTATTTGCGGGCCACTCCGCTGGATGCGATGGCGGAGCACGCGTTTTCCGGCGTCGAGGCCAAAGGACCGATGCAGGCCGACGTGGACTTGTTTCTGCCGTTCAAAGAGTTCGGCCATCGTCGGGTACTCGTGCATGCGCATTTGCACGGCGTGTCGCTCAACACCCGAGGCGGGACACTGGCGGCCACCGATTTGCACGGCGATGCGGATATCGACGGAGCACAGGTGTCGCATGCCGATGTGCACGGCAAAATATTGGGCGGACCTTTTCAAATGCAGGCGCGGGCGCCGCGCAATGCGCCGGTGACGCGTACCGTGCTGGTGTTCAACGGCACGTTGAGCGGGGATGCCATTCATTCGGCGCTCTCGCTGCCGGCGAGTATTCCAATCAACGGTACGACGGATTGGCACGGTGTGCTCCGAATGGCGCCGGAACCGGCGCGCGAGCGTTCGCTGCGCATCAGCGGCAGCCTTGCCGCACTCGAACTCAAACTGCCCGAGCCCCTCGCAAAGCCTGCCGGTCGCCCGCTGCCATCGTCCGTCGAAATTCTCTGGCCGACCAGCGGCGCAACGCAGGTGCGCGTGGTGTTGGGATCCGTGCTGCGCGGCCAAGTGACGCTGGATTCCGGCGCCAACGGGCTGCAGCTCGGACGCGCGGCGGTTACCTTCGGCGCGGCGACCGAGCCCGCGGCCTTCAGCGATACGCAGGTGGTCAATACCGGCGGCACGATCGAACGGCTGGATCTCGCGGGGTGGCTGAAACTCTATACGCCCGATAAGAGTGCCAAGCCGCTCGGCAGTTTTCTGCGCACTGCCAAGTTCGACGTGGGCCAGATCGACTATCTCGGTTTGTCGTTTCTGGATGTGTCGTTGGATGTGTCGGCGAGCGACGCGGGTTGGCGCATCGGCATCGGCGGACCCAATGTGGTCGGCAGTATTTTTTTGCCGAGCGCCGCGGACTCGGCGGAGCCGTGGCAATTGGAATTCCAGCGACTCAAGTTCGTCGATGGGCCTGGAGCTGCGGACTCGGGCGATAGGCTGCGGCCCGGCGACGCTTCGCAGGCCGGCGGCACGGCCGGCGCGGCCTACGGCATGGCCTACGGCACGCCGAATCCCCGGGCGATACCCGCGATCAAATTTCATGCGGCCGATGTGATCTGGGGTGAGCGGGAGTTCGGCGACGTGAAAGCGACTCTCGGCAAACGGGATGACGGGATCAGCCTCGACGAGTTGCGGGTCAACGGAGGCAACTTTACGGTCAATGCCAAAGGCGAGTGGCGCGGCAAAGATGCTGGCCTAGGTCGTATTGAAGGTACGCTGGCGAGCACGGACGTGGGCGCCACCCTGAAGCAGCTGGGCTACGATGCGGTGATCGAAGCCAAAACCGGGAAGATGGACTTCGACATGAGTTGGCTGGGCGCTCCCACGGCCGAAGCGCTGAGTGCCGCCACCGGCCGTGTGCAGGTGGCGCTGGATAAGGGTCAAATCACCGGATTGAAACCGGGCGCCGGGCGGGTCGTGGGCCTCGCCAGCGTGGCCGCGCTGCCGCGACGATTGGCGCTGGATTTCAGCGATTTGACCGACAAAGGCCTTGCGTTCGATACCATTCGCGGCGACTTCGATCTTCGCGAGGGCAGCGCTTTTACCGATGATGTGCTGGTCAAGGGGCCGGCGGCGGAGATCGGACTGATTGGCCGCGTCGGCTTGAAAAACAAGGATTACGACCAAACTGCCGTAGTAACCGGTAATGTCAGCAGTTCGCTGCCGCTGGCGGCGTTTGCGGCCGGGCCAGTGATCGGCGGGGCCGTGTTGATATTTACCCAGGTGTTCAAACAGCCGCTGAAGGGGCTGGCGCGGGGGTATTATCGGATCACCGGGAATTGGGATAATCCAATCGTTGAACGTATCAAGAGCGCAGACGCCGCCGCGGCGACTCCAGAGGCACCGAAGTAAATGGGAAAAGTAGCCGCAATACAGATGACCTCGGGTCACGTGGTGCAGGACAATCTCGCCGCCGCCGGCAAATTGTTGCGCGAGGCCAAGGAGTTGGGCGCGGATATCGCCTGCCTGCCCGAGAATTTTTCGTTCATCGGATTGAAAGACGCCGACAAATTGCAGGTCGCGGAAGCCGATGGCGCGGGCCCGATCCAGGAGTTTTTGCGCGATACGGCTCGTCAGTTGAACTTATGGATTCTCGGCGGCACCACCGTCATCAAGGGCGATTCGGCGACTCGGGTAGCGAATGCATCGCTGCTCATTGATTCCGACGGCAAGCGGGTCGCGCGCTACGACAAGATTCATTTGTTCGACGTTGCCATTCCCGGCCGTAATGAACAATATCTCGAGTCGACGCACGTGACGCCCGGCCGTAAGGTGGTCGTCGCGGATACGCCCGTCGGCAGGCTGGGGCTCTCGGTGTGCTACGACATGCGCTTTCCGGAGCTCTATCGGGAGCTTGTGTCTGAGGGGGCCGAATGGCTGGCGATGCCGGCGGCCTTCACGGTTCCGACGGGCCGCGCGCATTGGGAGACACTGCTGCGCGCGCGCGCCATCGAAAATCTTTGTTACGTCGCCGCTCCCGCTCAGGCCGGCACCCATACCAGCGGCCGCGAGACCTATGGCGATACATTGATCATCGATTACTGGGGCCAGGTGCTGTCGCGCAAGCCGACGGGCAGCGGAGTGATTACGGCAGACATCGATCTCGTGAAGCAGGCCGAGACCCGCGCGCGCTTTCCTGCACTCGACAATCGTCGACTGGGTACCCGGTCGCGCGCCACGGTGGCTGCATGAGCGCCGCGCCGATGTTCGATGTTGCGGAGCGGATGATCCTGACGCCATCGGGTCTCGACGAGGGCCGCTTGTCGACCGTGCTCGGCACGGTAATGAGCCGGGGCGTCGATTACGCGGATCTGTATTTCCAGCTATCGCGTGAGGAGTCGTGGTCGCTGGAGGATGGCATTGTCAAAGAGGGCTCACACAGTATCGAGCAGGGCGTGGGCGTGCGCGCCATCAGCGGGGAGAAAACCGGCTTTGCGTACACCGATGAGGTGCTGTTGCCGGCGCTGGTGGAAGCGTCCGATGCGGCGCGCGCTATCGCGCGCAGCGGCGGCAGCAACGCGGTCAAAGCCTGGCAGCGGCCGCTCACGCACCGGCTGTACCTGCCCATCGATCCGCTCGACACGATTCGCGATGAGGATAAGGTTGCTTGGCTGATGAAGGTGGACGCCGACACGCGCCGCATCGATCCACGGGTCAAACAGGTGATGGCGTCCTTGGCGGCGGTGCACGAAGTCGTATTGATTGCCTCGAGCGATGGCACTCTGACGGCGGACGTGCGCCCGCTCGTGCGCCTGAATGTGTCGGTCATCGTCGAACAGAATGGCCGCCGCGAGCAGGGCTACAGCGGCGGCGGCGGCCGCTTTGGATTGGATGAGTTGCTGCGCGGCGATCAGCCGTTCGAGCACGGCCGTGAGGCGGTGCGTCAGGCGCTGGTCAATTTGGAGGCGGTTGCGGCGCCGGCAGGTTCCATGCCCGTGGTGCTCGGCTCCGGGTGGCCCGGCATTTTATTGCATGAGGCCATCGGTCATGGCCTCGAGGGCGACTTCAACCGCAAGGGTACATCCGCCTTCTCCAACCGGATCGGCCAGAAGGTGGCTGCGGAGGAGATCACGGTGGTCGACGACGGCACACTCAATCGGCGTCGCGGTTCTCTGAACGTCGACGACGAAGGCACGCCCACCCAATGCACGGTGCTGATCGAGAACGGCATTCTGCGCGGCTATATCCAGGACAAGATGAATGCACGATTGATGGGCATGCCGGCAACCGGCAATGGACGCCGCGAGTCGTTTGCGCACATGACGCTGCCGCGCATGACCAATACCTACATGCGTGCCGGGACACGCGCGCCGGAGGAAATCATTGCATCGGTGGAGAAGGGTCTGTACGCCGTGAACTTCGGCGGCGGTCAAGTGGACATCACCTCGGGCAAGTTCGTATTCTCGGCAAGTGAAGCGTACTTGATCGAGAACGGCAAGATCACCGCCCCCGTGAAAGGCGCGACATTGATCGGCAACGGCCCCGACGTGTTGACCCGGGTCAGCATGGTGGGCAACGACATGAAGCTCGACGGCGGCGTCGGGACGTGCGGGAAGGAAGGCCAATCGGTGCCTGTCGGCGTAGGCCAACCCACTCTGCGCATCGATGCGCTCACGGTGGGCGGCACGGGGTAGGTTGCCGCCGCGGCGAGTTTGCCTGGATCATTCAAGGGCTCCAGTTGTTGCGTATGAACTGCACCACCCGCGGCGCGCATTCGTGCGGCCTGGCTTGCAGGAGTAGGTGCGGACCCTCGATGGGTGCGATCTCGGCACCGGGCATGCGCGCCGTCAACCAGCGGGTCGCCGCGAAGGGTACGACGCGGTCGCGGCGCGCGTAGAGAATCAGCGCGGGGACGCGTATCAGTTCCAAGCAATCGCTGGCATCGACGGTGAGGAGTGCGGCGATGCGCCGTCTCACCACGGCGGCAGCGACTCCGGCGATGGCGCGTTCGGCCTGCGGCGGGGCTCGATCAGCGTCCTTCGAACCCCACATGAGCGGTGCCCTGAGCCAACGAGGCAGTGACTTCACGGGCACGAGCCACGCAAACCGGCTGGCCCATCCGAAAAGCGGGTATGGATTCTTGGCGAACGTACCGCAGAGAATCAGTCCTCGCATGCCGACGGGGGAGGAGGCGGCGATGCGCATGGCGATGGGTCCTCCAAAGGATTCACCCAACAAAACGAAAGGGCGATCCGCCGGCAACGAAGCGCGGACCCTGTGCTCCAGCTCCTCATACCCCAGCGGTTGATCGGTGGGATAGGCGATGACTTGCGTGTCGATGTCCTCGCCCAGCATGCGAACGAAGTGTGCGAATAGTTTTCCGGTGCCGTCGAGGCCCGGCAGCAAAACGAGCAAGGGGATCGAGGCGGCATCTTTCATGTCACGCATATCTCGATGTTCGCATGAGTGGAGGCGATGTCGCCGGTGCGCTGTTCTCCCGCAAAATCATCCCGCGGCTTTCACGGACGAGACCCTCACGGCGCGGGGTTGCAGGATGCTTGCCGTCGCGGGCGGGGCGCCTCGATGTCGGGCGTCCTGCCCGCGCTTTGTCCGTGCTTTGCCTGCCCCCTGCCCGCGACTCCGGCATGCGCGGCCCGCTCGCCGGCGCTGGATTTACGCTCCGTTCGGGAGTAGGTTCGCGGGGTTGCTCAAGTGAAACGTGACTGAAGGCTGAAATTTGAACTTGCGATGGATGGCGGGCTCTGCAATTACCGCCTGCGTTTTGGGATCGCTGGCCGCCGCTGCGCCGGAGCCGGCAGGGTGGGTCGACGCGGCACGTCTCGGCAATGCCGCTCATGAGCCCGGCGAGTGGTTCACCACCGGGCGTGATGCCCAAGGCTCGTATCATTCCCCCTTGACCGGCATCAATGCCCAGACCGTGTCGCGGCTCGGCTTTGCCTGGGACTACAAACTGGGTACTCACCGTGGGTTGGAAGCGACGCCCATCGTCGTCGATGGTGTGCTGTATACGGTGGGCAATTTTGGACGCGTCTACGCGCTGGACGGTGCCACCGGGAAGGAGCGCTGGGTCTACGACCCGCAGATCGACGGGCAGTGGGGGCGCTACGCCTGTTGCGACGCTGTGAATCGCGGCGTCGCGGTGTGGAAGGGCCGGGTGTATGCCGCGTCGCTCGACGGCTATCTGCATGCCATCGACGCCGCCACGGGGCGGCGCATCTGGAAAGTGGACACCTTGCCGGCGCGTGGACCGAAGACGCCCTACACCAGCACGGGGGTGCCGGTCGTGGCCGGAAACCTGGTCATCATCGGTGCCGGCGGCGGTGATTTTCGCGGCGTGCGGGGCTACGCGGCCGCCTTCGACATCGAAACCGGCAGCGAGCGCTGGCGCTTCTACACGGTGCCGCGAAATCCTGCGCTCGGGGCGCAGGATCAGCCGCACTTGGTGCCGGCGCTCAAGACCTGGGACGCGCACCATCGCTGGGAGAGCGGCGCCGGCGGCGCGGTGTGGGATGGCATTGCCTATGATGCGTCGCTGAAGCTCGTATACATCGGGACCGGCAACGCGTCCCCGTACGACATCAAGGAAGACGGCCGCGCCGGCGGCGACGACCTGTACACCGACAGCATCCTCGCGCTGCATGCGGACACCGGCGAACTCGCCTGGCATTTCCAAACCGTACCCGGCGACATGTGGGATTTCGACAGCACCCAGAAATTGATTCTTGCCGACCTCAAGCTCGCGCAAGGGGTGCGCAAAGTCGTGATGCAGGCATCCAAGAACGGATTCTTCTACGTTCTCGATCGCGCCACCGGCGAATTCGTGTCGGCGCACAACTTTGCGTTCGTGAATTGGACCAAGGGATTGGATCCGAAAACCGGGCGGCCGATCCTCAATCCGGCGGTGGATTACAGCGGCTCTCCCAAAGCGGTGTATCCCTGGGAAGGCGGCGCTCACGGCTGGCAACCCATGGCCTACGATCCGTCGGCTCAGCGTGTCTACATCCCGGTGCAGGAGGCCCCGAACATCATCATCGAGACCGCGCACCGCAAAGCCGGCTTGGTGGAGGGCCAGTTCACCAGCCCTGCATTCCTGCCGGAGGCGTACGACCCCAAGGGTCTCGAGTCTCTTTACGGTGCATTGCCCCCGCTCGATGCGCTGGGCCCTGGTCTGTCGTCGGTGCGGCGGCGGGGTTTCCTGCGCGCCTGGGATCCGATCGGCAATCGTCTTCTGTGGGAGGCACCCACCGCGAGCGGCTGGGACGGCGGGGTCATGTCGAGCGCGGGCGGCCTGGTCTTCCAGGGCGACGTGGCGGGTATGCTCAACATCTATGCGGCCGATACCGGCGCGCGGCTGAAAAGCATCAACCTCGGCAGTTCCGTGATGGCGGCGCCGATGAGCTACGAGATCGGCGGCGTTCAATTCGTCGCGCTGATGGCGGGCTACGGGGGCGGCGACATGACGGTGCCGTTCCCGGAGGGCTCCGCCGCCCGTCGCTTCGGCAACGAGGGCCGGATCATCGCTCTGCGCCTGGACGGCGGCGCCGTGCCGCGACCCGCCGAAGTGAGCGCCGCGCCTCTTCCGCCACCACCGCCACGCATCGGAACGGCAGCGCAAATTGCAGCGGGAGAGTTGCTGTACAACCGCTATTGCTCGCGCTGTCATATATTCGGACAGGCGGTGCTGCCGGATCTGCGGCGACTCACCGCGGAAAAGCACGCGAGTTTCTACTCGATCGTTCTCGAGGGGGCGCTCGCACCGCTGGGAATGGGCCGTTTCGATGATGTCTTGAGTCACGCTGACGCGGAGGCGATTCACGCATACGTCATTGATGAGTCTTGGAAGGCGATCACGCCGTGACGCAACCCGCGGTGGGCGGCGGCGGTGTGAGTATCAGCTAGTCGCCCGGGTGCAACCGCAGGGTTGGCGCTTGAGTGCCGTCGGCAGCCCACGGCGATCGCGGCATTCCAACCGGCGCGCGGATGCGGGCATGAGTGGGTTGCGGTAG
>Ga0181536_10007889_pt1 | contig 10375 bp, 9 predicted proteins | sample PEATcosm2014_Bin_41_FD_121105 | JGI IMG/M metagenome (GOLD analysis project Ga0181536, IMG submission 121105) | Peatland microbial communities from MTU Mesocosm Facility, Houghton, MI, USA - PEATcosm2014_Bin17_60_metaG | ecosystem: Environmental > Terrestrial > Soil > Wetlands > Peat | place...
CGCACCCGCAGCCAGCTCGTGCGCATCGCTATCGAGCGTCTGGGCAATGAGTTCCAGGTGGGGCATGTAGCTAAGGCCACGGTGTCCGATCAAAAGATATTCTCGAAGTAACGGGCGCCGGCTGAAAGATCTCTTGCCGGAAAATGCGTTTCGCGCGAAATTAGTCCTGTCAGCAGTTGGTTTTACTCCTTCAATTTTTGGGGCCGCCTGGTTAGCGGCCCCCCAGACTTGAGAGTCCCCGCAAATCCCCGCGCTATCCAAAGACAACGATGATTTTCAATAAGTTCCGACGCAAAAATGGGTTATGCCGGTTTCCGTGGTTGTACCGGTGTACAACAGTGAGCACAGCCTGGAAGAGCTGGCGCGCCGTTTAGCTCCGATACTCCAGTCGCTAGACGACGACTACGAGCTGATCCTGGTGAACGATGGCAGCCGGGATGGGAGCTGGGGAGTGATCTGCCAGCTCTCGACTCGCTACCGCTGGATATCCGGCATCAATCTCATGCGGAATTTCGGGCAGCACAACGCCCTGTTGTGCGGAATCCGGGTGGCTCGCTTCGGTGTGGTGATCACCATGGATGACGACCTACAGCATCCACCGGAAGAGATTCCCGAACTGCTGGACAAGCTAGAGCAGGGTTTCGATGTGGTGTATGGCACGCCGGAACACGAGCAGCACGGGCTCATGCGCGATGTCGCCTCGCGCATCACCAAGCTGGCGCTACAGAGCACCATGGGCGCCGAAACCGCTCGCAAGGTGAGTGCCTTCCGCGCCTTTCGCACTACGCTGCGCGACGCTTTTGAAAGTTACCGCGGCCCGTTCGTTTCGATCGACGTGCTGCTGAGCTGGGCCACGACGCGCTTCGCGGCCGTGCGTGTGCGGCATGAGCCCCGGCGCATTGGAGCCTCCAACTATACCTTTCGCAAGCTGGTGCGCCACGCCATGAATATGATGACCGGCTTCAGCGCGCTGCCACTGCAATGCGCCAGCGTGATCGGCTTCGTCTTCACGCTGTTCGGCCTGGCGGTGCTGGCATTTGTCCTGGTCCGCTATGCGATCTACGGCGGCGTGGTACCCGGCTTTGCCTTTCTGGCTTCGGTGATCGCGATTTTCTCCGGGGCCCAGTTATTCGCGCTGGGCATCATCGGGGAATATCTGGCGCGCATGCATTTCCGCATGATGGACCGTCCGCCTTATGCCGTGCGTGGTTTTGCCGGCGCGTCCACCGCGGTCTCGCCGGTGGGCCGCACGGTTGAGGTACGGCCATGACTACGGAATCCATCAGCCGTCTGGCGGAGGCGGTTTCCTGCACGCCCGCGGCCTGTGAAATTCTCGATTGGGATTCGAAGTTCTTCGGCGTGCGCATTGCGCGGGTGATTGGCCATCGCATGGACCGGGAGAAGGCAGCCGAGGTCCTGCGCGCCGTGCGCGAGGAATCCATTCACTGCGTCTACTTCCTGGCCGACCCCGAGCCGGCCACCACGCAGATCGCCGAACGCAGCGGCTTTCACCTGGTGGACGTCCGCGTCACGCTGGCCGCGCGACTTCTCAGCTCTCACGGCGGCCTGTGGCAGGGTGACGGCGTGCGCGAAGTGGATGTGGCCGACATCCCTACGATTCGCGAGATTGCCGCGCGCAGCCACACCGATTCGCGCTTCTATCGCGACGGCTGCTTCCCGCGGGATCTGTGTGACGAGCTGTATCGCATCTGGATTACCCGGAGCTGTCACGGCTGTGCCGATGCCGTGCTGGTGGCGGAGCACGAATCGCGGCCGGCGGGATACGTGTCCTGTCATTTGAAGGGGGATGGCCGTGCCGAGATTGGCCTCGTGGGAATCGACGAGAACGCCAGAAACAAAGGTCTGGGCGGGAAGCTGGTGCGGCACGCCTTACGCTGGTTCCAGGAGCGCGAAGTGCAGGAAGTGACCGTCGCCACGCAGGGGAGCAATATCGCCGCACTGCGCTTGTATCAAAAGTGCGGGTTCCTCACCAGGGCGATGCAGCTCTGGTTTCACTATTGGCGCGAGTTCCCGGACAAGGAAGACGCGGCGTGCTGACGAGGATTCTTCATCACATTGTCGCCATCCCGTGGGTTTATGACCTGGTGCAGAACTTAGCCGGGCGCGATCGGAACTATGCGCGTCTGGCGCCGCTGGTCGCGCAATGCGGTGGCAATACGCTGCTGGATGTTGGTGCGGGCACGGGTGAACTGGCCCGCATCGTTCCACCCGGGACGGCATACATCTGGTTCGACAACGATCCCCAAAAGCTGAGTGGATTTCGCGGTAAGTCCGCCTCGCCACGCGCGCTGCTCGGTGAGGCCGATCGCATCGGCTTGCGCGACAAGAGCGTCGACGTCGCGGTGTGCGTCGCGATGTCGCACCATCTGACGGACGAACAACTGGGGATGACTCTTCGCGAGATGGCAAGGGTCTGCCGCAGCAAGCTCATCTTTCTCGATCCCATCCGCGTCGACAAATCGGCTGTGAGCAGTTTGTTGTGGAAATACGACCGCGGCAGCTATCCGCGGCAAGCCGGCGCGCTGCGTGCCGCGATCGGCCAGCACTTTGATATCGAGCACGAAGAACGCTATTCCATCTACCACCACTACTGGCTGTGTGCGGCTAAGCCGAAAGCGAGCGCGGCATGCGCCTGATCCAGACCGCGACCGCCAGCATTCCCTTCAACCGGCCATTCACGGCCGGCAAAGAGTACGACTACATCCGCCAGGCGATCGAGAGCGGCCAGGTTTCGGGCGATGGGCCGTTTACGCGCAAATGCCAGAAGTTGCTGGAAGACATCCTGGGCGTCCCCAAAGTCCTGCTCACGACGTCCTGCACGGATGCGTTGGAACTCTCCGCGCTGCTGCTGAATGTCCGGCCCGGCGATGAGGTCATCGTGCCCTCGTTCACGTTCGTTTCCACGGTGAATGCCTTCGTGCTGCGAGGGGCGAGGCCCGTTTTCATTGACATTCGGCCGGACACCCTGAATCTGGATGAGTCCCAGCTCGCGTTGGCGATCGGGCCAAACACCCGCGCCATTGTCCCGGTTCATTATGCCGGCGTGGGCTGCGAGATGGATTCCATTCTCAAGATGGCCGGTTGCTTTGACATCCCGGTGGTGGAGGACAATGCGCACGGACTGTTCGGCGAATATCGCGGCAGGAAGCTGGGCACATTCGGCGCTCTGGCGGCTCTCAGTTTTCACGAGACCAAAAACATCAGTTGCGGCGAGGGCGGTGCACTGCTGATCAACGACCCCGCGCTCATCGAACGGGCCGAGATCTTGCGAGAGAAGGGCACAAATCGCAGCCGCTTCTTCCGCGGACAAGTGGATAAATACACCTGGGTGGACTTGGGATCGAGTTTCCTGCCATCCGACATCCTGGCCGCATTTCTGTACGCGCAACTGGAGAATCGGGAAATGATACAGAGCGCGCGGCGGCGCATCTGGAACATCTACGCGAACCATCTGTCAGGATGGGCTCGTGGGGCGGGCGTCTGCCTGCCCAGAATCCCGGCGCACTGCGAGCAGCCGTACCACATGTTCTACATGCTGATGCCATCAGCCCAAGCGCGCGATGCGCTTATCGCCCACTTGAAGCGCCACGGCATTCTCAGCGTGTTTCATTATCAGCCGCTGCACCTCTCGGAAATGGGGCGGATCTGCGCCGCGCGCGAACCCTACTGCCCGGTGACCGAGCAGTTGAGCGAACGCCTGATCCGCCTGCCGTTCTTTAACGGCCTCGCGGAAGACGACCAGGCGCACATCGTCGAGTGCATTCAGGAATTCCGAGGGTAGCGGGCGAATCGCGATCGCCCGAGTGTAGGCCTACACCGCGACGGGCTTCGCCAATGCCTGCATCTTTTCCCGCACCTGCTGCTCAATCCAGGCGTAGGTCCGGGCGAGGCCCTGTTCGAGCGAAATCTCCGGCTCCCACCCCAGCACCTGGCGCACCAGCGTGTTATCCGAATTGCGGCCGCGCACGCCCAGGGGGCCCGGCACGTGCTTCTTCACAATGCGCACGCCGGCAATCTCGGCCACCATGTCCGCCAGTTCGTTGATGGTCACCATGCGGTCTTGCCCCAGGTTGACGGGATCGTGGAAATCCGAGCGCATCAGCCGGTCGATGCCTCTGACGCAATCGTCGATGAAGCAGAACGAGCGCGTCTGCTCGCCGTCGCCCCAGATTTCGATCACGGGATTTCCGGTCAGCTTCGCCACCGCTACCTTGCGGGACATGGCGGCGGGCGCTTTTTCGCGGCCACCCTCCCAGGTTCCGAGCGGTCCGAAAATGTTATGGAACCGCACGACGCGGGTCTCGATACCGTAGTCGTCGCGATAGTGCATGCAAAGGCGTTCGGTAACCAGCTTCTCCCAGCCGTAGGCGTCCTGCGGCTGCGCCGGATAGGCATCGGATTCCTTGAGCGGCACGACGTTGGCCTCGGTCTGTTTGAACTCGGGATACACGCAAGCCGACGAGGTGTACAGGTAGCGCCGCACTCCGTTCACGCGCGCCGCTTCCAGTGTGTGCAGATTGATGAGGGAGTTGTTCGAGAGGATCTGCGCGTGATGGCAGGAGATAAATCCCATTCCTCCCATGTCCGCCGCGAGCGCGTAGACTTCCTGGACGCCGCGCGTGGCTTCGAGGCAGTTATCCCAGCGCCGCAGGTCGAGCAGTTCGAACTCGTCCGCGTCGGCCGCCCGGTATTCGGGCGCCTTCAAATCTACTCCACGCACCCAATAGCCGTTCCGCTTCAGGTGTGTGACTAAATGATGTCCGATAAATCCGCCAGCGCCGGTCACCAGGACTCTACGGCTGTCCTTCATAACATTCAGTCTCCACGCGCTTGCATCTGAGCTTTCAGGGGCTGTTCTGCGGCAGCGCTCGGCACCGTTTCGCCGGCCGAGCCGAGACCCAGCGTCACATATTCGCCGACCGCCTCGAAGGCGGCGCGTGGCAGAATGCGCCAGCAGTCGATCACAGTCTTCACGCGTCCATTTAGGGGGAGCATCGCTTCGGCGGACAAGCTCTCGAACTCGCGCCACGGAGTCGTGACCGCGAGCACGTCCGCTTCGCGGGCGCAATCCGCCAGTGACGGCGCGAAGCGCACCCGCCCAATCAACGCTGAACGCGCGTTGTTCATCGCGGCGGGATCGTACACCACTACGTTCACTTCGCGCGCGAGTAGATATTTCGCCAGAAGCAAGCCCTGCGATTCTTCGATGACGTCCGTATCCGGTTTATAGGAGAGCCCGGCGACTCCGGCCGTTCCTCCCATGGGCAAGCGGCCCAGGATCATCTCGGCCAACCGAGGCACCTGGCGACGGTTCAACGCGTCGGTGGCCTCCGCCAGCAGCGCCGAGACGCCATGGCGCCGCGCGAGCGCCGTGAATGCCACGTTGTCGCGCGGAAAGCATGGTCCGCCATAGCCCAGAGCACCCTTCAGGTATTTTGTGCCGATGCGGCTGTCGGCGCCCAGCGCACTCGATACAACGGCCACGTCCGCGCCGGGCAGCGTTTCACAAACCTGCGCCAACATATTCGCGTACGAAATCTTCGTGGTGACGAACGTGTTGACCGACAACTTGGTTAGCTCGGCGTTGACGAAGTTCATGCGTGCGATGGTTGGGTGGCTTTCGCACACACCGCCATGGAGACGTTCGAGAATGTCGCCGGAGCGCAGGTCAAACTCGCCGATGAGGACCATATCGGGATGCAACATGTCGTGGATCACGCTGCCGAGGGCGATGAATTCCGGGTTGTAGCACAGCCCGAAGTCCTGGCCGCAGCGCTTGCCGGTCGCGCGCTCCAGCAATGGCAGCAGGCTGCCCGCGGTCGAACCCGGCATCACAGTACTCGAAAGCACGACCAGATGGTAGCCATTCTTCGTGCGGATCGCATGGCCAATCGATTCTCCGGCTGCGAGCACATGACGTAACGAGAACCCTCCGTCGGCTTCGGAAGGTGTCGGCACGATGATAAAGGTAACGTCGCTTGCGGTAACCGCTTCGGCACTATCCGAGGTAGCCGAGAGGCGCTCGCGATTCTTGTGGATCAACTCGTCCAGGCCGGGCTCGTTGACAGGAGCGCGGCCCTGATTCAAGGCATTCACATAGCTGGGGCTGATGTCGACCCCGATCACCGTATGGCCCTTCTCCGCCAGGACAGCGGCCATCGGTGCGCCCAATTTCCCCAGTCCGATGATGGACAGTCTCATGATTTGCTCATTGCTTGCGAACGATCGGCATGCGCCAGCCTGTCCCAAAAGCGCGGGAAGTGACTTTCAGCCCTGGCGCAGCCTGCTTACGTTTAAACTCCGCGATCCGGACCATGCGCAGCACGCGCCGGACGGTTTCGGCATCGTAGCCATGCTCCAGAATTTCTTCTTCGGATTCGCTTCCCTCGACGTGGCGCTCGAGGATTTCATCGAGGATCTCGTACGGCGGCAGCGAATCCTGATCCGTCTGGTTGGGCCGCAATTCGGCCGATGGCGCCTTGGTCAGCACCGCTTCCGGTATATCAGGCCGGCGCTCGTTGCGCCAGCGGGCGACGCGGTAGACCATCATCTTGGGCAGGTCGGCGATCACCGCCAAGCCGCCCGACATATCGCCGTAGAGGGTGCAGTAGCCCACCGAAAGTTCGGACTTATTCCCTGTGGTCAGCAGCAGGGCACCGTATTTGTTCGAGAGTGCCATCAACAGGTTGCCGCGGATCCGCGATTGGATGTTCTCTTCGGTGACGTCCGCGGCCCGGCCGGCAAAGGCGTCGTGCAACGTGGCCTCGTAAGAAGTCATGATCTGCGCGATCGGCAGGGCGAGGGTGCGGATGCCAAGATTCTTGGCGAGTACCACCGAATCATCCACGCTGCCCGGGCTCGAATAGGGCGAGGGCATCAGCACGCCCAAGACGTTTTCACAGCCCATGGCCTCGGCGGCGATAGCCGCCGTCAGCGCGGAATCGATGCCGCCCGAGAGCCCCAGCAGCACGTTTCTGAAACCGGTCTTGCCCGCATAGTCGCGCACGCCCAGAACTAATGCGTGCCAGATTTCGGCTTCGGGCTGGAAATCATCCTCGGCGATGGTGCCCCGGCCGGTATCGAGATCGACAATGACGATGTCCTCCGCAAAGGGCTTGCCGCGCGCGATCAGCCGGCCCTTGGCGTCAAACGCGCAACTGCGGCCGTCGAAGATCAGGTCATCATTCCCGCCGGCTTCATTTACGTAGACGATGGGAGTCCCGTGGCGGCGTGCGCTGTGGCCCAGCATCTTTTCTCGCAGCAGTTGCTTGCCTACGACGAATGGCGAGGCGGAAAGATTCAGGATGGTTTGGGCGCCGGCTTCGGCGAGTGCCGTGATCGGATCCTGATGGTAGCGCGGGCGCTGCCAGAAATCTCGGTCGTTCCAGACGTCTTCGCAGAGACTCAGACCCAGACGGTATCCGTCCAGATCCAAAATCTGCGGCTCGCGGGCTGGTTCGAAGTAGCGGTCTTCGTCGAATACATCGTAGGTGGGCAACAGGGTCTTATGGAACGCAGGTCCCACGCTCCCCTTTTCGAGCAGCACGGCGCTATTAAACAGAGGCCGGCCCATTTCGGCGGGATTGGGAGTTGCCACCCCGACCAGCACTGGCGGTGCCTGGGCCAGCTCATGTGCCATCGAATGCAGCATCTCGCAACTGCGCTTCACAAAGCCGTGGCTCATCAGAAGATCGCGCGGCAAGTAACCCATGAGCGCCAACTCCGGCGTGAGCGACAAATCCGCCCCCTGCCGCTGGGCTTCCCGCGCTGCCGCGGTAATTAGCGCCGCGTTTCCAACGAGATCGCCGACGGTCGGATTAATTTGCAAAAGGGCGATGCGCAAGCGAGGTTCGATTCGCGAACATTTTCTTGAAACTAAAGGCAATTCTACCGGTTTTGCGACCGGCTATCAACCAAACCCGGAGGCGTATGTCGCCCCTATCTGGATGCGTCTTTTGACCCAATACCCCAGAGAGCCAAGCGTCTAACTGAAGGAAATACAACCACATCGGATTGGTGTACGCGTTGCATCGGCACCAGATGAAGGGGCTAACTATGCTGCCACTAGCTAAGATTCTGGTCCCGGTGGATTTCTCCGAGCGTTCCGTTGCGGCCGTACGTTATGCGCGAAATCTCGCCTGCCATTTTCATTGCGAATTAGTGCTGATGCACATACTACCTTCCATCCCTTACGAAATGGGCGGGTTCGAGTTTGGCGGCGTGGTGATGGCGGAGAGTTTCACCGAACGCGTGCCGGAAGCCCGCAAGGAGTTGGAAGAGTTTCTGGCTGATGAACTAGCCGGCCAAAAGGTGAACCGGGTTGTACTCGAAGGGGACCCGGCGCGGAAGATTGTGGAATATGCCCATGCCGAGCAAGTGAGCCTGATCGTAATGCCGACCCGCGGCTACGGCCCGTTCCGGCGGTTCCTGTTGGGGTCAGTAACGGCCAAAGTGTTACATGACGCCGACTGCCCGGTTCTGACCAGCGTACATCTGGAGGAAGCCGGGGAACTCGAAGCGGTCCGGCCCACCAAGATTGTCTGCGCCGTGGATATGGGCCCACAGAGCGCCAAGGTCTTGGGGTGGGCGAACCAGATGGCGCAGGAATTCCATGCTGAGCTGGTGGTGGCGCATGCCACGCCGCTCGGAGAGAGCCATTTCGACGAAATGTTTGATCCCGAATGGCGCACGACCGTGGAAGAGCGTATCCGCGAACGGCTCAGTGAATTGACGGCAGGGATGCAGACTGCGGCGGTGGTGATCGAAGCCGGAAATCCCGCCGATGTGGTGGCATCGACTGTAGAACGATTCGACGCACACCTGACCGTCATCGGACGGAGTGAACTCGACGGCATGTTCGGGCGGCTGCGGGCAAATGCGTACGCGATCATTCGGCAATCGCCGTGTCCCGTCGCCAGTGTGTAGCAGCCCAGGCGGGAATCCGGCAATTGCGTGATTTTGCGCAGATAACTATCGTTACTCCGTTCCAATGCAGCCGGTTAGTGGTTTGGCTGCCGGAATGCACAAGCGGGGACAAGTGCTCCAACTGGGTTCGCGGCTCGCGGGACGCAGCGATGTGTCTCCGAGCCGCGAACATTTATCAGGAGGTGGGGTATGGAAACCACGGTCCGGTATCTGGGAAATCTGAAATTTGAAGCCGAGTCGCGGGGACACCGCGTAGTCTGCGATCAACCGGTGGAAAACCAGGGATCGGACAAGGGCATGACTCCGCCTGAGTTGCTGCTGTCCTCGTTGGGCACGTGCGCGGGCTACTACGCCGCACAGTACCTCGAGACACGGGGACTGAATGCCCACAAGCTGACGGTGCGAGTTTCGGCGGAGAAGGCGACGCAGCCGGCGCGGCTCGCTTCTTTTGTGGTGGAGGTCGAGGCGCCAGACGTCGATCCCAAGCACCACGACGCGTTGTTGCGTGCGGTGAAGGCCTGCCTTATCCACAATACCCTCAGCCACGCACCCAGCATCGATCTGCACGTACATACCGCCGCGCCCACCGTCGCGTAAGCGATGCCTGCACAGCCAGAGCCGGGCATTGCGCGATTCCACCTGTCGTTTCCGAAAGAGGTTTACATCGCTGCGCTGTCGGCGGCGTGCATTTTTCTGACCCTAGCGCTACGGTTCGTTTGGCACACTTCTTCCGCGCTATGGTCGATTCCGCTCTATGTGACGCTGGTCGCGGGCGGAGTTCCGCTGATGATCGATCTGGCGCAGAAACTCCTGGCGCGGGAATTCGGGTCAGACCTGCTGGCGGGGATCTCGGTGATCACGGCAGTGCTGCTGGGCGAATACTTAGTGGGCGCGATCGTGGTGCTGATGCTTTCGGGTGGTGCGGCGCTCGAGCATTACGCCACGCGGCGCGCGTCGGCGGTACTCGACGCGCTGGCCCGGCGCATGCCCACCGTCGCGCACCGCAAGACGACCACGGGAGTGACGGACATTGCCTTGAGCGAGATCACGATCGGGGAGACGCTGATCGTTCTTCCGCATGAAATCTGCCCGGTGGACGGGACGGTGGTTTCGGGCCACGGCTCGATGGATGAATCGTATCTGACCGGCGAGCCGTTCGAGATTTCCAAAACGCCGGGCTCGGAAGTGTTGTCGGGCGCTGTGAACGGGGAATCGGTGATCGCGATTATGGCTTCGCGGCTGCCGGTGGATTCCCGTTACGCCAAGATCATGCAGGTGATGCGTGCATCCGAGCAGAACCGCACACATCTACGGCGCGTGGGAGACCGGATTGGCGCGTGGTACACGCCTCTCGCGGTCGCGGTAGCACTCGCGGGCTGGCTCGGGAGCGGCGATTCGGACCGTTTTCTCGCGGTGATGGTGATCGCGA
>Ga0181536_10007894_pt1 | contig 10373 bp, 8 predicted proteins | sample PEATcosm2014_Bin_41_FD_121105 | JGI IMG/M metagenome (GOLD analysis project Ga0181536, IMG submission 121105) | Peatland microbial communities from MTU Mesocosm Facility, Houghton, MI, USA - PEATcosm2014_Bin17_60_metaG | ecosystem: Environmental > Terrestrial > Soil > Wetlands > Peat | place...
TAACCGCGCGGAAATAGAAAAGGGGACAGGTTGCCCCGTCCCCTCTCTCAAAGCTTTGAACGCTGCTGCTACTTCGAGCCCGCTGGATCGCGGATGCGCTTGTCGAACTGATCCACTTCGTCCGCCGGCGCGCAAACGTCTTCCAGCATTCCCTGGAATCCATCGACGGTCTTGATGTCGGTGACTAAATGGAATCGCTTGGTCTGGCCGACCCATGGCTTCGTGTACACCGTCGGATCGGTGATCGTCCAATTCAGCTCCAGGGTATTGTAATTGGTCCGCCGATAACGCTCCTGCAGGTGCATCTGTTCGCTGTGCGGGTAACCGAAATGATCGATCCAGGTCCGCGAATCATGGCCCGCGGAATCCACGACCAACGTGTCGCCTTCCCAATGGCCCACTGAATATCCCCACCATCGCGGCTGATCCGGATCGTCAGGCAGTTTGCGGCCATCGAGCCAGATCGGACGTATGCCGTAACCCCACATATAATGCTGATAAATTCGATCCGGCAGCTGGACGAACTCGATCGGATCGGGATAAATCAACGCTCGCGTGACGCCCATCGGATTGCAATATTGATAGGGATCGGTCCCGTTCGCGGGCGGCACCGCTCTGCGCCTTCCGATGTGTTCATCCGGATGTGCGGCCGCATCGGGCGAGCCAAGCAACCGTCCGTAGGACGGCTTGTTCGCGTCGAACATCTTTTGGCCGAGCGCCGTGAAGGGAGGCGTATCGTTGCCGAATCCGCGGTCGCCGCAGTCGGGGCACGTTGAGCCGCCGCCCCATCCGAGCGCAGTGTTGCTGCGCGTCCAGATTCCCGCCAGATCGTGCGGATCGTATTTCTTATCGGAAGGTTTCAGCCGCGCCAACGGCGGACCGCCTCCGCCTCGTCCCTGCGCGAATATTGTTGCCGCTAAACCGAACGCGGCCAGGCCGCAAATAATCAAATAGAAATGGCTTTTTCTCATATCCTGTTATCCTCGCCTATAGGATCGGCTCGCAGTGAATGCCACGAACTTTGCCGCTGGCCCCTTCTTGAGCAACGTCCCTTGAGCAACTTCCCGTAGACTCTATCACCGGGTTCACACGGTGTCAAAGGGTCGAGCACAAGGTGTCGTCAGCACGCTAGTTGTCCGGTTGACCTAGCACACGTCGCTTGGTTCGCGATCAGCCTTGTGCCCCGCCGTGAGCCCTGCTATATTACGACCCATGCCCAAATCGACCTTTGGTGGACCGCTCGCCTTAATGGCTCTGGTACTCTCCGCTGCTTTCGCGTTAACTGCCCAGCAGGCCGCGCCGCCGCAACCCGGTCCTCCGCCGACCCTCGTCAAGGTCCGCGACGACATGTACATCGTGCAGAACCAGGCGAACAACGGGGCCGATCTCGGATTCTACGGCGGCAACGCCACGATTTGGCTCACCGATGATGGCGTGGTTCTGATCGATAGCAAAAGCGAGCGCGAGCATGATGACCTGATCGCCAAAGTGAAAAGCTTGACGGACAAACCGATCAAGTACGTCATCCTCACGCACAATCACGGCGACCATACGGGCGGAGCCGCCAAATTGAAAGCGATGGGGGCCGCGCTCATTATTTCCACGGCGGACCGCGACAACATGGCCAGAGGCGGCGCGACTCCGATTGTGAATTTCAGTTTTTCCGGCGACGCTCAGCTGACGATGGGCAGCAAACGCGCCGAGTTGTACCAGTTCCGCGGCCACACCCGCGGCGACACGGTGGTTTATTTTCCGGCGGAGAAAGTCATCATTCTCGGCGACATGCTGACCACCGCCGAAACGATTCCCATGATCGTGAACTACCCCGACGGCGGCAGTTGGAACGAGTGGGCGCTCAGTATGGACAAGATCGTCAAGATGGATTTCGACACCGTCATTCCGGGCCACGGGCCTCAAGTCACCAAGGAGCAATTCCTGCAACTGCGGGCCAAGATGCTCGCGATCATGGACCGCATCCGCGGATTGGTGAAAGAGAAAAAGACCCAGGAGGAAATCCAGCAGATCCTCATCAAGGAGTTCAATTGGGGCACCGGCGGCTCGGCGGGAAACATCGCCGGGATGATGGTCGAATTGCGTTAAGGTGGATTCGCGCTAGGAACGTTTTTAAGGAGAACACGAAATCATGAAACTAACTCTTTGGGCTATGGGGCTCTCGGTTTGCCTCGTTTGCGCCGCGCAAGGACAAGCGCCCTACGCACCGTTCACGGCGAAACAGGCGGAGCTCGGTAAGGCGATGGCCGACAAGTCGACCGAAGTCCGCAAGCAGATCGTGGATAGCACCGGACCCAACGAGCCGTTCAAGATCCTCGGAAATCTCTACTTCGTCGGCAATGGCAACGGAGAAGTGTTTCTGTTGACCTCGCCGCAGGGCCACATCCTGATGGGCGCCGGTTCGGCGAGCTCGACCGAGGCCGTGCAGAAGAACATCGAGAAGATGGGCTTCAAGGTGACCGATATCAAGGCGATCCTGGTGAATCACAATCATGGCGACCAATCCGGCGGAGCGGCCTACTTCAAAGAGAAGTCCGGCGCGCAGCTCATGGCCGGCTTCGGCGAAATTCCTTACATCGAGCACGGGATGTTCAATCCGCCCGCCATCCCTCGCCCTCCCGATCCGAATGCCAAGGGCGGCGGACGAGGCCCTGCCGGTTATCCGCCGGCGCATGTGGATCGAGCCCTGTTCGACGGCGACGTGGTCAAAGTCGGACCGCTTTCCGTCACCACATACCTGATTCCGGGCCACAGTCCTTCGTCGACGACCTTCGCGTATACGGTTCGCGACGGCGGCCGCGATTACAAGGTCGTGGAATTTTGCTGCTGGGAATATCCCGACGATCTGACGACCAACGGATTCATTACCGAGGCCTCCGTACGCCACACGTTCGAGACGTTCAAGAAACTCTTTCCCGTCGATGTCTATTTGGAACTTGGAATTTACGCGTGGGGAGGAGTCTTGAATCAACCCTCGGGCACGATTCAAGAACGCATGGCAGCGTTGCGGGCAAACCCCAAGCTCGCCATCAATCGCGAAATCTTCAACCAATTCTCGGCCGCAAGGGAAGTGGAATTCGAGGAGAAGATCGCCAAGATCAAAGCCGCGAGCCACTGACACCCGACGACGCACAAGCCCCATGCGTCAGCTTGGGGCTATTTGGCTCCGCCGACGCGTACGAGCCATGACCCGGCCTAGAATTCGGGCGGATTCACTTCCGCGACTCGATCGTCGGTGAGTTTTACAGTTCCCGAAAGCATCTCGCCGCCGGCTGTTTGACCCTTATAATTCAAAGTCTGATAATCCAGCACGGAGTCCACCGACGTCGGCGGACCCAGGATGTCTTCGACTACTGCGCGCGACATGCCCAGTCTGATTTGGCTCCACGCCAGGGGAACCTGCCAGGGTGGGCCCGCAAAAGGCCTGCGACCGGCTCTCGCGCGATCCTCGGGTTTCTCGGCATTGGCAGCCGCCGCGGCCTCCAGAGCCTTTACCGTTTTTTCCAGCGCCGTAATCCGGCGAGCCTGCTCATCGACCACGCGCTTCAGGAGCCGAATGTCCAAGAGCGCGTCCTCCAGCCGCCGATCCAGGGCTTGATTAGCTTTTGTCTGACTTTCCTTTGTCTGGCCATCCTTCGTCTGACTGAGACCGAGCGGCGCGGTAACCAAGCAGATCAGACCGAGCGTGCTAACCAAAATGAATCGGGACATGAAACTATCCTTTGTATGAGATCTTGCTTCGAACCTAACACAATATCTCTGAACACGAAGGATGGAGAATCCCCGGCGGCCGGTTGGGGTCAGGCTTTGAATCTCGGAAACAGCTTTTCCGCGTTCCCACGATACAGGGCTTTCAAAGTGTCCGGCGGCAGATCGTCTTTCTTCAACTCGTTAAGCGTGGAAGCCGGATCTTCGGCGGGGAAATCGGTGCCGAACAAGTACTGCGAAGGCGGAGCGAATTTCATCAGCGCGCCCATGGCGGCCGGATACGTGGCGTGCGCGCATTCGTAATAAAGTTTTTGCAGCTCATAGAACACACCCTTGGGAGTGTTCGGCGTGATCCCCGCGGTCTGCGGTTTGGCCGGATAACTGGACGCTCCTGGCATGCGATCTTTAATGCGCCCCGCCATCACGGGAACCGCTGCGCCCGAATGGTTGATGATGTAGCGAATATCGGGGAGCTTCGCGAGTGTGCCCGTGTAAAGAAGATTCGTGACCGCGCGCGTGGTATCAAAATCGCGTTCCACCGAAGCTTCGCCATAGGGAATCAGATCGCGGCAGCACTTGGGTACATACGGATGAATGAAGGCGACCGACTTGCGCCGGTTCATCTCCGTGAAGGCCGGAAGAAATTGGGCGTGGCCGGGCCACTTATCGCCGATGCTGCTCAGAATCCCCACGCCGTCCGCCTTCAATGTGTCGTAGGCGTATTCGAGTTCTTTCAAACTTCCATCCGCGTCGGGGAAGGGAATCACGGCGAAGAAACCAAATCGCTTCGGACGATCGCTCACGATCTTCGCCGCGAAATCGTTCAGCTTCCGCGCCATCGTGCGTCCGGCTTCCGTCCCCGTGTAAACCTGATCGCCGTAGGATCCGCCCGATATAATCACGGTCGCGATCTCGTTTTTATCCATCAATTCCAGCACGTGCGACACGGACCAGCGAGAGCCGTCGCTCCCGGCGAACGGCGCTTGATAGTGCTGGTGCACATCGATTGCACCGGGATTTCCTTGCCCGCGCACTCCCCGCGTCGCCACAAGCGCTCCTGCTCCGGCCGCGGCAAGCGATTTCACAAAATCGCGGCGGGCGATTCCGGATTCGCGGGATTCGGTCCGATTTTCCATTCGCAAAATCTCCTTGCGGCAACCGCGCGCGAATTATGCCGATGTCTTAAATCGCGGAAAGAGCCTTTCCGCGTTGCCGCGATTCAGCGCCTGCATCACTTGCGGCGAAAGGTTGTTCTTGGGGAGCTCGTCGAGCGTGGACTCCATCGGCTCGGCCGGCCAATCCGTGCCGAACAGATATTGGGTCGGAGGGGCGAAGGCCGTCAGCGCGGCCATGGCCGCTGGATAGGCGGCGTGCGCGCATTCATAATAGAGCTTCTTCAATTCATAGAAGACGCCGTTGGGGATTTTCTCGGTTCGGCCGTCGTGATTCGACAGCGGCTTTCCTCCGTATGTGGAAAATCCGGGAACCCGGTCCTTGATCCGTCCGGCCTCGACGGGCACGTCCGCGCCCGAATGGTTGATGATGTATCGGATATCCGGGTACTTGGAGAGTGTGCCCGAATAAAGAAGATTCGTGACGGCTCGCGTGCTGTCGAAGTCGCGTTCGACGGAGCCTTCTCCGCCCGGAATCAGGGTCCTGCAGCACGCCGACGTGAACGGGTGCTGGAACAAGATCGCCTTGCGGCGGTTGAGTTCCTTGAATACCTCGTCAAAAGCGGGATCGCCGGGCCATTTGTCGCCGATGCTGCTCATGAGCCCAACGCCGTCCGCCTTGAGCGTCCCATAGGCGTATTCGAGCTCCTTCATCGCGCCGTCCGTATCGGAGTATGGAATCACCGCGAAAAAGCCAAACCTTTTCTTGTTGTCGCTGACCACCTTCGCGATATATTCATTGGACCGGCGGCAGAAGGTGCGCGCTTTTTCGCCGCCCTCTTCCGACTCGCCGGTGGGCCGGGAGAAAATGGTCGTCTCGATGCCATGCCTGTCCATCTGTTCGAGGGCCAGCGCGGGCGTCCACGTGGTCCCGCCACCTTTTTTCGTATTTCCGGGTTCGGGCGGCGGAGCGTAGTGGTGGTGCACGTCGATCCGGCGCGGGTTTCCTCCCTGCGCCGACAGTTTATAGCCTGCGAACGCGGCCGCCGCCGCGCTTCCGGCTCCCAGCCCCTTGAGGAGATCCCGGCGCGTAACGTGAATGCTCATCGTGATTGGTCCTCTCTTGATGAAAGCCTTACTTGAAATGCAGTCATCCTTGAAATTAACTATTGGAAATTAACTCTTGAACTTAGGGAACAGTTTCTCCGCGTTCTCGCGATTGATGGCCCTCTGCAGCGCGGCCGGGAGCTTGAGGGCGTCCCACTGGCGAACCGTGCTCTCCATGGGCTCGGCCGAATAATCGGTGCCGAATAAAATATGGTCGGTCGTGGTGAACTCCATCAGCGCCTTGAAGGACGTCGGATAGGTGGCGTGCGCGCACTCGTAGTACAGCCGCTTCAGCTCGTAGAAGACGCCGTTGGGCGTGTTGGGACCCTTGCCAAGACGCTCCGTATCGCGATGGTCGCGGCTCTCGTCGCCCGGCACGCGATCCTTGATGCGCCCGGAGAGCACCGGCACGGCGGCACCGGAATGATTCACGATCACTTTCATGTCCGGGCATTTCGATAGCGTGCCGTTGTAGAGCAGACTGGTGACGGCGCGGGTGGTGTCGAAGTCGAATTCGACGACGTAATCCTGTACGCCCTTTACCAGCCCGCGGCAGCACTTCGGCACGAAGGGATGGATGAAAGTCACCGCCTTGCGCCGGTTCAACTCCTGGAAGATCGGGAGATAGACCGGATCGCCCGGCCACTTGTCGTAAATATTGCTGAGAAATCCGACGCCGTCGCACTTCAATTTGTCGAAGGAATATTCGATTTCCTTCATGGCCGCATCCACGTTGCCGAACGGCAGAATGGCCATGAACCCGAAGCGTTTCGGATGCTCGTCGGCCAGCTTGGCCGCGTACTCGTTCGACTTTCGCGCGAGCGTATTGCCTTTCTCCGAGCCGTCGTAAACCTCATCGCCGTACCCGGCCGTCGACAGGATGGCGGTCGCGATGCCGAACTTGTCCATCTGGTCGAGCGATGCCTGCGGCGTCCAACCGGTAGGCGGCGTCGGGTAGTTACCGCTCTTCGCAAACACATACTGATGGTGCACGTCGATCCGGCGATTGTTGTAATTTTGATTCGCCTGCGCGCTCAAGTTCTCGCCCGCGAGCAGCGCTCCGGCGCCCGCCGCGGCAAACCCCTGCAGCAGTTCCCGTCGTGAGCTCTTGAATTCATCTTGTCTGCGTAGTGTGGTCATAAACCCCTATCTTTTGGACTCTTCACCGTTCCTCGGACCAAGCTCAACACAGTATGCTGATCCCGTTCGTCGGCGTCAAGCGGGTGTTGTTGGGAGTGGGCCATTGCCCACTACATTGTGTTTTCCGTGACCTCATTCCTTGCGCCTGTCGATCTGAGCGTCCAGGCAGCTCGCCATCACGTCCACGAATTTCTGATAATTTGCTGCACCCACTACAAATGGATTCGGCTCTCCGTTTTTTCGCTCCTTGAGCTTCGCCTCCTTGTCCTGAAAATTGTCGTACAAAGGATGATTCTGCAGCTCGACATCCACCTTCGCCTTCTGCGTCTCGGCTTTGAAGTGAGCGATGGAAGTCTTGTACTGAGCCAGCTCGTCCATCGAGCCGTTCAGCACGCTTCCCATCATTGTCCCGCCGAAGATCGCAGCCGTGTGCGGCTTTCCGTTGTCTTTCACCGGGAAAATCAGGCCCATCGATCCCGGCGTGTGCCCCGGGATGAAGATCGGCGTGACCGTTACGTCGCCTAATGTGATCGGCGTCCCTTCGGTCAACACCATATCGTGATTCGGGATGTCCGGCGCGGGACCCTTCGGGGCTTTTTTCCCCTCCCCGGACGGTGGATGCTCCATCAAATCCCAATCGGGTTGCGACACGTAGACGCGCGCGCCGTAGTGCTCTTGAAGATGCGGCGCTCCGGCGAAATGATCGACGTGTCCATGCGTAATGATGATCGTCTTGATCCGCGCCGGATCGAGCCCCAGCTTCTTCATGCCGCCGAGCAGGATCGATTGCACGTCGCGTTCGTATCCGGAATCGATCAGCAGAATTCCCGCGGAAGTGGTGATCGCATACACCGCGGTCCCGGTTCTGCCAATCGCATACACGTTGTCAAACAGCTTGGTGGGTTCCAGCACGGGATCGTCCGGCCGGTTTCCCATCGGCCTCCCACAGAAGAAGCGTTCCTCCGCGGCCCACATCGTGCCGGCGGCCTTCTCTGCTTTCGCGATGTCGGCTTTCACCGCGGCGGAATCCGGCTTCGCGGGAGCCTGACCCGGGGCGTAAGTGGCCAACGCTCCCAGGAGCGCCCCGATCGTGGCGACATCGCGCTTTCCGAAGATCATGGATTCATCTCCTACTGTACTTTTGCAACCTCCGAATGCTATGTCTCCGCCAGGGGCATTGTCAAACCAGCTCTGTTAAGCCAGGCCACGTCAAACTTTTTTGACATAGTGGATTCCTACTGTCCAAGGTGGATGCGCCTATTTCTAGCGTGGCCGCCAAACTTGCGCCGGCCACCTCTTATCGTCGTTCCGAGCGAGTCGAGGGATGTGCCTTTCCGTTCCGAAGCCTGCGGCTTCAAGGAAGCCGGGATGGGTGTGACGCGGCACTCCCCCCCTTTGACTTCATCGCGCCGAGTGATATACTCCCTTGCGCTGTCCGATTCTTGTTTTGCTTCAAGGGGGGAATATGGTGAGGAGTTTCCAGGAAAGCTATCTTTTCAAATTCACGTTGGCCGCCATGCTGCTGATCGGCGTCTGCGGCGTGGGAGTAACTCGGCTAGGCGCCCAAGGCACCACCGCGACGGTGTTGGGAACCGTCGCCGACATGTCCGGTGCTGCCATTCCGGACGCGATGGTTCAGGTCAAGAACGTAGGCACGGGCGTCACGCAATCGATTGCCGCTGACGCGCAAGGACGATATCGCGTTCCCGATTTGAGCGTCGGCGATTACGAAGTGCAGGCTACGAAGGCCGGGTTCTCGACGGTGGTTCACAAGGGAATCACGTTGACGGTCGGAGCGCAGGCCGTCGTCGATTTCTCGCTCCAGGTCGGGCAGCAGACACAGACGGTGACGGTGGAAGGTCAGGCTTCGGCGGTCGAAACCACGAACGCCGCGATCGGCAGCGTCACCTCGGAACAGCAGATGCGCGAGCTGCCCTTAAACGGGCGCAATTTCGAGCAGCTCATTCAGCTCGCGCCTGGTGTCGCCACCGTGCAGTTCGCTAACAACGCCATGCAGGGGCGTGCCGCGCAGTATTCCGTGGCCGGCAGCCGTCCCGAAGGGCAGTCCATTATGCTCGACGACGAAAACCTCCAGAGCTTCTGGAATAACGGCATCAGCTCGATTTCCGGATCTTCGCTCGGCGTCGAAGCCATCGGCGAATTCCAGACGCTGACCAACTCCTTCAGCGCGCAGTTCGGCGGCAATGGCGCCGTGGTTAACGCCGTTAGCCGCTCGGGCACCAACAGCTTCCACGGATCGGCTTTCGATTTCCTGCGCAATAGCGATCTGGACGCGCGTGATTTCTTCCTGCGCACGCGCAGCAGCCCTCCGCCTTTCCGCCGCAATCAGTACGGCGGCAGCGTGGGCGGTCCCGTAGTCAAGGACAAGGCGTTTTTCTTCGTGGATTACGAAGGCATCCGTCAGCTGCTACAGCAGTTCGGAGTGGCGACCGTCCCCAATTGCCCGTCGGCGTGCGCGCCCGCGGCGTCCGATTCCTTGGCGACCGCGACCGCCGTGGCGAATACGCTCGCACTTTATCCGAAGCCCACGGTCTTGCAATCGCCGACTGCTACGATCGGCCAGGCCACCACCTTCGGCAATCAGACCATCCACGAAGATTACGTTTTGACGCGCTTCGATTACACGTTCTCCGCGCAGGATTCCATCTTTGCGCGCTATTTCTCCGACAAAACTTCCGAGCTCTCGCCCTTCGCGGGAGCCGGAATCGCGGTCGGCGGCGGACCGCTGCCGTACTGGCCCGGAACGGACGGATCCCTGTCCCAATACACGACGGTCGAGGAACGGCACATTTTTTCGCCGACGTTGGTGAATCTGGCGAAAATCAGCTATTCGCGGCCCACGCGAGATTCTGCGGAACTGACGCCGGCACAAGCTCCGAACGGGACCACCCCGCTGCAGTTTTTCAATGTTACGGGCCTGGAGGACGGCTTCATCAACGATGTGGCTGCCGGTTTGACGCCGCTCGGGCCGGCCACCGGCACCGGGCATTTCACTTTCGCCCAGAACCGCTACGGCCTGGGAGACGATCTTCTTTGGACGCACGGAGCGCATTCGATCCGCATGGGATTTGCGGGAGACCGGCTGCTCAACAACAGTTGGAACCCGATCTCGGAGAATGTGAACTGGACCTTCACCAGTCTTGCCAACCTCCTGGCTGGCCAGGCTTCGGTGGAAAGCGGCGTGGTCCCGGGGCCAAACGTCACCTTCCATCGCGATTATTTCCAGTATGATTTCAATCCTTATGTTGAGGACGACTGGAAAGTCACTTCCAA
>Ga0181536_10007897_pt1 | contig 10370 bp, 7 predicted proteins | sample PEATcosm2014_Bin_41_FD_121105 | JGI IMG/M metagenome (GOLD analysis project Ga0181536, IMG submission 121105) | Peatland microbial communities from MTU Mesocosm Facility, Houghton, MI, USA - PEATcosm2014_Bin17_60_metaG | ecosystem: Environmental > Terrestrial > Soil > Wetlands > Peat | place...
GCTCAGCCTCAGGATCGGCCCGATTTCTCGCCACTCGCCCATGTTGTAGGCGACCACAAACAACACGGCCGCGAGCGTCGCCATGGGGATAAATTTCGCGAGCGGCGCCAGCGCCACGACGATCACCAGCAGCGTCAGCGCGTGAATGAGGCCAGAAATCGGACTGCGCGCCCCGGAGCGGATATTGGTAGCCGTGCGGGCGATCGCTCCGGTCACGGGTATTCCGCCGACAAGCGGCGAAGCCAAGTTGGCGATGCCTTGCGCGACCAGTTCCGCGTTGGAGTTGTGGCGGTCGCCGGCCATGTTGTCGGCGACCACGGCGGAAAGCAGGCTCTCGACCGCGGCCAGGAGCGCGACGGTCATCGCGGAAGGCAGCAGCGGCAGGATGAGGTCCGCGCGGAAAGCCGGGATCTGAAAGGTGGGCAGTCCGTGGCCGATGCCGCCGAAGCGCGTCCCGATAGTATCCACGGGAAGCTTGAAAACAGCCACTGCGGCGGTTGCGGTAAACAACGCGACGATGGAACCGGGCACTTTCGGGAAAAGTTTCGGGATCAGCAGAATCATCGCCAGGGAGGCGAGGCCTAGCCCCAGCGATAGCGCATCGAAGCCGCCCAGGTTTTCCGCGATCCCCTTCATGCGCGCGAAAAACTCGCTGGGATTCTCGCGGGTCTTCATGCCCATGAAATCCTTGATTTGCGTCGAAGCGATTAAGAGCGCGATTCCGTTGGTGAAGCCGATCACGATGGGTCGCGGGATGAACCGCACCGCCATGCCCAATCCCGTAATGCCGAGGAATACCAAGATCGCCCCGGCCATCATCGTGACCATGTACAGGCCGGAGATTCCGTGCTGGGCGATAATGCCCGCGACGATCACCACAAACGCGCCCGTGGGGCCGCCAATCTGGACTTTCGAGCCGCCCAGTAGCGATACCAGGAATCCGCCCACGATCGCCGTATACAGACCCGCTTGAGGCGTAACGCCGCTTGCTATGCCAAAGGCCATCGCCAAAGGCAAGGCCACCAGGCCGACGGTCACTCCGGAAATGAGGTCGGCGCCGAAATCCTCACGGCGATAGCCGGGAAGAATATCCAGGAGCCTCGGCTTCCACTTGGAAAAGAGTGATCGGATAGGGAGAAGGGGGGACTGCAAACTCACCTTAAAACAATTATATCCGCTGAGTAGCGATTCTCGCTACCGGGAACATCCGGCGGGCGCGGCAGCGCCGGATTTCAGTCAATCCCGCAAGGGCGCCCGGAGCGATAGGAACGCCAGACTAGCTCGGCGCAAGGATCTTCGATAGATCGTTGTAAATCACGAAAACCACGACGACCATCAGGAACACAAAGCCCACCTTCACCACGGCTTCCTTCACCCGAAGATCCAGATCGCGCCGCATCAGCATCTCGACGAACAGCATCAGGATGACGCCGCCATCCAGGATCGGGATCGGGAGCAGGTTGAAAACCGCCAGATTAAGGCTGACCGCCGCCATGAGACCGAAGTAAGAAATGGCCCCTTCGCGGGCGGATTCGCCCGAAAGCTGCGCGATGCGGATCGGCCCTTCGAGCGATTTCGGAGACAGACGGCGCTCGACAATGCCCTCCAGGAACTTAAAGATCATCTGCGCGCTCTGGTAGTTCTGCCGGCACGATTCATATAGCGCCTGGGCGGGCCCTAAACGCGTGATCTCCACCAGTGGCTCCAGCGCCACGCCGACCATCCAGCGCTCTTTCCCATCGATTTCATGCTGGGCGGGCATTACCAGCGCGTGCATTTCCTGCCCGTTGCGCGCATAAACGATGTCCACCGGGCTGCCTGGCGCGGCGCTGATGATTTCGTTCAGCGCGCCGGCGGAATTGATGGGCTTGCCGTTGGCGCTCACCAGAACGTCGCCCGCGCGGATGCCAGCTTTCTCCGCCGCGCCGATGCCGGGAACGAATCCAGCGATGCGAATACGCATCTCCTGAGCCCAGCCCGCGTTTCCGATGCCCTGCTTTTCTTCCAACACTGGCGTGACCGGAATGTGCAGGCGTTCATCGCCGCGCTTCACCCATACGTTGAGCGTGTGACGGGCGCTGGTCACTTCTTTCACCGCGATCTGTTCCCACGTGGGATCGCTCACATCGTCGATCTGTACCACCTGATCGCCCACGCGAATGCCGGCTTTCGCGGCAGCGCCGTCGGGCGCCAGGTATCCAATCTTCGGCGAGGGGGGATTCGGAATATGCGGGTACCGGAACATGTAGAGTCCCGCCAGCAGCCCCACGGCCAGAACCACGTTGATAGCGGGACCGGCGAAGGCGATAATGGCCCTCTGCCAGCGCGGCTTCGCGTTCAGACTGCGAGGGTCCGAGGTTCCGCTCTCACCGGTCTGCTCGCCGGTCATCTTCACGTAGCCGCCGAACAGGATCGCCGAGAACCGGAAATCGGTCTCTCCACGTTTGAAACCGAACAGGCGCGGTCCAAAACCGAAGCTGAACGTTTCCACCCGTACGTCAAAGAACCGGGCCGCCCAGTAGTGGCCCAGTTCGTGGATCATGATCATCACCCCGATCAGGATCAGATACCACAAAACATTTTGTATAAAGAGCATATTTAGAAACCCGTTACGCGCCTACATACTACTACGCGCCCAGCGCCGCTTCGGTTGTAATTCTTTCGCGTCTCCCTGCGCGGATAAGTCTCCGCGCCACCTCACGCGATTTCCGGTCGATCTCCAGTACTTCGCTCACCGAACGGGGTGAAACACTCCCCACGCTCTGCAAGGTCTCACTCACGATGGCCGCGATATCCATGAATCCAATGGCGCCCGCGAGAAATGCCTCCACCGCGATCTCATCGGCCGCATTGAGCGTACACGTCGCCGAGCCGCCTTCTTCCTGCGCTTTGTAGGCCAGCTTCAGAAGCGGGAACTTCTCATGATCCGGAGGATCGAACGTCCACTGAGCGGCTGCGGTCCAATCGAGACGTGGTACCGGGGCCTCCGCTCTTTCCGGGTAAGTGAGCGCGTATTGAATCGGCATGCGCATGTCGGTCGCCGAAATTTGGGCAATCACGCTGCCATCGGTGTACTCCACCATTGCATGCACTTTGGACTGAGGATGAACCACCACTTCTACTTCCTTCGGCGCAAGATCGAAAAGCCAACAGGCCTCGATAACTTCAAATCCCTTGTTCATCAGGGTCGCCGAGTCGATCGTAATCCGCTGCCCCATCTTCCATGTTGGATGATTTAAAGCCTGTTGTGGCGTCACATCGTTTAGCAAGTGCGCCGGAGTGCCGCGGAAAGGTCCACCAGAGGCCGTCAGAATCAGTTTGGAGACTTCGTCGCGGCGTCCGGCTCGAAAACATTGATGGGCCCCGTTATGCTCGCTGTCGACGGGAAGAAGTTCAGCGCCCGAGGCTCGCATCGCCTGCGTCACCAACTGCCCGCCCGCGACCAGAACTTCTTTGTTTGCAAGGCCGATCCGTTTCCCCAGACGTGTCGCTTCGTAGGTAGCCTCAAGGCCATCCACGCCCACGATCGCCGACATCACGAATCCGGCTTCTGGCGCGACGGCGGCGGCGACGCGTGCGGCAGGACCAGCTGCCAGTTCCGGCGCGGCAATTCCACGCACGCGAAGAATGGACCGGAGGGCTTCCAGCGCCGTTTCATCGGCCACTACGGCAATCTGGGGCCTGAATTCGGCGATCTGCTCGGCCAACAACTCCATGTTGCGCCCGGCCACTAACGCGAAGATCCCGAAGCGCCCCGGCCAGCGGCGCACAACGTCCAAGGTACTGGTTCCAATGGAACCGGTTGAACCGAGAAGCGTGAGGTAAGTCACTCGTCTCCGATCATAGCACTTCCCCTGATGACGTTCAGCCACTCATTCATCACGGGAAACTCTGGGGATCGGGGGCGGGTTTGAATCTGACTCAGAAGTTTTTAGGGGCGCCGGAGAGGTGCTTCAGGGGTCTTTAGTGAGGTTAGTCTCGCTTTGGTGGGAGTTTACCTCCCCGGCTTGATTCCAATATTAGTATATCGTCTGGCGAAAAGCAACAGTTTTCTGAAAGTGGAAGACGAAGTTTTTTTAATGGACCCCCATCGAAACGCTTATAACATTGATACGAAAGCAGTACTTCTGGCATATATCTCTGCCTTGCGGGCCTAGTCGGCTTACGCTTAGCCCCGAACTTTCTCCCGAATATGGAATTTGCGTTACAACGCGGTCTTCACTTCTTGACTTCGACGCCAGCCCATTCCTCTAATGTCCTGATAGTGGAGCAAATATCATCGTCTCCCCAGCCTTTCGCGATAGCGACCCGCAACATCTGCTGGGTGACGGCCGTCACGGGCAACGGCAGGTTGCTGGCTTGGGCGGACTCCAGGGCGAGCCCGATATCCTTATGCAGCCATTTGGTCGAGAAGGCCGTGCCGAAGTTTCGGGAGAGAATATAGGGCGCCTTGAATGTGATGAAGCTGCTTTTGGCGGCGCTGTTATCCAGGATGTCCAGCATCAGCTCGGGCGCGATGCCATTCTTGGTCGCCAGCACCATACCTTCGGCGAAGGCTTCCATCAGATTCCCGAGAATCAGGTTCTGGGTCAGCTTGGCGTGCAGCCCTTGGCCCGCTGCCCCGCAATAGTAAAAGCGCTTACCCATAAGTTCCAAATAGGGTTTCGCCCTATCGAAAGCTGCCTGCGAGCCTCCGACCATAAATGTGAGCGTCCCCCCCTCGGCGCCGCCCTTCGATCCGGTGCACGGTGCGTCAAGGAACTCGACTTTCTTTGCCGCGAACGCCGCATGGATCTGCTTGCTGACTACTGGCGAAACAGTGCTGCAATCGGCGGTGACACTTCCAGGCCGGGCTCCCTCCAGGATTCCGTTCGGCCCCAGCGCTACGGTGCGGGACATCTCCGAATCGCCCACGCAATAGAAAAGGAAGTCGGCGCGTTCCGCCACTTCGCGGGGTGTGGAACACGCGGTGCCCTTGCCTTCCCGCGCCAGTTCCACTGCCTTGGTGCGTGAGTTCGTCCACAGCGCGACGTCGTGTCCCGCTTTGAGAAGATGCTGGGCCATCGGGTAGCCCATGATTCCTAATCCGAGAAAACCAAGTTGTGCCATGGGAGCAATATTAGCAGGACTACGGAAAAGCTCGTGCGGTGAAACAAGATTGTGGTCCTTTTTTTCGGGAATCATCTGAGCGCTCATGAGAGAATCGACAACATGCCGCGCCCCAAGATCCTCATCACCAAGCGCGTGTTTCCGGAAACCATCGCGCTACTGGAACCGCACGCCGAGCTCGACTACATCGCAACGGACGAAGGCCTCGCGCCGGAGGAACTCAGCGCGCGCGCTCGAGGCAAGGACGTCATTTTAAGCCAGATCACCGACCGGCTTTCGCGCGACGTGATCGCGCGTCTGGCAGATGTGCGCATGATCGCGCAGATTGCCGTCGGCTACGACAACATTGACGTCGCGGCGGCCAGCGAGGCGGGCATTTTGGTCAGCAACACCCCGGGCGTCCTCACCGACACGACCGCCGACCTGGCGTTCGCGCTGTTGCTCGCGGCGGCGCGCCGCATCGCCGAAGGACACGATTTTATCCACGCCGGAAAGTGGAAGCGCTGGACCATCGATCTGATGATCGGCCGCGACATCCATCACCGTACGCTGGGGATTCTCGGCATGGGACGCATCGGACAGGCGGTCGCACGCAGGGGATTGGGATTTTCCATGCGTGTGCTGTATCACAATCGTACGCGGCTCTCGCCGGAACTGGAACACGAACTCAACGCCGAACATGTGAGTATGGAGCGTTTGCTGGCCGAATCCGACTTCATCAGCATCCACGCTCCATTGAGTGACGCGACTCGCCACCTGATCGGCGAACGCGAGCTGCGTACGATGAAGCCCGAGGCGATCCTGGTCAACACCGCGCGCGGCCCCATTGTCGATGAACCGGCGCTGGCACGCGCGCTGCGGGAGAAATGGATCACCGCGGCGGGCCTCGACGTGTTTGAGCGCGAACCGGAAGTGCATCCGGATCTTCTCGCGTGCGAGAACGCGGTGCTTACTCCACACGTCGGCTCGGCGTCGGTGGCGACGAGAATGAAGATGACGGTGATGGCGTCGGAAAACGCGCTCGCGGCCCTGGCGGGACAGCGCCCGCCGAATCTTATCAACTCCGCGAGCTGGGAGACGAGCCCCTTCCGGCGAGCAGTCGCAGAATGAGAAGGTCCGAGGGCTGGAACGTGGTGACGGGGACGTTGTTCAAATCCTCATCGCGCTCCACGACATGGCTGCGAATCAAGGACCGCAATTGGTCGATGGAGACGCCCAATTCCTCGGCCGCTTCGACCTCGGAATATTGAGATTTCGCTAAACGGGTTACGGGCATTTCTCTTGCATTGTGGCGCAGGCGTGCGCGCCGCCCAATCGGGCAGAGTGCTTAATCTTGACTACGGTATCGCCTGACGTACTTATGTACTACGTGGGCAGGCGCGGGATCGTGGCGGAAGCGTCCCCGCAAACTCAGGAGTCCATACGCTTTGCCAGGACTAAGCTGCCTTAGGAGCGATCGCCGGCGCTATCGGAGTTCGATCATCATTCCGGCGATGTTGCCGGCCGACGGTCCCGCGCCCCAGTTGAATTCCTTGATGAGCGCCTGCTGGATGTCCTGTTCGGTTTTCTTCTCGCGCACCATTGCGTGGATGCGTTGCATCATCGTTCCGAACTTCTCGCGCATCTCCGCCAAGCGCTGTTTGCTGATCATGGGCCCGTGGCCGGGGATGACGTTGTCGAAATCCATCTTGAGAATCTGGTCAATGGAAATCGTCCAATCGGTCCAGCTTCCGCCATCGGCATAGCTGACGATCATTGGGATTGTGTCGGCAGTCGTCAGCAGATCGCCCAGCACGATCGTGCGCTCGGCGGGCAAATAGACCGCCGTATCGCCCCGCGTGTGGCCACGGAACTGGCGCAGCTCGGCGCGCTTGCCGCCCAGCGTCAAATCGGCCTGGCCGATGTAGCCGAAATCAGGAATGTACTTGTCGCCCGCGCGCACCATGTTGCCGCGGTCGGCCTCGGAAATCACGACCGACGCTCCCATGGCCGCGATCTTCGCGGCGCCTCCCGTATGGTCTCCGTGATTGTGCGTCAATATCACGTATTTGATGGGCTTGTCGGTGACGGTTTTGAGCTTGGCGATCAGATCGTCGTGCTCGCGGTCGCTCTTGCTGTCGATCAGGATGATGCCCGCGTCCGTGACGTAAGCGGTGGCATTTCCTCCATAGGCGATCAGGTCGCCCATCGTGTTGGCCTGGTTCTGGACGATGAACAGATCGTCCTTGACCTTCACGATAGTCGGCGGAGGACCGGGTGCAGGGGGAGCTTGCTGAGCGAAGGCAGAGGCCGTCAGAATCGAGAGAATAGCTGGCAAAGCGGAAAATCGGAAGGAAGCCGGGTACATGCGCGGTACTATAGCAGAGCCTCAAAGTTCGCGCAAATGCGAATGCGCCTGAAAGTCGCCTCGACAGAATCCAGCGCGCTCGTCGATTATAGTCAAGTGAACCGCGCAACCTGTGGGGCAGGTTTGTAACCTGCGCGCGATTTTCAATCGCGCAAAAAGATCCCGCCCACAAGTCACTGATGTGGCGTGCGCTTCCGAAGGGAGATGTCGTGAATCAAGAAATGTTCGAAAAAGGCCTCAAGACTCGCCGGGAAGTGCTAGGCGACCTGTACGTCGATAAGGCGATCAACACGGCCGACGATTTCAACCGTCCCATGCAGGAACTGATGACGCAGTACTGCTGGGGCGAAGTGTGGGGACGGCCGGGCTTGGAACGCAAGACGCGCAGCATCATTAATCTTGCGATGATCGCGGCGCTCAACCGGCCGCATGAGTTCAAAGCGCACGTGCGTGGAGCGCTCACGAACGGCGTATCGAAGGACGAGATTCGCGAGGTGCTGCTCCAAGTGATGATCTATTGCGGTGCACCCGCCGGCGTCGATAGCTTTCGCATGGCGCGCGAGGTTTTCGAAGATCTGGGCGTCTAAATGGATTTGCGTGCTCCCGCTATCGCCCTGTTATGATGACCAAGCGCATGCCGCCCCCAACGACGTTAGCACCGGCAGCGTCCACCTCCGAAGGACGCATCGCGCGCTGGGGCCTGGCGCTCGCGGACTGGAGCGAGCACTGGTTTCCGGAGCCGTTCATATTCGCCCTGGTCGGCGTAGTGGTGGTGTTTTTGATCGGCTTGGGATCAGGCGAACGGGCGACCGATCTCGCGTTTCAGGCCGGCAAGAACTTCTGGTCGTTCGTGCCATTCACCATGCAGATGGTGATGGTAATCATCGGCGGCTACATCGTCGCGATGGCTCCGCTGGTACGCCGCGCGATTCACAAACTGGCGGGAATTCCGCAAACGCCGAGAGGTGCCATCGCCATGGTGGCGTTCTGCGCAACACTCACATCACTCATCTCCTGGGGACTCAGCCCGATCTTCTGCTGCTTCCTGGTTCGCGAAATGACGGGCCGTGTCGAGGGCCTGGATTATCGCGCGGCGGGCGCGGCGGCGTACTTAGGCGCGGGATCGGTTTGGGCGATGGGATTGTCTTCGTCGGCAGCTATGCTGATGGCGACGAAATCGTCCATGCCGCCGGCGCTGTTCGCGATCAGCGGCCTGATCCCACTGACGCAGACGTTGCTGCTATGGCAGAGCCTGCTCGCGACCGCCGTCGTCATCGTGACCTCGACCACCATCGCTTATCTTTCGGCGCCCTCGGCACAGCACGCTCGCACCATCGAACATTTCGGGATTCAATTTGCGCCCGATAAACCAGTTCCCGACGTTCGTACCAAGCCCGGCGAGTGGTTCGAATTCAGTCCGATCCTGACGATCCTCGTCGCCGCGATTTCCGTCTGGTACCTGGCCGACGTGTTTCGAACGTCGCCACAGGGGGCTTTGGCAGCACTCGATCTCAATACGTATAACTTGATCTTTCTGACGGCGGGCCTGCTGCTGCACGGGAAGCCGCGCCGCTTTCTGAAGGCTGTGGGCGATTCGATTCCCGCCGTAGGCGGCGTGCTGATCCAGTTTCCGTTCTACGCGATGATCTTCGGAATGATCGTCGGCACGGGACTTTCAGCGAAGCTCGCCGGTCTGTTCATTTCGCTCAGCACGCACGACACTTTTGGGCTGCTGGCCGGAATTTATTCGGCGGTGCTGGGATTTTTCGTTCCCTCAGGCGGCACCAAGTGGATCATCGAGGCGCCCTACGTGCTGCAAGCCGCCATCGCGCATCGCGTCCACCTTGGATGGGTGGTACAAATTTACAACTTAGCCGAAGCGCTGCCGAATTTGATCAATCCGTTCTGGATGCTCCCGCTCTTGGGAATTCTGAAGCTGCGCGCGCGCGACCTGATCGGCTATACGATGTTGCAATTCATCGTGAATGTCCCGATCGTGCTGTTCATCTGCTGGTTCTTCGCGCGGAGCCTGCCCTATATTCCTCCGATGAAATAGCGCATGCGCATCCTGCATATCGATACCGGCACGGTGATGCGCGGCGGGCAGGAACTGCTCCTGATGACGGCGCGCGGGCTGCGTCTAAGGGGTCATGAGCAGACGATTGCCTGTCCGCCGGGGAGTCCTCTCGAAAAGATGGCCGTCGCCGAGGGTTTCTCCGTATTGCCGATCGCGCGTTCGTATCGGAAGGCCGCGCGGACGATTCGTCATCTATTGCGTGAGCAACCGCACGATATCGTCTCCGCACACGACGCCCGCGCGCAATTGGTTTCGTTTCTCGCAACGCTTGGCTTACCCGTAATTCGCGTCGCTAACCGCCTTGTCGTCTTTGAGCCTCGGAATCTGTTCACGCATCGCCTGAAGTACAAATACACGTGCGATGTAGTCGTCGCCCTTTCCAAAGCAGTCAAGGAGACGCTAGTCCGCAACGGCATTCCACCCGCGCATATTGAGGTGATCACGGGAGGCATCGATTTTCCGGAGCAACTTGCCGACTCCGGCGCACGGGAACGCATGCGCGCGCGCTGGGGATTGGCCGCGAGCGATTTCGTAATCGGCCACGTTGCGGCGTTCACGGCGGAAAAGGGGCAACTGGACGCACTCGATGCACTGCTCGCGCTGTTGCCGAAGCATCCGAACATGAGGATGCTCCTCGCGGGCGACGGTCCTTTGCGAGAAGATCCAAGAACCCGAGAAAAAGTCCAGGCTCTAAACTCGCGCGACGAGCATGGGAATGTGGTCCAGCTTCCCGGGTATTTGAAGCCGGACGCTGAATTCTACGCGGGACTCGATCTTTTTTTGGTGAACTCAACGGCGGAAGCGCTCGGACTTTCGGCGCTGTACGCGATGGCGCAC
>Ga0181536_10007899_pt1 | contig 10369 bp, 9 predicted proteins | sample PEATcosm2014_Bin_41_FD_121105 | JGI IMG/M metagenome (GOLD analysis project Ga0181536, IMG submission 121105) | Peatland microbial communities from MTU Mesocosm Facility, Houghton, MI, USA - PEATcosm2014_Bin17_60_metaG | ecosystem: Environmental > Terrestrial > Soil > Wetlands > Peat | place...
GACAGGTACGCGCCGTACCCGGTTCGAGTCGAGGTCCTGTCCCGTTTCCTGACCGTCTCGGAGGCACGCAAGGTCGTCGAAGGCCTGGCCGACGGGTCCGTCGACGTCGTGATCGGGACCCATCGCCTCCTCACGCCCGACGTGCGGTTCAAGAGGCTCGGCCTTCTCGTCGTCGACGAGGAGCAACGCTTCGGGGTCTCCCACAAGGAGGCGATCAAGCAGCTGACCATTGGCGTCGACGTGCTGACCCTGACCGCGAGCCCGATCCCGCGCACGCTCGAGATGAGCCTGACAGGCATCCGAGACCTCTCGCTGATCACCACCCCGCCGTCGGAGCGCCAGCCGATCCTCACCTACGTGGGAGAGCAGGATGAACGCGCCGTAGCCGAGGCGCTCCGGCGAGAGCTGTTGCGCGAGGGCCAGATCTTCTATGTCCATAATCGGGTGCACGACATCGAGCGCGTCGCCGCGGACCTTCGCGCGCTCGTCCCCGACGCCCGGATCGCCGTCGCGCACGGCCAGATGGACGAGGGAACGCTCGAGCAGGTCGTGCTCGACTTCTGGGCAGGTGGCTACGACGTGCTGGTCTGCACGACGATCATCGAGTCGGGCATAGACATGCCCTCGGTGAACACCCTTGTGGTGGACCGGGCCGACCGTCTCGGTCTCGGCCAGCTTCACCAGCTGCGTGGCAGGGTCGGGCGTGCAGGCAGGCGTGCGTACGCCTATCTGCTGTTTCCTCCGGACCATGTCCTGAGCGAGCAGGCCTACGAGCGGCTCCGGACGATCGGTGAGCACACCGAGCTCGGATCGGGGTTCAAGATCGCGATGCGCGATCTCGAGATCCGGGGCGCCGGGAACCTGCTCGGCAGGGACCAGTCTGGCCATATCGCGGCGGTCGGTTACGACCTGTACGTCCGGCTCGTGGCCGAGGCGGTCTCGGAGCTGAAGGGCGAGCCGGTCCGAGTCCCGGTGGACATCACCGTCGACCTGCCGGTGGACGCGTTCCTGCCGCCGGAGTACGTGGAACGTGAGGACCTCCGTCTCGAGGCCTATCGCAGGCTGGCGGAGGTCAGGGATCCCGCTGCGGTCGAGGACCTGCGCACGGAATGGCTCGACCGTTACGGCCCGTTGCCTCGGGAGGCGGAAGCTCTCGTCGCCGTCGGCCGCCTGAGAGCCGAATGCGTCCGGACGGGCGTCACCGAAGTGACGGCCTCAGTCGCCCGTCCGGGTGGAGGGGGCCCTGGACGGACAGGCGAGGCCGTCGCTCGCCTTGCGCCGATCCGCCTGCGGGCATCGGCCAGGGTGCGCCTCGGCCGCTTGCATCCCCGGGCGATAGTGAAGCAGGAGGTCGACCAGATCATCGTGCCGCTTGCCGCAGGACCCGATCTTGCCGACCGGCTGGCCGTGCTCCTGAGCGAGCTTGTGCCGGCCGAGGGCGGTGAGGGCGCCCGTCGCGATCCCGATGCTGCGGCTGTCGACGCGGCCAAGGCACTGGCGGCTGGCAACGGCGCGCGTCACGCCCCTACCATTTGAGAACCGTGAAGCGACTTTCCGCCGTACCGGCAGGCCTGGCCGCGCTGTGCGTCCTGACGCTCGGGCTGTCCGGGTGCAACGTCCGTTTCTCTCCCTATGCCGCCGTGGTCAATGGCTCTGAGATCTCCCAACAGCAGCTGCGCGATTCACTGTCTGCGATAGCCGACAATGCCAGCTACCGGTGCATGATCGAAGCCGGTGGCACCTCCCGGCTCCTCGGCGCCGGTGAAGGCACTTTCAACTCCGCCTTCGGCGCCGAAGTGCTCTCCATCCTCATTCAGGACGAAATCGTCCACCAGCATGTCGTCCGGCTGGGGCTTTCAGAGCCATCGAGCGTGGATCCCGTCGCCCTCGCACAGCTCCAGGCGGCTTTCACACCCTCGTCCGGCTGCCCGGGATCGGGGGCCTCGCTGGTGGCCGCATTCTCCCCGGCCTACCGCAAGGTGCTGCTCGGGTTCCAGGCGGACGAGGACGCGCTGGATGCCCACCTGGTAGGCGCCACGCTCAGCCCCGTCTCGCTCGAAGCTCTTGCGGCCCGTCACAGGACCGAGATGACGCTGGCCTGCGTCTCGGTCATCCAAGTCGGCACCAAGGCGGCGGCCGCGTCCTTGCGGGGCCAAATTCTACGCGGCGCCAGCTTCGCGGCCCTCGCCCGAGCCCACTCGACAGACACCTCGTCCGCCCCGCAAGGAGGAGCCATCGGGTGCATCCCCGACGCTGAGTTCACCGCTCCGCTCAACAAAGTCATCGCCGCGCTCAGCGTGGGGCGCGTCTCGAGCCCCGTCTCCTTCAGCTCGGCATGGCTGCTCCTGCTGGTGCGCCAACGGACCTCGGAGACTTATCTGCAGTTGGTCTCCAGCCTGGTGGCCCAGGAACAGGGGGCGCTGAACGATCTCTTGCCCCGCATCATCCGGTCGGCCAAGATCGAAGTCGACCCGCAATACGGCACCTGGAGCACCAAGGCGAGCGTCGCCCGGGTTCAGCCCAACAGCGGACCGCCGGCCCGCATCGTGCCCAACCCGGGCGCCAGCGCCGGGCCAGAAGCCTCGAGCTGACGGGCGGTCTGTCCTGCACGGCGTCCGCCTCGACCAGCACCCTCGATGAGCGCAGATCCGAACCGGTGCCCGACCGTCATCGCCGTCGGCCTCGGTCCCGCCGGACCCGAGCTCACCACGCCGGCAGCCGTCGAGGCGCTCTCGGGCGCGCCCGTGAGGTTCCTGCGGACGTCCCGGCATCCGGCCGCCGCACCGTGGCTCGGGCTCGCGAACGTGGTCGCGCTCGACCACTGCTACGAGACCGGCGCGACCTTCGGCGAGGTGTACCGGTCGATCGTCGACATCGTGCTAGCCGGGGCGGCCGAGCACGGGAGAGTCGCCTACGCGGTTCCCGGGTCGCCGGCGGTGGCCGAGCGCACCGTCGAGCTTCTCCGGGCCGAGGCCTCGATCGAGCTCGAGGTCGTCCCGGGCCTGTCCTTCTGCGAGCTCGCCTGGGCAAGGCTCGGCATCGATCCGATCGAGGCGGGTGTCCGGTTGGTGGACGCGGAGAGCTTCGCAGTCCAGGCCGCCGGCGACGCGGGACCGCTTCTCGTCGGGCAGTGCTGGTCACAAGGCGTGCTCTCCTCGGTCAAGCTCTGCTTGGATGCCGATCCCGGGCCGGCGGTCCTCCTTCACCACCTGGGGCTGGCCGACGAGGTCGTCGTCGAGGTCTCCTGGTCCGAGATCGACAGGACGCTCGAGGCCGATCACCTGACGTCGTTGTACGTGCCGCGGCTCAGGGTGCCGATCGCCCGGGAGCTGACACGCCTGGCGGAGCTTGTGCGGGTACTGCGCGATCGGTGCCCGTGGGATCGTGAGCAGACCCACCGCTCGCTCGTGCCGCACCTGCTCGAGGAGACCTACGAGGCCATGGAGGCCATCGAGCTACTGGGGGGGGATCCGGCCGGCGCCCCACCCGAAGTGGTTGCCCATGTCTCAGAGGAGCTGGGGGACCTCCTGTGCCAGGTGCTGTTCCACACGACGCTCGCCGAGGAAGAGGGCTTGTTCAACCTGGCAGAGGTTGCCCGTGAGGTCCACGACAAGCTCGTGGCCCGCCACCCGCACGTCTTTGGCGACGTGACGGCGACCACGCCGGGCGCCGTGCTCGCGAACTGGGAACGCAACAAACAGGCCGAGAAGAAGCGCACGCACCTGTTCGAAGGCATTCCAGTCGCCATGCCGGCCTTGGCAAGGGCTGCCAAGGCCGAGCGCAAGTTGGCGAGCGTGGAGCTCGGCTGGCCCGCGACCGGACTGGATGCCGGAGCTCTCGTCGTCGCGTTGGCAGGCATGCTGCGGCTCACCGACCCGGATGCCGGTGTGGATGCGGACACGGCCGCGGCCGCCGGCGAGTTGCTGGCCGAGGAAGCGAGGCTCGTCGCGCACCGGGGCGAGGACCCCGAGTCGCTCGTGCGCCAGGCACTCGACCGGCTAGCTGCGAGACTGGCCGTGGTCGAGGCGGCCGCAAGGGACTCCGGGGCCGACCTCGGCTCGTTGGATCCCGCCGTTCGCCTCGACCTGTGGCGCGCGGCGAACTCCGAGGCGTGAGGTTCGAAGCCACCTCGGAGAAAGATTGGCACGGTGAAGACCTGTCACTTTGCTAACTTGGATCACACCTTTCACAGGAGACACAGGCCAGTGAGCGCCATAGCGCACCTTTCCGCACGGGAGGTCCTCGACTCCCGCGGCAACCCCACCATCGAGGTGACGTGTCGCCTCGTCTCGGGGGCGACGGGGAGCGCGATCGTTCCTTCCGGCGCGTCGACAGGCCGTTTCGAGGCCGTCGAGCTGAGAGACGGCGACGAGCGTTACGGCGGCAAGGGTGTGCGCAGGGCTGTGGGGCACGTGACCGGGGAGATCGCCGACACGCTGTGCGGTCTGGAGGCCTATGACCAACGAGGGGTCGACCTGGCGCTGATCGATCTTGACGGCACCGCGGACAAGTCCCGCCTCGGGGCGAACGCGATCGTCGGCACCTCTCTCGCCGTGGCGCGCGCGGCCGCCTCGGATGCAGCGGCGCCGCTGTACCGCTACGTCGGAGGAGTCGACGCTCACGTGCTGCCGGTGCCGATGATGAACGTGCTCAACGGTGGCGTGCACTCGGACAACAACGTCGACTTCCAGGAGTTCATGATCGTTCCGGTCGGCGCTGCCTCTTTCAGCGAGGGACTCGAGTGGGGCGCCGAGACCTACCATGCGCTTGGGCGGGTGCTGCGCAGTCGCGCTCTGTCCGGATCGGTCGGCGACGAGGGCGGCTTCTCCCCGGACCTCGAGACCAACGAGGAAGCGCTCGAGATGTTGGTGGACGCGATCGGGGCCGCCGGGCTGGTGCCCGGCGACGAGGTCGCGCTGGCGCTCGACCCGGCTTCGAGCGAGCTCTGGCGCGACGGCGCCTATGTGCTCGAGGGCGAGGGCCGGGCCCTCTCCTCCGATGAGCTCGTCGCCTACTGGGTGGACCTCGTCGAGCGCTACCCCGTCATCTCCATCGAGGACGGCATGGCCGAACAGGACTGGGAAGGCTGGGTTGCGCACACCTCCGCTCTCGGCGATCGCATCCAGATCGTTGGTGACGACGTGTTTGTAACCAGTGCCGAGAGGCTCGAGCGGGGGGTCGCGGCCGGGGTGGCGAACGCCATCCTGGTGAAGGTCAACCAGGTCGGAACGCTGACCGAGACTTTGTGCACCGTGGCGACCGCAACGCGTGCCTCGTACAGGTCCGTCATCTCACATCGATCGGGCGAGACCGAGGACAGCTTCGTAGCCGACCTGGCGGTCGCGACCAACTGCGGTCAGATCAAGACGGGCGCACCAGCCCGGTCCGAGCGTGTGGCAAAGTACAACCAGCTCCTGCGCATCGAGGACCAGCTGGGCGGATCGGCCGAGTACCTGGGTGAGGCCGCGTTCGCCCGTCCGCGCCGAGCCGGCCCGTCATGATCCAGCGCGCCCGGTTGTTCTTCTTGGTGGCGTTGCTGCTCGCCGTGGTCATCCTCGTGGGCAATTTCCCCCTCGGCGCGCTTGTCCGAGAGCGCTCGACGGTCCGGACCGAGAGCGCCCAGCTCGCGGCGTTGCAAGCGACGAACCGGACCCTTTCGTCGCAAGTACGGGCTCTGCACGATCCGGCGACGGTCGCTCAGATCGCGCATGAGCAGTACGGCCTGGTCGCGCCGGGCCAGCGTTCCGTCGTCGTGCTGCCAGGCGCGGCGGGGTCCTCCTCCTCCATCCCTGACCCGCTCGCGAACAACCCGGTCCCAGCCTCCGATCTCCTGCCGAGCGACGCGATCCTCGATCCGGGCGTGCAAGCTGCCCCGTCCCCGGCGCACGAGCCGGGGTTCTGGCGCCGCGTGCTCGACACCTTGGAGTTCTGGCACTCGCTGTCCTGATCGATGCCTGCCGCGTGAGCGAAGCGGGGCGGTAGCCTCGGGCGCCACTCCTGGAGGTGATGGCTCGATGAAGGAAGTGATTGCGGACATCGACCGATGGCAGGCCGCGGGCCGGCGCGTCGCGATCGCGCGAGTGGTCGGCGTCGAAGGCTCCGGGCCACGGGACGCCGGGGCCACGATGGTCGTGAGCGAGGACGGCGAGGTCGCGGGCTCGGTGTCGGGCGGGTGCGTCGAGGGTGCCGTGGTCGCCGAGGCGCTGGCCGTGCTCGACAGCGGCAAGCCGAAGGTATGCACGTTCGGCTATTCCGACGACGAGGCCTTCGCAGTCGGGCTGACGTGCGGTGGCACAGTGCATGTTCTCGTGGAACCGCTCGACTGGTGACCAGAGAGGCCAACTGGTGAGCGGCGAACTGTATCGCGAGCTTCGTTCGGCGCTGCTCGGCGACGAGCCCGTGGTGCTCGCGACCGTCACTTCTGTCGAGGGCGAGGCTCAAGGGCAAACCGCGCTCGCGGCCAAGCTCGTGGTCCGTCCGGACGGCCGGTGCCTCGGCACCCTCGGCGACCCGGAGCTGGACCGGATCGCGAGACGCGACGCCCTTGCCGCCCTCGACCGGGGTGTGATGGTGACCCGGCACTACGGCCCGCACGGAGAGGCCCGTCGGGCAGAGGTCTCAGTCTTTCTCGAGGTCTTCGCTCCTCCGGCGCGGCTGGTCGTGTTCGGCGCCGTCGACTTCACCAGAGCCCTTGTCGAGGTGGGCAAGGTGCTTGGCTTCGAGGTCACGGTCTGCGACCCCCGCCCCGTCTTTGCTACGAGGGCCCGCTTCCCGCTGGCCGACGTGGTAGCAGTCGAGTGGCCGGACCGGTACCTGGACCGGCTCGGATCCCAGCTCGGACCTCGAGACGCCGTTTGCGTGCTCACGCACGACACGAAGTTCGACGTCCCCGCGATCCTCGGAGCGCTGCGGACTCGGGTCGGTTATCTCGGAGCCATGGGCTCACGGCGGACCCACCAGAGGAGATGGCTGCGCCTGGTTGAGGCTGGTGTCGACGAGGCGGAGCTGAAAGAGCGCCTCATGAGCCCGATCGGTCTCGACATCGGTGCCCGCACACCTGAAGAGACAGCCGTGGCGATCTGTGCCGAGATCATCGCGGTCCGCACCGGCCGGGCGGAGGGCGCCCTCACACCCCTGCGCAGTGCAGCGGGCGCCATCCACGGGGGCTGACCGTCCCCTCGCATCGGCCGCCCCCGCCTGGGCCGCCCCATCCTGGCGGGTCGGCCGTTACGCTGCCGGAGATGTCCGTTGCTGCGGTGATCCTCGCTGCAGGGGCCGGGACCCGGTTCAACCAGGATGACCCCGATGCCCGCCCAGGCGCGAAATTGCTCGCCAAAGCACGCGGCAAGCCACTGCTCGCGTGGGCGATCGCCCCGGCCGTCGAGGCTGACCTTGACGAGCTCGTCGTCGTCAGCGGCGCTGTCGACTTGAGCGGGGTCGTGCCCGATGGTGCGACGCTGCTGCGCAACGACGACTGGTCTCTGGGCCAGGCCACCTCGCTGAGGGTCGCCCTCGACTGGTGCGCTCGTCAGGGCCACTTGTCGGCAGTGATCGGTCTGGGCGACCTTCCCGGGCTCACAGCGGACGCGTGGCGTACCGTTGCGGCCGCGCGTGGAGGCCCGATCGTGTTCGCGACCTACTACGGCCGGCGTGGGCACCCGGTGCGGCTCGACGCGGAGATCTGGTTGCTGCTTCCCATCAGCGGTGACGAGGGTGCCCGGTCCCTGGCCAACCGTCGCCCCGAGCTCGTCACCGAGGTAGCGTGCGAGGGTAGGACCGTTGACATCGATACTCAGGAGGACCTGCGCCGATGGAGTTGAACGACGAATTCGAAGTCTCGGTGCCAGTCGCCGAGGCCTGGGTGGTGCTCACCGACGTCGAGAAGATCGCGCCCTGCCTGCCCGGGATCTGGCTTCGGCAGGTGGAAGGCGACGAGTACCAGGGCGTCGTGAAGGTCAAGGTGGGACCGATCACGGTGTCGTACGGGGGCTCCGCCCGCTTCGAGTTGCTCGACGCCGACGCGCACAAGGCCGTGCTCAAGGCGGAAGGTCGCGAGCTGCGGGGGCACGCAAACGCGACCGCCGTGGTCAAGGCGGCTCTCTCCCCGTCAGCCAAAGGCACAAGGGTCAAAATCGTCACGGACCTCAGCATCGCCGGCAAGCTTGCCCAGTTCTCCGGCGACGTCTTGGCCGGGGTGTCGCGCAAGCTCATCGCCGAGTTTGTCGACAACCTGGAGTCGACAGTGCTCGCCGCGCCAGAGGCCACCAAGCCAGAGGCCACCAAGCCAGAGCCGGTCGTCGAGACCCCCGCCGAGGCCGAGATCGATGCCGAGGCCGCTTCTTACGAGGCCGAGATCGATGCCGAGGTCGCTTTCGACAAGCTCGAGGCCGCTGAGGAGGCCGTTTCCGACGAGGCTGATTCCGGTCACGCGGCCGGCGACCGCGAGGTCTCCCCACCACCCTACGATGAGTCCGACCACCTCATCGCGAAGAGAGAATCGTTCATCAGGCGCCTGACGCCGTACTTGACAGTTGCGGGGATCCTTCTCATCGCGCGGATCGTCGTTTACTCGCTGCGCCGTCGCCGGCGGTGAGCCAGGGCGACTGGGAGGCAGTCGCCGGGCTGCTCGGAAGGGCACCCCAAGGAGCCTTCGAGGTCATCGTCCGCGACTCTGCCGGAAGGCCGGTCGTCATCCTGAACTCCCCGCTGCTCGAGGACGGCACGCCCATGCCGACGCGGTACTGGCTCGTGGGCCGGGCGGAGCGGGAGTCTGTGAGCCGACTCGAGTCAACGGGCGGAGCGCGGGCCGCCGAGGCTGCCGTCGACGCCGCCGAGCTCGAGGCCGCGCACCGGAGGTACGAGGCGCTTCGCGACGCGGCGCTGCCGACGGGGCACCGGGGGCCGAGGCCGGCGGGCGGCGTCGGGGGGACCGGCCGCGGCGTGAAGTGCCTCCACGCCCATCTCGCCTGGTACCTCGCGGGCGGCCCCGACCCGGTTGGCCGATGGACCTGTGACGCGCTCGGCATCGACCGCTCCCAGTACCGCATCACTCCTTCCGAGGTGCAAGAGCGGTCAGCCGCGGGTGCTCCCGGACCAGTCGCCGCCATCGACTGTGGCACCAACTCCACCCGGCTCCTCGTCGTCGACGCCGGTGGGCGTCCTCTCGAACGACTGATGCGGATCACACGCCTCGGTCAGGGTGTCGACCGTGAAAGGCGCCTTGACGAGGAGGCGATGCAGCGGACCATCGAGGTTCTCGCGGAGTTCCGCGAGGTGTTGGACGACCATGGCGTCACGCGGACGCGGGCAACGGCAACCTCGGCAGGCCGTGACGCCGAGAACTTCGACGAGTTCGCGCGGCGGGTGGCCGAGGTCCTCGGTACCGTACCGGAGGTACTCCAAGGCGAGGAAGAGGGCCGCCTCACCTACCTCGGATCGACGGCGGGCCTCGATCCAGCCGAAGGCGCTTACCTCGTGATCGACGTCGGCGGCGGGTCGACAGAGCTGGTGGGGGGTCTGCCTACCGCCCTGCAGGTCGTGTCGCTCGAGATCGGCTGCGTGCGGGCCACAGAACGGTTCTTCGAACACGACCCCCCGCTTCGAAGCGAGCTGGAAGCCGCCAGGACGCACGTGCGCCGACTTGTGACCGGAGCGATCGAGGCACTACCTGAGCTCGGCGGCGCCGCACGCCTGATCGGCGTCGCCGGCACCGTGGCCGCGCTCGTTCGCCTCGATCAGGGGCTCTTGTTCTACGACCGGAGCCGAATCCATCACGCCCGGCTGACCCTTGCTGCGATCGAACGGCTCCTCGCCGAGCTCGGCGCCGTGGCGTCCGCGCGCCGTCACCAGTGGCCGGCGCTGGAGGCGGAGAGGGCAGAGGTGATAGTCGGCGGCGCCGCCGTGCTGGCCGAGGCGATGGTCGTCCTCGGCTTCGAGGTGCTGACGGCATCGGAGTCGGACCTGCTCGACGGGATTGTCGCGGAGCTGCTTGCCGGCTGATCACTGGCGTCGCAGGCCTGGTCTCGGGCCGAGGAGTTCCTGCACCTCGAGGACTCCGAAGCCCGCGGGGCGAAGATCTCGACCAAGCGCGCCCCGCTTGGGGCAAGGCCCGGGTCTGCTCGCCGAGCGGGCTCGCGTGCGTGGCGCAAGCTGCACGCCCGTCAAAGGTGGCCGAGTCCAGGTCCAGGAGGGTCGTCAAGCTGGCCTCCAACCGGGCGGCGCGCCTTGCAGCAGGCTTGCGGGAACAGGCCAGGGCCTCGAGCGTGGTCATCGGCGACCCGGGCGGAGTGCGGGACAGGGATGCCGGCGCGGTGCAGAACCGCCGGACGCACCGCTGGCTCGTGGTGCACACCACAAGAGCCCTGTGCCA
>Ga0181536_10007900_pt1 | contig 10367 bp, 11 predicted proteins | sample PEATcosm2014_Bin_41_FD_121105 | JGI IMG/M metagenome (GOLD analysis project Ga0181536, IMG submission 121105) | Peatland microbial communities from MTU Mesocosm Facility, Houghton, MI, USA - PEATcosm2014_Bin17_60_metaG | ecosystem: Environmental > Terrestrial > Soil > Wetlands > Peat | place...
CTTGCTCTTCATGGCGTCCGGCATGCTGCTGTGGTGGCCGATTCTGAGTCAGATCCCCGAGCTGCCGCGGCTCTCGTACCCGGCGCAGATCCTTTATCTGTTCCTGCTGATGATCCCGATGACCGCGGTGGCCGCGCCGATCACGCTGGCGACGAGAGTGATTTATCCGTGGTACACCGAGGGCGCGCACGGATGGGGCCTCAAGGCGATCGACGACCAGGTGCTGGGCGGGCTGATCATGTGGATGGGGCAGGGCACCTATCTGATGATCGTTTTCACATTCATCTTCTATAGGTGGTCGCAGCGCGAAGACCGCGATGTTTCGGTTTCGCCTGCAGCGACGACTCCGGAGCTTCGCGCGATCCCATCGGGCCGCGTCGCCGGCTCGTAGAGTCGCGGCTGGCGTGCTCCCCGTTTGTGCGGCTCCGCTCAAGGCTGCCGCGCCATCCCTGAATCGGGACCGCTTCGCCCGACAGTCATCCGACAGGTCTTTGAGTTGGGTTAAAGTCCGAGCACGTCGCGCATCGTGTAGAGCCCCGGCTTGCGATCTATCAGCCAGCCGGCGGCGCGAAGCGCGCCGCGTGCGAGCGAGTCGCGGCTCTGCGCGCGATGAATCAGCTCGAGGCGCTCGCCATCCCCGCCGAAAATCACGGTATGATCGCCGACCGCGTCGCCCGCGCGCATCGCGAGCACCGCAATCTTGCCGTCGGGCCTGACCCCGGTGATTCCTTCGCGGCCGAAGACCGCGTTGGAGGCGAAATCCACGCCGCGTGCCGATGCGATCGCCTTGCCAAGCGATAGCGCGGTGCCGCTGGGCGCGTCGATTTTGGTGCGATGATGAATCTCGATAACTTCGGCGTCGAAGTCGGGCAGAATAGCGGCGACTTCGGCGACGATCTTGGCGAGCACGTTGACTCCGATACTCATGTTGGGTGCGATCACGGTGCGCGTCTTATCCGCCAGTTCGCGCGCACGCCTTTCCATTTCGGGCGTGAAGCCGGTCGAGCCGATTACGATCGCAGCGCCCGCTTTCGATGCGACTTCGAGATGTTCCATCGAGGCGGTGGCCGTCGTGAAATCCATCGTGACGGTATCGGGCCGCGCGAGCGCCGCATAGTCGTCGGTGATTTTTACACCGAGCGGGCCTACGCCGGCGATCTCGCCCGCGTCGGATCCGATCGCGCGGTTGCCGCGCGCTTCGAGCGCGCCGACGATTTTGTGCGCCGGATCGCGCGACGAAAGCGCGACCAGCAGGCGGCCCATCCGGCCTGCTGCTCCAGCCACGATTAGATTAGCCATCGGAATTCACTTTACCCGCGTGACGCGGGCGGGGATGCGCAAGCGGTCGCAGCCTCAGGAAGCCGGAGCCTCGGCCGCCGCCGCTTCGGGCGCGGGCGATGTTTCCGCGGGCTTGCCGTGCTTGGCCTTGAAGTGTTCGTCGCACAGGCTGCTGGCGCCGTGGCGATGCTTGCGGCATTTCTCGAAGGTGCAGGTTTTGTAGCGCGCCTTGGGCATCTCACCGGCTTTCCAGAGCCGAAAATGCATCCGGCAGTAGCCCTTGCCTACCGCCTCGCGGGCGCAATCTTTCGCTTTGCAATTTCCTTTGTTCGCCATGAATCCCTTCTTGGAGGCCGCTTTCCGACGCGAGCGCTGGAGTTTGCGGCTGAGCAATTCATCTACAATAGTGTTTGCCGCCGATGCTTCATAGAGGGCCTTAGGCTCCAGGTGGTGAAGCATTTAATTCAAAATCAAACGTGCGCAGCGAAAGCGCCAGCGCCGCCATCGCGATCGTGGCTGCCAGCGCGACCTCCATACTTGCGCGCGCGCTTACATCGGCGATCGCATGGCCCATGATCCAGGGTCCGACGATCCCGCCGAGCGCGCCGCCCGCCACTACGATCGAAGTCATCCTGCCGACCTCGGCCGGGAACCGCGCCGCGCCAACCGCGATCATGTTGGGGAAGACCGGGCCGTATCCGAAGCCGATCAGGAACACGGCAGATGCCGCAAGACCGCCCGCCATGGGCGCCGCGATCAGAATCACCAGCGCAGCAGCAGATAGGGCAGAGGCCAGCATCGTGAATTGCGGCAATGCGATGCGATGCCCCAATCGTCCGCCAAACACGCGCCCGCATACCAATCCCAGCCAATATAGCGAGACGCCCGACGATGCGAGCAACGGGCCGAGCGCACCCGCCGTGCGCAAGTAGAGGAAGAGCCACGTGCCAATCCCGATTTCGGCGCCGACGTAAAGGAACATCACTGCGCTGATCGCCCAAATCAGCGGACGCGAGAGCATCGCGATAAATCCACTGCCGTTGCCGGGCATCAGCGACGTTCGAACTTCGATCGCCGGAGTCACGCCCAAACGAAATGCAATCGCGGCACACATCATCGCGCCGCCGCCGAACACCCACCAGTACGGCACGCGGCTCGCGAAGGCGGCGCTCACGATCAGTGGTCCGAGCAGCGCCCCGACACCGAACAGCACGTGCAGATAGTTGAGCGCGGAGGCGAGCCGCTCGCGATTGAGCTCCACGATCAGGGCATTAGCGCCGATGTCGATGCCGCCATTGGCCAGCCCGATCAGAAATCCGGCGCACAACAGTTCCGCAAGTCCCCCAGCCACGGCGAGCCCTGCCAGTCCCGCCGTAAAAAGCACCATCGCACCGACGAGGATCTTCTGCGCGCTCAGTTGTTGATTGATCTCGCCGGCGATCAGCAGCGATATGAAGTAACCGGCCGCCGTGGCGCTGACGATCAATCCAGCGCGTTCGATCGGCAGATGGGCGGTGTGAGAGATCTGCGGGAGAAACGGGCCGATCCAGCCACTATTGATGCCCACCATCAGCAGGCACGAATATGCCAGCCGGGTGATCGTTCCCTCGCGGCTCAGCAACCGGTCATCATCCAACGTCACGGCGCGACCGAGCGGATCACGCGGTAGAGCGGTTCGAGCTCGCGAAACGCGTCGAGTACTTCGGCGCGATCGACTGTCAGCGCGTCGCGCACGGGCCATCCGAAGCCGACGTCGATGCCGCCGGTTTTTTTCGCGAGCGCATCCCCGAGTCCGTCGAAGAACTCCGGGCCGGCCGCGCTCGAGTCCGGCAATATCCGGCAGTCCCAGTTTTTGTACTGCTGGATCCTGGCGCCGCGGAAAGATTTTCCCAGCTCAGCCGACTTCGACTCGATCAGCCGCGCGATCTCGGGGCGCTTGTCGGCGTCGGATTTCACGACCGCGCGCGCGTGGATGCCCGCGCCGGAGATGCATAGCGCGAGATATCCGTAGCGCTTGTATCCCCTCGGCGACGGCCCGAATGCCGCCCATGTCTCATCCGGAGGATTCACCGTGCGCCGCATATGCTTGGCGACGTGCGGAAAGAACTCCATGTGCAGTTTTCGCGACAGCTCGGGCGCCAGTTCGATCCCCAGCCGGACCAGCCGAGGCCTGATGCGCTCGTAGATCTTCGCCATGCGAGCGCTGAAACCCTCGATCGCAAACACCTCAAAATCGGCGCGCGAAAAACCCAACGTCGCCATCAGTCCGACCCCACTTCGCGATTCGGCCGCGCTCCCGCCGGCCGCATGGCACACGAATCGCTCCTGCTATAATATGCAGTACGCATTGAAACCGGATACAACCGGTATCGTAGTAACCTAAGCGAGGTCCATGAAGATGAAACGAAGCATGATGATTCTATCGGCAGCGGCGCTGACATTTGCGATGGCGGGTCCCGTGATGGCGCAGCCTGTCACTGGCGGAGCAGCCGCAAACGCGGACTACACGTTTTTCGACTCGCATCCTAAGATCGCGCGGGAACTCAGGGAAAATCCGTCACTGATCGAGAATCGGCCGTGGGTGGACAGTCATCCTGAACTCCACGAGTATCTGAGGACCCATCCGAAGGTGCGCCACGAATTCAAAGCGCACCCGTATTGGTTCATGCATCGCGCGGAGAGGCTCCAATAGCATCACAACTGGAACTGTCGCGACCAGTTGATTCCCCCCAGTAGCGCAGGAGGCCGGCTATCCGGTCTCCTGCTTTTTTTTGATGTTGTGTTCGTGGTCCGCTGACGCCACGGCTTTGCTGGTGACGATGATGCGACGCGCGTGTTAGAATCACGCGATGGGCAGGGGTGACCCCTGCACCCAGTGTTAAGAAAAGATGCGGGCTTCGCCCTGTTAGAAGGGTAAGGGGGAAGGTAGAGCGCGCGATGGCGGCGATATCCGAGTCAGTCTCCAGCGGGCACTTCGACGCGACGCTGGCGCGCCATGGAATTCGCGCGCTCAGCCGTAAATCGCCCGCGACCATCCAGGTAAATGTCGGCAAGCTGTGCAACCAGGCGTGCCATCACTGTCACGTCGATGCGGGCCCGCGGCGGACCGAACAGATGACGGGTGCAACCGCGGAGCGAGTGATCGAAGTGCTTGCGGCGAGTCCGCGCGTCGGGACCCTGGACATCACCGGCGGCGCGCCGGAACTGAACCCGAACTTTGCGATGCTGGTGGAACGGGCGCGCGCGCTTGGCCGCAAGGTGATCGTTCGATGCAATCTGACGGTGACGCTGGAACCCGGGATGGAATGGCTGGTGGAATTCTACCGCCGCTCGGGTGTCGAATTGGTTTGTTCGCTCCCATGCTACACAGCCGAGAACACGGATCGTCAGCGGGGCGCGGGGGTGTTTGACAAGAGCATCGCGGTGTTGAAGCAACTGAATGCCGCCGGATTCGGGCGCGGTGAGCTGCGGCTGGATCTCGTGTACAACCCGGCTGGAGCGTCTCTGCCGCCGCCGCAGGCCGAGCTTGAAGGGCAGTACCGGGAAGAACTCGCGCGCAATTTCGGGATCGTTTTCGATTCCCTGCTGACAATTGCGAACATGCCGATCGCCCGCTTCGCCAATCAGTTGATAACTACCGGGATTCATTCAGCGTACATGAGCTTGCTGGTGAATCACTTCAACCCCGCGACCGTGGACGCGCTGATGTGCCGCAGCCTGGTGAGCGTCGGATGGGACGGGCGGCTCTACGACTGCGATTTCAATCAGGTGCTGGAAATTCCGCTCGGCGGCAGTGCGGCATCGACGATCTGGGACATCAACGATAACGATGTCGGCCAACTTGCAGGCGCGCGCATCGCGACCGGCTCGCATTGTTTCGGATGCACCGCGGGCGCGGGCTCGAGCTGCGCCGGCGCGATCGCCTGAGCCGGTAGCTCCCCTTTTGGTTGTTCATGGCGGTGAAAATCGAAGGCGTCTGCGATCCCAAGTTCAATCGTGTGAAGGACGCGTTCGCCGAGAATTTCGAAAAGCGAAACGAGTTAACGCTTCTGGCCCGCAGGCTCTGAGGGTGCAAGCTGATGAAGATCAAAACGAACGTTAACGTAATCGTGGCGTCGGCAGTTTTCTGGATCGCGCTGATCGGTGCGGCTTGCGCCGCAAACAACCCCGTTCCCGGATGGGATCCGAATGCATTCCGCGATCAGAGCACGCTCCAGATAATGACGGTTGGGCCCGACGAGGGCGAGCACTGGTCGAGGCTGTGGCTGGTCGTTATCGACGGGCAGCTATATGTCCGGCTGGGCGATCGAGCGTTCGGGAGAATTCAGAAAAACACCGCGGGCCTCTACGTGAAGGTGAAGATCGGCGACCAGGAGTTCGACAGGGTCCGATTAGAGGCGGCGCCTGAAATGACAGATAAGGTCGCAGCCGCGATGGCCGACAAGTACTGGATGGACATTCTGATTCGGCACGAGTCTCATCCGATGACGGCGCGCCTGGTTGCGGAGCCGACGCCATCGCCGGCGAAATGAGCAGGGGTGACCCCTGCACCTTAGTGCTAAGAGAAGACGCGGGCGGAGTTTACCCTGAGTACTCGAAGGGCCCTGTTAGAAGGTTAGGGGGAAGACGCGTGCATGATTGACGTGTGCGGCGCATCGCTTTTCAACGCGACGTTCGCGGCACCGTGAGGGCGGCAAATAAAGCGACGCCGCCCGTCTGACTTCGGCGAGCGGCCGCTTTGTCCCCTTTTTGTTAAGGTCAGACTCCGGCCGACTTGTAGAGCGCGCAGCGCAGCTTGAAGAAGTGCGCCATCGAGGTGAGGTATCGCACGCGCCACGCCGCCGCCATCTTGCCCTTGGCCAGATCGAGGCCGTAGCGCGGTCCGATCAACTCGTAGGCGGACTTTATCCGGTTGAATAGATCGTCCGAAAAACCCGGCCTGAGTTGCGGAAGGCCGCCGATCTTTTTGATCAATTCCAGGCTGTAGGCCGCCAGCGCGACCAGACTGTCGGCAAACAGTTCATCCTCGTCGAGCAGATGATTGGCGAACGCGCCTTCCATGAATGCCGTGTGGGCGGCCTTTTCTCCGACCAACGAGCCGTATATGTAGTGGCCGAGTTCATGGCCGAGTGTCGCAGCGACCGCGCCGGGATGATGCGCGGTGTTGACGAAGATCACGAACTTGCTTTTGTCGCCAAACTTGGCACGGCAGAAAAATCCGCGCAGCGCCAGCCCGGCGCCGGTGCGATAAGGTTCTGCCCGCAGTTCGACTTCGCGCGGACCGAACAATTTGCCCAGATAGCCGAGCAATTGCGGGCTGCCGAGATCCGCTAGGCCAGCGTAAGCCGAGGTGTGTCGCTTGATGTCATTCTCGACTATCTGCGCCAATTCCTTGAGCAGAGGCTTGGATGGAAGCGCGGGCACGTCCGCATAGTCGGCGGAGAGAATCTTTTTCAGGTCAGAAAGCTGATTGAGGACCCGCGTCCCGAGCGAGTCGAATGGAACCTTGATCTCGGCGAGCAGCCTGGAAACGAGATGGTCAACTTCACGAGTTTCCAGCGCCGCAGGTTCTCGCGACGGCATCCGTTTAGCCGCGGCTGGCGATGAAGTCAGGGCTACACTCATAAAACGACCACGAAGTCGAAATGCCAGCCTAACCGGCATGACAGGGAGTTTATTTTAAGTGAGTCGTGCTGCCTTTCAAAACCCATTTATATCGAGCTGAAAGGAGCAAATCGTATGCCAGACCACCTATAGACAGCGCAGCCAGATGCCGTACCAATAATAGTGTGCAGGTGCACCCTTGCAACTTTGCAAGTGCGCCGTTGAACCAATTACCCGATGCCGCGACCAGCCGGAGGCGTCCGAAAGCCACGGCTGACCGCGCCGACACGCATCGTCGCGCCGGCGGAGTTTTAATCACTCACTCGCTGCGCGGTATTGCTGTGCCCGACGCTGTCGGGGGCGGCATTGCTTAACATTGCTTACAATTAGTCAGGCCTTTCGCTATGGACTTAGGGCAGTTTTGATGCTGTTTGGCGCGCCCAGGCCTGTCGGGCCACTGCGAAATGCCGCAACGGTTGCCATCCTCGGTACGGCTTGCCATTAGTGTCATCTTCAAAATGCCGAAAACCAAATTTGAAATTCTACCGGGCATGCCTTATCCGCTTGGCGCGAGCTGTGACGGTGCGGGTGTGAACTTTTCGATATTTTCCGAGCACGCGACCGGCGTGATGCTGTGCCTGTTTGGCGGCGCCGCTGTCGGCGACGGCGAGATCGCGCGAATACCGCTGGTCGAGCGCACCGAACACATCTGGCACGCCTATATTCGCGGCGTTCGGGCCGGCCAGCGTTATGGCTATCGCGTCAGCGGTCCCTACGATCCCCCCGCGGGACATCGCTTCAACTCCGCCAAGCTGCTGCTCGATCCGTATGCGCGGGCGCTCGATCGCACGCCTCGATGGCACGATTCGATGATCGGCTATCGCTCGACCGCGGTCGACGCTGCGCCCCGTCTGGATCTGCGCAACAGCGCGGCTGCGATGCCCAAGTGCGTGGTAGTCGATTCGGCGTACGACTGGGATGGCGATCGCAAGCCCGCAATTCCGTGGGAGGATCTCATCATCTACGAGGCGCACGTGAAGGGGATTACCGCGCTGCATCCCGAAGTGCCGCGCCGGATTCGAGGCAAATTTGCGGCGCTCGCGTCGCCGGCCGTCATCCGGCACCTGACCTCGCTCGGCGTGAACGCGGTTGAATTGATGCCGGTGCATCAGACCGCCCCCGAACGCCGCTTGTCCAAAATCGGCCTGAGCAATTATTGGGGATACAATACGATTGGCTATTTCGCGCCGGACATCCGCTTCGCATCGGGCAGTGCGCCCGGCAGTTGCGTCACGGAATTCAAGGCGATGGTAAAGGCGCTGCACGGCGCGGGAATCGAGGTGATCCTCGACGTCGTTTACAACCATTCGGGCGAGGGGAATGAGCGCGGACCGACGATTTGTTTTCGCGGAATCGACAACGCGACTTACTATCGGCTGCGCAGCGACGGCAGCGGCCGATGCGAGGATTACACGGGGACAGGGAACTCACTGGACATGACACACTCGCGGGTTCTCCAAATGGTAATGGACAGCCTGCGCTACTGGATACTCGAGATGCACGTGGACGGACTGCGCTTCGACCTTGCGACCACACTTGCGCGTGGACCGCGCGGCGAATTCGCGGCCAGCCCGTTTTTTGCGGCGATTGCGCAGGACCCGGTTATATCGACGGCCAAGTTGATCGCGGAGCCGTGGGACCTCGGCGAGGGCGGCTACCGGGTCGCCGGTTTTCCGGTCAACTGGAAGGAATGGAACGCCAGATACCGCGACAGCGTGCGCGATTTCTGGCGCGGTGCGAGCGATTCGATGGGCGAGTTTGCATCGCGCGTCACCGGCAGTTCGGATCTGTACCGCGCCGGCGGCCGCGCGCCGCTCGCCAGCATCAACTTTGTCGCCGCGCACGACGGCTTCACGCTCGCCGACCTCGTTTCGTACAACGAAAAGCACAACGAGGCGAATGGCGAGGATAGCCGCGACGGCGACAGTCACAATCGATCGTGGAATTGCGGCGTCGAAGGACCGAGCGAGGATCCCGCAATTCGTGCGCTTCGCGAGCAGCAAAAGCGCAACTTCCTTGCGACGCTGATCCTGTCGCAGGGCGTACCGATGATACTGGCCGGCGACGAACTCGGACGTTCGCAGCGCGGCAACAATAACGCCTACTGCCAGGACAATCCGCTTTCGTGGATCGATTGGGATAGCGCCGACGCGACGCTGATCGATTTCACCCGGCGGCTCGTCCGGCTCCGTCGCGAGCATCCGATCTTCCGGCGCCGGGGATGGTTCACCGGCGCCCCTGCGAAGGGCAGGCGGCTGAAAGATCTCGAATGGTTCCGGCCCGACGGCGCCGAGATGACCTCCGGTGACTGGGGTGTCGGATACGCGAAAACGCTCGGTGCGTTCATGAATGGAGCCGCGATAACTGAACGAGATCGCGCCGGCGCTCGAATTGTCGACGACAGCTTCTTTGTGATGTTCAACTCATATCGCGAGCCCATGGAATTCAAGCTGCCGCCGAAAAAATGGGCGCGCAAGTGGACGATCATCCTCGACACCTCGGATGCGACGGCGCCGCAGCGCGTACGATTGTACTCATTCGAAGAGCGGGTTCACCTCGCGGGACACGCGATGGTCGTGTTGCGGCGCGTAGCGTGAATCGCGGTTTTACCGGCGGTGTCCGGCAGCGGGCTAGGAGACGTCCATGCCCTGAGCGTGGAAGACTTTCGCCATATCGACGGCAGGATGAACTTCGAACGAGACCTCGCGCCAGTACTCGATCATGGTGCGGATGTCGTCGTGATTGGACGACTCGAACACGATCACGTCCCGAGTATCGCTGCCCAGCGCTCCGTAAAAGCCGATGGTCTTCAACCCGGCCGGCTTGGCGCCCTCGTTCCACCATTTCCGCGATTTTGCGATGGTGTCGATGTCGGTCCCGAATCCCGGCCTGTTCTTGATGAATGCAATGTAGAGCATCGCTCATGCCTCCTTCTCTCGACGGTTGCTGGCGGTCGCGACTATAGCACTGCTCGTTTATTGAGTCGCGGGAACCTAGCGGACGCGATCGGTCGCGAACCAATAGGCCGCGATGTATCCCGTCAGTAAAGCGATGAAGCTGGTTTCCTCGAGCGCACGCGCCAGCCATGGGAAGATGTGCTGGAACTCGGTCGGCGGCGGTATCAGGAAGCGGTTGAAGACGCGGAGCGAAACCACGCTGAAAGCATAGGCCACCGCCGCGCGGGCGCATGTGACAAGCAAGTTTCTGGCTTGAAGAAAGCCCGCCTGCCCGCAGGGATTCAGAGCCGAACTTCTTCGACCGGATTTACAGGCACGATCCGCGCGACACGTTTCATGACCCTCTTGTTTTGCTCAGCCTTCTTCAGGTCGTAGGCTGCCTGCAACCGCATCCATACTTCCGGTGAGCCGCCAAACAGGCGGGATACCTTCAGGCACATGATGGCAGACAGGGGCTTGCGCTGCGCC
>Ga0181536_10007901_pt1 | contig 10367 bp, 8 predicted proteins | sample PEATcosm2014_Bin_41_FD_121105 | JGI IMG/M metagenome (GOLD analysis project Ga0181536, IMG submission 121105) | Peatland microbial communities from MTU Mesocosm Facility, Houghton, MI, USA - PEATcosm2014_Bin17_60_metaG | ecosystem: Environmental > Terrestrial > Soil > Wetlands > Peat | place...
AATCAATCAATCAGAGACTCCTTACGTCGTCTCCTACAATAATCTGTGGAGGACTTTGTCACTGGCAGTGGCAGGCCAGTGGGATTGACGCAGATTCTTGATGCGGGCCGGCAACCAAAGGTCTAATGTCCCGGCGTTCGGAATATCGAGCAATCGAAACGTCGCGTGCTGTTTGTGAATTACACCGAAATCCTCCAGGCATTGCGTGAGTTTACCTCGCGCGAGAGGATCGAGCTTCTGCTGCCGGCGCTCGAGACGGGGCCGATTTCCGGCTACTCGCCCATTCAGAAGTACGTCCTCGACTTGAAGAACGCGGCCAAGCCCGAAACCGCCGCCGAAGACCTTTTTACCGCGCTCTGCAAGGACGTGTTGGGTTTTCAGCCCACGCGCCAAGTGGGCGCGGGGGAGGGGTGGGTCGACTTCATGCTGCCCGAGCGGAAGGGAGAACCGCTCCCGCTCGAACTGAAGCCGCTGTTTCAACGCGCCGGCCCGGATGCCCTGTGGCGCAATGATGCCAGCCCAAAGCACCACGCCACTCAAATCAAAAGATACCTGCGCGACAACGAATACCTGGTCCTCACAGACCTTCGGGCCGCCTGGTTTTTCAACGCCCGCGATTTCTTCTTCGAGAACAAGCCGTTTGCCGAGGTGCCGTTCCCCGACTTTTTCGCTCGCTGCCGCGAGACCGGCAGCGTGCTTGACACGTTGCGCCGCGCCGAGGACACCGCGGAGAGGCCGGAACTGGAGCAGCAGTTTTTCGAGGACCTCAAAATCTGGTTCAACGAGTTCGACAAGGTCAGGTGGATACCGGGCGGGCGGGCCGCCGAGTCGATCATCCTGCTCATCAACAAGCTCATCTTTGCGCGCACCATCGAGGATTTCGGCCTGGTCCACCATCGCTTCATCCAGGATGAATACGCGCGCTTTATCAAGCTCTGGGAGCCCAAGGGCGCGCATCGCGTGGTTCCGGAGTTCCTCCACTTTTTCGAGGGTTTTTTTGACGAGTATTACGACACTGAGATCTTTTCCGAGCGCATCTGGGATCGCTTGGACAAAACCCCGGCCAACCTCCAGCGGTTCTGCGACAAGCTGAACTTCGTCCTCGGCGTCAACGCCTGGGACCAGACTTTCAGCCGCGGCATCGTCCACTACAACTACAGGCGCATCGACGAGGACATCTTTGGCAAGAGTTACGAGATGTTTCTCGCCGCCAATCGCAAGGACGAGGGCATCTATTACACGCCCGCCGCCATCACCGCCCCGATGGCCGATTCCCTAGTCCGCTCGCTCGCCGGCGAACTTGTGGACGAAATCTGCGCCGCCGTCGGCAGCCAGCAATGCGACTTCGCCCGCGCCGAACAACTCATGGCCCGGCTCACCGAAATCCGCGTGGCGGATACCGCTTGCGGCAGCGGCGGCTTTCTCATAAAGGTGCTCCGCTGCTTCTGGCAGCAGTACCAGCGCATCGACCAGGCTTGCGCCTGGGTGCAAAAAATCCTCCGTCCCGAAAACGGCGAGCTCTACCTGGCCGAACTGCCGCCTAACGTCGAGGCCGCCCTCGGCTTCCGCCGCCGCCAGAACTTTGACAACCGCCGCGTCCTCATCGCGCAGCTCCTCCTCCGCCACGTCTTCGGCGTGGACAAAGACCCCGGCGCCCTTGAAGTCGCCAAAACCAACATCTGGAAGGAGGCCGTCAAACTCTCGCCTGCCGACTATAATTATCGCCAGCTCAAGACCGACGTCGTCCGGATACTACCCAATCTCGAATTGAACTTTCACTGCGCCGACTCGCTCGTGGACGTCGAGCTGGGCGACCAGGCGGCGTGGCTGGCGGAATATCACCAGGCTGAACTGAAAAAACTCAGCGGCCTGCGAGGGCGGTATATCGCCAACCCGATGCTGCATGAGCCCCTGGACGAGGCCCTTGCCTTGCGCAAAGAGGTCCGCGCCGATTTGCTCGAACATTTCCAAACCGAGAACCTCCCGTGCGAGCCGGCCGGTTTCGCCCTTCACTTCTGGCCCTGCTGGTTCACCCCCGACGGCAAGCCACGCCAAGCTCCCGGGTTCGACGGCGTCATCGGCAATCCGCCGTGGGAAGGGTTCAAACCCATCCGCAAGGAATTCGCCGCCGGGTTTTATTGCGGTAAGCCGCAGTTCAGGAAAATGGGGATGGACGGCCCGGCCTTCGACAAGTGGTTTGCTGAGGAGTTGGACAGCAACCAGGAATTCGCCGCCCGCTGGCGCGAACGCGAGGAGTACTACCAGCGCCACAAGGAATTCTTCGGCACAGCCTTCCGGCACCAAGGCAGCGGCGACTGGAACCTCTTCAAGCTTTTCATCGAGCGCGACCTCTGGCTCGCCCGCCAGGGCGGGCAACTCTCGTTGCTGGTGCCCAGTGGCTTTCAGACCGACGAAGGCTGCGCCGAGCTCCGACGCTGGTTTATCACCGAGCATCGTCTCGAGGAACTGACCTCATTCGAGAATCGCGGCTACACGTCTCTTGAGAAGGGACGCGAGCTGACCCGGCATATTTTTCCCGACGTGGACAGCCGTTTCAAATTCGGCTTCTTCAAAGTTCTCAAGAGCGCGCTGACGCCCAAGGACCACGCCTTCGATGCCCGATTTTATCTGCGCGACCCGAAAGACGCCTTCGCCCCGCCAATTCGGTACAGTCTCGAAATGGTGTCCGCCTTTTCACCCCACAATCTCGCATTCATGGAATTTCGTTCACCCCGTGATTACGCGCTCGGAAAGCGGATTCGTGGCAATCACGCTTTGCTTGGGAGCCTTGGCTGCCAATTCCGTCGGGAGCTCCATCTCACGGGTGACGCAAGATTCCTGCACAGAATCCTAGGCAAGAGACTATCTGCCGGCGAACTGCCCCTCCTTGAAGGGAAATCCATCTTCCAATTCGACGCGAAGTTTTCGCTGCCTTCGTGGTTCGTGCTTGAATCGGAGGTTCGGCCCGAACTGTTGCGCAAAGAGGTGTTCCGCATTGCCGATTTTGTCCGCGATGCCGGGGCCGAGGTGTTCGAGGGAAAGCCGCTGCCGAAGGGGCGTGACGATCTAGAGGAGGCCGTCCGAGCGGCCTTTGAAAGGCGAAGGTTCAGGCTGCATTACGAATTTGAAAGGCTCGCCTATCGTGAGGTTGGAAGTTCGACCAACGAGCGGACGCTCATCGCCTCCATTCTGCCCAGCCGCGCCTGCTTCAGTCACAAGCTGATGTACCTGATACCCTGTCGTTACAGCCTTGGGGCGAGGGGAACCCTCGAGCAAACGGAAGTCCCAACCCGTGAGAAGCAAGCCCTCCTTGCACTGCTGAATTCCCTCACCCTGAACTTTTACGCTCGCAGCAAGGTCTCCACCGGCGTTAGCGTTCACCACCTCTATGAATTGCCCATCCCCAAGGTCACCGCCTCCTGCGAGCAGAGGCTCGCCGGCTCCGCCGCGAAACTCTTGAACAACCCTCGCGACGTGAAGGAACGGGCCGCCTTGGAGGTCTTCATCGCCCGCGACCTGTACGGCCTTTCGCCTGACGACTGGAAACACCTCACCGGCACGTTCACGTTCGGCAGCGGCCCGACAAAACAGGAATTGGACGAAACCATCCGGCAGTCGCTCGTGTTCTGGCCGGCCTAGGAAGGAGTCTGTTTCGACGCTACCCGTACCCTGAGCCTTTGTCGGTTCCTTCGTCGCCGCCTTTGTCCAAAAATGACCGATTCGACGAATCCAGTCCCTTTATGGAAAAGAAGGCACATAGCCTGTCAATCGCGGCCAGAACATTGGGGTCGGGAATGCGCTGCAGGCGTCAAGCGAGGATGAAGGCTGAGGCTCTGCCGGCGAACCGGATTGGGCGAAACGTAGTCAAGAACATGAAAACCAGCCGGCTGGCAAGCCTGATTTTGGTCGTTCCCGCTTTGCTTTCGGGGCCCGTTCACGGAGAGGATGCGGTGGGGAAGCTCGAGCTGACATTGCCCTCTCTCAAGCCCGAGGTTTTCGAGCGGGTGGACATGCCGGTTTCGGAGACGCCTTCCTCGAGTTCCCCTTTTGACCCTGAGGCGGTGGCGTTGGATTTGGAGGTCACGCCCCCTGGCGGGGCGGTCCTCCACGTGCCGGGCTTTTTCGCGCGTGAATTCGACCGGAAACTCGAGGGTCGGCGCGAGGTTTTAGAGCCGCGCCGCGAAGGCCGGCGCGTCCGGTTCATGGTGCTGGAACCAGGCCGGATTCTCGCTGGGGGCATTGTCGCCGTTGCGCTCGGCGGGGCGGCTGTCGATGAGCTTGTGCCTGCCGCGCTCGATGAGGACCCGGATCGGACGGGAATCGCACGTGTCATTGAAGTCCCCAAGCACGACCAGAATCAGAGACTCCTTACGTCGTCTCCTACAATAATCTGTGGAGGACTTTGTCACTGGCAGTGGCAGGCCAGTGGGATTGACGCAGATTCTTGATGCGGGCCGGCAAGGGAAGGTCTAATCTCCCGGCGTTCGCTTCAGCTTGAACCACCGGCCTTCCAGGCCGGCATCGCCGCGCGCCTGAAAAAGAAATGAACGATATGAAAACGCTCAACGCAATCATCGGAATCACCGCCCTGACCTTCACCCTGGGCAGCAACGCGGCCTTGCCGCCGGATTACAAAGGCAAACCTTTCGAGGACTCGGTCTATAAAGGAGGGCCGCAGGCCATCCCCGGCAAGGTCGAGTGCGCCTATTATGACCTCGGCGGAGAAGGGGTGGCCTACCACGACACGGATGCGGCCAACAACGGCAACGGCGTCCTTAACCGGCAGAAGTACCACCAACGTCCCCATGCCACTCCGTACCATTGGAATTTCCGCGCCAATGAAGGGGTCGATATTTCCTATACCAAGGACTTTGCCGACTTCGCCCACAATCAGAACCTGGTGAGTCCGCCGACCAATCAATTCTACATTGGCTGGGCTGAGAACGGGGAATGGTGCAACTACACCGTGGATGTGAAAAGGGCGGGCGCCTACAGGATCATCGCCCTGTATGCCAACGAGCCGAACACTTTCAAGTTCTCGATCAACAACAAACCGGCCTGCGAATGCAAATTCCCGGTCCACACCGGCAGCATGCACAAATGGAACAAGGCGGAAGTGGGGACCATCACCTTTCCCGAAGCCGGCCTGCAATTGTTGACCCTCCATTACAACAAGGGGAACAATTTTGCCTACTTCGAATTTGAAGCCGTCCAATAACATTCGCGGTCGTATCTAAACTTTTTTTAGATACGACCCCAATCTTCTGCACGGACCCGCTCCAGAAGCCGGAACCAGTCTCCACCCGGCGTCCCCTCGGGGACTGCTGCCAGTTGCCACGTGCGCCAGCCTTGCGATTGGGCCGGACGAATGTCATTGTCCAGGCTGTCGCCTACGAAGAGGGCTTCCGCCAGCGGGACCTGGCGAGCGGCCAGCTCATGTTCGAGCAATCCAAGGGCCTTTGGGTCGGGTTTGCTGAAACCGGCTCGAAACGAATAGAAACACAGTTGCGGGTCGAAGATGCTCGTGGAAAGGCCGGCTTGGGCAAGCGCCCCTGTCAGTTCCCGCAGCGTGTAAGGCTGGGAGTTGGAACAAAGACCCAGGACAGCTCCCCGCCGGCGCAACTCCGCCAGTGCCTCGCCCGCGCCAGCCATCAACCGCACGGTTCGCTCCAACTGCGCGTGCTCGTAGAGAAAGTCATCCAGCAGGTCTGGGGAGAGCAATCCCAGCGCGGGAAAAACCGCCCGCGTGATGTCCGGCCAGGAAACCTCGGGAAACTGGATGCCTCGGCCCTTGGCGATTGCGCGCGCCGAGCCAATCGCCTCCCGGCACTTGGCGTCAAATTCCGCCAGCGAAAGCACCGGGCTTTCGCCCCCTGGACCCTGGCACAAGCGCAACCACCGCGCCTCAGAGTCCAGCGGGGCCGGTCCAACCTCCAACAGGGTGTTGTAGATGTCGAAAACGAAAGCGCGGATCATCGTGAAGCTCAGCTTCAAGGCCAAAGAACTGCCATGGACCCGTTCGGGAAGCGAGTCTTTTTGGAGTTTTGTTGCCGCCAGGAGGGTGATTTGTGTTCAAAAAAAAGCTTGCCCCCGGCTCGCCGCTGGCGAACATTGCAGCACTTGATTTCACTCTGAGCCTGTATGGGACGCGTCTATAACGATATTGTCGAGACGGTCGGCCGCACTCCCCTGGTCCGCCTGAACAAGGTCACGGCGGGGCTTTCCGCCGAGATTTTGCTCAAATGTGAGTTTTTCAATCCGCTGGGCAGCATCAAGGACCGCATCGGGATGGCGATGATCGAGGATGCCGAGCGCCGGGGGATACTCAAGCCGGATACGGTGATCATTGAACCGACCAGCGGCAACACCGGGATCGCCCTTGCCTTCGTGGCGGCTGCCAGGGGCTACCAGCTCATCCTCACGATGCCTGAAACCATGTCTCTGGAACGGCGCACCCTCTTGGCCATGCTGGGCGCCAAACTCGTCTTGACCCCCGGCACAGAAGGGATGAAAGGGGCCATCGCCCGAGCGGAGCAATTGGCCCGAGATACCCCCAAGGCGTGGGTTCCCCAGCAGTTCGACAACCCGGCCAATCCGGACATTCACCGCCGGACTACTGCCGAGGAGATCTGGACCGACACAGACGGCAAAGTCGATATTCTTGTGGCCGCTGTCGGCACAGGCGGCACCATTAGCGGCTGTTACGAAGCCATTAAACCTCGCAAACCTTCCTTCCAGGCCATCGCCGTTGAACCCAAGGATTCCCCTGTCATCGCCCAAACCCTGGCCGGCCAGCCCATCCAGCCCGGCCCCCACAAGATTCAGGGCACCGGCGCAGGGTTTATCCCCGAAAACCTTCACCTCAATGACGCCAAGGGCAACCCCCAAATCACCGAGTGCATCCAGGTTACCAACGAGGACTCTTTTGCCATGGCCCGGCGCCTGGCCAAGGAGGAGGGAATCCTGGCTGGCATCTCCTCGGGCGCCAACGTCTGGGCCGCCATCGAGGTTGCCAAACGCCCGGAGAACCGGGGCAAGCTCATTGTCACTGTCGCCTGCTCGACCGGCGAGCGTTACTTGAGCACACCGCTGGCGGCTGAGGCGCGGGCGCAGGTGGGCGGGTAGCCGCCCTGGGCCGCCCGAATAGGGCGGAAAAAAAAGATGTTGCGCATTGGCGGATTTGCCGCTAAATATAAGGCGTAGCGAAGGTCTGTTTGCTGGGGATGGTAGTTTTTGAAGAGTTGGAATGGCGTCCTCGGCTGCTTCCCAAGATTCAATTTTCTAAACAGTTTTCGGGGATTGGTTCCGGAAGGCCTTCGGCTTACGCACACAAATGAGCAGTATGAGCGCAGCGACAAACAACCAGAAAAACGAGACCGCCGCTTTGGAATACGGTTGCGGCTACCTGGAGATCTCCGAAAAAGGCTTCGGCTTTCTCCGCACCGCCGAGAATCACTTCCATCCCAAACCGTCCGACATCTTCGTGACGCCCGACACCATCAAGCGGAACTTCCTGCGCGAGGGCAGTTTTGTCGCGGGCCCCACCCAGGCGCCCCACCGGGGCAACAGCCCCCAGTTAAAGGCGGTCGAAAAGGTCAACGATATGACCTTCGAGGACTATACGAAGTCCTTGCGCTTCGAGAACCTGACCACCATTGACCCAATCGAGAAATTCAGGCTGGAAACCACGCCGGACCTGATTGAGACTCGAGTCATCGATATGGTCACGCCGCTGGGCAAGGGCACGCGCGGCCTCATCGTTGCTCCCCCGCGCACCGGCAAGACGACGATCCTCAAGCAGATTGCCAACGCTGTCACCACCAATCACCCTGAAGTCTATGTCATGGTCCTGCTCATTGACGAGCGTCCCGAGGAGGTCACTGATTTCCAGCGCTCGGTCAAGGCCGACGTGGTCGCCTCTTCCAACGACCAGGACCTCGAAACCCACGTGCGCCTCTCCCGGTTCATGATCGAGCGTTGCCGCCGGATGGTCGAGGCCGGCAAGGATGTCTTTGTCTTGCTCGACTCCATCACGCGCGTCGCCCGCGCCTACAACAGCGTCCACGGCGGCAGCGGACGCACAATGACCGGCGGTGTCGATGCGCGCGCCCTGGAAATCCCCCGCAAGATGTTCGCCTCGGCCCGCAAGATCGAAGAGGGCGGCTCCCTTACCATCCTGGCCACCGCTTTGGTGGACACCGGCTCGCGCATGGACGAGCTCATCTTCCAGGAATTCAAGGGCACCGGGAACATGGAACTCATCCTCGACCGCAAGCTTTCCGACCGCCGCCTCTTTCCCGCCATCGACATACCCAAGAGCGGCACGCGCAAAGAGGAAAAGCTCTTTCCCAAACACCAGATCGAGGCCGTGCGCAAGCTCCGCCGCACGATGGTGGACCTGAACCCGGTCGAGGCGATGGAAACCCTCGTGGCGGCGCTCAAGAAACACCGGACCAACGACGAACTGCTGGCCAAACTGGTTTGACCCAGGCCATCCATGAGCCAGGCAGAGGCCGCATCCCTTGCGAACACTTTGCATTCCCGTCCGCCCCTGTGGCGGATGCTTCGAATCCACCAGGCCATCCAGTCGGGCAAACACCCCAACGCGGCCGGTCTCGCCCGCCAGTTCGAGGTCAGCGCCAAGACCATCCATCGCGACCTGGAATTCATGCGCTATCAGTTGGACCTGCCCATCGAGTACAATCCCCAGCGGTTCGGGTTCTTTTACAGCGAGAAGGTCCAGGCCTTTCCCACCCTCCAGATTACCGAAGGCGAGTTCATCGCGCTGGTCATTGCGGAACGGGCGCTCGAACAGTACCGCGGCACGCACTTCGAGAAACCGCTGCTGGGCGCCATTCGAAAGATGCAGCAGGCCCTGCCGGATACCATCTCATTGAGCCTGGCCGACATCCAACAGACGATCTCGTTCCGGACCCGCGCCGAGCCGATTCTGAACCTGGACATCTTCGATTCTCTGGCCAAGGCAACCGCCGCCCGCCAGCAGCTCGAGTTGAGCTATCGCAAGCCCGGGCAAAAGGCCGCCGAACCGCGCGTGGTGGACCCCTATCACCTGGCCAACATCAATGGCGAATGGTTCCTCTTTGCTTATGACCACCTCCGCAGAGCTATCCGCACCTTCGTCCCGGCGCGCATACAGCGAATCAAGCCCACCGGCAAGACCTTCGCCCGGCCCGAAACATTCTCGATGGAAAAACGCCTCCGCGATAGCTTCGGCGTCCACTCCGGCCAAGGCATAAAAGACGTGGTCATTCGCTTCGACGCGCGCGTGGCGGACTTCATCCGGGAAAAACGCTGGCACCCCTCCCAGCAACTCCGTGAACTTGGAAACGGCGGCGTCGAGCTGCGGATGCGCCTCTCCGGCCTTTCGGAAGTCGAACGCTGGATCCTGAGCTGGGGCGGCAACGCCGTGGTAGTCCAGCCCCCCGAACTGGCGCGCGCCGTACAGCAGGCCGCCCAAAGAATCCTCCGCCCCGGCGCCCCCGCCGAAGAGCCCAATTGAAAGAACCGGATGGTGGAGCCGACGTGATTCGAACACGCGACCTTCTCGTTGCGAACGAGACGCTCTGCCAACTGAGCTACGACCCCATCCAGTTCACCACCAAGCACTTACGACGGCCTTTCCAAACCAAAAGTCGCGTGCCTTCACAACCCTTCTGCCGCGCACATGCCCCACAACGTGCGAGACCTTTCGCCTGGCCGCAAGTAAAATATCACGGGTTCCTCGGAGCTTTCCGGCAGCTTTCCATAAACCTCGTAGCCGCGGACGTCAAACGCTCCAAGGCGGGCGCCTGAGACAGAGAGGTTGCTGACTTTTCGTTCATGCTTCCTGGTTTAGCGCCCGCCCAAGCTCCGACCCAGTTTTACCTTTCGTGGGATCGGTCCAGCGCCATGGCCACCCAGGGACCAACACGGATGAAACTGCTCCGTCCGGTCCGGCTACGAGGCAGGTCGTAGGCAGGCATGATCCCCCAAAAGCGACCGTTTGCAGCGCCGCCAGAAACCGCAACATGTCCTCGGCCGAACCCACGCCGCGCCGCAACTCTTTCCAGAGATGCTCAGCGGTGTACAGCTCGGACGCGAGTAGCTGGCCAAAGGCGTCTTTGAGGACATCGACTCTGGTCAGCAAACGGTCCCAGGCCCGGTGCAAGCAGCCGGCCTCGACCACCCCGGGCGGGGGATCGAGCCCACAGCTCACCCGTGCCTGGGCATCGAAGAATCCCCGGAGGCGCCCGACCTCCAGTGGCCGATAAGTCAGCCGAATGCCGGGCAGCACCGAAACGGTATGCCCGCAACTGACGCACAAAAAGCGCTGCACCCGAAATCGCTCCTTGCCGGTGGGTTTCCAA
>Ga0181536_10007902_pt1 | contig 10367 bp, 13 predicted proteins | sample PEATcosm2014_Bin_41_FD_121105 | JGI IMG/M metagenome (GOLD analysis project Ga0181536, IMG submission 121105) | Peatland microbial communities from MTU Mesocosm Facility, Houghton, MI, USA - PEATcosm2014_Bin17_60_metaG | ecosystem: Environmental > Terrestrial > Soil > Wetlands > Peat | place...
AGCGAACCATTCCGCGTCTCTCGCGTAGGATCGGTGCCCTCACCGCCAAATTCAGTCCGCAAGAATGCGCCAATTACTTCCGACATGCAGGCTACGCTTCCACATGACCGGAATCCGCTCTAGCGCGTCGACATTGTTAGGATCGAGGGTCAGCGCGCGCTCGAAATAACCGCCTGCCTGCGCGCAATATTCAGGGATCGTTCCCTTGTTCAGCCATGCCATGCCTTGGAAATAGAGATCCATCGAATCGGGGGTTGGCGAACGTTCTGCGCGGCGCGCCTCGAGCGCGGTCAGTTGAGCATTGAGTTGATTGGCCAGCCGCGCGACGATCTCGTCCTGCATGTCGAAGAGATCGGCCACCGGCTTGTCAAAGCGCTCGGCCCATAGGTGGTTGCCGGTCTCCGCGTCGATGAGCTGTACGTTGACGCGGAGCCGGTTGCTGCCGCGCTGCACCGATCCTTCCAAGACGTAACTGATATTGAGCTCGCGGCCGATTTGCTTCACGTCGACGGGCTTACCTTTGTAAGTGAAGGCCGTGTTGCGCGCGATCACAAATGAACCCGAAATGCGCGACAGGTCGGTCGTGAGACTCTCCGTCACGCCGTCGACGAAATACTCCTGCTCGGGATCGCCGCCCAAATTGGCGAAGGGCAGCACAACGATGGAGAGACGCGGTGCCGAGGACGGCGCCGAGATTTGCGGGAACGGCGCGACGGGTTTCGCCTGCACTGGGAGGCCAACCTGCAACGAATAGACCCGCACCGGCTCGGCAATGTTCTTCAGTTGGGTCGGGCCCAGATCGCTCACGGCGAGATCGAGCCGCGACTTGACCTGCCAATACGCTTGCTCGGACAGACAGATTGCGCCGGGCTTGGCGATACCTTCCAATCGCGCAGCGATATTAACGCCATCGCCCATCAGATCGCCGTCGCTCTCCTCGACGACGTCACCGAGATGGATGCCGATGCGGTACTCGATGCGCCGCTCGGGCGCAAGGCCGGCGTTGCGTTCGACCATGCCGTTCTGCACCTCGATGGCGCAGCGCATAGCGTCGACCACGCTGCGAAACTCTATGAGAATGCCGTCGCCGGTGCGCTTCACCACACGCCCGTTATGCACGGCGACGGTAGGATCAATCAGATCGCTCCGGAGCGCCCGCAGTCGCGCCAACGTCCGATCCTCATCGGAGCCGGCGAGCCTGCTGTATCCGACCACATCCGCCGCCAGTATCGCCGCGAGTTTCCGGGTCTCGGCCATGACTTTCCGCCACAATCCGTAGCGCGACGGCGAGTGTTTGCCCGCCGAAATGTGGGAAGGATATCACGCCTCAATACTGAGTTCTGCGACCCAATTCGGGGTGCTCCGAGCGACCGGGGATGTCGCCTTCTGGCCCATTTCGACCGCGCCTACTGTGCGTCGTCGTGTCCGTTATCGGGGCTATAGCTACCGCGCCCGTGTGTTGTCGGCGCGGCAGAAAATGACCCAATGTATGGTCCGGCCGTGCGTTGCAAGAGTCTTCGCGGTCTTCGTCGCCACGAACTTCATCGTCGGCCGCTGCACCGCCTCAGCGATCGCCTCCGCATCACGGAAGTCGTTCTTCTGTCCCTTCGAGTAGGGCCGCACATACCTTGCCGGCATCAGCCGGGTATCGTGACCAAGCGCCTTAAGCCGGCGACTGAGATGATGCGCGCCAACGCAGGCTTCCATGCCAATCAGGCACGGCGGCATATTGGCCAGCCGTGCTTCGAGCTGGCCCCGCGACCACTTCTGCCGCAGCACGATCGCGCCGCGCTGATCAAGGCCAACAATGTGAAATGAGTTCTTGCCAATATCGATGCCAACTACGGCAATCGCGGTTTTGAGTGTTTGAGACATGGCGTGCTCCTTGTCTTTGGCGCCCCTTGCCAGCTTCGTTCGCTGGCGGGGCAGGAGCACGGCCGGACCATTCCATTAGCAGACATCCCACTGGATGTTAACTAGGGAGCCGTTCACAGTTGTTTCACCGTTCGACGGCGTAGATGTGCCACTCGCCAGGAACGCCCTTGAGCGATTGGCTTCCGCGATCGCTGAAGCGCAACCCGGAGCCCGCCACCAGGTCCTTCACGGTGCTTGACACCAACACCTCGCTCGCACCGGCGAGCGAGGCGACGCGCGCGCCGATGTGAACAGCAATACCGCCGACATCGTCATCGGTCATTTCGCACTCGCCGGTGTGCAGCCCGGCACGGACTTCGATGCCAAGCGGCCGGATTTCGTCGGCAATGGCGCACGCACAACGGACGCCGCGCGCCGGTCCGTCGAAGGTGGCGAGAATGCCGTCTCCGGTAGTTTTGACCTCATGGCCGCGAAAGCGTGCGAGATTGCGCCGGATTGTGGCGTGATGATTGTCGAGGAGGTCGCGCCAGCGGCGGTCGCCGAGCGCGGCAGCCTTCTCGGTCGAGGCGACGATGTCGGTAAACAGAACCGTTGCGAGCACCCGGTCGACCGTGACCGGCGCCCGCGCGCCGGTCAGGAACTCTTCGATCGCATCGGCGATCTCGTCGGCGTTGTCGCCGATCCAGGGTGGATGGTCTTTTCCTGGAAGCTCGATATAGCGGGCGCCAGGAATATGCTTGGCCAGATATCGCCCACCCTCAACGTTGATGGTTACGTCTTCGGTGCGGTGAATGACCAGCGTGGGTACCTGGATTGTTGGAACGATACCACTGATATCGATCTGGCTATTCATGCGCATGAGTGCGGTAACCGCGGCCGGGCTAGCGCCAAGCCGCTCGAACCGGCCCATCCACTGTTGTGCGGCCGGGTCATTCGCGAGCGAGGGCGCGAACAGCGGCAAGGAGCCGCCAGAGCCCCAGGCCTGATCGATATAGCCAAGGAATGCTGCTAGCGCTTCTTCCGTCGGGAGCCAGGACGCAAAGCGCGCAAAGCTGCCATAGAGGACCAGTGCGTTGCACCGCTTGGGATACGTCGCCGCGAACAGCGCACACAATGGACCGCCCTCGGATACGCCGAGCAACGCCGCCTGCTCCATGCCAGCGGCGTCCATGACGACGCGCAGGTCGTCCATGCGTTGGTCCAGGCCGGGAAGTTCACTGACTTTATCCGACATTCCGGTCCCGCGCTTGTCAAACACCGCCACTCGCGCGTAGCTGGCCAGACGAAGCAGCCAGCGAGCAATTTCGGGGCGATCCCACATCACCTCAATGTTCGACACGAAAAGCGGTGCGAAAACGAGATTAAGTGGCCCCTGACCAAACACCTGGTAAGCGATGTGTACATCGCCGCTTTTCGCGTAACGTGTGACCGGCTGCATGAACGCCCCCCACCCAGGTTTTTCCAGGCCGAACTCCGAAAATACGCCTAAACCATAGCAAGAATTTGGATTACCGGGAACGGCAATGTCCGTTGGTGGCCCATCTCTGCTGCGCCGACCTCGCGCCTCCGTGTCCGTTATTGGGAGTCTAGCTGCCGCGCGGCTCAACGCTCGGGGCGGCAGTTGATGACCCGAAGGAGACTCTCCAGGCCTCCAATTATTGCATTGCGAGAGGCTCGCCGGACTTTGCGGCGGACCTCAATGTGCGCATGCCGTTTGGACCGGCGATGCTCGTGACACAAGACCCAAAAGGGACGATGCGCGGCGGTTCCCCGCCGCCTATGCGCGTGGCGATCTATGCGCGGGTCGTCCTTGGCAAAGGTCGAGGCACAGAAAATTAGCGACCGCACAAAGGCCGGAATGGCTCGAGCGAAAGCCAAGGGCTTAAATTTAAATGTCCTGCGCCGTCGAAATGCAAACGGCGGTTATCATAATTTGATCGTGGCCCAGCACAGAATTTGTCCGAATTGCGACGCATTGAAACCAAAATTGACATAGACATTTTTAGGCTAGTGCGTGTGAGTGGGGAGGTGTTCATGACAGCAAAAGCTGGATTGATAGCAGTCGTCGCCGTGTTGCTCGTAGCCCTCTGGCACGGCGGCTTGAGTGCGGTGTCCGTACACGCAGAAGAAAATTGCCTCACCGCCCCTAACGCACCGCCCCCTCAGGGTAGCCGTTGGTACTATCACTTGGACCGAAGCAACCAGAACAAATGCTGGTACGTACGAAAGGAAGGTCAGTCGGTTCAAAAACCGACCGTGAAAGAAAGCCTCGAGGCCGATGCTGTTTTAAAAGTTTCGGCTGCGGCAACACCAAAAAACCCTCGGGATACAGCGCCAGAGGTCCAACAACCCGTACGGGTAGCACCGGGCGCTCCAGCCGGCAGGCTGACGCAAGGGAGCACCCAAGATGGTGTTCAGGCGAGCCGGCAACTGGCGGCCAGTACTCTGCCTTGGCCCGACCCTCCGTCACCGGCAACTGCAGAAAAGGTGGTATGGCCTGATCCTCCGTCGCCGGCCGGCGGCGTCATTAGGGCGGAGAATACTCTGGAAGGGAAATCGATCGTAAATTCTAACAAGGACAGGGCGAGTGACGCCAAAGAGGTTAGGCAGTTCGCCTCGGCGAACGAGGTACGAGATTCTCTCGCCGAGATGCCTGCGAGCATGCTCTTGGCTCTTGCTGTTGGATTGGCAATTTCCGGCCTGTTGGTTCGCTGGATCGCGAAAATGAAATTTGCGCGACAGCGCACGATCGATCGACGCAAGCCCGAGTGGACTGACAGTTTCGAGAGCGAACCCGGGACTCCGGAAATCGAGGCACATCCATCCGACTTCGAATCTGGCCGCGTCGATACCAGCCTGGTGGATGATGAAGTTGTCGATCACAGCCCTGGGGATGACAAAATTAAGAAAACGCGACGAATTCTGGCACAGGCTCTCTGCCAGCAGGCGGCTTAAAGCATCCCGAATGCGCGCCTGGTCGGACGGAGGGAGGCTGTAACCAAGGCCAATCCAGACCTCCCTCCCGAGCATTACCGCCAGCTCCGCGCTGCCTCCCGCTAAGTGGCTCTTGCCGGGGCGCCAAACCTTACCGGCTCCCCCCTGCAGCATCGGTCGCGCAACTAATCTCGACCCGCAGCGCGAGCGTCGCGCCGGCCTGCCACCGCGGGCCATTGTAGCCTTCAAGGTTAAATCGAAAGGGCGGTGGATTTCGGCGGTAGCGACGGGCTCCAATGGTCAGCCGAGATAGGCGCAAATCCTCCCGTTCCCCCACGCGCCTTCTCTTGAGCCCCAAGGCGATTGCCTCCGCTTTGGGCTCTCTCCATAATGGGAGACCTCACCTGAGACCGATCATCTCCTTTGTACCGCCTGGCGCACACTCCGACGACGAAACGCGTGGCATTTCCAAACTCGTCGACGGGGTCCCGAGTTCATTGCAGTAGTCCGAAGGCAAGAGATTCAGCCGGTGTGTGACCTGCGCGCTACAGCTATTGCCGCCCGTATTTGGTATGGTGCAAGAATTACCAGTCCAACAGCGAGTACCTACGATGACGGCTCACGTGGTGAGCCAAGGCAGACTGTTTTGGCTGAAACCTTCAGAATGGTGCGTGCTGCTCGTCAGCACGGGGCTCTGCGGATTCCTAACTCTGCTTTTCTGATAGCATTGAGGCGCTGATAGGGTGCTCGAGGTTTATGAATGGGTTGATTCTTTGGTGCCGTGATAACGCCTGAAGACGAATTTGCTCCTGAGGAAGCTGCGGGTCATCGTGGCGAAGCGTTTCACCGCGTTGTGAACATCCAGCCACAACGTCTGGGCGTCGCCCGTGCTGATCCATCTTGCGATGGGGCTAAAAAATACGCCGACCAACACAAGCTCTAGTCCAAACCAGAATGCCGCAACATGATCGACAGGCCAGCGCCAGATTTGTGTGTAATATTTCGTTCTAGTGACAATCTTTTTTAGTGGAATGACACTAACGCAAGTTGCCTTGATGGCTTGCTGTTGGTCGTCCGGAAAGCCGCCAAGCCCAAGCAGAGAAAGCCCGTAGTGCTCAAAAAGGCGCCTAGCGCTTATCTGTTCAATATCGTTGCCGGAGTAGTCACCGATATCTGTACCCCTACGACGCGCCTCGCTGAAAGTGATTCTTTGGTCTACAACGTTGCTTAGTCGCCACTCCCATCGCTGAACTTGCTCTTCAAGCTTGGAAACAGTGACATACCACTCTGCATATTTAACATGTAATTCCGCATCGTAATCCTTCGCCGCGATGTCTCGCTCGCGTTCTTCCTGTTCACGCTTCAAGAGATCATCTGGAAGTAGCCGAGGAGTTTGGCGGGCCGGACGATCGCGCCACGCGAGGATCTCTTCAGGAGCTGCGTCGTTATATGCTTTAAGCTTGGCTTTTGCTTGCATGGTCGCCCTGACAAAAAATGGTAGTTGGCAGGTTGCGGGCGCCTGCCATATCTCGTCAGTTTCAACGGCAGGGGCGCTCGAAGAGTCGGCGCGTACCCATTTGTACTCATCCTCCGTGTAGTACAGATGATGAAGCGGACTAGTTTGGGCCCAAGCATACAAAGATGCGCCGAGCACCGCGAAGCCCAGTAATGTGATAAGCAGCCCACTTCGCGAAAGCTTACTTTCAGCCATCGGCGTCCTGACCGGCGGTTTAACGGATGGAAGGTCAGCACAATAGCCGGATTGTCAACGCCGGAACAAGAATGCATCGGCTCGGTACGCTTGACGGTAGACCAAAGTCCGATCGATCGAGACCGATATTCCGGCCAATGCAACCACCCTAATGGGGGCATCTCTTCGAGTTTCGACGGGAGCTATTATGAGAGGGACCCCACATTGGGAGATCTGGCCGAAATCGTCCGTCACGGCGCGAGGCCGATCCTGGGGAGGCTGGGCGAAGCGCCCGTGCATGTCGCCTCCTGCAATGGTCTAGGCAGCGGCGAAGCGACCTCCTTCTTTTGCCACGCCAGAGTCCGCTGATGGCCCAGGCCGTGTGAAAACTCCGAAATTGAATTTGCCGATAGAAATTTCATCTCGACATCGTCAATTTGAAAAACAGACAATGCTGACGACAACAGTCGGGAGAAGACGATAGAGAAAACAATTCTGCGTCTTTCTCTCGCGCGCACTTTTTCACACAGCCTAGGCCCTTCGCGACACTTATTGCGATGCAGCGATACTTCCGGAATTGGGAGCACAGCGGACATTGCGCGGCCTGCGTGAAGCGTGGCGCTTGCACCTCGTCACGGATTGCTCTTCGGCGGCGTCCCGGCGCAACAGCTCCGGCAGCTTGGCGAAGTTCGCCGCCATGCGGCGGGCCTCGTCGCGGGTCAGCAGGCGTCGTGCGAAGCGCCTGGAAAATTCTAAAGGAACCCCAAGCGCGGCGAGGCACGCAACGCCTGGGGCCCAAGGCAGGCGTCGGAAACGCAGGACGAAGACGCGCTGCCTCGGCAAAAACCGGAGCACGCCACTTTCTAACATTCCACCGCACTTTGAGATTAAGGTTACATTGGAGGGCTGGCAGCGCTGGCCTGGCGCTGTGAACGTCGGTCGGTGCCCTTGTGCTCTGCGCCTCGTTCTTCTACCTCCGCCAGTATGCGGTAATGCTGTGCGATCGTGACGTAGCGGTCCCGCACGTTGGGATCGGACGCGCTGGAAGCGAGTTCCAAAAATTCGGCTGCGCGATTCCAGTAACCCCGCGCCCTCGTCCAATGACGCAGTTCCTGCCGCGCTCGATTGTCCGACATCAGCTCGTACTCGCACGCCGATTAACCCTCCGATCATGACCAGCTCGGGGCACAGCAATATAGATTCCACTTCTATCCACAGGTGACATCGATCCCGAGTGCGGAAGTTCCCAAGCAAGTGCTATCCTGACGGCGCCGGGGATGAGGAGTTCCCAACAATGGAACAAGAACTGGTCCGCGATGACCGGCTCGATGTTGCCCGCCGCGTATACCACGCGCTCTGCGCGCAATATCCCGATCAGTTCGTTATCCTGTGTGATGCACACGGCCGTATACTGGCTCGCCAAGATGGGCCTACGGTTTCGACAGCCGCAGTGGCAGCTTGGCGAAATTGACCGCCATCCGCCGCGCCTCGTCTCGGGTCAGTAGCTTAGCCGCCGAGCGCCGACCGGGCTCGTCCTCGAAATAGAAATAGCCGAGCGCCTCAGAAAGGCCGTGCGCCCACGGCGGGGGCGCCGGCAGGACACCGTCCTAAGGGCCTCGCTACGGTCGTTTTGGGGGTTCAGGTGCCCATCCAGCTTGCCCATCGGGGAACCTGTGCCGACGCCGAGCTTGCTAAAGAGCTAGGCACCCCGCCACTGTGGAGGCACGCACATTTGTGTCATACCGGCCTGCACTCCCCTTTGACTTCCACCGGGGCATCGGCGAACCCGGAATAGCGGTTAGCTTCCTTTTGTAAAACGGCCAGTGCGAGCTTCACCTTGTCTGATGTGAGTTCAAGCTGGCAGGCTTCGAGCGTTGGAGCGGGCGGGAGAGCCGAGGGGAATGTACCGGCGGGCTGACCAGCGGCTATGAGCACGGCGACGATCTTGAACATGGATCGATCCTTGAATTTCCGATCCAACGCTGTGCAAAAAACGGGCCAAGGATGTTCTCCTCACATCAAATGCGGCCGGCACTGCAAAACGCGAGGGCATTGTATCGAAGCGGCTCGGCTCGTCGTATCGCGCGGGGCGTTCCGATCATTGGCTCAAGATCAAGAACCTCGCCGCACCGGCGGTGCGGCGCCTGGAAGAGGAAGATTGGACCTAGTGGCTGATTGGTCCGACGAAGAGACGGACAACCCGCTTCGCGCGGACGACCGCAACTTCTACAAGGTCGAGAAGTGGACGAAAGATGGCATGAAGGTCGACCGCATGCTCTACGCCGGCAACAATCTCGACAAAGCGAGAGAAATATTTGTGAAAGCGATCAAGCATCGGCCGCGGATAAGGTTGACCATCCGGCAGAGGACGAGGGTGCTCGAGCAGTGGCCGCGCGGACCTGCGCCGGACGCCTAAGTTACCATGCTGCCCAGCTTGGCTTGCGGAACTTTTATTCCGCAACTAACTTTTCCTAATGGGTCGGGGCCGCGAGTGGCCCGAAATGAGTGATGTACACCTATCCGGTGCCGCGCCTTCCCCTACGGCAAATAACCCTAGCGATAGAAGCAATTTTTTGAAGAGGGACGGATACGGCAGGCCGAGCACGTTTAAGGTGCCCGCCTACGATCCGGTCCCCATCGCGGTCATGGGGTGCGGCATCCTTTTAATGGCGGCGTTGGCTTTCGCCTTTTGACGCTCGCCGCGTCCCGCTGTTTCGGGTTTGGAGCGAATACCGGCATGCTCCATGGCCGCAGTTGCTCGATTATTGGGGCTTGCCAAATTCGGGGTGGGCGCGGTGACCTGCGCCGAACCGCCCGATCCGGTCTTTGGCCGACGCTATAGGCACCGAGGTACGTTTGGACGGAAGGATATCGTCATGCAGTCAAAGCGTATCGCGTTGATCGTATTGCCGGCGCTGTTGCTCGGTGCGACGACCGCTGCCGCGCAAATCCCGCCTCCGGTTCCGCCGCTGGTGCCGAATCCGAACCCGAGCAGTTCACTCGTCCTGCCGGCGCCGCACGAAGTTCCGGTATCCCCGGTGACACCCGGTACGTTGCCTGGATCAACGGCACCAGGGGTAGGAGATGCCGCCGGAATTTATGCAACCCAGCCGATGGGGGTATTTCATCACCATCATCGGCGCCGGCATTACTCCAGGTAGCGCATGGCGGCGTAGCGCATGGCGGCCGCTAACGGCGAACGCTAGACGATATCCGAGCATGTCCCCACGGTGGCAGGTGCTGGCCGGAATCGGCGGACAATCAGCCGTGACCCCCGAGGACGTCGCCACAGCTCTCGACGTGCTCGCTTCGCGCGTGCGCCGGATGCCCCGCGGCTCTCCTCCGACCCGGAGAGGTTCCATGCGCAGCGTTCCGTGATCGCCCACGACCTCGCCGAGCTTACCTGCCGCATTGCGCCGAGAGCCAGACGCACCTCAGAGCTCGAGGTCGAAGTCTCGGAAAGGAGGCGTGGCGGGATCGTCGTCGCCACCACCCAAGCCATCAACGGCAGACCGGTAACGGTCCAGTAACGCCATGCGTTCGCTGTTTACGTTGGTGAACGACCGGTGAAGGGGGAATGAGTGACGGTGAACAGTCCGTCAAGCTGAGAACATCGTGGTGAACGTCCCGCAAACAGTTCTTAACGGTCCCTCTCTAAAAGGTTTCCAATAATTTATCTCCAATGGGAGGGGGCCCGGATGAGCCAAATCCACGCCAAGACGGGCAAACTCTCACTCGTCGCCGTGCCCCTCACAGATCCGGACGTGAACCTCTCGATTCATCCGGCTCGTGTCACCGCACCAAGGCTGCCGCCTTCCGCTGACGTTTTGGGCTCCTCCCAGTTTGACCCGGTTGGCCCAAGTCAACG
>Ga0181536_10007904_pt1 | contig 10365 bp, 6 predicted proteins | sample PEATcosm2014_Bin_41_FD_121105 | JGI IMG/M metagenome (GOLD analysis project Ga0181536, IMG submission 121105) | Peatland microbial communities from MTU Mesocosm Facility, Houghton, MI, USA - PEATcosm2014_Bin17_60_metaG | ecosystem: Environmental > Terrestrial > Soil > Wetlands > Peat | place...
AGCCCAATCCCGCCAGCACCGCCAGACTGAAGCCCACCACCATCAGCAGACGTGTTGGGTTGATGTCGCGCAGCACCGGCAACGCTCCCAGAATGGCCGGCAGCGGCGGCACACCATAAATGACCAGCAGTGAAACTAGCGTCACCGACACGTAAAACACCGTCAACCGGCAACGCCGGCCGACCACCGCATAAAGCGCAAACAGCAGGGGCAGAATCCCGACATACCCCGTCCGTTCGTTGAAATTAGGCAGCAATTTTCCGATCCCCAATCGGAGCATCGTCTCCCCAAAGCCTTCGGCCGGACTCCCGGACAGGTGGGGAAACAGGTAAAAGATCAGCGTGTTGGGAAGCAGTCGAATCGCTGTTCGGTGATAAATATGCGAAGAAGCATCAACCGAGCTGTGGCGGTAATATTCCAGAAACGGCAATAGCTGGGGCGCAGCCAGCAGAAAACCCAGGACCATGGCGCATAAACACAGTCCCATCCGCAGGAACAGCTGATCCGTTCGCTGTCCGATCAGGCGGAACAGGAAATAAATGCCGACAAGGATGGTGACTTGGATCGCCGTCGGCGGATGTCCACCCAGCAGCAGGCAGGCGAAGACGGCGGCGAAACCAACCCACACCCGCATGGCCGGCACACCCGCCAAGCCCGGCGCACCGCCACGGCCACCCTGGAAGGATTTCTCGATCAAATACAGCAGCAGCGGCAGCCACATCGCACAGTTTACATGCGGATGCCCCAGCCAGACGATCATGAAACCGCACAAACTGAACACCAACCCCGAAAGAAACGCGCCGCTGTTGGATGCCCCCAACCGGCGCAGGTAGAGCATGGTGAACCACCCCGCCAGAAACAGTTTCAAAAACGCCGCCACCCCGCTCGCGTGGAACGGGTCCCAAGGCAGCAGCAGCAGATTGATCGGAAACAACAGTGCGCCCTGCATTGAACCCAGATTGGGCACCCCACAATCCAGGCAGGGATTCCACAGCGGAAAGTTTCCCTGCAATAACTGCTGGTGCATGAATTCATGCTGCGGCACAAAAACAGTGTATTGATCCAACAGCAGATAGTTGGAAGGCGGCTTCGTTTCCCGCCACGGAGGAAAACTGAACACCCCATCCGCCGGCACCAGACCTTTCCCGCCGAATAATGATTCGTGCAGCAGCACCGCCACCACCACCGCCAGCGCGGCCACCCAGATATAAAAAAAACTCCGCGGCCCGCCCCTTGCGGCAGCCGCGGAGTCAGATGAAACGTCCCGTCCAGTCGCGGGTGATTGTCCGTCATGTGGAGGGCATTCTCTCATGAACCGGACATGCGGGTTTGATTACCGCCCTTTCGGCAATGCGCTGGTGCCGGCGTAAATAGCGTTCTTGCCCAGCAATTGTTCGATGCGCAGGAGCTGGTTGTATTTCGCCAACCGATCCGAGCGGCTCAAGGAACCGGTCTTGATCTGGCCGCAATTCGTCGCCACCGCGATGTCCGCGATGGTCGCGTCCTCGGTCTCGCCGGAGCGATGCGAGATGACGGCGGTGTAGGCGTGGGTCTTGGCCAGCTCGACGCAATCCAGAGTTTCGGTGAGCGAACCAATCTGGTTCACCTTCACGAGAATCGAATTGGCCACGCCCATGTCAATTCCCTTGCGCAAGAATTTCGGGTTGGTCACAAAATTGTCGTCGCCGACGAGTTGAATTTTACCGCCGAGCTTGTCGGTGAGTTTTTTCCACGTCGCCCAATCGCTTTCGCCGCAGCCGTCTTCGATGGAGACAATCGGGTACTTCGCCACGAGTTTGGTGTAAAAGCTCACAAGGTCGTCGCCGGTCACAGTTTCGCCGGTGCTCTTCTTGAAGGTGTATTTGGCGTTGCCGCTGTAAAACTCGGACGCAGCCGGGTCGAGCGTGAGGTAAATGTCCGTGCCCGGTTTGTATCCCGCGTCCTTGATGGCCTGAATGATGGTCTCCAGCGCGTCTTCCACGCTTTTGAGTTTGGGCGCAAACCCGCCTTCATCGCCGACGGCGGTGCTGCAACCTTTCCTTTTCAAAACGGATTTCAGCGCGTGAAACGTTTCCACATTGGCGCGCAAGGCTTCGCTGAAGTTGGAAAAGCCCAGCGGCATGATCATGAATTCCTGGAAATCAATCGGCGCGTCCGAATGCGCGCCGCCGTTGATGACATTGGACATCGGCACGGGCAGGACTTTCGCGTTCGGCCCGCCGAGGTAACGGAACAACGGCTGGTTCAGCCCGGCGGCAGCGGCTTTGGCATTCGCGAGCGATACGGCGAGAATGGCATTCGCGCCGAGTTTCGACTTCGTTTCCGTGCCGTCGAGCTTGAGCATGGTGGCGTCCACCGTGAGCTGATCGAACGGGTCGAGGCCGATGAGTTTGGGCGCGATGATGTCGGTGACGTTTTTGACGGCCTTCTGCACGCCCTTGCCGAGATAACGTTTCTTGTCGCCGTCGCGGAGTTCGATGGCTTCGTGTTCGCCGGTGCTCGCGCCGGAGGGCACTGCCGCGCGCCCAAATGCGCCGCAGCACAACGTCACATCAACTTCCACCGTGGGGTTGCCGCGCGAATCGAGGATTTCGCGCGCCTGGATATTAACAATTTTGCTCATAATTTATTTTTAAATTTTCAAACTTCAAAATCCAAAGCGGACATCATAAAAGTTGCACACGGCGAGTCAAGAAAGCGTTGCGGCTCTTTGCGATTTTAACCGGAAGTAAAGGTAAGGCTTAAAGCCGTCACGGACCCAGCAACGCGCGATAAAACCGGCAGGGAAAGGCGGCGCTGTTCGAGTCGGCAAAATCATAAACCCCGGTGCTGTTGGTCAGTATGGATGTCCAAGAGGTGAAGTTGGTGGTGGCCTGGATGATATTGGTCAGGCCGCTGATGCCCATCAGCCGGACTTGAAATTGTCTGTTCGTCAACCAGGCCGGGTTGATGAGTTGCGGGGTGTTGAAATTGACCGACTCGTTCCAGCGCCCGATGTTGCACACAAATTTGTCTCCGGTCCACCGAAAATTGCCCCCGGCACACACATCCGAACCAAAAGCCGCCAGACCGTAAATTGTCCCGGCCAGACCGCTGGAAACACCACTCCCCAACGCCGACCAGTTGGTGCCGTCCCATTTCGCGATCCGGGCAGCCGTCACCCCGCCGATGTTGGTGAACGTGCCGCCAGCATATAGATTGTTTCCCATCGTCGTCAAAGCCAAGACGGTGCCGCTGCCGACAACACTGCCGCCGACGCTCGACCAATTGTTGCCGTCCCACTTCGCAATCTGGTTGGCGGCGACGCCGTTGGCACTGGTAAAAGCACCGGCGGCAAAAAGATTGGTGCCCAAAGCCGTGAGGGCCACAGGAATGCCATTGAGGCCGGTGCCCATGATCCAGCAGTAATTGCCGTCAAAACGCAGGATGTTCAGGCAATTTGTCCCGACCCAAGGAAGGACATCGGGGTCGATCTGGGTGAAACCCGGGATGTTGCCCCCTAGATAGATATTGGTGCCTTGGATGGCTATGGCGTCATAGCCGATCGAGTCACTGAGCGGAATGGCAAAAAAGGTATTGTTGGTGTCAAACTTGAGCACCCAATTCCAGTTTGTGCCGTCCCAGCGGGTGAAATACGGCGAACCGTAGGTTGTGCCATTGTAAGCAGTCCCGGCCGCGTAAAGTCCATCGGGGTCCACGGCCAATCCATAAACAAGACTCTGACCGCCTCCCATGGAATTCCAGTTGGTGCCGTCCCAGCATCCGATGTAGTGCAACGGTGTGCCGTCGGTGGTGTTGGTGAAATAACCGCCGGCATAAACCAGGTTGTTGGTAACCGCAATTGCGGTAACCCGACCGTTTAAGCCGGTTCCCAGCGGCTGCCAGTTATTCCCGTCAAAACGCGCGATGTAACTGGCATTGGTCCGACCGGCGTAGGTGAAATAGCCGCCGGCATACAAATTGGTCCCGTCGCTGGCCAGCGCGGTGATTGTGGATTGAACGCCATTCACCCGGCCGGGAGTGCCGAGGGCGCTCCATTGGGTTCCATTCCACGAGGCGATTTCATTCACCCACACCCCGCCGGCAGCGGTGAAACTGCCGCCGACATAAAGATTCCCGCCGCTGACCACCTCGCGGTATGCTGCAGAACTCAGATTGCCGGCGGCCGACCACGATGAACCGTTCCACGTTGCGAAGTTGGTGGCGCTGATCCCGCCGGCGTTGCCGAAGGCGCCCGCAACGCAGACCAAGCCATTAAGACTGGCGATACTGAGAGCCACCGCGCTGCCGCCGGTGAGACCGCTGCCCAGGGCCGTCCAGTTCGCGCCGTCCCATTTGGCAATGCCGCTCACCGGCGTGATGCCGGCCAGGGTGGAATACCCGCCGACATAGAGATCGTTGTTGTTGAAAGCCAGCGTGTCCACCAGGGAATTGACCCCACCGCCGACCGCTAACCAAGTGCTGCCGTTCCAAACCGCCAGGTTGGTGATGAATTGGGACCCGGAATTGGTAAACAACCCTCCGGCATACACCAAGCCGTTTTTAACCGCAATCGCCCGCACCGAATAACCGTTGAGCGAACCCACGCCAGCCCCCAGCGCATGCCAGGCGCTCCCGTCCCAACAGCCGATGTTGGTCACGGTCACGCCATTGGCATTGGTAAAATTGCCACCCACGTAAAGGTTGTTGCCATCCACCGCCAACGCGTAGGCGACGCCCGAAAACCCGATGCTGCTCCAGTTTGCGCCATCCCATCTGGCCAGACCGTAGGCGGCCACCCCGTTGACATTGGTAAAATTCCCGGCGGCGTAAAGCGTGTTGCCCACAAACGAAAGATCGTTGACCTGCATGATACTGGGACCGGAAAACATGGCGGGAACAGACCATTGTTTGCCGTCCCACAGGTACAATGGGGCGTTGGTCCTGCCGGCTGACGAGTAGCCGGCGACATAGACCATCCCGTTGTTCACCGCGACCGCATAAACAATATTGACAGTATTGCTCACACCCGGCGCACCAAATTGCGCGTCCCAATGCTCATCGCCGGGAACCGCACCCAACAAGGAAAATGACGAAAGCAACAAAACGGCTGTGACCATCCCGCAAACCGGGATTGGCGGAAAAAATGCCCGGATTTTCATAAGTTTATTCTGATTCACCCACGCAAAGTTTCGCCCCTTTGGTGGTCATGTTATTCTATCCAACCCCGAATCAGGCTGCCAAGCAAAAAATGTCCTTCGGCGACAATGAAATGCCCGCCGGATTCCACGGGGCTTGCGGTTCGTTACAATTTCGGTTTCAAAAAATACTTCCCCACCCGCCGGGCACGGAATAAAGTTCATTGCCAGTGAACCCGATTCAACCCATGACAACACCGTCCCGGGAAATCAGCGTGGTCGAGCCCATCAGCCCGGCGTTGGAGCGGGTGAAGCGCATGTTGTTCCAGCCGTTCGACCTCGGCAAATGGTTCGTCATCGGCTTTTGCGCGTGGCTGGCTTATCTCGGCGAGACAGGCGGCGGTTTCGGCGGCGGTGGCAACTACAACTTCGGTAACCATTCGCACCGGAACGGGGCTGATTTCCACCACGCCCTCGACCAGGCCCGGGATTATCTGTTGAACAATCTGGACTGGATCATACCCTTGGCCGCCTTCCTGATCGTCGTTTTTTTGGGACTGGGGTTGCTCTTTTTATGGCTTAACAGCCGGGGCAAGTTCATGTTCCTCCACTGCGTGGCGCTGAACCGGGCGGACGTCACCGAACCGTGGAACAAATTTGCGTCCGAGGCCAATAGCCTGTTCCGGTTCCGGCTCGTGCTGGCACTGGCAGGGATGGTTCTGAAACTGCCGCTGCTGGGAATCATCGCCGTGATGATTCTGAAAATGATTTACCACGGCGAACCGGACCTGGCCGGCATCATGACGGCCATCGGACTCGGACTGGCGCTTTTCCTGGTGGCGATCATCTTTGCCATCATCAAAAAATTCACGGTGGACTTCGTCGTGCCCATCATGCTGTTGCGCCGGTCCAAATGCCTGGCGGCGTGGAGGGAATTTTACCGCCTGCTTGCCACCCACTTCTGGCTGTTCGTGCTGTATGTCCTGTTCCAAATTGTCCTCGGCATGGCGATTGGCATATTGATTGTGATGGTGGTGCTCGTGACCTGCTGCTGCGCCGGTTGTCTGATGCTGCTGCCGTACCTGGGTACGGTGTTGCTGTTACCGGTGCTGGTATTCAAGAGGTCGTATCCGCTTTATTTCCTGGCGCAGTTCGGCCCGGAATATGACGTGTTCCCGCCCCCATCCCCGCCCCTGCAACCGCCAGGATTGCCGCCGATGCCGGTCGCGCCGCCAGCGATGTAAAACGTCTTTGCGATTGCCAAATCGCCGGGCTGAATATGGTGGCGCGCCTCACTTCACTCAAACCATGCCAGCTTGGATTTGTTGGTGAAGTAGAGCAGTCCCAGCAACCGCATCTCAACGGTAGCCGACACTCATGATGAGACAAAGCCAGTAAGTTATTTCCAAAACTTCTTGAGCGGATAGGACAATGCTTCCCGCCAACGGGCAAAGAAATTGAGGGTGGGGGCCGGGGTCGTAAGGCGCGTGTATTCGGCAACGCTCACACAACTGCCGCCGCACTTGGGGCACGCGCGAAAAAACCGTTCGCCCACCCGGGTGGTTCTCACACAAGCCGTGCAGAACGCGCCCCCGCATGTGACACAACACCATTTGGCGGCAGCCTGGGGATGCTGGCTGCATACATCGGTGTTGACGGCAACCGGAATGCCGGCGGAATTTGCCGCCGATGGGGCCACGCCCGCACCCGAAGGCGATCCGGGAGGAATGTCCGCCGGTTCCATGACGGGGTCAACCTGACAGACCATAGGCACCGTTCCCAGACACAAGACCTGTCCGGGATGAAGCACCGCCTGTTGAATGGGTTGTCCGTCGAGAAACGTCCCGTTGGTGGAGTTCAGATCCAACACGGTGATGACGCCGTCTTTTAGTTCAATCTGGCAATGATGGCTGGAAATGGAATCGTCGTTGATTTGAAAATCGTTGTCCGCGAGCCGTCCCAGCCGGTTCAATCCCGGTTTAAGCAGGATCTCCCGCAAGCCGTACGTCCTTCCTTCAATACGCAGTCGCACCATAAATCCAGCGGATTAAATTTATCTGATGGTTGACCTTCGACTTTCAAAGTAAGGCTAAAGAACCAAACTGTTGCGGTCAATTCATTTTGACAACGACCGATGCCTTTGCCAGGCGGCTTTGGAAAAAAACCGATTTCCGGTTGCCAACCCACGCCGCCCGCTATCAATCAACCCGGCAATGGAATTTGCCCTCCCATCATTGGAATACCGCGTTACCCCGAAAGCTTTCGGGGCTGACCGTTTAGGCGTTAATGCTTTCTGCCAACGGATGTCGCATCCGCAAAGGCATTTCACGCCCGCGCAACCATGGGTGACCATCGGTCGCACGGTCATTGCCCTGGTCCTGTTCTCGTTCTCAATGGCCGGCGTCAGAGCCGGGTTGGCGACGAACACAGACATCCCCGCTCCGTTGAGCCATAAGGCAGATTGGCGCTGGGTGAAAGGTGCGGTTTTTATTCCCACAAAATATGTGAACGAAGCCCAGCAATGGGACGAATACGATCCGGCCATCAATGACCGCGAACTTCATTATGCGTCCGTTTACGGGTTTAATTGCGTCCGGGTTTATCTGCATTACTACATTTACCTGAAAAAGAAGGATGCCTTGCTCAAGGACATCGAGGATTTCCTGACGCGGGCCGATAAATATGGCATCAAAACGGAATTTGTCTTTTTCGATGATTGCTGGAACCAGCCGGAGGAGGCGATGCTCGCGCCGGATTACAAGTATCCCGCGCCCATCTTTGGCGCGCACAACAGCCGGTGGCTCGTTTCTCCGGGTGAGGTGGTGCGAAAACATTACGCGGAAAACCGGGACCGGCTCAAGGCCTACGTCCAGGACATTGTCAACGCACACAAGGATGACAAACGGATTGCATTTTGGGAGACCTACAACGAACCCAACCAATCGCAGGAAACCCGACAACTGCTGGTGGATGCCTACCACTGGATCCATGAAACTGGCACAACGATTCCAGTGACGGCGACCGGCCGCGGGTTTGCCGGCGATCCGTATTCCGATTTCAAGTCGTGGCACGAATATGGCGGTTACGATTACACCGGTACACCCGATTCGCTTTGCACCGAATGCATGAACCGCATCGGCCAAACAGTTCCGGGCATTGTCGAACATTTCAAAAACAAGACCGGGTTTATTATCTGGGAATTCGGCATTGGGCGGGACAACTGCCGTTTCACCTGGGATGAAAACCGCGAACATCCGCGCAAAGACGAAACTCCGAAACCGTTTCACGGAGTTGTTTATCCTGACGGCCACCCTTGGTCGGTTGATGACGTCAAGGCATTGCTCGGAGCGAAAGGCTTTGCGAACGCCCCGCTGTTTGCCGTGGAATACTACAAGGATGCAAACTTTGCCGAACTGGCTAAAAAATCCGTCACGCCCATGATTGACTTTGATCTGGGCAGGGAACGTGGAACCGGGTCGCCCGATGCGTCAGCCGGCGTTCCGGCGGAGAATTTCTCCGCACGCTGGACTGGAACGATTCTGCCGCCGGCCAGTGGAACCTACACCTTTTATGCCGATGGCGACAATCGGGTGAAGTTGTATGTGAATTCCAAACTGCTGCTGAACAAGAAAACCCCGGGTCGCGAAGAAGTTGCTGCAACGATCACCCTGACCGGCAACCAGCCGGCTGAAATCAAGATTGAATACGTCCATGTCACCGGCGATCCGATTCTTCATGTGGCCTGGTCCGGGCCGGGCTTTGATAAAAAAGTCCTGACCCCGGTCAAGGCTGCGAACGCACCCTGATGCCGGACCTTGGCCAAAGCCGGATTCTGGTTGCAGACCGGATACCAATGGCATAACAATTTTCCCCGGCAATGGAGTTTGCCATCCCGAGGTGGGGAAACTGCCTGACCATTTCAGCGCTGATGACTCCTACGAGTGAACAAACATTCGCAGGAGTTTCTTTATGGAACACGTTTGGTATGTGGCGGCGATTTGGATGGGACTGGCGTTCGCGGCCAGCTTGATTTCCATTCGCGTCGGCATTTCGGTGGCATTGATTGAAATTCTGGTCGGCGTGGTCGCCGGTAACATTCATTTTGGCAATGGCCAGCATATCCTGCAGACAACCGACTGGACGAATTTCCTGGCGATGCTGGGCAGCGGCGTGCTGACATTTCTGGCGGGCGCGGAAATTGATCCCGTCTCACTCCGCGCCAATCTGCGCGCCAGCATGACGATTGGTGTGCTGTCGTTTTTGCTTCCGTTTGCCTGCGTGTGGCTGTTCGCGCAATTCGTGCTCGGCTGGCCGCTGCACCAGGCGCAAATCGCCGGCATTGCGTTGTCCACCACGTCTGTCGCCGTCGTTTACGCGGTGATGATCGAAGGCGGTTTTGGCCAGACTCCACTCGGCAAAACGATTCTGGCGGCGTGCTTCATCACGGATTTGGGCACGGTGCTGGCGCTCGGCTCGCTTTTTGCCGACTTCAACCTCTGGCTGCTCGTTTTCGTGGCGGTGACGGCGATGGTGCTTTGGTTCATGCCCAGGTGGACCCAGTTCATCATCACCAAGCTCGGCGCCACGCGCGTGAGCGAACCGGAGGTGAAATTCATTTTCTTCGTGCTGTTTTTTCTCGGCGGCCTGGCGTCCACCGCCAAAAGCGAGGCGGTGTTGCCCGCTTACCTCGTCGGCCTCGTCGTCGCGGGCGTGTTTCTGCGCGATAAAACGCTCGTGCACCGGATGCGGAGCATCGCATTCACAATCTTCACGCCGTTTTATTTCATCAAAGCCGGCCTTTTCGTCTCGCTGCCCGCGTTGTGGGCGTCGCTGGGACTCATTGCCATTTTGTTGCTGATAAAAATGGTGACGAAATATATCGGCGTCTGGCCGCTCACCAAGGTTTTTTACATGCGCAACCGCGAGGGGAATTACACCACGCTGCTGATGGCCACCGGCCTGACCTTCGGTACCATCTCCGCGCTGTTCGGCCTGCAAAACCAGATCATTGACCAGACGCAATATACGATACTGGTCACGGTCGTCATTCTCAGCGCGTTCGTGCCGACGCTCATCGCGCAAAAATTTTTCCAGCCGACGATTGAAACGATGGTCGAATGGGGCAAGATTTACAGCGACCGAATCAACAACAAAAAACCGCGCCAACCGGCGCAAACGGAAAAGTGAGGCGTTATGTTCAAAAAAATTCTCGTGGGTTACGACGGCTCCAAAGGTGGCAAGGCCGCGC
>Ga0181536_10007906_pt1 | contig 10364 bp, 8 predicted proteins | sample PEATcosm2014_Bin_41_FD_121105 | JGI IMG/M metagenome (GOLD analysis project Ga0181536, IMG submission 121105) | Peatland microbial communities from MTU Mesocosm Facility, Houghton, MI, USA - PEATcosm2014_Bin17_60_metaG | ecosystem: Environmental > Terrestrial > Soil > Wetlands > Peat | place...
GCCGAGGCATTCGCATCCTGCGGGGCGAGCGGGCTCTCATAAGGTCCGGGGGTGATGTCATCAACTTGCTCGGAGTGGACTACCAGACGCGCTCCCCCATGGGACCACGGGGCCAGCGCTTGGTGCGGGAGTACCTTCAGGGTGTGGACCGCCTGATGGCGCCCGGCACGGCTAACATTCTGCTCAGCCACAACCCCAACACTTTCGACCGCGCGGCCGAGCTGGGGATTGACCTCAGCCTTGCCGGTCACACCCACGGGGGTCAGGTGACGCTCGAGTTTGTCCATCCGGACCTCTCCCCCAGCCGCCTCATTACTCCCTACGTCAGAGGATGGTTTGAGAAACCAGGCGGCCAGCTCTACGTCAATCGGGGCATCGGAACCATCGGCGTCCCTATCCGATTCGGCGCCCCCCCAGAGATCACCGTTTACGAATTGGTCCGCTCGTAGGAGAACCCTTGCTAAGGCCAGCCGAGGCGGACCCTGCCTCGGCTGGTGATGGGGGCGTAGGACCCACAATGGCCCACCGAATTTCGCATGGAACGTCCCCCACTGATGCTTCGTAATTCTTTCTTGGAGCGAATGCTGGGCATCGCGCTCTGCTTTGACTGGAGTCTGATCGAGGCCTATGATGTACACGCCGCACTGGAGGTAAGATGGATAAACCCATGGCACGGCTTTCCCTTTTGCTCATGGTTCTCCCGCTAGGGGTGATCGCCGGCTGCAATACGGAGGATTGGGATGCCGGCCCACCGCGGACGGAATCGCAGACAATCAAGCTGGGTGATGCCAAGTCGGCCCGAGTCGAGATCGACATGTCCGCAGGTGAGTTGAGCGTCGGCTCTGGCGCAAAGGAGCTGCTCGAGGCTGACTTCTCATACGGCAGCCCTTCATCAAGACCTGAGGTGGAATACAACGTGAGCGGAGGTCAGGGCCGGCTCACGATCCGGCAGCGAGGCTCAGTTCACGGTCGCGGAGGTGGCCACAACAATTGGGATTTGCACCTCAGCAATAAGGTGCCCTTGGAACTGAAAGTGGACCAGGGTGCAGGCCGCGCCAAGCTCACTCTGGGAGGCCTCTTACTCAGCAGGCTGGACGTCGACCTTGGGGCGGGGGAAACCATCGTGGATTTGACCGGTGATTGGAAGAATAACCTCACCGCCAACATCGATGGCGGGGTAGGCAGAGCTACCGTCCGGCTTCCCAGTGACGTTGGCGTGCGTGCCACCGCACACGGGGGCATCGGCGCCATCAACGTCCGCGGCCTGATAAAAGATGGTGACGCCTACGTGAACGAGGCCTACGGGAAGTCGCCTGTCACGGTTGAGGTGAAAGTCGAAGGCGGCGTCGGCGAAATCAACTTGGAACTCGGCGGCGCCCCGCCCTCCGTCTAAAGAACCGACCGCCGTCGCGTGCCACGTCTAGTTTGCCCCGGTGTGCCTTCTATTGCGCACCGCCAAGCTTGTCCATCGTCAGTGGGCCGTCGTCCGTAGTCAGTTAAGAAATGGCGCTAGAGGCTGGGGTCCTTCCCCATCTACCGCCTGCGACCTACCACCTGCTGATTGAACCCGAATTCGGAAGTTAGCGTGGGTGCGACGTACATCTTGTAGGGGCACAGCGCGCTGTGCCCCTACGCCCGACCCCGCACCATTTTGATCCTCCGGTATCTGCGTCCAACGGGCCTCTAATCAAGTGATTCGGCTCGACCGGCGGCTCCCAACTTTCGAATTCGGGGTGAAGATTCCAAACCTGGAGGTGAAGTCATGAAGGTTGTCGACCCGGTATGCAAAATGACGATTGATTCCGAGAAGGCTGCTGCCACCAGCCAACACAAAGGGCAGACCCTATATTTCTGCGCCAAGGGCTGCAAGGCGAAGTTCGATCAGGAGCCGGAAAAGTACCTTGGGAAATAGCGGCGGCGCTGCGCTCCGCCGCAAGACCCGGAACCCCATCCTTCCGATTTTCGAATATCTATTTTTCAGCTTCCAAATTCCAGTTTCCGCGAGTTGCATTACGCTTCTCCGATGAAGGGCGAGGAAAGGTAATGGTTCATCGGCGTGTGCAGCGCCGGCGGCAATTCTGTGTGCGCTGCAGTTAACTCATGTAGAATTAGGATTGCGGGGACAAGCGAGGTGGCAAATCCAGCGCATACGGAACGGACTAATGGATAGGAAAGAAATGAACGACGGCAGGTGGCGGCGGTCAGGCAAGAGACTCGTGGCGTCAATGACCTTGGCGCTTCTTTTCCTGGCGCCTGGCATGGCTTGGGGTGTCGAGAGCCTGAAGTTCAAACCGGCCTTCAACCTTTTTAAGATGCAGCAGGACGTCCAGTTGGGGAAGGAGAATGCTGAGCAAGTTGATAAGGAGCTTCCCCTCCTAACGGACCCGCAGGTGCTGCGCTATATCAACGATCTGGGACGGCGGCTGGCTACATTGGCGCCCAATAACAATTCAGAATACGCCTGGACATTCAAAGTCATAAACAGTTCTGATATCAATGCCTTTGCCTTGCCGGGCGGGTACATTTACGTGAACCGCGGTGCCATCGTGGCGGCCGAGAATGAGGCGCAGATTGCGGGGGTGCTGGCACACGAGAGCGGGCACGTGGTGATGCGCCACGGGACGCATGAGGTCTCGCAGGCGTTGCTGGCCCAGGCGCCGCTGGCGATCCTGGAAGGCATTCTTGGCCAGACGGGGAGTTTAACTGCCCAGTTGGCAGAGATGGGCCTGAGCTTAGGCCTGAACTCGATTCTGCTGAAGAACTCACGCAGCGCCGAATCACAGGCTGACGAAGTGGGGACGTACATCCTCTACCAGGCTGGTTACGATCCTCACGCCATGGCCCAGTTCTTTGAAATCGTCGAGAAGAAGTACCCGCAGAAAACAACTCAGTTCTTCGCCGATCATCCTGTTCCCGAAAACCGCATCAAGGCCGTAGATAGCGAAATCCCGCTGCTCGGGCCTGCCAAGGCATGGAAGACCGACAGCCCGGAATTTGAGGCCGCGAAAGAGCGCCTCCTGAGTCTCCCGGCCCCACCCAAGGCAACACCTGCGCCACCCGCTTCTGCCGGTTCCCCTGGTCCTCCTCCTCTGCCTTCGAGCCGGTTAATCAAGTTTGAGGGCAAGGGATTTTCAATTGATTACCCTGACAACTGGCAGGCGCAGCAGAACGAAGATGCCGTCGCTCTCGTTCCGCCCGGGGGAAACGTGGAGGACGCAGAATCCGGTTCGGCCCAGGCTTATGGCACTTCCATTAGTCGATTCCAACCCCCAAGTTCTCGGCCGGGTAACTGGGGATTGGTCGATGCTACGCAGGAATTGCTCGATACGATGCGCCTGTCGAACCCCAACCTGCGGGTGATTAAGCAAGGTGGCATGAAACTCGAGGGGCGTGCGGCCCTTTCTACCTTGCTTGAAACCGACTCACCGCTTCAAGGTCAGAAAGAGCGAGACCTGCTGGTCACAACACGCCAGAGTGACTTCCTGTTTTCGCTCATCTTTATTGCCCCCGAGTCGTTATTTGACGCCTACAAGCCGACCTTCGACGCCATGCTGCAAAGCCTCGAACTTCGGTAGAGCAGGTGTCAGGGGCCGGGTTTCAGGTGTCAGGCGCTCAACCAGGATTCAGGAGTCAGGATTCAGGGCACAAAGGGCAAAGTGACAGAGGCTGGGGGAGCCATGACCGAGAATTCTTAGGTCCTGCTGCGCCCCGAGACTCGGCGCGCTTTTCACGCGCAGGGTTCCGTCAAAGTTCTGGGGGGCAGGGATCCGCAGGCCCCGCAGGGGCCTTCCGTGAGTAGCCGCAGGTTTGAACCTGCGGGCAACGAGGCCGAGGTATCGGGTCAACCCCAACGGGGTTGACCTATAGTTCGGCCCCTGCAGGGCCGGTATAGTTTTTCCGCTTTCTTTCCGCGGGTTTCACCCACGGCTACTCACGGTTTGCCCCTTCGGGGCAATTTCCACGTCTTGTTTCGACTCACTAGCACTGCGGTCCTTTGTAACATTGCAGTTCGGCAACTTTGACGGAACCGTCTGTTCATGCGTGGGGCAGGCGCTTTGCGGGAAGCTTCATGATATACTTATGTGGTGGTCTGGCTAAAGGGCAGGGTTCTTTAAAATCGAATAGAAAAACCCTTCGACGCTCTTCGTAGAGGCCCTGGGTGGCACAGGTGTCTCGCCCGCGGATGGGTCAAGGTAGGACCCAAAACTCACACGCGAGACGCCCGTGCTATATTGGACGGAGCAAACCATGGAGGTGGTCCTATGAATCCGCAAAAGCCTAATCGTCGGGAGTTTTTGGGCAAAGCGACGCTGGGAATTGCCGCAACAACTATAGGCGTTCCACTGCTGGAGCAAGCGGTGTCAGCCCCGCCGCCCGCCGCTGGGGCAGGCGAGATGCCTTACCGCACGCTGGGACGCAGTGGCGAGAAGGTGTCGCTTGTGGGCCTGGGCGGTTACCATATTGGCGCCCAAAAAGACGAAGAGGAGAGCATTCGCATCATTCGAACCGCCATCGATAAGGGCATCAATTTTCTTGATAATTGTTGGGACTATAACCACGGCGAAAGCGAAGTGCGCATGGGTAAGGCCTTGCGGGATGGTTACCGGAAGAAAGTTTTCCTGATGACCAAGGTTGACGGCCAAGTGAAGGATGTGGCTGCAAGGCAGATTGACGAATCGCTCCGCCGACTGCAAACCGACGTGATCGACCTGCTCCAGTTCCATGAAGTCATTCGCCCCGGTGACCCCGACCGCATTTTCGGTCCCAACGGATCCTTCGAAGCGGCTTTGGAAGCGGAAAAAGCCGGCAAGCTGCGCTATATCGGCTTCACGGGGCATAAGGACCCGGACATTCATTTGAAGATGTTGGATACCGCTTTCATGCACGGGTTTACCTTCGATGCCGTACAGATGCCTTTGAATGTTATGGATGCCCACTTCAAGAGCTTTGGCAAGAAGGTGCTTCCCGTTCTGACCAAGCACGGGATCGGCGTGCTGGGAATGAAGCCCATGGGCGACGGATTCATCCTGCGGAGCAACACGGTGACGCCGGTAGAGTGCCTGCACTACGCCATGAATTTGCCCACCTCGGTTGTCATCACAGGCTGCGACAGCCTGCCAATCCTCGATCAGGCGCTGGAAGCAGCACGAACCTTCAGGCCTCTCGGGGAAAAACAGATCGCCGCAATTTTGGCCAAGACTGCGCTGGTTGCGGCTCAGGGTGAGTTCGAGCCCTTTAAGACGGGCAATCACTTTGACGGGACAACCCACAATCCACAATGGCTGGGTTAGTCAGAAGTCAGTGGTCAGTTGTCAATGGTAAGCTGCTGGTGGTCAGTTGTCCCGCCAGGACGGGTTCACGCCCTGGGCCGCGCAAGGCGGGATCGGTCCTCTGGGCCTGCAATTTGAACTCGTTTCTGTTTTCGAGTTTCCATTTCCCAGTCTCGATTCTCCAGCCTCAAAAGGGAATTTCTTGCTCACTCTGGACTTCCAACCCTCCGGGCGTGATGGTGTAGATCGTTTGGTGGCGTGGGGGTTTTCGCCGGTGGGCTTGTTCGCGAGCATATTCCTCTTCTCTTAGGTAGCGAATCACCACTTTATCTTTCTCGAAATCTATCTTGCCATCGTATACATCGTGGGCTTCCCACAAGGACTTCAGGTTCTGACCATCGAAAGAGTAAAAGATGGCGGTCAACCGGGGTTGGCTTTTGCCCGGTCGGAAACCGTAAATAAAGAACCGCAGCGCGTCTCCCTCAGGCTCCTGTAGGAACGCATAATGGAGGTCGGTGCGCGGCACAAAGTTCGTGACCGCAACGAGGCGGCTGTGGCCCAGCCGGCTGGAAAAGATTGCGACCACGTTCAAGCGGTCATAGTCACTCCAGCCCAGAGTATATCCTGCGCCCAGCACCACTTGGCCTTTCCACGGTTGGGCGAAGGCCGCCGGCTGTCCAAAGAGTGGGTAATGGAGCTCGGAGAAGGCCATTTCCAGTTGGCGTCGCACCTCCACATCGGAAGGCGCGCGATCGGCCATCCACTCCCGGAGATAATCGAGCACCAGCTTCTGGATTTCGTCCGTGATGGGCGTGGCGTCATCGAGCATCACGCCGTAGAGTTGTTGAGCCAAGTAGTTCACGTGGCCCGGCAGATCCGCAGGGGGCGGGGGAGGCGTCTTCTTTTTCCCTTCAGCCACAACACTCACAAGAAAGCTAAGCGCCGCGGCAAAAAGTAATAAGGCGTACCCTGCCCACCTTGAAAGTGGTTTGAATCCCAATCGTTTCTGGTTCAAGCGAAACACCTCCGCCGTCTTGATGCCTCAGTCTCGGCCGCGGCAATGAATGTCAACCCGCGCATGCAGTCCCGGTTGTAGGGGCACGGCTTGCCGTGCCCTCTTCGTTCCCATGGCGCGACCGAACCATGAGGGTACGGCAAGCCGTACCCCTACAACCAGGCGGTGCGCCAGCTAGCCAAGAGGATTGGCCAGGCAGACCTTCAAGCAAGCGGTCCGCTCCAGATATTCAAACGCCTCAAGGCTCTCCTCCAATGGAAACACTTTCGAGAGCAGAGGTTGCACCTTGACCTGCCCCCGCTGAAGCAAGTCCAGGGCGGCAGAAAAATTCCCGCAGCGCGAGCCGAGAAGCGTGATCTCGTCCACCACGAGCTTGGTGGCATCAAAGGGCGCGGGGTCATGGAACGTTGATTTCATCACCACTGTCCCTCGCGGCTCGACCAGGCGGAAAGCTTCTGCGAGGCCGCGTGGCGAGCCGGTGGCTTCCACAACCACTGGAACGCTGGCCGCCTGCAACTCATTCTTGCTGTCGGTCATCACCCTGACGCCCCACGGCCGCGCCAAGCCGAGTTTCCAACCGTGCTTCCCTACGAGGATGACCTGGGCTCCAGCGCTTTTCAAGACTTGGGCTACCAGGAGACCCAACCGGCCGTCCCCAAGTACCACCACCCTCGTACCAGGCTCGAGGCGCGTCTGCTCAAGAATCTCGGCGGCGGCGGCCAGAGGCTCGACAAAGACTGCCGCCTCATCCGGAATGGCGGCGGGAACTCTGTGGAGATTCCGCAACGGCAGCGCCACGTACTCGGCAAAGCAGCCAGCACGGCTCAAGATTCCCATAACTGTGCGGTGAGGGCAGTGGCGGCCCAGGCCGCGGAAACACCACGAGCATTCACCACATGCGATGTTGATTTCGCCCACTACCCGCTCGCCGATCCACGCTGAGTCAGCGGATTCCACCACTCGCCCGACGAACTCATGACCCATTACACCCCGGAAGGCGGAGTAGCCTTTCAAGATTTCTATGTCCGTCCCGCAGATTCCCGCCAGCGTGACCCGAATTAGCGCCTCGCCAGAATTGGCAGTAGGCTTGTCGATATCACGCAGGGCCAGTTTTCCGTCAAACACAAGGGCTCGCATAACAATTCCATCCTGGCAGACCAGCGTCCTGAGTCAGAAGTTCGTCGAATAGGTGAGCCCGCGGAGCGGGCGAAAGAATGTAGCCCACGGCGCAAGCCGTGGGTCGGCGAACCCTCCCTCACCCCCGTCCCCTCTCCCGCTCGCGCGGGAGAGGGGTGCCGAAGGCGGGGTGAGGGCTCCTTCCCCCAGGGCTGGCGCCCTGGGCTACGATCTTACGCCCCTGCCGGGGCTATGGAACGACCACCCGAAAGGGGAAGGCTTTGTCAACCGACTTTTGACTCAGGGCCGTAGGCCCCATGTCTACTCAATCGCCCCCAAGGCTCGGATCAGCTCTTCGTCCTGTTCTTCAAACACGGTTCGCAGGTCAAGGAGCAGAACGTCCTGTTCAACGCGGGCGATAACAGGGGGCGAATTCTCCCGCAAGAATCTTTCGAGCTCCTGGGCACTATGGCGTGAATGCGTCACCGCCAGCAAGGCTGTGGGAAGCGCCTGCGCGGGAGTTGAGCCTCCGCCAATCAGCGAATCGCCATCCTGGACTCGAGCCGAGAATTGCGGGTAGGCCGAAATCCTTTCCGCAAGGCACGCGGCACGCTGGTGGATTGCTTGCCTGGAAAGCTGGATCATGCGCAAAGCCGGGATGGCCTGGGTTTTTCCCTGGAGGTAAAGAGAAATGGTGGCTTCCAGGGCCGCAATGGTGAGTTTGTCAACGCGTAGGGCGCGGAAGAGTGGGTTCTTGCGGATTCGTTCCAGGGGCTCGCGCTTACCGGCCAGGATTCCGGACTGTGGGCCACCGAGCAGTTTGTCCCCGCTGAATGTGATCACGTCCACACCAGCCTTCAGGCTGGCGCTTGCGGTCGGCTCATCCCGGATGCCATGAGGCGAAAGGTCAACCAGGCATCCGCTGCCAAGATCCTCCATGGAGATCAGGTTATGGCGTTGCGCGAGCTCCACGAACTCTACCAGAGAAGGACGCTCCGTAAAGCCCAAAATGCGGAAATTGCTGGGGTGGACGCGCAGCAGCACGCGGGTTCGTTCACTTATTGCCGCCGCGTAATCGCCGATGCGGGTGCGGTTGGTGGTTCCCACCTCGCGAAGGATGGCGCCGCTCTTGGCGCACACGTCGGGGATGCGAAAGGATCCGCCTATCTCAATGAGCTCACCCCGCGAGACAACAACCTCCGCCCCCTCGGCCAGGGTGTTCAAAGCCAGGAGCACGGCGGCGGCGTTGTTGTTCACCAGCAGCGTCTTTTCCGCACCGAGAAGCTGGCAAAAGAGCCGGTCCGTGTGCTCGTCCCGCTTGCCCCGCGCCCCGCGGTCCAGGTCGTATTCCAGGTTGGAATAGCAGGTGGAAACTTCCGCAAGATGCTCTAGCGCTTCGCGCGCCAGAGGGGCGCGGCCCAGATTGGTGTGCAAGACCACTCCGGAGGCATTGATGACGGCTCTCAGAGAGAAGCGGGTGGCAGCTTCGGCCTCGATGACAATCTCCTGTTCCAGCGCCTCGAGGGAAACGTTTGAAAGACTGCCCTCAACGATCCGATCGCGGAGACGCCGCAGGACCCGGCGGGTGCACTCCACCACCAAACGGCGGCCCGCGTGCGCCTGGAGATCTCTCAGGGCCGTTCGACCCAGCAGCTCGTTCACAGCCGGGATCTGGCGGAGCAGCTCGGTTGTCGCTGGCCCGGCATCACCCTCGGAGTGTTCCATTGCCTTCTAAATCCCAGCGTCATTTGAACATAGTTGCGCGGGAGCGTCAACGGGTGTAGCGCGGGCGTCTCGCCCGCTGGGGCGTGGGCATCCTGCCCGCGCTCTCGCGGGAGCGAGACGCTCCCGCCCCTGCGGGCGAGACGCCCGCGCTACGTCAACTTTCCGATTGACTGGCCTTACTTCAGCATGGGTATAATTTGGATTTGCGGGACATGCTTGAGGTACCTCTGTGACTATCGATGAGGAACTGAGCAAACTCGAAGACGACCTTCGCCGCCTCAAGATTGAGTACGAGGTGTACTTCAACGGGAACGCCGACCGCCCCCCGCGTGATCGAGTCTATCGCGTTGAAACCTTCATCAAGCGTTACACCGGCGATCAGTCCGACCTAAACTTCGGCCAGCGTTACAAACTCAACGCCTTGGCGCAGAAATACGCCGTCCAGAACAACCTCTGGAAAAGAAGATTGATGGAGAAGGAAGAAGGGCGCGGCCAGTTCGCGCAACAGAGGCGCGAGCTCGAAGCGTTGACTGCCGAGAAGACGGTCCGCGTAGTTTGCTCGGACCCGGAAGGAGAGCCGGAGAAGGTTGATCGGATCTTCAAAGCCATGATCAGCGCCCAGCGTAAGGTAGGTCAGAAAGTGGAGAACATCGACCCAGCGAGATTCCAGAAATACATTCGCGACAAGACCAAGGAAATCAAGGCTGCGCTCGGCTGCGACAAAGTGCAGTTTTCCGTAAGCGTCGAAAATGGCAAGGTGAAATTCAAGGCGGTCAAAGCATAGCAGGAACTTCTAAGGAACATTCATGCGAAAAGTCTCTCGGGCGCTGATTAGCGTTAGTGACAAAACTGGAGTCGCCGATTTCGCGGCCGGCTTGGTTGAATTGGGGGTCGAGATATTATCCACGGGCGGCACGGCCAGGCTGCTCCGTGAGAGCGGCCTCGAGGTTCGGGACGTCTCGGAGGTGACCGGCTTCCCGGAAATGCTCGATGGGCGAGTGAAAACGCTCCATCCCAAGGTCCATGGCGGGATCCTTGCTATTCGTTCCAATCCCGAACACCAGAAACAGGTTGCGGAGCATGGAATCCAATTCATTGACCTTGTGGCGGTGAACCTCTATCCCTTCGAGAAAACGGCGGCGAAACCGGGGGTGACACTCGAAGAGCTTATCGAGAATATTGATATTGGCGGCCCTTCCATGATCCGGTCGGCGGCCAAGAACTTCCGGGACGTCACC
>Ga0181536_10007907_pt1 | contig 10364 bp, 7 predicted proteins | sample PEATcosm2014_Bin_41_FD_121105 | JGI IMG/M metagenome (GOLD analysis project Ga0181536, IMG submission 121105) | Peatland microbial communities from MTU Mesocosm Facility, Houghton, MI, USA - PEATcosm2014_Bin17_60_metaG | ecosystem: Environmental > Terrestrial > Soil > Wetlands > Peat | place...
GGCCGGCGGTGGCGCGCGACTGGATGGCCGAGGTGCCGATCTTCGGGAAACTGATCACCAGGAACAGCGCCGAGAAGCTATCCATCTTTTTATCGAACAGCGGCTCGATCGCCTCGGGCGTGACGTCGCGGCCGGTGAAGCCGGTGCCGCCCGTCGTGATGATCACGTCGATCACCGGGTCGGCGATCCAGGCTTTGACGCGCGCGCGGATCGCTTCGATGTCGTCGGTCACGATGCTGCGCTCGGCGATGTAATGGCCGGCGGCGACGATGCGCTGCACCAACACCGCACCCGACTTGTCGTCCTTCATGTCGCGCGTGTCGGAGATCGTGAGCACCGCGATCTTGAGCGGCACGAACTGCTTGGTCTCGTCAAGCCCGGGCATGGCTACACCTCTACTACAGCATGATCCGGAAAAGTGGGAACCGGTTTTCCGAAAAGATCATGCTCAAACAAAATGCTGGAGCCCGGTTCTGATTCAATCAGAACGGCTAGGGCTCTAAGCCTAGATTAGAACATTTTCGCGCCCTCTGGAAACACGTAGCTGCACCGCATCTGGGACATAGCTACGCGCCGCGCGGTCTTACAGCGTGCTCGCCGAGAGCGAAGGCTGAAAATCTTGCCGTGATTGAACCCGTTCAAGAACCAGCGCTTGCGCTGCGCATAAGCGCTTTTCTCTTCGCAAATCCGGCCAATGCGGCGGCGCCGATGTGGTCATGTCGGGTGCGCAAATACCAAACCGACGCGCGCGATTAACCGAGTGTTTCCCGGCATTTATTGCCTAGTACATACGGTTTTCGATTAAGCCGATCTTTACCTTGGGGCGGCATCATTCGGTCGGTCGGTTGTAGGTCCCGCGTCGCCGATCGCGTCGCCTGAGTCAGAGTTCTGAGTCATGGTTGTGTCGCGTCGCGGGGCGTCCGCAAGGGCGCCCCGCGTGAGTTTTGAGTCCGCCGCGTCGCCACGTATTCTCGTCGGCGATTGCGTTGCCGAGATGACGAAGCTCCCGGCGCATTCCGTGGACCTCGTCTTCGCCGACCCGCCGTACAATCTGCAGCTCCAAGGCGACCTCAAGCGCCCCGACGATTCACGCGTCGACGCCGTCGACAACGATTGGGACAAGTTTGCAAGCTTCTCCGCCTATGACGATTTCACGCGCGCCTGGCTCACGGCGTGCCGCCGCCTGATGAAGCCGAGTGCCACGCTGTGGGTGATCGGCTCCTACCACAACATTTTTCGCGTCGGCACGCTGCTCCAGGATCACGGCTTCTGGATCCTCAACGACATCGTCTGGCGCAAATCCAATCCGATGCCGAATTTCCGCGGCCGCCGCTTCACCAACGCGCACGAAACCCTGATCTGGGCGGCGCGCGACGCCGCAAAACGCGATTATACGTTCAACTACGAGGCGCTCAAGGCGGGCAACGACGACATCCAGATGCGCTCCTATTGGTTCATTCCGCTGTGTACCGGCGAGGAGCGGCTGAAGGGACGCGACGGCAAGAAGCTGCATCCGACGCAAAAGCCGGAAGCTTTGCTCGCGCGCGTCATCCTCGCCGCTTCGCGCCCCGACGATCTCGTGCTCGACCCGTTCTGCGGCACCGGCACGACCGGCGCCGTCGCGCACCGCCTGCGCCGGCGCTTCATCGGCATCGAGCGCGATCGCGATTACGCTGCGGCGGCGCAGGAACGCATCGGCGCGATCGAGCCGATGCCGGAACCGGCGCTCGCCTCGTTCATGACCGCGCGCGAGGCGCCGCGCGTGCCGTTCACGGCGCTGATCGAGCGCGGCCTGGTATCGCCCGGCATAAGACTCGTCGACGCCAAACGCCGGCATCGGGCGATGGTTCGCGCCGACGGCGCGCTCGCGCTCGGCGAAGCGGTCGGCTCGATCCACCGCATCGGCGCGCTGGCGCAGGGGCTGGAAGCCTGCAACGGCTGGACGTTCTGGCACATCGAGACGGCGCAGGGACTGACCGTGATCGATGCGCTGCGCGCGCAAGTGCGCGCGGAGATGGGCGCGAGTTGATTTACCCGGCGTCGCCAAGCGCGCGCGCAGCGACCTTGCGCATCACACTCGGTAAAGCTTCGCCGGCAAGTTCAGAGAGCGCGACCCAGCGCATACCCTTAGGTGCATGCGTGCGCACCGGAACGTCGGCCGCATAGACGGATAGTTCAAGCGGGAAGTGGGTGAACACGTGCCGCACCACGCCCGGCACACGGCGCCACACGATGCGCCGCCTCGGCTTGCTCGGTGCGAAACGCGGCGCACCGTCGAGCGCGTAGCTTTCGTCAAAATCCTTCGACCACTCGGTCGTCGGCACTTCGGTCATGCCACCGAGCAGGCCCTTTGCCGGCCGTGTGCGCACCAGCACGAAGCCGTCCGCCCGGCGCGCGACGAAGGCGGCGCCGCGGCGCAAGGCGCCTTCGCGTTTCGGCACACGGCGCGGAAACGTCTCGGCTTCGCCGCGCGCAAAGGCGGCGCAGGCGTCGTTCCAGGGGCACAAAGCGCAAGCCGGATGCTTCGGCGTGCAGAGGGTCGCGCCGAGGTCCATCATGGCTTGCGCGAAATCGCCGGCGCGCCGCGGCGGAGTAAGTGCGGTTGCGAGCCGGGCAATCTCCGGCTTGGCGGCCGGCAGCGGTGTTGCCACGGCATAAAGCCGCGCGATCACGCGTTCGACGTTGCCGTCGACCGGGGTCGCCGGCACGTCGTAGGCGATCGCGGCGATGGCGGCGGCGGTATAGGACCCGATGCCGGGAAGCGCGCGGAGCGCGGCTTCGCTGGTTGGGAATTGCCCGCCGTGGCGCTCGACGACGGCGCGGGCGCAGGCGTGCAGATTGCGGGCGCGGGCGTAGTAGCCGAGTCCGGCCCAGGCTTTGAGCACCCCGTCGAGCGGCGCCGCCGCAAGCGCGTGCACGTCGCCCCAACGCGCCAGGAAACGGGCGTAATAGGGCGCGACGGCCTTCACCGTCGTCTGTTGCAGCATGATTTCGGAGAGCCACACGCGGTAAGGATCGGCGCGCTCGGGAGGCACCGCGCGCCACGGCAGCGTGCGGCGATGACGGTCGTACCAGGCGAGCAAAGCGGCGGGTTGCGGGCATGAAATTGCCGCATGGCGCTTATCACGCTGTCGCTCCGCCATCTTCGCTGCTACGGTCATGGTTGCTAGGTCTTGTTGGTTACTTCTTGGCCACTACCGGATCGACCGAGGGATGACAGAGCGCCACAGCATGAACAAGCCCTCCCGCTCGTTCGCCAAACCGTTGCGCGACCTCGTCGGCAAGGTCGTGGGTGCAACGTTCACGCGGCAGGGTTTTGCCTCGGCTGAATTGGTGACGCGCTGGACCGAGATCGTCGGCGCGGAAATCGCCGCTCACAGCGAGCCCATAAAAATTCAATGGACGCGCCCGCCGGACGGCGAAGAGCGGGAGCCCGGCACGCTGGTGCTGCGGGTCGACGGCCCGGCGGCGATCGAGATTCAGCATCTCACCAACGTGATCTGCGAACGGGTCAATCGCTTCCTCGGCTGGCGCGCCATTGCGCGCGTCGCCTTGCGCCAAGCGCCGCTGCGGCGCGGCGAGCGCAAAGCCGCACGGATCACCGATCCCGTTGCGACGGCGCGCGTCGCTGCAACCTTGCCGGACATCGTGGACGACGATTTAAGGCAGGCGCTGGCCCGGCTCGGCGCGGCAATCAAGCGACCGTGACCGCTGCAGAGCCTCGGGGCCTTGGCGTGATGGCGCGCTAATGCCACATTGTTGCTGCAGAAATCGGTGCCGCAGAAATCCCTTCGCCAAACCAGGAGTTACCCTTGACGCTTACTCGTCGCGAATTGTTCACGGCCACGGCGGTATTCACTCTCGGCATGGCCGGAGTTGTGGGTGCCGTCCCGCTTTCCCTCACGACCCCGGCTATGGCCGCGGACGAGCCCTCGTCCGAGGATCTGGCGCAGGCCGGTCCCGACGGCGACGTGGTGATCGGCTCCGACAAAGCGCCGGTGACCGTCATCGAATATGCCTCGATGACGTGTCCGCATTGCGCGCATTTCACGGCGACAACATTTCCGGAGCTGGAGAAGCGCTACATCGACACCGGCAAAGTACGCTTCATCTTTCGGGAATTCCCGCTCGATGCGCTCGCCGCAGCAGGCTTCATGCTGGCGCGTTGCGCCGGCAAGGACAAATTCATGCCGATCGTGGAGACCCTGTTCGCCAAGCAGAACGACTGGGTGGTGCAAAAACCGATCGAACCGCTCAAGGCGATCGCCAAGCAGTTCGGCTTTTCCGAAGAATCGTTCAATGAGTGCCTGGCGAATCAGAAGGTGCTGGACGACATCCAGGCCGTGCGCGACCGCGCCGCCGGGAAGCTTGGGGTCAATTCCACACCGACATTTTTCATCAACGGAAAGCGGCTGGTCGGCGATTTGTCGATCGACACAATGGCCAAGGAGATAGACCCCTATCTTAAGGAAGGATAAGGGTTTTTTGGCCTTATGCGCGGTCCCGAAGCAGCCGCCGCGGGGTTGCCGGCAGGAGCACAGAAAACGAAAGTCTGGAAAACCCAGCCACCCTGTTGCGCTTGGATCAGCGACGATTCATTCTCCGCGCCGATGCGGCACGATTCCACACGCCAAAAGGCGTGAGCCTTCAACGATTCCCTTCGCAGCCGCACCAAGGGGGATGGATATAACACCCGAATGAAGCTCACGCGGCTGCGCCTGATCGGCTTCAAGTCCTTTGTCGAACCGACCGACTTTGACATCGAACCGGGACTGACCGGCGTGGTCGGCCCGAACGGCTGCGGTAAGTCCAACCTAGTCGAGGCCGTGCGCTGGGTCATGGGCGAGGCCTCCTACAAGGCCATGCGCGCGTCCGAGATGGACGACGTGATCTTTTCCGGCAATGCCGACCGTCCGGCGCGCAACCACGCCGAAGTCTCGGTCTTGGTCGACAATAGCGATCGCAAGGCGCCCGCAGTCTTCAACGACTCCGAATCCCTCGAAGTCTCGCGCCGCATCATGCGCGAACAGGGCTCGATCTTCCGCGTCAATGGCTGCGAGGTGCGCGCGCGCGACGTCGCCCTGCTGTTTGCCGACGCCTCGACCGGTTCGCGATCGCCGGCCCTCGTCCACCAGGGCCGTATCGGCGAGATCATCCAGGCGAGACCCGATCAACGCCGGCGCGTGCTTGAGGAAGCAGCCGGCATTTCCGGACTGCATGCGCGCCGTCACGAGGCGGAGCTGCGGCTAAAGGCCGCCGAGCATAACCTCGCGCGGGTCGAAGACGTGATCGGCCAGCTTGCGGCGCAAGTCGCTTCGCTGAAGACCCAGGCGCGGCAGGCGGTGCGCTACCGCAACATTTCCGGACAGGTGCGCCGGGCCGAAGCGCTGCTGTTCCACCTGCGCTGGATCGCCGCCAGGACCGAGGTGACCGATGCCGAGCGCACCAGGGACGAGGCCGTTCGCGTCGTCGCTGCGCGCACCGGCGAGCAGACTTTAGCCGCGACGCACCAGACGCAGGTCGCCTCCGGCCTGCCCGCGTTGCGCGAGGCCGAGGCCAAGGCTGCCGCGGCGCTGCAGCGTCTCATCATCGCCCGCGAAGCGCTCGAGCGCGAGGAGGCCCGCGCTAAAGAGCGCATCGAGGAACTCGACCGCCGGATCGAGCAATTCGCAGCCGACCTCGCGCGCGAGCGCACGCTGGCCGCCGACGCCGACGCCGCCCTCGACCGGCTCGCAGCCGAGGAGCAGGCGCTCATGGCCGAAGCGCAGGCGAGCGTCGCGCGCTTGACCGGCGTCAACGAGCGCGTTGCGAAAGCCGATGCCGTGCTCGCGGCCTCGGAAAAATCCTTTGCCGAGCTGACCGGCGCGCTGGCCGATCTGACGGCCCGCCGCAACCAGCTCCAAGCAGCGCTGCACGACCACGAGCAGCGCGCAGCGCGCCTCGAAGCCGAGTTCGCCAATATCGATGCCGGCCTTGCCGCGACCGGCAGCGGGCAGCCGGATCTCGCCACGCTAGGTCAGGCCCTCGCCGCCGTTCAGGCCGCGCTCGCCGAAGCGGAGAGTGCCGCGCGCGAGGCGGAAGTTGCACATACGCGCGCCAGAGCAGAGATCGACGCCGCGCGAGAACCGCTCGCCGCCGCGGAGCGCCGCGTGCAACGGCTGGAAACCGAGGCGAAGACCATCGGCAAGCTGCTTGCGGTCGAGAACAAAAATCTCTGGCCGCCGGTGATGGACGCGCTGGTCGTGGCCAAGGGCTACGAGAAGGCGTTGGGCGCCGCGCTCGGCGACGACCTCGATGCCCCGGTCGACGAGTCGGCGCCGATGCGCTGGGCGGGCGCGGCGGCCGATCCGTCCGATGCCGATCTGCCGGAAGGCGTCACGGCGCTGTCTTGCTACGTCCAGGCGCCGCCGCAACTCGGGCGCCGGCTGGCGCAAATCGGCGTGGTCGATCGTGCCGGCGGGCCGCGCCTTGCGGCGATGCTCAAGCCCGGCCAGCGGCTGGTCTCGCGCGAGGGCGATTTCTGGCGCTGGGACGGCTTTGCCGTCGCTGCGCACGCGCCGACCGGAGCGGCGCGCCGGCTGGCCGAACGCGGCCGCCTCCAAGCCATCGAGGGCGAGCTTGAGATGGCGCGCAGCGACGTGCAGGCGAAGCGCGGCGCGGTCGAGGCGGCGGAGACCGCCGTTGCCGCCGCAGCCGCCGCGGAAACCCAAGCCCGCGCGCGCTGGCGCGAGGCCCAGCGCTTGACCGATACCGCTCGCGAACAGCATGCCGCCGCCGAGCGCGAGATCAGCCGCAATGCGGCGCGCATCTCGGCCCTGAAGGAGGCGCGCCAGCGGATCGGCGCCGGGCGCGACGAAGCGCTTGCGGGGCACCGCGAAGCCGAGGCGGCCCTCACCGCGCTGCCCGCGGCCGCCGACCTCGAAGCCAAGCTCGCCAAGATCAACGAGGTGATCGCGACGGACCGCAGCGCGCTCGCCGAAGTGCGGGTCGAGGCGCAGGCGACCACGCGCGAGGCCGAGCTCGCCAACCGTCGGCTGCAGGCGATCGCCGCCGAGCGGCAGGCGTGGAACGAGCGCAAGGATAGTGCGGCGACACAGATCGCCACGATCGGGCAACGCGCCGAGGCGGCGACGCGCGAACGGACCGAGCTGACGAACGCCCCGCAAAGGTTCGCGGACCAGCGCCAGGCGTTGATCGGCGAGATCGAGACCGCCACGGCGGCGCGGCGCGCCGCCGCCGATCGGCTGGTGCAGGCCGAGACCGAACTCGCCGAGGCCGACAAAGTCGCGCGCGCCGCGCTCGAAGCCGTCGGCGAAGCGCGCGCGCAAGCCGCGCGCGGCGAGGAACGCTGCGACGCCGCCAAGCGCCGGCTCGCCGACCTCGAGCACGAAATCCGCGACACGATCGAGGTCGAACCTGCCGGCGCGGCCGAGCTCGCCGAGATCAAGGCGGGCGCTGAACTGCCGCAGCTCGCCGAGGTCGAAGCCAGACTCGACCGCATCCGGCGCGAGCGCGAGCGCCTCGGTGCGGTCAATCTGCTCGCGGAGCAGGAATTACGCGAGGTCGAGCAGCAGCATGCCAAGCTTTGCGGCGAGCGCGACGATCTGGTCGAGGCGATCCGGCGGCTGCGGCAGGGCATCCACAGCCTCAACCACGAGGCGCGTGAGCGCCTGCTCGCTTCGTTCGCGACGGTCAACGAGAATTTCAAAAAACTGTTCGGCGAACTGTTTGGCGGCGGCAATGCCGAGCTGCAGCTGATCGAGAGCGAGGACCCGCTCGAAGCCGGCCTCGAAATCCTGGCGAAGCCGCCGGGCAAGAAACCGACGACGCTGTCGCTATTGTCCGGCGGCGAGCAGGCGCTCACCGCGCTGGCGCTGATCTTCGCCGTGTTCCTCACCAATCCGGCGCCGATCTGCGTGCTCGACGAGGTCGACGCGCCGCTCGACGACTACAATGTCGAGCGCTTCTGCGATCTGCTCGACGAGATGACGCGCTCGACCGACACCCGCTTCGTCATCATCACGCACAACCCGATCACCATGGCGCGCATGAACCGCCTCTACGGCGTCACCATGGCCGAGCGCGGCGTCTCGCAGCTGGTCTCGGTGGACCTGGAAGGCGCGGTGAAGCTGCGCGAGGCGGGCTGACGCTGGCCGGCGTGAATTGCCATCCCGCGTGACTCCCAGGTCGGTTGATTTATCATCTGACAATCCGCCCGGTCTGGACACCCAGCCGGTGCCACACGATCGAATGAGGGGTCGCTTATCTCGCGCGGACGCCACACGCGGGCATCTGATTGGAAATGGCGGTACTGCGTGATCTCAAAGCTTGTTATGAATCTTGGGAAAATACCGAAAGTGGTGGTATCGTTGTTCTCGAAGGTCGAATTGTAGTCTTTGCAACTTGCTTCGTTTTCACAGCCGGATGATCCAATGTCGCCCGTGCATGAGCAGACAGTCAATGTCACGATACACAATGACGTGGCAGACCTAGCGAGTGTCATCGAGATGGTGGACCGCGTTGGCGCAGAAGCCGGAATACCGGCCAGGGCCGTGATGCAGCTCCAGGTCGTTCTCGACGAGGTCCTCAGCAATGTCATCAAATACGCATGGCCGGAGGGTGGATCTCATGAGTTTTTCGTCCGCCTCACCGTCCAAGACGGTCGGATAGAGATCACCATCACCGACGATGGGAACCCGTTCAATCCGCTCGCTCAGCCACCGCCCAAGCCTCCACCACCGGGCCGCCGCCCGCTACCTGGGGGAGTTGGAATCCATATGGTTAGACAGCTCGTCGACGGCTTCGAGTACGTACGCTTCGATGGCCGCAACCAGATTACCTTGACGAAGCGATATAGCTTGGACCCGCCATCTTAGCGGAGATAGAACCATGACAAATACTGCTCTCACTATGACCGAAACACGCAGCGGCAATATCTGCATCGTGTCGCTCGCCGGCCGGATCGATAGCACCAATGCCGGCGATTTCACGACACGCCTAAGCGGGCTTATCTCGTCTGGAGAGAAGTCAATCCTGGTCGACTTTGCCAACGTGCTCTACCTCACCAGCGCCGCGTTTCGCGCCCTGCTCGTGGCGACCGATGAGGCGGAACGCAGCGCCGCCCGCTTCGTGCTGTGCAGCATTGCAGGCCAAGTTCGCGAGCTTTTCGAAATGGGCGGGCTGCTCGATGTTTTCACAATACACTCCTCGCGCGAAGAAGCACTGGCCAAGCTAGGTTGAACGCAGGTTCGCATAAGCAGGTTCGCATAAATGGTCCGCCCGCCGGAACTGCTTTATGCGGTCGACGAGACGCCGCCGTCGGCGGTTGTCGTGGCGTCCGCGATCCAGCATGTTGCGGTCATCGCGATCACGCTTATCTTCCCGCTCATCCTGGGGCAAGAAGCAGGGCTGTCACGTGTTCAGTTCCTCGATCTCGTATCGCTGTCGATGATGGCGATTGGGGTCGCGACCATTTTGCTTTGCATCAGGTCGAAATTTGTTGGCAGCGGCTACCTATGCCCTGCCTGCTACACAGCCATCTTTCTCGGACCGTCACTCTTTGCTCTGAAGGAGGGCGGCCTCGCTCTTGTGTTCGGAATGACAATCGTCGCCGGCCTTGTGCAGGTCGCGATTGCGCCGATCTTGCAGCGTTTGCGTGTCCTGATGCCGTCGGAGATTGCCGGTCTTGTTATCGCGATCGTCGGGCTGTCACTCGCTGCCTTGGGGGTGCGTTACATGCTTGGCATCAACGCAAATGAGGGCATTCAGCCGAGCTATCTAGCCATTTCAGGTCTATCGCTCGCGGTCATGACGGCCTTGAACGTCTGGGCCAAGGGCTACGCCAAGATGTTTTGCGTTCTCATCGGCATGGGCGTGGGTTATGCCGCGAGCGCCGCGCTGGGCGTACTCGACTTTTCAGCAGCCATGCCCTCAGAGGGCTTGGCGATCCTGCACCTGCCTGGAATCGACCATATCAGCTATCGATTTAACATGTTCGTGTTGGCGCCCTTCGTCGTGGCAGCCTTCGCGTCGACCTTACGCGTCATGGGTGACGTGACCAACTGCCAGCGCATCAATGATAAGGATTGGGTGCGCCCTAATTTCGTGTCGTTGGCTGGCGGCGTCGCCGCCAACGGTTTGGCTTCGATAATCTGCGGCTTGGCGGGAGCGCTGGGACCCAATTCGTACAGCTCCTGCATTGGTCTGTCAGCAGCGACAGGAATCACAAGCCGCATCGTTGGTTATGCCGTCGGCGTCGCTTTCATTCTGTTGGCGCTCATACCGTGGGTCACGGTGTTGTTTGCGGCGATGCCATCGCCGGTGATGGGGGTGGCGCTGTTTTTTACGGCTGCCTTCGTGTTCAC
>Ga0181536_10007908_pt1 | contig 10363 bp, 8 predicted proteins | sample PEATcosm2014_Bin_41_FD_121105 | JGI IMG/M metagenome (GOLD analysis project Ga0181536, IMG submission 121105) | Peatland microbial communities from MTU Mesocosm Facility, Houghton, MI, USA - PEATcosm2014_Bin17_60_metaG | ecosystem: Environmental > Terrestrial > Soil > Wetlands > Peat | place...
CGCGATTTTCGCCTCGGCGAGGCGACGAGCGCGCGCGTTCACGCCAAGCACGGCGGCTCGCCGGTCACCGCCGCGGATCTGGCGGTCGACCGCTACTTGGGCGAACGGCTGCGCGCGGCTTTTCCCGACGCCGCCTGGCTCTCCGAGGAGACGGCGGACGACGCCGCGCGCCTCGACAACGCAAGCCTTCTCGTCGTCGATCCGATCGATGGCACGCGGGCGTTTCTGGCGGGCGATCCGCGCTGGACGGTGTCGATCGCGCTGGTCCTCGAGGGACGCCCGGTCGCCGGCGTCGTCCATGCGCCGGCCCTGGAAGAGACCTACGCCGCCGCACTCGGCTGCGGGGCAAGGCGCAACGGCGCGCCGATCCGCGCCGCGGCGCGTTCGACGCTCGACGGAGCGCTGGTCGGCGGGCCCAAACCGATGATCGGCGCACTCGCCACGGCCGCCCGGGCCGAATTCACCGTCGCGCCGCGCATCCCCTCGCTGGCGCTTCGCCTGGCGCACGTCGCCAGCGGCGCGCTCGACATCGGTCTTGCCTCCGCCAATTCCCACGACTGGGACGTCGCCGCCGCCGACGTGATCTTGGGCGAGGCGGGCGCGCTTCTCACCGACGCGCATGGACAAATCCTGCGCTATAATGAACAAACGACGCGCCGCGGCGCCTTGCTGGCCTGCGGCGCGAGCCTCGCGGCGGCGCTCGTCGCGGCGGCGCGGCTGGGCTTGGCCGAGCGGGAGGCATGAAACTCGAGAGGGATCGGGAGCGCGCCGACAGTTGCGTTTTCCGCGTTCGCGGGGCAAAGCGCTCGCGGGCCGCGCCGCGTGACCCGCGTTCGCTTCGCGCCGGCGCGCGTACCCTGGGGAATTGACGACATGACGCAAGACGAATCCTCGACCGACGAATACCGCGATCCCGCGAGAATCGACCTCGTCGGCGTCTTTCCCGACAACGACAGCGCCCAGACGCGTCACATCATCGTGCATCCGCATCGCTTCCTCGAGCCGAAGGGCCTCAAGCGCAAACCGGCCTGAGGGGGCGATGCTCAAACGTTTTGGACGCAGCAGGTTCGTGCAGGAGGCGCTCGGCTTCCTGCTCGCGCGCTATCTCGGGCTCGTCCGGCGCACCAATCGCTTCGTGCGCGAGCCCGCCGACCTCGATGCGGCGATCGCCGGTCAGACGCCGCTGATCGTCGCGATGTGGCATGGGCAGCACCTGATGATCTCCTTCGCGTGGCCGAAATCGATACCGCGGATGGCCGCCCTCATTTCGCGCAGCGGCGACGGCGGCGCGCAGGCCGCGGCGCTGCACCGGCTCGGCGTGACGCCGGTGCGCGGTTCGGGCGGGCGCGCCGATCGCGCCCGACGCAAGGGCGGCGCGCCGGCGTTGCGCGAACTGCTACGCCAGCTCGACAGCGGCGCGTCGGTGGCGATGACCGCCGACGCGGCCAAGCGCGCGCGCGTCGCCGGGCTCGGCATCGTCACGCTGGCGCGCCTTTCCGGACGGCCGATCGCGCCGACCGCGGTGGTGGTCAGCCGGCGCTTCGATTTCAATTCGTGGGACCGCGCGAGCCTCGGCAAGCCGTTCGGCCGCGGCGCGATCGTCGTCGGCGATCTCATCCACGTGCCGCCCGACGCCGACGAGGCGGCGCTGGAGGCGGCGCGCCGGGCGGTCGAAGCGGGGCTCGACGCCGTGCACGCGCGCGCCTACGCGATGGTCGGGGCGCGCGACCCCGGCGCCGACGCGAGGCGCTCATGAGCCTTCCCTTGACGCTCGGCGCCTATCGGCTCGCCACGCGTCTGGCTTCGCCTTTGAGCGGAGCGTTGCTGTCGCTGCGGCTCAACAAGGCCAAGGAGGATCCGCTGCGCGTCGAGGAACGGCGCGGCTTCGCCAGCCTCGAGCGTCCCGAGGGGTCGCTGGTCTGGCTGCATGGCGCCAGCGTCGGCGAGTCGCTTTCGCTGTTGCCGCTCGTCGACCGGCTGACCCAGAGCGGGCGCGGCGCGCTGATGACGACCGGCACCGTCACCTCGGCGCGGCTGTTGGCGCAACGCTTGCCGGCCGGGGCGCTGCATCAGTTCGCGCCGCTCGACGCGCCGGGCTTCATGCGTCGGTTCTTCACCCACTGGCGCCCCGATCTCGCGCTGATCGCCGAGTCCGAATTGTGGCCGAACATGATCCTCGAGGCGCGCCGCGCCGGTGCGCCGCTGGTGATGGTCAACGCTCGCATGAGCGCGCGGTCCTTTGCGCGCTGGCGGCGCGCGCCCGACTTCATCGCCGCGCTGCTCGGCCAAGTCGAGCTCTGCCTCGCGCAGAGCGAGGCCGACGCCGAGCGGCTCGCCGAGCTCGGCGCGCGCGCGGTGCGCGTCGCCGGCAATCTGAAGTTCGACGCGCCGGCGCCGCCCGCCGACCGGCAGGAGCTGGCGGCGCTGGCGGGGCTCACGTCGGGCCGTCAGATCTGGATCGCCGCGTCGACCCATGACGGCGAGGAGCGCATCGCGGCCGAGGCGCATCGGCGCGTCGCGCGGACCTTTCCCGACGCGCTGACCCTGATCGCGCCGCGCCACCCTTCGCGCGGTGAAGCGATCCTGGCGCAATTGCAGGGGCTCGGATTGAACTGCGCGCTGCGCTCGCGCGGCGAAAAGCCGGAGCGCGAAACCGCGATCTACGTCTGCGACACCATGGGCGAGCTCGGCCTCTTCTACCGGCTCGCCGGCGTGGTGATGGTCGGCAAGTCGTTCGTCGGCGAGGGCGGCCAGAACCCGATCGAGGCCGCCAAGCTCGCCAGCGCCATTTTGCACGGGCCGCGCGTCGACAATTTTTGCGACGTCTATGCGCTGCTCGACGAGGCCGGCGGGGCGGCGCTGGCGCGCGACGACGAAGAGCTCGCGGCGATGCTGATCGCGCTGTTCGCCGATCCCGCGCGCCTCAGGGCGATGGCCCGCGCCGCCGCCAAGGCGGTGGAGACGCAAGGCGGCGCGGTCGACTGCGTGATGCAGGCGCTCGCGCCGTTCCTGCCGGCCGCGAACCCGCCGGCGCCGGCGTGATCGCCCCCGGCTTCTGGGCGCGCGAGCGCCCTGGCCTGGCCGCGCGCGCGCTTCAGCCCTTCGGCGCGCTCTATGGCTGGGCGACGGCGCGGCGTATGGCGCGGCCCGGCGCCCGCGTCGAGGCCGCCGTCATCTGCGTCGGCAATTTCGTTGTCGGCGGCGCCGGCAAGACGCCGACCGCGATCGCGTTGGCGCGCATGCTGCAAAGCGCGGGCGAGCGCGTCGCGTTCCTCTCGCGCGGCTATGGCGGCGCGGCGCGGGCGGCGCCGGTCGAGGTCGACCCCGCTATCCACGGCGCGCGCGCCGTCGGCGACGAGCCGCTGCTGCTGGCGCGCGTCGCGCCGTGCTTCGTCGGGGCCGACCGGGTCGCGGCGGCGCGAGCGGCGATCGCGCGCGGCGCGAGCGCGCTGGTGCTCGACGACGGGATGCAGAACCCGTCGCTCGCCAAGGATTTCACCCTCGCCGTCGTCGACGGCGAGGCGCGCTTCGGCAACGGCCTCACCTTTCCCGCCGGGCCGTTGCGCGCGCCGCCGGCGCTCCAATTGCCGTTCGTATCCGCCGAGGTCGTCGTCGGCGGCGAGGAGGAAAGCGTCGCGGCGTTGCGCGCGCTCGCGCCGGAAAAGCCGGTTTTTCGCGCCGCGCTCGAGGCCGACGCGATCGTCGGTGCGAAGCTCGTCGGTCGCCCGGTCATGGCCTTCGCCGGCATCGCGCGGCCGGAAAAATTCTTCGCCACGCTGGAGGCGCTCGGCGCGCGCGTGGCTATGAAGCGCCGCTTCGCCGACCACCACGCCTTCGATCCGCGCGAAATCGAGGCGCTGATCGCCGAGGCTTCCGCGCGGGGCCTGACGCCGGTGACCACGGAAAAGGACCACGTGCGCCTCGCGCCCGCCCACCTCAAAGCGATCCTCGCCTTGCCCGTGACCTTGCGCTTCGAGACGCCCGAGCGGATCGCGGCGCTGCTGGGCGAAGCGCTCGCGGCGCGGCGGGCGCGCTAACGCCAGCGACAGATCGCGAAAAGCCTATCCGTGTCTCGCGCTATTCAATCTCAACCGCTTGGGCGCCGTTTCCCGTCCCGGTTTCGATCCCGCGCGGCGCCGCCAGGGCGAGCGGCGGGGCGGCAAGCGCGAGCGGCGGCGCGGGCGTGGCCCAAGTCAGCCCGTGATACTTGTCGAGTTGCGCGACGACCTTCAGCAACGGCTCGACCGCTTTCAGATCGCCGTTCTCGAGATTGAGGTCGACGGCGTGCAACGCCTTGGTCAGGCGCATCACCTGCAAATGAACATAGTGCGCGCCGGAGTCGAGCCGCCGCTTTTCGACCGCCTTCTCCGTCGCGCGCCGCACGGTCTTCACGCTGAGCTTCAGCTTGTCGGCGATCGTCTCGTAGGCATAGCCGGAGACGACGAGATCGAGAATGTCGTTGCGCAGGCGCGCGCGCTCCTCCCGCCGCTCTCGCGCCGCCTTGCGCATCCGCGCCCGCGCCGACCGCTCCTCCGCCCCGCCGCCGTCCATAGCCACTCTCCTCTTCCGTCCGAGCCGAAGCGGCCGGATGAAAGGTAGGATAGCGTGATTTCTGAATATTAGAAAGACATTGTTGGCGCGAGAGGAGAAACAGGTGGTTTGTCAGAGTGTTGTCGGCAGCGGCGATAGTCCGCGCTTTCAGCGCGCGACCGCCGCCTCCCTCCCGCCGGTCAGGCGCACGAGATCGGCGGGCGTCAGGCGGAACACCGCGTTGGGCGTTCCCGCCGCCGCCCAGATCGTCTCGAAGGTCCGCAGAGTCTCGTCGATCAGCGTGACGAGCGGTTCGGCGTGGCCGAGCGGCGGCACGCCGCCGATGGCGAAGCCGGTCCTCGAGCGCACGAAGTCGGCGTCGGCGCGGACGATTGTCTCGCCGACGAGCTCGCCGACCTTGCGCTCGTCGACGCGTTTCGCCCCGGACGCGATGACCAGCACCGCGCGCCCCGAAGGCTCGGCGCGAAAAATCAGCGACTTGGCGATCTCGGCCACCATACAGCCGATCGCCGCCGCCGCGTCCGCCGCGGTGCGCGTGCCGGCGTCGAATTCCAGCACCTGGTAATCCGGGCCGAGCGCGGCCTGGACTCTTAGGGCGCTCACGGCGGTCGCGGGTTTCATGCGTTGGCGCCCTCCGGGGTGGCGAAGACGAGGTTCAGGCGCGGCGAACTCTAGGAGAAATCGGCGGTTCGGGAAAACGTTGTTTTACAGCGGCGGTGGGTCAGTTTGAATTTGAGCTTTCGAGGCGCGGGCGTTCGTCCACGAGGTTCGGACGACCGGCGTCCAACCGGGATGGCTGCGATCGCCGCCGAGGCCTGGCCGCTCGGGTCGGCCGGCGCGGGCGCCCGCTTTCACGCGAACGCCACCGCGACGAGGCGTTCGCCTCGCTGGGCCATCAGACGCAGCGAGCGCCCGTCGCGCAAGACGGCCGTGGCCTCGGCGAGCCGGATTTCAATGTCGTCGTATTCGAGCGGCGATCCGTCGAGCGCGTTCAAAGCCTTGTAGACCGCCTCCTTGCTCGAAAAAATCAAACGGCTCATGACCCGATCGTCCTTCATCCGGCGCTTTTCCTCGGCGCGCAAGACGCGATCGACGAGGTCCGAGGGCAGCGGTTCGGCCGGCTCGATGTCGACGCCCAGGCGCGCGACATTAATCCGAAGCGCAACCGCCGCGATCGCGAATTCCTCGTCGTGCGCGAGCGACCCCACCACGCCCTCGGGCCAGATAGGGGCGCCCGAGGGGGAGCGCCGCAGCGGCGCCGAGGCGTCGGCGCCGAGTTCGCCGAGCAAGCGACGCGCCACGATCCGCGCCGCGCCGCTGGCGCGTCGTCGCGGCAGATTCGCGGCCGTCTCGACGCTTCCCGGATCGTCGAAGGCCGCCTCGTCTCCGGGCGAGACGCGGCGCGCGCCGATGCGAACGCGGTACGCGGACAGCGCCGCGCTCAAGGATGTGAGGTCGAGGCCCTCGTCGCGCATTGCGATGTCAGCCATGTCTCCGCCGCGTTCAGTTCCGATTTGCAATCGTCGGCGGCTCGATCCGGCGACTGACGAGCCTTGCCGGATTGCCGCGCCAACGCGAGTGCGGCGGCGTGATCTCGCCCTTCATCAAGAACGAATCCGCGTCGAGGCAGGTTTCCTCGTGCATCACGACGCCGTAGTGGACGAAAGCGCCGACGCCGAGCGATGAGCCGGCGCCGATGCGCACGACGTCCGACTTGAACACGCCTTCCTCCAGCGAATGCGACTGGATGAAGCTCGCGTGGTTGAGGTTCGCATAGTCGCCGATTTCGACCAGCGTCCGCTCGGAAAGCAGGCATCCGTCGTCGAAAACTCTGCGGCCGATTCTGACGCCGAGCAGCCGCGAAACGACATTGCGCAACGGCGTTCCGGCGAACAGATACGACAAGGGGGTGTCGGACAGCTTCCAGTGCCGCTCGACGCGCCAGAACGCGGGATCGTAAACTGTCGCCAAGTCCGGTTCGAGGCGGCCGAAGCCGATCGAGGCGCGTTCGACGAAGACGAAGACGCCGAGCGCGCCGACGAGGACGACGCCCGCCGCGATCGCCATCGCCGGGAAATTCGTGACGCCGAATATTTCCGCGCTCAGAGTCATGACGCAGAGCGCGAGAAACTGAACGAACCAGCGCAAGACCAGGAAGGCGGCCGCCGTCACGAGATTATGCCGAGTCTTTCGCTCGAGGCGCCGACGACGCTCCTCGGGACCGATCTTGGCGAGGAGCTCGAGGTCGCGCGAAGCGGCGCGCGGAATCTCGAAACAGGGCGAGCCGAGCAGGCCGACGTTCTCGCGCAACGGGCCGTCGATCGGCGCCATCACCTTGGTCGCGAGCAGGCAATTCTCTCCCACGCGCGAACCGGGGGGCACATAAACGTCGGTGCCGAGAAAATTCCGCGCGCCGACGCGGCACTCGCCGAGTTTGAACGAACGGCTCGACATCGTGAGGCTGCCGAGCCTCAGACCGTCCGAGGCGATCGCGCCCGGGCCGATCGCGCACAGGAACGGATTGTCCTGGCTCTGTTCGCAGCCGAAGGTCGATCCGCCGAGACCGCCTCCGCCCAATCGCCAGCCGACGAAGCGCAAATAGGGCTCGATGAAGACGCTGTCGCCGAACAGGAGATTGAAGAACGCCGAATTGCTGAAGATTTCCACCATGCGCTGCATGCTGTAGTGGAAACCGTAAAGCGGGTAGACGCGGCCTTCCCTCAGGAAGACGCAGGCGAGGCGCGGCAAGGCATAGAGGCCGGCGAGGCCGATGACGATCGCCGCCGCCGAGAAAGCGAACGCCGCCGCCGACGCGATCGGCGCCAGCGCCTGCGCGGATTCCCATGGCGCGCCCCCGACGGCGCCGCAATGCCCGGCCCAAAAGGCGAGGGCGTAGGTGACCAGCGCGCCCGCCGATGCGCCGACGACGGCGAGCGAGACGAAGAACTGCCCGACGGTGAACAGCGCGCGGCGCAAAGGGGCGTCGGGCGCTTCGGCGGAAAGCCGGAAATTGGCGGTCGTCTCCTCGGCCGGCGAGCCGTGATAGCGCTTTCCCTCGGGCACCCTCTGGCCGCTGCGCAGGGACGACGCATGGCCCAATTGGCCGAAATCGCCGATCGCCGTGCGAATGTCGAGGACGCTGGTCTCGCCGACGTAGGCGTTCCCGCCAACGCGAATTTCGTCGATGTGGAGGCGATTGCCGGATGCTGAGCAACCGGTCGCCAGAACGCCCCTGGCGATGACGGCGTCGTCGCCGACGCTGAAGAGATCGGCCGCGATCGGGACGTCGCTGGTGGCGACGACCGCGCGGCGCCCGATCTTCGCCCCGAGCAGGCGCAGATGGACATTATAGAGCGGCGTTCCCGCGAAAGCGCTCGCCGGCGCCAATTGCACGAGTTGCTTGGCCGCCCAGAAGCGGAAATAGGCGAAGCTCCAGATCGGCAGGACCTGCGCTCGGGCGCGCCCGATGAGAAGCCACTTGGCGCCGATCGCGAGCGCCTCGAGGCCGAAAAACCAGGCCGCGACGACGGCGAGGGCGCGCGCGTAGAGGGCGAGCGGCGAGTCGACGGCGGCGTAGGTCCATTCGAAGCTCAGCTGCACGATCCCAAAGCCGAGCGCGGCGATCAGAAGGTAGAAGGCCGTCTGCGCGCCGCCGCAGCCGTAGTAGGCGAGATCGGAGGGCCGATGCTCTGGCGCGAAATCCGCTTCGGCCGCCTCGAGCGGCTTGACGGAGTCGATGGCTCGGGCGAGCCGACGCACGGTCGGGTTCATATAGACATCGCGCATCGCGACATGCATCGATGGCTCGAGCTGACGGACTTTCGCGCAAACGCGCGCCATCAGCAGCGAATGCGCGCCGCATTCCTCGAAGAAGTCGGCGTCGACGGAGACCCCTTCGAGTCCAAGCGTTTCCGTCAGCGCCCGGCACAAGAGCTCTTCGGTCGGAGTGCTCGGCGGCGCATGCCGCCCGCCCACGAGCAGCCGCTTCGATTTGGGCTCCGGCAACTTCTCGCGGTCGACCTTGTTGCTGACTTGCGTCGGAATGACAGGCAGACGCTCGAGATAGGCGGGCGTCATGTATGCGGGCAACTGCGCCCGCAAGAACGCCGCGATCGCGCCCGGCTCCGGCGCGACCGCGCCGGGTTTGACCGAATAATAGGCGACGAGTTCCGTCACGCCCGGCTCGGGCGCGAAGGTCGTGACGACGGCTTGTGCGATTTCCGGGATTTCGAGCAGGACCGATTCGATTTCGGTCAGTTCGACGCGATAGCCGCGCAGCTTCACCTGGGTGTCGATGCGCCCGAGATATTCGATCTCGCGCTCCTCGTTGATGCGGCCGAGATCGCCGCTGCGATAGATGCGGCCCGACGGATTGTTGGCGAGCGCCAGGAAGTCCGGGATGAACTTCGCCGCGGTCAATTCGGGCAGATTGAGATAGCCCTCGGCGACGCCGACGCCGGCGATGCCGATTTCGCCCGCTGCGCCCAGCTCGACCGCCTCGTCGTGGAGCGGATCGAGAATGACGATCGAATAGGTCGGCAACGGCCGGCCGATGGTGACCGGCTTTTCCGGGCTCAAGCGCCCCAAAGTCGCGGTCACCGTGGCTTCCGCCGGACCGTAGCTGTTGAGCAGAGCGCGGCCCGGCCGACTCCAGCGTTTGACCAAGGCGGGAGGGCAGGCTTCGCCGCCGATCAACAGAATGCGCAGTTGCGGCAGATCGCGATCCATCGAGGCGAGCAGCGTCGGCACGCAGCAAAAGCAGGTCACGCCGCGCGATTCGAGAAAATCGGCGAGCTCCTCGCCGAACAAGCTCGTCGACGCCGTGTTGGGAACGATCGTCGCGCCGGCGGCCAAGGGAACCCACAACTCCTCGATCGAGAAATCGAAGGCGACCGACATGCCTTGATAGACTCGCTCGCCCGGGCCGAAGCCATAGAGTTCGCCGGCCACGCGCACGAAATTGCAGATGCTCGGATGCGCGACGGCGACGCCCTTGGGTTGGCCGGTGGTGCCGGACGTATAGAGGATGTAGCAGAGCGCGTCGGCGGCCGGAGCGCGCTCGTCCTCGCGCAAGGGCTCGTCGTCCAGCGCGGCGAGCTCGTGGCGCGCCTGGTCGAGAATGAGCTGGGGGACTCCGCAGTCGGCGAAGAGATCGGCAAGCCGCAGATGCGCGGCGATAAGCGAGGCGTTGGCGTCGGCGAGGATGTGCTGAATGCGGTCGAGCGGATAATTGACGTCGAGCGGAACATAAACCGCCCGCGCCTTCAGCAGCGCGAACAGCGCGACGTAGCCCTCGAGCCCACGGTCGAGCAGCGCCGCGACGCGATCGCCCGGCCTGACGCCCTTGTGAATGAAAAGGCGCGCCATCTGATTGGCGCGCGCGTCGAACTCGCGATAGGAGACGTCCGCGCCCTCGATCGCGACGGCGGTCCGGTCGGCGTAGCGTCGGCAAGCCTCCTCGATCACGTCGTCGAGCCGCTCGCCGGAGCGCCAGCGGGGCATGGACCCATCGCTCAACACCGACGCGCGCGACGGCTCGGGAGCGCGGCGCCGCGCCGGGAGGGCCGCGACTTCCTCGCGACCAAGCGCCGACGGAACCGAGGCGTCAGTATCGAGAGAAGCGTCGCCTGATCTCGAGGCGCGAATGGGCACAGGCGTAGTTCCGTGATTCACGACCGATTGAAGGCGCGAGGGACGCGGAAGGGTTTGCGCCGACCGCGCCGCTTTTCGCGCCCCGTTCGACGCCGCGCGGCTGACCCCGACAGACTCCTTGGTTTCCGGTATCTGAATTGTAAATCGGTTGGTTTCCGAC
>Ga0181536_10007910_pt1 | contig 10363 bp, 10 predicted proteins | sample PEATcosm2014_Bin_41_FD_121105 | JGI IMG/M metagenome (GOLD analysis project Ga0181536, IMG submission 121105) | Peatland microbial communities from MTU Mesocosm Facility, Houghton, MI, USA - PEATcosm2014_Bin17_60_metaG | ecosystem: Environmental > Terrestrial > Soil > Wetlands > Peat | place...
GATATAATCAAACTTTATGTCTACGGCTTTCCACGTCGATCCTTACGACCTCCTCGGTCAGGCGGAACTCTACCCGCCCCACATCTTCCTTCCGGGAGAGGTTCAGCCGAAGCTCGAAATCGCTTGGGGCAGCTTCCACCAAGATTTTCTCAGCAGTGTGGCCGCGTCCTTCCAACGCACCCATCTGTCGAAGGCTGTTCCCTTCACTTTTGTCTTTCGGGATTGCAGCGTCGAGCGGGGCTTTCCCAGTCGCGCTTTCCTCGCCGCGGCCCTGCTGCACATCGCCTTCGTGATTATCCCCTGGCCAAAGCTCCCAGTCGGCCCCCGGCGCAATCCTGCCTTTGATAACACGGAACTGACCTGGTCCGGCCACATCGAGGATTTGCCTCTTCTCAATGTTCCCCGCATGAAGGCCACAACCCCACGGAAATCGGAGCCGGACCCGCCTCCCGCCAAGGAAAGTGTGGACGCCTACCACCCTCGCCAACGCATCTACACGGATCCTGTCCGTCCGACGCACCCCCGCCAGACGTTGATCAATCCCGCTGCTCCAGCGGAAGCCCCGAAATTCCTTCCCGCCATGCCCAACATCGTCCAACTTGCCGCCTCACAAGCTCCCGCGCGTCCGCATATCGAGATCAGCGAGCAAGCCCTGGCCAAACTTCATCCCCATCGGGCTAAGACTGTCGCAACAACGGACGCGCCTTCGCCGGACCTGCCGAATCTCGAGCAGCGCCCCGCAGAAATCAGCTTGGCGGCCAGTCGTTCCGGTCCCGCCAGGCCCAAACTCGAAATCAATGCCGGCTCCGCTCCTCGCGCCGCATCCCGCAAGCAGACCGGTGACGCCGCCGCACCGGAAGTTCCCGCAGTACCCTCTGACGTGAAGGCTGGAGCGCCCAGCACGCTCATCGCACTATCCGCGAATCCCGCGCCTCCGGCTCCCGTCGTTCCTGTGCCTCAAGGCAATCTCGCCGCGCGCGTCGCCATCTCCCCCGAAGGCAAGCCTGGCGCGCCCGGAAATTCGCCCGGCTCTGCAAAATCCGGAAACGGCGATTCGCATGGAAACGGCACGGGCGGGGCAGGGAATAGCGAAATCGGCATCAGCATCAGCGGCGGCTCTCCAAAACCAAACGCAAACTCCTCGGGTCTCGGCGGTGCGCTAAAGCTCAGCCTGCCGAAGACCGAATCGGGCCTGAAGCGTCCCGATCCGAATGCCGCCGATGACCCGCCCGAGCGCGTCGGCCCGCCGAATTTTGCGGCACTGCCCCCCGGCGCGAAGCCGGAGCTGATCTTCACCTCGCACCGCGTCTACTCCATGAACATCAACATGCCCAATCTGAACAGCGCCACGGGCAGTTGGATCATCCATTTTTCCGAATTGCACCTCGGTGGAAGTGCCGCGCATCGCCTTGGCGAAGTCAACGCGCCCGTGGCTCTGCGCAAGGTTGACCCTAAATATCCGCAAATTCTGGTCCAGGATCACGTGGAGGGAGAAGTGATCCTCTACGGCGTGATTCGCCAGGACGGCACCGTGGACAGCATTCAGCTTGTGCGCGGCATCGATCCGCAGCTTGACGCCTACTCCATCGAGGCTTTCGCCCAGTGGAAATTCCAGCCCGCCACCAAGGAAGGTCAGCCCGTTGACCTCGAGGCTATCGTTTACATTCCCTTCCGCGGCCCCGAGCGCCGCTGATTCCTCAGCTCCCGCGCGAGTCCTGTCTCAATTTCCTAGGGTTGCACTTTGGCCCGCTGCTCAGATAGTGGGGCACTCTGTCATCCTGAGGAGCGCGCAGTTTGCGCCCCGAAGGATCTCAATTGACACGCCGCGGATAATTTTGATTCTGATGTTGAGATCCTTCGCCGATCTCCGGTTTTGGGAGTCCGGGGGACTCTACCGGAGTCCTGACACCGGACCTCATCGGATCGCCTCAGGATGACAGTGGCTTGCGAAACTTGATCAACGGATGAGTTGAAGCTTGTGAGAAATCTGGGTTAAAAGGTTCGTAGGTCAAAAACCCGACTCCTGCAATTTCACCAGCGTGTACAGCGCGTGATTCACCGGGGTCGGTACGCCCAGTTGCTCTCCCAGCCGCGCCACATACCCATTCAATGAGTCGATTTCCGTGCGCTTTCCCCGCGCCATGTCCTGCGCGGTCGACGACCGCGTCCCGCTCATCTGCTCGGCAATCTTCAGCGCACCCGCGAGTGCCGCCTTGGGATCCTCCAAACCGGACGGGTGGATTCCTTTGGCGCGCGCCACAGCCAGCACTTCCTCGACCAGCGTTTCGATGATGCGCCGTGCGTCCGCGCTCGCGAATATTTCCCCGTAGGTTACGTTGCCAAGCGCCGAAATCGCATTCAGCGCACAGTTCCAGATCAACTTGGTCCAGAGCTCCCCTTCAATATTTTCGGATATCCTGCAAGGCACCTTCGCCCGCTGGAACAGATTTGCGATTCTCTCGGTCCGCGCGTTTTTTGGTCCCACCACCAGGTCTCCCCGGCCAAGGTGTTTCACATATCCCGGTGGCGACATCGCCGCAGCCACATACACCACGGCCGGCAGCGCATCGATTCCCGCAGCCGCCCGAATCTCTTCTGCGTTGTTCACGCCATTCTGCAGACTCACCACAATCGCCCCGGGCGAAATGTGTGGCGCCAAACTTTTCGCCGTGCTCGCCGTGTCCGTTGTCTTCACGCAAAACAAAATCACTTCCGCCCCAGCCGCGGCCGCAATCTCCGTGGATACCTCGGGATATACCGTCTCTCGGAACTGCACCGTGTCCAGTTGCAGGCCTGAGTTCTTCACCGCTTCCGCAAATGCCTGCCGCCCGATCATCGTCACCGGTGCGCCCGCCCGCGCCAGCATCCCGCCGAAGTAGCCGCCGACCGCGCCCGCTCCGATCACCGCCACTTTTGGCCAGCTCAACTCCTCTCTCATCGTATTCCTTCTGTGGGACGTTGGATGGTGTACGTCCGGGCGCGGATTTTCAAAAATGATTGCGTAACTCGCGGAAGGCCGGCAGTATTACCAGCTTCCCCGATCCCGCCAACACCGCTTCCTGCTCCAGTTGCCAGGTGTTGACATGCGGGATGTACACGGCATTCAGGCCCGCTTCCATGGCCGGATTGATGTCGCTGCGTGGACTGTTCCCGATCATCCAGCCATAGGTCTTCACAATCTTGTGCTTGTGCACCAGCGCTCCATAGGTCTTCGCGTCCTTCTCGGAGACGATCTCGATGGCTTCAAAAAATCCCTGCAGCCCGGAGCGCTCCACCTTGGCTGCCTGTTCCGCCGGCTCGCCTTTGGTAAAAAGGATCAGGCGGTGCCGCGCCGTCAGGTACGCCAGCGTCTCCGGCACTCCGTCCAGAATCTTCGGCGGCGTTCTCTCAAGTTCCATCACGCGATTGTGCACCTGCGCCAGCACCTCGCGCTGCGCCATCTGGTCCGCCAGCTTCAGGTAGGTCTCTTCCAGTGACCTCCCAAAACTCCGCACCCCGTAGCCGTACTGCCGGATGTTCTTGCGTTCCGTTTCGTTCAGGATGTGGCGGATGTACGCCCGGCTGTACCCGCAAGGTTCTACCAGGCTGATAAAATCATCGATCAGCTTCTCGAAGAAAACATTATTTTCCCAAAGTGTGTCGTCTGCATCGATCAGCAGCGTGTGGCGCTTCATGGTTTTGAGTAGATGACCTCTTCGGACGCTCGTTCTTTCGACGATTCCCTTGGGGCAAGGATTTAGTGTAACAGCCCCAGCGCATCTTCGACGATCCTGCTGGCCGCCTCCGGCCGCTCCGGCGCCTAACAGCTTGCTGAAAAAACCCCGAATTCGACATTCCGAACGAAGTCTGCGAAGTGAGGAATCTCTCTTTTCTTGGCATTTTGACCAAAGAGGGATTCCTCGCTTCGCTCGGAATGACGGCGATACGTGTTTTTCAGCAAGCTTCTAAGCGCTCTTCCTCTGACCCGTTGAGAGTTTTTCCAGGATCACACTACCGAGCTTCTGCAGCTCCCCGAACCGTGTTAGATACTCCTGGAATTCCTGGTTCAAGAGCCGCGCATCCTGCGGCCCCAGTTGATTCCGCAGGATCATATCGCGCAGCTTCACCGGGTGCGGCAACAGCCCATCCTCCCGCAATTCTTCCAGCGCCACACTTGGATTGTAGTGGTACATGCAAGTCCCCCCGAGAGTTCTTCGCCATCCTCGGTAGCGAGACTCTCCTGCAACTATTCTACGCAAAAAGGTGAGCAGCGAGTTGCAATCTGGCGGGACGCCGAGGGCGGCCGGCTACGCGGCGGAAGCCCGAATGGGCACAAATTCATAGCGGTCGATGCGCGCGGCAATCCCGGTCTTGCCGTTGTCCGTGGCTTCGACACGTACGACCTTGCCGTGGCAGCGAATATGCACATCGCCCGCGGAAATCACCTGTTTCGGCAAGGTCAAAACAAAATCGATCTCGCTTCCACTTTCAAACGGCGCTTCCGCCAGGAAATACAGGCCGCGGTAGCTCACATCTCGCGTGTGGGCTTTCAATTCCGGGCTGTTTGCTTCATGTGCCATCACCCGAACGGGCAGGGTCATGACAAAGCGCCGCGCTTCTCGCCTGTCCGACAAATCAGCCATTATTTCCCCCTGGAGGTTGGACCGGGGCGAAAGTAACATTCGCCGCCGTAAACTGCAATCTGAAAGTCTAACTTTTTAGCTCTAGTACGACAAACTCGCGTAGTGGCAGGTATAGAACTGCCCCACCCCGTTTCCCCAATTGGAGCGCTTTTCTCCAATTGGGAACGGAGACCTTCCACAGTTGCCTTCCTGCGAGCCTGCTCTTTTCAGGTACACTTTTCCTGGCCTTTTATGCGCATTTCTCATGATTCCCGCAATCTTTTTTTAAAGGGTCCTGTTGGCCATTTAGAGGCCATCCTCTGGACTCCCACCCGCTCGGCCTCTCCCTTGCTCGCGGCTGTGGTTTGCCACCCACACCCGCTCTATGGTGGCACCCTCCACAACAAGGTTGTCTATCAAGCCGCCAAATCCCTGGATGCCCTCGGTATTCCGGTCTTGCGATTCAATTTTCGCGGTGCAGGACTCAGCGCCGGATCACACGACCGCGGCCAGGGCGAGCAGGGCGACGTCCAGGCCGCCATCAATTTTCTTGCCGCGGAATTCCCGAATATCCCCCTGCTTATCTGCGGTTTCAGTTTCGGAAGCTGGGTTGGCGTTCGCGTCGGCTGTGCCGATCCTCGTGTTACCGATCTGATTGGCCTCGGCATTCCCGTCAACAGCACCGATTTCACGTATCTCTGGAGCTGCACGAAGCCCAAACTCTTCGTCCAGGGCGCCAACGATGAGCATGGCGCCCGAACCAAGGTTGCCGAACTCGTCGCAGCACTGCCCGGTGAAAACCAGTTGAGCGTCGTCGAGCACGCCGACCATTTCTTTTCCGGCCACCTCCATCAACTTGACCAAGCCATCACTGCTTGGCTCGTCCGCCGCCATCCCGATCTCGCCCACTCCTGATCCGGCTGTTAAGCGCCCCCTCCCCGCGAAAATAACTTATTGAACTCCTCGATTCCCGCCGGTGCCATCCTCACGAGTCGCGTGTTCGCTTCCACATGCGCCACGCGCGACATTCCCACAAGCGCCGTCGCAATTCCCGGCGACGATCGCGCAAACTGCAGCGCCCGCTCCACATCATTTCTCAGCCCTAGAGCCTCGGCCACGAATGCCGGGAGGTTTTGCGCCACCTGCCCTTGCAGCAGCGCTGCGCTTGCAATCAGCGTGATGCCCAACTCGCCGGCTGCTTCCATCATCGTCTTCGTATTTCCCCCAACGGTCTGGTTTCCCAGTGTGAGCGCTTCTGTCATCGCCAGGTTATACGGCAGTTGCACGAACCGGAAGCGGTGCTGCTCCCCCGCAATCTCCTTCGCCAGGCCGGCAACCTCCGCCAGTTGCATGGCATCCCCGGCGCTCGCGTTCTGCCGGAATCCATTCCACGTCGCCATGCCGTAATACTGGATCCGCCCGCGCGCCGCAGCCGATTCCAGAAACACAAATGCCTCTCGCAGCCGCCCCAAAAACTCCGTTTTCGGAATCTCGCTCAGTTGGGTTTCCGGGTTGTGCAGATAATAGACGTCCACGCATTCCACGCCCAGATTTTTCAAGCTGCGCCCCAACTGGTTTTCCAGGAACCTCGGCGCCATGCAATGGCTGCCCGCCGCAATCTCTTTCGCGGTGAAAATGCCTTTCTGGATGTACTCCTCGAAAAAATAGCGATTGGGGTCCGCTGGCATCGTTCCATCCGGCGTCAGGTACCCTCCCTTGGTGCAAACAAACAACTCCTCACGCGCAAATCCTTTGTTCGCCAGCACCTTCACCGCCGTGCCAACGCTTCGCTCGCTTCGCTGAAACCGGTAATTGATCGCCGAATCGATGACGTTGATCCCATACTCCACCGCCGCCACCAGCGCTGCCGCATATCCTGCGTCCATGTTTTCGTTCGGCTGGCCCAGGTACGTTCCGGCCCCGAGTGAAGATATCGTCAATCCCTGTGCCTCGCGGAAATGTCCCTCCGCCGCTGCCCCTTGAAACTTTTCCGCATACTTCCTTGTTCCTTCGCGTGTCGCTCCCCGGCTCATTTCGGCTCCTCGCTTTTTGCCTTTCCTTCCGGAACGATGGTCTCTTCCTTGGCATCTTTTTTGGGCGCCAGTAACCTGGCGCAGGCCCGCAGAATCCGCCGGTACGGCCAGTCCTTCTCGCGATGGAAAATTTCGCCTTCCCGTGGATTGCTGTAGTACCACCGCGCCACCAGGCAAAGATGCTCGCCCAATTCCGCCGCGCTTTGTCTGCTATTACCCGCAACCAAAGACGGTGCGGAAAGGAGTGGCCTCCCGCCGCCCATCACGCCTTCCAAATACTCGCGGACCGTTTCTTCCGCCGATCTCGGCTCGCTGGTGTCCCCAAACCGCAGTTCAAAGGGATCCGCCAACCGCCCTCCTCGTACCGCATAGACCCCGATCGTCTGCTCCCGCGCCGTGCGCTGCAGAATTACAGCATCCAGGTCCTGTATCCTCCGGGCCAGTTCCGGCCTCCCGCGCAGCACATCCTCCAGTTTTTCCACCTTCTTGTGAATCGCCGCGGCGCGCTCGAAATCCAATTCTTCGCTGGCCTTCTCGCGTTCCGTTGCAAATCCTCCGCGCAGCGAACCCCCGCTCGTCTCCAGAAACGTCACCAACCGGTTCACCTCCAGGTCGTATTCTTCCTTTGTGCAACCCGCGAAACACGGTGCCAGGCACATTTTCATCTCGGAATACAGGCATCCCGGAAAGGCCGGGTCGCGCCGGATCTTGATCTGGCACCTCCGCACCTTGAAAAAGTCCAGCATCTTCTCCGCGAAGCCTTGCGCGGCGCGGCGCGATGCGAACGGCCCATAGTACGCACCCGCCGTTGGCAATCCTTGTTCGTCCACGGCAATGCGCCGCGTCACGTAGCAGCGCGGGTAGGCATTGCGCAAATTTACCTTTAGCACGGCGGCCGGCCGCAACCTCATCAAGTCCCGATAGCGCTTGGGAAAATTCTGCTTGGCGTGGCGATAGTAGGTCAGCGTTTGTTCAAATGCCGACCCCGTCTCGCGGTAATGCACCCCCCGCGCAAACTCGCGCAGGTTCAATCGCTTGCTCGCGGGGTCCGCCGGGCCCAGCAATCGTTGCAGGCGCCGCCGCAGGTCCGCTGTCCGTAGCAAGTAAGGTTCGGCGTTTTCTTCTCGTGGCTCAATCAGGCAGACGGCCGGTCTAGCCGGGAGCAGCGAAAAAAACTCCGCGTCGTCTTCCGCTTTGAATGCAAGTCCCGCGTCGAGTTCCAGCACCCCGCCAGAATACTAAATCTCGTCTCCCAAACGCCAAGAACTCGCACACGCGGACGCGCAGCCTTGCCCGGCTCGACGGCGAACAAACGCTACGCCCCTTTTTGCCTGATCCCCAATAAGTAGGATTCTCAACAGGTAAGACTTCGTAGCCACGGACATCTGGTGGCGCGCTCTATCCGGATTTCTTCTTACGCCTTTTGCAGCGCGGGCACTCCCCGGACGTGCAGTGACTGCAGCTCCGCTCGCATCTCATACTGATGGATTGCCCTTCGAATCAGCGCAGTCGGCCACAATCCCCGCCATGTCATCAGGATTGCGCCCTTCCACGTCAACAAGTAAGTTCCCCCACTCGGCGCCAGGTGCATGTAGCCCATCTTCGCGTGACGCGGCCCATAATTCTCCAGCACGCGCACTAGCCGTTGAATCTCTTGTCCCTTCGGCTCGCCTTGCGCCCATTGTCCGTTGGCGTACTTTTCTGTCAGGCTCTTATGCACCTGATATAGCTCGCGCGGCTCTTTGATCTCCGGGAACCGGAACACGCGAACATCAGGATTATCCGGCGTCAACGGCAAGACACTGTTCGTGTTCGTTTCCAGCGCAAGCCCGTTTCCGAAGCGCGTCGAAAACTCGCAATAGCCCACCGTTCTCTGCGGCGAAGTGGCCACTGTAATGTTGGCAAAATCGTTCGTCGTGCGGTTGCAGAAATACGCGCTGAGACTTTGCGTGTTGCTTGCCAGAACGCCGCAGTCGTAGCACCCAAGAAACTCGAAGCCCAGGCTTTGCATCTGCGGTATCCGCGACTGGATGTACGCTGATACTTCACGCGGCAATTCTTCCACCGGCACCTGCACCGGTTTGCAATGCGCCGCAAACCGGAAGCCCCTCCGCACGGCCATCGGTGCCATCAAGTACATGGATCCGAGCAGCATTGCCGCATCTCGCCACAAATGTTCGTACATAGTTTGAGATCGCGCGGGCGGCGCGATGCCTCCCTGAATTAGAGTATTTCTTATTTCCATTATTCAGGAGGCTCGCGCCAATCGGTCGGATTTGTCAGCGGAGGGTCTTCAGTTCGTTAAGGGAGGTCCACAGCATCACACTAGCCGAGGGCGGCAATGGTTCAAGTACTTTAGTCGGACTGGGAACGCGATTAGCATTAGGATTGTCTGGGAAGGGAAGCCTGCCGCTTTTTTTCAGCTCACTCTGAAACTGAGGAAGTCCTGCTCACGGGGTCTCTTCACCCCCTCAGCACCCACGACGCAATCACCAGCCTCTGAATCTCGCTGGTCCCTTCATAAATTTCCGTAACCCGCGCATCCCGGTACGCCCGCTCCACCGGATACTCCCGGCTGTAGCCATACCCACCATGAATCTGGATCGCCTTGTGCGTCACGCGCGTCGCCATTTCGCTGGCAAACAACTTCGCCGTCGCCGCTTCCTGGCTGAACCGCCCGCCGCTGTCCTGCTTCCACGCCGCTTTCCTCACCAGCAGCCGTGCCGCATCAATTTCTGTGGCCATGTCCGCCAGCATGAACTGGATCGCCTGAAACTGCGCGATTGGGTGCCCGAAGGCCATGCGCTCCTGCGCCCACTTGAGCGCTGCCTCAAACGCACCTTGTGCAATGCCGGTGGCCTGCGCCGCGATCCCGATGCGTCCCCCATCCAGCGTCGAGAGCGCTACCTTGTATCCTTCGCCTTCATTTCCAATGCGGTTCGCTACGGGCACTTCACAGTCCGTGAAAACCAGTTCGCTGCACGCCGTTGCGTTGATCCCGAGCTTTTTCTCTTCTTTCCCTACCTTGAACCCCGGCGTCCCCTTTTCCACGACAATCGCGGTGATCCCGCGCTCGCCCTTTGCGGGGTCCGTGTTCACATAAGCGATGGCCGCATCCGCCACGCCGCCGTTCGTGATCCACGCCTTCGTGCCATTGATCACGTACGTATCACCCTGCTTCACCGCCTTTGTCTGCAGCGCCGCGGCGTTCGAGCCCGCTTGCGGCTCTGTCAGCGCGTAGCACCCGATCTTTTCGCCGCGTGTGAACGGCAGCAGAAACCTCTTCTTCTGCTCCTCTGTTCCGTAGCGATGAATGGGATCGCAGAACAGGGAATTCTGCACGCTCAGGATCACGCCCGTCGAAGCGCAGCACCGCGAAATCTCTTCGATCACAATGGTGTACGCCAGGTGGTCGAACCCCGCCCCACCTTCATCTTCTGGAAACGCAACGCCCGTCAATCCCAGCTCCGCCGCTTTCTTGAACAGTTCCCGTGGAAAATGCCCCGTCTCATCCAATCCTTTCGCCAGCGGGCGCACTTCCATCTCCGCAAACTCCCGCACGCTCTTTTGCAGCAGCTTTTGCTCTTCACTAAGGTCTAGATTCATGGCAACTCCCCGCACGCAATTCAATCGCCAATTTGAATTTGTGATTCTACCTTGTCGGTTCAGCCTCTGTCACTTTGCAGTCCGCTCTTTTCCCACAGACAAATTGCGCAATTCTTTGTCATC
>Ga0181536_10007911_pt1 | contig 10363 bp, 9 predicted proteins | sample PEATcosm2014_Bin_41_FD_121105 | JGI IMG/M metagenome (GOLD analysis project Ga0181536, IMG submission 121105) | Peatland microbial communities from MTU Mesocosm Facility, Houghton, MI, USA - PEATcosm2014_Bin17_60_metaG | ecosystem: Environmental > Terrestrial > Soil > Wetlands > Peat | place...
CTTCCACTTACAAAATCCAACACCTCGGCAACGAAGCAGGATTGCCAACTCTTGCCGACATCGTCGCGGCTGAGTGGGAATTCACTGGCAATACTGCTTGCACCAGGTAGTACCGGCGATGTCGGCTCCGGGTCAATGAACGAAACCGCTCGCGCGGTAGGGCGCTTGGTGCGGCTGGCACGGCAGTAGCACCAGTAGCGGGATGGAAGCGTGCCGTCTTGAGATCGAGGGGTCGTCAACCTCACTCAAGACAGGAGCACCTCCATGACCGACCAGGCGATGAGCCCGTTGCGCCGGCGCATGATCGAAGACATGACGGTCCGCAATTTCGTGACCAAGACGCAATCCGATTACATTCGGTGCGTCAAGAACTTTGCCGTTTTTCTTGGCCGCACGCCCGATCTCGCGAGCCGGGAAGATGTCCGCCGCTACCTGCTTCCGAAGTCGTTGCGCTCAAGGTGAGCGATATCGACAGCGGCCGGATGATGATCCGGATCGAGCAGAGCAAGCGCCGCAAGGACCGCTACGCGATGCTGTCGCCGCGGCTGCTCGGGCTGCTCCGCGATTGGCTCAAAACCCGGCTAGGAGTAGAAGCCTGTCTTAGACAACTAGCGACAATTACCCCTGACGATTTACGGCCGTTGGCGCGGCCCTCACAGGGTGATATAAGCGCGTCAGGGCGCCCTGGGGCGCCCTTTTCGCCAGTAATCTAAACGTGCAAATGGCGAATAAAATTCTGGTGGTGCTACGCAGGAAACTCAATATTCATCTGTGTTTCTTGCATTAGGGCGCATAGCTCAGTTGGTAGAGCAGCTGACTCTTAATCAGCGGGTCCAAGGTTCGAGTCCTTGTGCGCCCACCACAATATCTCAATAGGATCGCGTAATGGTTATCGCGAGTTGGGCCAATCGCTTAACAAATTCGCGGCAGTGGTTCATCCTCCAGTTCCTCCAGCAGCCTTTCGCCTCCGATTTCGGTTTGCAATACGACTTGGGAGACGGAGCCGTTGAGCCGCCCGATGATCGCCGCAGCTTCGCCGCCGGGTAATGCGCGCCAGATGTCCAATGCGCATGGCGCGGCTGCGGCTGAAAGCACAGCGACGGCGCGGCCCTCGCAGGCAAGATAGAGCGGATCGTAGCCCAAAATGTCGCAAATGCCGCGAACCGGTGGGTGGACGGGAATAGCATTCTCCTCCAGACGCACCGTGATGCCGGTGGCGTGCGCGATTTCGTGCATCACCGTGACAAGCCCGCCACGGGTCGGATCGCGCATGAAACGCAAACCCGGCAGATCCCACAACGCCTGCGCCAGAGGCAGGACGCTGGTCGCATCGGAGGCCAGATCGCCTTTCAGCCCGAAATCCTCGCGGGCCAGCAACACAGCCGTACCATGGTCGCCGACTGGGCCGCTGACCATCACCACGTCGCCGGCGCGGATCTGTTCGAGGCCGAGCCGCAGGCCCGGGCGCCGGATACCGAGGCCGGTGGTCGCAAGGTAAAGGCCGCCGCCCTCGCCGCGACGCAGAACCTTGGTGTCGCCTGCCGCGACCCGCACGCCGCATAGCTTCGCGGCTCGCGCCATGCTTGCAACCAGGCGATCAAGCTGGGAAAATTCCATACCCTCCTCGATGAACGCATTCAGGCTCAGATAGATCGGCGTGGCGCCCGCGACCGCGAGATCGTTCACCGTTCCGTGCACGGCAAGCGAGCCGATATCTCCGCCCGGGAATTCAAGCGGGTGTACGGTAAAGCCGTCCGTGCTGATCAGCACCTCTCCCGGCGGCATCGGCAAAAAGGCCGCATCGGCGCTGATGTCGAGCTGCGGATTGGACAGATGGCGCACAAAAATGTCCTCGATGAGCGCCCGCATGAAGCGGCCGCCATTGCCATAGGCGAGGGTGACAAATTTATCTTCGATCATGCGCGCTTGCCTCGATGATCTGCCCGAAACTGAGACCGGCGTCGTTACACGGTAGCCGTTCCGGCAGCGCGAGGGAAAAGCCTTGGCGCTGGGCGCCGCAAAGGACACGTTCGCACAGCACGCGATTTTGGAACACGCCCCCGGTCAGGCCCAATTGGCGCACGCCATACTCCTCGCGCACCGCGCGAGCCTGGGCCAGCAGCAGTTCAGCGAGCGTCGCATGGAACACGGCAGCCCGGGCGGCCGCATCCTGCCTGGCATCCTGCAAGCAATCGAGCAGCGGTCTCCAGTCGCTCTCCCAAATGCCGTCCGTGCGGCGAAATAAGGGTAACGCGATCGGTTCGGCGTCCTCGGCACAGATGGCCTCGAGATGGCTCGCGGCCTGTCCCTCATAACTCGCCCGCGAGACCAGGCCGAGCAAGGCGGCGGCGCCGTCGAACAGTCGGCCGATCGACGACGTCTGCGGGCAATTGAGCTTGCGCGCCCACGCGTGGCGCAAGACGGTTGTCTCCTGCTGGCAGGTCTCCCAGTCCCTTCCGGCGTCCCAGCACAAGGCCAGAGCGCTGCGCCACGGCTCGCGGGCAGCGCGGTCCCCGCCGAGCAGGGCAAAGGGCCGCACCGTCGCCACGCGGCGCCAGTGCCCCGGCCGCCCGAGCAGCGCCTCGCCGCCCCAGATTGTCCGATCCCGGCCGAATCCCGCGCCGTCCCAGGTGAAAATCAGCCAGTCGCCGTTCTGATGAAATTCTCCGGCCAACGCCGACGCATGGGCCTCGTGGTGAAATATCTTGATCACCGGCAATCCCAGCTGCGGGGCGAGACGCGTTGTCGCGTAGCCAGGATGGGCATCGCATAGAACGGCCTCCGCACACACGCCATAGAGCGACTGCAGGTCGGCTGCGACCGTTTTGAGCAAGCCCAAGCCGTAAGGAGTATCCATGTCGCCAAGATGCGGTGACACAACCGCGCGGCTTCCCCAGCCGAGCGCCACGGTATTCTTGAGATGCCCACCTAGGGCCAACAGCGGTCGCGGCAGGGAGAATGGCAAGTCGATCTCGAGCGGCGCGTTGCCGCGACCCAGCCGTATCGGTCTCGGCTTGCCGCCGATGACGCGATAGACCGGATCGTCCGCCGGGCGAACGATGCGACGGTCATGGTGCAGAAAGGCATCGGCAATGGCAGCAAGGCGCGTCTGCGCCAAATCGTTTTCGGTCAAGACCGGCTCGCCGCCGACATTGCCGGATGTCGCGACCAGCGGAGCGCCGTATTCGTCGAGCAACAGATGATGAAGCGGACTGTAGGGAAGCATGGCACCAATTTCGCCGCTGGCGGGGGCGATCTCAGATGCCAGATCGCAGCCGACATTCTTCGGCACCAGCACGACCGGACGAACCGGATCGCGCAGCATGGCCTCGTGGATCGGATGCGGAGCGGTCGCCTTGCGAAGCGAGGCAAGATCGGGCTGAAGCGGGAACATCACTGCGAGCGGCTTGTCCGGCCGGTTCTTGCGCGCGCGCAGCGAGATCACCGCTGCGGAATTCGCCGCATCGCACAGCAGATGATAGCCGCCGATCCCTTTGACCGCGACAATTTTGCCCGACCGCAGGGCGTCGATCGCTGCCGAAAGAGCGGCGGCGCCAAACCGCGCATCACTTCCGCATCTGCGATACTCGAGACGCGGTCCGCACCGGGGGCAGGCAAGCGGCTCGGCATGAAATCTGCGGTCGCTTGGATCGGCGTACTCAGCCGTGCACTGCGCACAGAGGGAAAAGCGCGCCATCGACGTATTGGCACGATCATAAGGCAGGCGCTCGATCAAGGTATAGCGCGGGCCGCACTGGGTGCAATTAATGAAGGGATAGCGGAAGCGCCGATTTTGTGAATCGTTCATTTCGGCAAGGCATTCGTCGCAGGCAAAGTGGTCCGGCGGCAGGTGAATATGCTCGGAGAACGCTGCTTCACTGACATGAATTTGAAAGTCCGCGATAGCCTCTGGCGCGACCGTCCGTTCTGAGAGAACTTTAGGCCGCGCCAAGGGCGGCGCTTCGGTAACAAGCGCGTCGCGGAAACGCTGCAACAATTCAGGAGCTCCTTGAACGAGCACCTCGACCTCGCCGGCGCGGTTTCTCACCCAGCCCTGAACACCGCAGCGGTGCGCCACGCGATAGACAAAAGGGCGAAATCCTACGCCCTGGACGCGACCGCCCAGTATCAATTTTCGCGCGATGCAGGCGGTCACTGCGTTTCCCTCGGCCCCCCCGGGCGCGATATTATCGGTGATTACGTTTTCTTGAACGAAAAGCCGAATACGGCCCTTCCCCGAGCATCCTAGGCGTCCGCATGAACTGCTTCGCGCGGCGTCCGCACGCCGCTCGCCCACCAGATCCGGCAGGCTCCTTCATCCGACACCATGCATGGCCCGATCGGCGTGCGCGGCGTGCAGGCACGGCCGTAAAGTCCGCACTGGTCGGGATAGATGCGGCCGAGCACCACACGCGCGCAATCGCAGCCGGGCGGCATCTGCCCGGCGCGTTTGCGCATGACATCGTTGAACGACGGATAGAGCCGCGTCGCATCATGCGCGGCGAATTCCGGCCGCAGGGCATAGCCGGACGCCGGGATGATGCCGATGCCGCGCCAGTTGGCGTCGACCACGTCCATCGTGGCGCGGAGCTGGCGTTGCGCGGTCGCGTTGCCGCCGGGCCGTACCACCTCGGGATAGCAATTATCGAGAAAGCACCGGTCCTCCACCAGTTGCCGCAACACCGAGTAGAGCGCGGCCACCAGGGTCTCGGCGGTAAATCCCCCGACCGCCGCGGGTATGCCGTGCTTCTCCGGTACGAAGGCCCATTCTTCGGGGCCCATCACGGTCGATACATGGCCGGGCGCGACGAGGCCATCGAAACCGGGCGCCTCCGATTCGAGCAGCATGGCTACCGCCGGCCAGGTGCGGCGCCCGGCCAGCAGCACGGAGAGATTATCCGGCACTCCCTCGGCGATCATCGCCGCCACCGGCGCGGTGGTCGTCTCGAAACCGGCGGCAAAGAAGACAACGCGGCGATCGGGATTTTGCCGTGCGATACGCACCGCTTCGAGCGGAGATGCGATCGGCAAAATCTCAGCGCCCGCGGCGCGCGCCTGCTCAAGCGTGCGTATTTCGCCTTTGCGGACATTGACCGGCACCCGCAGCATGTCGCCGAAAGCGACGAGAATAACTTTTTCTGACAAGGCGAGTTGAATCGCCTGGTGGACAATCTCCTCCGGACAGATGCAAACCGGGCAGCCCGGACCCGGCACCAGCTCGACATTGTCCGGCAACACCTTCCGCAGGCCGGCCATCGCGATCGTTCGCTCATGACCGCCGCACACGTTCATGACTTTGAAGCGGCGCGGAAGGTTGAGCGCCCGAAGGCGATCAAGCCACTGCCGAGTGGTGGTGGCCATGATGCGGCTCGTGAAGTTCCTGCGTGGCTGCTTGTGTGGAACGAATTCTTGCGATCTCGTTGCGCAACCATGCAACCCAAGGCTCAAGATTGGTGGCCCTACGTGCCGATAATGGGATGACTGGCGCTGCGTTGGCGAGGTCGCGGAAAGCCCGCTCTGCACGCAGCGGGTCAAAATCTTCGATCACCGGCGCAAGATCCATCTTGGTCAGCAATACAAGGTCGGCGGCACGGAACATCACCGGGTATTTTGCCGGCTTGTCATCGCCCTCAGTCGCGGACAGCAGCACGACATTGCGATGCTGGCCCAGATCAAAACTCGCGGGACAGACGAGGTTTCCGACGTTCTCGATGAATATTATGTCGAGCTTGGACAGCGGCAGATCGTGCAACGCTTCGTGGATCATCCGCGCATCCAAATGGCAGGCGCTGCCGGTATTGATTTGCACCGCGGGAACGCCATGCGCGCGAATGCGCCGCGCATCGTTGTCGGTCTCGAGGTCTCCTTCGATTACCGCCAGGCGGAAGTCCGACTTGAGCGCTTCGATCGTCACCTCCAGCAGGGCCGTCTTGCCCGCTCCCGGCGACGACATGAGGTTGAAGGCGACAACGTGGTGACTGTTGAAATGTTCGCGGTTGTGCCCCGCCGCTCGATTATTGGCGTCCAGCAGGCGACCCAATACCTCAACAGTACCGGCGTCTTTGACGCTGGTTTGCGTGACCGTACAGCCGCAATCCTCACACACGAGGGGCCTCCGCTTCACATTGGCGCGTTTCGAGCTCAACCCTCAATAACAAGAGTTCGTCACCGGCGAGCAGGTCGGTGTGCCAATCGCCGCACACCCCACACACGAGGCGATTAGGGGCTGCCATGGTCTCAGCACCGCAGCCACGACAACGGACGCGCACATCGGTGTGTTCGATCTCAAGCACCGAACCTTCCGCGCGCGTGCCGGCACAGGCCAGCGGATACGCGCTTTCCAGCAGTTGCGGCTCGATTCCGGACAGCGGGCCAATGCCGACCCGAACCTGCCGTACCCGCGCCGTCCGCTGACCGGCGATCTCTTCAACTTGCGAGATAAGGGCCTGGCAGATCGCAAGCTCATGCATTGCTGTCTGCTCCTTCGGCGGCGAGCACTTCGTCAAACAGCTCCCACGCGGAGCGAGCCTGATGTGGCGTCATTTTTTGGATCGCATAACCGACATGGACCAAAACAAAGTCGCCGGTCGCCACTGGCTCGTCTTGAAGCAGGAACAGACTAACCTCGCGCTCAATGCCCTTGGCGCAACATCGGGCCAAGAAACCGTCAACGGCTCGCACTTCCATAGGAATTCCCAGGCACATGACCTTGGCTCCGCTCCGCAGCAATTTGATTTAGATCAAAGAAGCCCTCTAAGGGCCGTGCGAAACTTGATCGCGCAAGCAATACTTTATCATTGATTTGGGTACTTGTGAAGACTACAACTTCAAGTCAAGGCTACCGCCTTGAAGTTCGAAAGCGGAGGTAAGCGATGATCGCCCACAGCCTCACGCAGGAACTCGAAGAACGCGGTATTTCCCGGCGAGATTTTTTGGGCTTTTGCGCCTCGATGGCGGCGATCCTCGGCTTGCCGGAAACCGCTACTAACGCCATCGCCGCGGCCGTCGAAAGCGAAGCAAGGCCGATCCTGGTCTGGCTCGAATTCCAGGACTGCGCCGGCAACACCGAATCCTTCCTGCGCGCCAGCCATCCGACAGTTGCCGATCTCATCCTTGATACCATTTCGCTCAACTATCATGAGACGCTGATGGCGGCGGCCGGCAGCCAGGCCGAAAGTGCGCTGACACAGACCGTTCATGACAATGCGGGCAAGTATATCGCGTTGGTCGAGGGCTCAATTCCGTCCGGCGCCGATGGCGCCTATTGCACGATCGGCGGGAAATCCGCGCTGCAAATCGCGCGCGATGTCTGTGGCGGCGCCGCGGCGACGATCGCGGTCGGCACCTGCGCGGCGTTCGGCGGCATTCCGGCGGCGCGCCCGAACCCGACCGGCGCCTTGTCCGTCGCCGACGCTGTGCCCGGCGTCAAGAACCTCATCAACATGTCGGCTTGCCCGGCCAACGGCGAGAACATCACCGCGCTCATCGTCTATTACTTGACCTTGAAGCGCTGGCCGCCGCTCGACCAGTATCGGCGTCCGCTGTTCGCCTATGGCAAGACCATCCACGACAATTGCGAACGGCGCGCGCATTTCGATGCCGGGCAGTACGTCGAAGCCTGGGGCGACGAAGCGCATCGCCACGGCCAATGCCTCTACAAAATGGGCTGCAAAGGACCGGCGACGTCGCAAAACTGCCCGGTGGTGAAGTGGAACGAAGGCACCAACTGGCCGATCGGATGCGGGCACCCGTGCATTGGCTGCGCCGAGCCGAATTTCTGGGACACGATGACGCCGTTCTATCAGCGGCTCCCCAACGTCGTCGGCTTCAATGTCGGCAGGTGGGTCGACCCAGTCGGGCTCGGTCTCACCAGCCTCGTGGCGGCGGCGGCGGTGTTGCACGGGGTTGGCGAGGTCGTGCGGCATCGCGTCGGAAAAGCTTCTTCAACCGAAGAGAAAACGGAGTCTGAGTGATGGCCCACGTCGTTGTCGACCCGGTGACTCGGATCGAGGGTCATCTCCGCGTTGAGGCGGAAGTCGACGGCGGCGCCGTGAAAGAGGCGTGGTCGTCGTCAACCATGTTTCGTGGCATCGAGTTGATTTTGCGCGGTCGAGACCCGCGAGACGCGTGGGCGTTTGCCCAGCGGATCTGCGGCGTGTGCACCACGGTTCACGCCATAGCCTCGATTCGGGCCGTCGAGAAGGCGATCGGCGCGGTGCCGCCGCCCAATGCGAGGTTGCTGCGCAATCTCATCATGGCGGCGCAGAGTGTTCAGGACCATGTGGTTCATTTCTATCATCTCCACGCCCTGGACTGGGTTGATATCGTCAGCGCACTCGATGCCGATCCGGCGAAGACTTCGTCCCTTGCCCAATCGATCTCGGACTGGCCGCTGTCCAGCACGACGTATTTTTCCGGGGTGCGCGACCGCATCAAGACCTTCGTCCAGCGCGGCCAGCTCGGCCCCTTCGCGAATGCGTATTGGGGCCATCCCGCCTATCGGCTGCCCCCCGAAGCCAATCTGTTGGCGGTGGCGCACTATCTGGAGGCGCTCGACTGGCAGCGGCGTTTCATCAAAATCCATGCCATTCTGGGGGGTAAGAACCCGCACCTGCAGAGCTTTCTGGTCGGCGGCATGGTGACGCCGGTCGATCCTGATTCCCAAAACGCGCTCAATATCGACACGATCGCGGCGCTGGACAAGCTCGTCGCCGACGGCTTGGCGTTCGTCAGCCGTGTCTATCTGCCGGACGTTCTGGCGATTGCTTCCTTCTATAAGGATTGGGCGTCCATCGGCGCCGGCATCGGCAATTACATGGCCTATGGCGATTATCCCGAGGACGACAGCGAGAATCCTCAGTTGTTCCTGCCAACCGGCATCATCCACGGCCGTGATCTGACAAAGATCGGGACGGTCGACCAAGCCATGATTACCGAGCAGGTCGCCCATTCCTGGTATGATTATTCGGTTGGCGATGACAAGGGACTCAATCCATTCAAAGGCGAGACCACGCCTCACTACACTGGACCAAAGCCGCCTTATGAGAGGTTGGAAGTCGCCCAGAAATACAGCTGGCTGAAGTCACCGCGCTATGACGGCGCGGCGATGGAGGTCGGGCCGTTGGCGCGCATGCTGGTCGCCTACGCCTCCGGGCGCCCGGCCCGAGTCAAGGAACTGGTCGATAAAACTTTGTCGACGCTCGGGGTCGGGCCCGCGGCGCTGTTCTCCACCCTCGGCCGCGTCGCCGCGCGCGCCATCGAGGCGCAGGTGCTGGTCGAGTCAATGGACAACTGGGTGCGGGGCCTGGCCGATAACATGGCGCGCCGCGATTACCGCATCCAGGACAATTCGAAGTGGGAACCCGGCAGTTGGCCGAGCGATTGCTTCGGCGCCGGCTTCCACGAGGCCCCGCGCGGGGCGCTCGGACACTGGGTCCACATCAGCAACGGTTCAATCATCAACTACCAGTGCGTCGTGCCGAGCACGTGGAATGCCGGTCCGCGCGATGCCCAGGGCCACCCCGGCCCTTACGAAGTGGCCCTGGTCGGCACTCCCGTCGCCAAGCCGGAGCAGCCGTTGGAAATCCTGCGCACGCTGCATTCCTTCGATCCCTGCATGGCCTGCGGCGTCCACGTGGTTGATGCGATGAAACGCGAACTGGCCCGTGTGAGGGTCGTGTGAGTGTCATGGCTGATACGCGCCGTGCGCCCGTTGCCGTCGAGCGGGTCTATGTCTGGGAGCTGCCTGTCCGCCTGGCGCACTGGTCGCTCTTTTTCTCGATTCTCATCTTATCCGGCACCGGCTATTATATCGGTCATCCCTTCATCAGCGTTTCGGGTCCGGCACGCGATCATTTCGTGATGGGGACCGTGCGCTTCGTGCATTTGTATACCGCGATCGTGTTCGCGCTGGCGGTGCTGGTGCGCATCTATTGGATGTTCGCCGGCAATGGCTATGCACGCCTGACCCAGCTCATCCCGCTCGGTGCCGAGCGGATTCGCAGCTTCTGGGATGCCTTGATGTTCTATTCCTTCATGCGCCCCGAGCCGGACCAAAGCGCCGGCCATAACGCGCTGGCGGGTTCAAGCTATGCCATGATCTTCTTGATCTATCTTCTCATGATCGCGACCGGCCTTGCGCTCTACACGGTCGACGCTTCGCCCAGTTCGCCGTTTCAAGTCTTCGATTTTTTGATACCGCTGTTCAATGGCTTGCAGATGGCGCGGTTGATCCATCACATTGGCATGTGGATTGTGCTGATGTTCGCCGTGGCTCACATCTACTTCGTGATCGTAGCCTCGTTCGCCGAGCGCATCGGAACGTTCGATTCGATCGTGTCCGGCTACAAGTTTCTGCGCAGGC